>Ga0209793_1000204_pt1 | contig 98895 bp, 83 predicted proteins | sample EBPBio122009_DNA_FD_185863 | JGI IMG/M metagenome (GOLD analysis project Ga0209793, IMG submission 185863) | Wastewater treatment Type I Accumulibacter community from EBPR Bioreactor in Madison, WI, USA - Reactor 1_2/2/2009_ DNA (SPAdes) (version 2) | ecosystem: Engineered > Bioreactor > EBPR >... | reverse complement strand
CCGCAAAGCCTATCGCAGTGCCCTTTCCTGGTTCAAACGCGGCCTCCGCCTTCTCTTGAGACGCGCTGCCAGCGCACTGCCTCTTCCCAAGTTCTTTCAGGGGGCCGAAACATGATAGGTGGTAAGGTCGCCGACGCAACACGCTTGACTGCCTGGAGGGTACTGCCATGTTGATCCGTATCGATCGTTCGACCTTGCTGATGGTCGACTTGCAGGAGCGTCTTCAGCCGGCCATTCACGAGGCTGAACGGGTACTTGAAGCCAGTCTGTGGCTCACCCGACTGGCACAGCGGCTGGGTGTCCCGGTGATCTGCACGGAGCAGTATCCGAAAGGTCTGGGGCCGACCCTGCCGGTCTTGCGGCGCTTGCTGCCGGACGCATGCGTGGTCGAGAAGCTTCATTTTTCGGCCGTTCCGGAGGGAGGACTGTGGAATCGTTGCGGGGGCGATCGTGCGCAGTTCGTTGTGATCGGAACGGAGGCGCACGTCTGTGTGCAGCAGACGGTGCTCGACCTGCTTGCTGCGGGTCGCCGGGTTTTCGTCGTCGAGGAGGCCGTCGGATCGCGGCGATCTGCCGACAAGGAACTGGCCCTGGCACGCATGCGTAGCCACGGCGCGGACATCGTGTCGCGCGAAATGGTGGCCTTCGAATGGTTGCGACAGGCGGGCACCGACGTTTTCCGCGAGATCAGCCGCGAGTTCATTCGCTGAGCGGACGTGGTAGCGGCAAAGTCGGCCGGCACGTCCGGCTGGCGTCACTGCGAGCGTTGGAGAGCGGCTCTGTTTTCGGCTACAATCTGGATTTCCCGCTGCAGTCATCTCCATGATCAAATATGTATTCGTCACTGGCGGCGTGGTTTCATCCCTTGGCAAGGGAATCGCAGCCGCGTCGCTGGGAGCGATCCTCGAGTCGCGCGGCATCAAAGTCACCCATCTCAAGCTCGATCCCTACATCAACGTCGATCCCGGAACGATGAGTCCGTTCCAGCATGGTGAAGTGTTTGTCACCGAAGACGGCGCCGAAACCGATCTCGACCTGGGTCACTACGAACGCTTTACCAATGCGCGCATGGAACGGCGCAACAACTTCACGACCGGCCAGATCTACGATTCCGTGATCAAGAAGGAACGGCGCGGGGAGTATCTCGGCAAGACAGTTCAGGTGATTCCGCACATTACCGACGAGATCAAGGCCCACATCCGGCGTGGAGCGGAGGGGGCAGATCTGGCGATCGTCGAGGTCGGTGGCACGGTTGGCGACATCGAGTCGCTTCCCTTCCTGGAGGCGATCCGCCAGATGGGTCTGCAGGAAGGGCGAAGCAACGCCTGTTACATGCATCTGACACTGGTTCCCTACATTTCGACCGCGGGTGAGCTGAAGACCAAACCAACGCAGCACTCCGTCAAGGAGTTGCGGGAGATCGGCATTCAGCCCGACATCCTTCTGTGCCGCACCGATCGACCGATTCCCGAGGACGACAAGCGGAAGATGGCCCTCTTCTGCAACGTTCAGCGTGAGGCCGTGATCGAGGCACGCGATGCGGATTCGATTTACAAGATCCCGGCCATGCTGCATGACCAGATGCTCGACGAGATCGTCTGCCATAAGCTCGGGATCCTGGCCAGGGCCGCTGATCTGAGTGTTTGGAAGACGATCGTGCACGCGCTGGAACATCCGGAACGGGTGCTCAATGTGGCCTTTGTCGGCAAGTATGTCGACCTGACCGAATCCTACAAGTCGCTGACCGAGGCGCTGGTCCATGCCGGCATCACCACGCGCAGCAAGGTCCAGGTCAGCTACATCGATTCCGAAGAGATCGAGAGAAACGGCTGTGCCGCCTTGCAAAGCATGGACGCGATCCTCGTTCCTGGAGGTTTCGGGCGACGTGGCACGGAGGGCAAGATCGCGGCGATTCGCCATGCCCGCGAGCACAGGATTCCCTTTCTCGGCATCTGCCTCGGCATGCAACTTGCGGTCGTCGAGTTTGCGCGCGATGTGGCCGGCATGAGCGGCGCTCACAGTACCGAGTTCGACCAGGATTCGCCGTACCCGGTGGTCGGCCTGATCACCGAGTGGCAGGACGCGTCCGGCCGCCTGGAAAAGCGGGACGAGAACTCGGACCTCGGCGGTACGATGCGGCTGGGTGGTCAGATCTGCAAGCTCGTTGACGCGACGCTGGCCCGCGCCATCTACGGCCAGAGCGAAATCATCGAGCGCCATCGTCACCGCTACGAGGTCAACAGCCTGTTGCTCGGCCGCCTCGAAGAGAGCGGCCTGGTGGTTTCCGGGCGGGCGCCGGTAACCGACCTGTGCGAGATCATCGAATTGCCAAAGGACGGAGCGACCGCTCACCCGTGGTTCATCGGCTGTCAGTTTCATCCCGAATTCACCTCCTCCCCGCGGCGCGGACACCCCCTGTTTACCTCGTTTGTTCAGGCGGCAGCAGCGCACCGGGCCAAGGCATGAAGCTGTGCCACTTCGAGGCCGGGATCGACCAGCCGTTGTTTCTCATCGCCGGTCCTTGCACGGCAGAGTCTCTGGATTTGTGTCTCGAGGTTGCCGGGCAGATGCACGAGATCTGTAGTCGCCTCGGCCTGCCGTACATTTTCAAGGCCTCCTACGACAAGGCCAACCGTAGTTCAGGCCGTTCGCCGCGCGGACCGGGCCTTGACGCCGGCCTGCAGATCCTTGCCGAGGTGCGCCGTCAGATTGGCGTTCCGGTGCTTACCGACGTGCATCGCGAACAGGATATCGCTGCCGTGGCGTCCGTCGTTGACGTGCTGCAGACGCCAGCCTTTCTCTGTCGTCAGACCGACTTCATCGAGGCCGTTGCCGCCTCCGGCAAGCCGGTAAACATCAAGAAGGGGCAGTTCCTCGCGCCGGGCGACATGCGCAACGTCGTCGCCAAGGCCAGGGAGGCCGCGGCTGGTGCCGAGTCAATCATGGTTTGCGAGCGCGGTGCATCGTTTGGCTACAACAACCTCGTTTCGGACATGCGCAGTCTGGCGATCATGCGCGAAACGGCTTGTCCGGTCGTCTTCGATGCTACGCACTCGGTGCAGCTACCCGGTGGACTGGGGAGCGCATCCGGCGGCCAGCGCGAATTCGTTCCGGTACTGGCGCGGGCTGCGGTCGCGGTGGGGATTGCCGGGCTTTTCATGGAAACCCATCCGCGCCCGGAAACGGCCCTGTCCGATGGGCCGAACAGCTGGCCACTGGCGCGAATGGAAGGTTTGTTGACGACGCTGGTGGCGCTCGATCGAGCGGTCAAGTGCGCTGGCTTCGAGGAACTCGTCTGACATGAATGCGCCGGACGTTGAGGGATCATCACTCCAACATTATTGACAACAAGGGAAAAATCATGAGCTCTGTCGTTGACGTTGTCGCCCGCGAGGTTCTCGACTCGCGCGGCAATCCCACCGTCGAATGTGACGTTCTGCTCGAGTCCGGAGTCATGGGGCGGGCCGCTGTGCCTTCCGGCGCTTCGACGGGGTCGCGCGAGGCCATTGAGCTGCGCGATGGTGATTCCGCCCGCTACCTGGGCAAAGGCGTGCTACAGGCCGTCGAGAATGTAAATACCGAGATCTCCGAGGCGATCATTGGTCTCGACGCGCAGGAGCAGGCGTTCATCGATCAGACGCTGATCCATCTCGACGGTACCGACAACAAGGCGCGCCTCGGTGCCAATGCGATCCTTGCTGTCTCGATGGCGGTGGCCAAGGCTGCTGCCGAGGAGTCGGGATTGCCGCTGTACCGATACTTTGGTGGGTCCGGGCCGATGCAGATGCCGGTGCCGATGATGAACATCGTCAACGGTGGCGAGCATGCCAACAACAGCCTCGACTTTCAGGAGTTCATGATTCTGCCGGTGAGTCAGAACTCGTTTCGCGAGGCACTGCGCTGCGGTGCCGAGGTCTTCCAGGCCTTGAAGAAGCTGCTGCACAAGAAGGGGTTTTCGACGGCAGTGGGTGACGAGGGTGGTTTTGCACCCAACCTCGGTAGCCATGCCGAAGCGTTGGAGTTGATCATGCACGCGATCGAGAATGCCGGTTATGCTCCTGCCGAAGATGTCCTGATTGGCCTGGACTGTGCCGCCTCCGAACTCTACAGAGACGGACGGTATCACTTGGCTGGCGAGAACTTGCAGTTGAACTCGCACGAACTGGTCGATTATCTCGCCAATCTGGCCGATCGCTTTCCGATCGTCTCGATTGAAGACGGCATGGCCGAGGGCGACTGGGATGGCTGGAAAGTGCTCACCGCTCGTCTCGGGAAAGGCATCCAGATTGTCGGTGACGACGTCTTCGTCACCAATACCCGGATCTTCAAGGAAGGTATCAAACAGGGCATCGGCAACTCGATCCTGATCAAGATCAATCAGATTGGCACCCTCTCGGAAACCTTTGCCGCGATCGAAATGGCCAAGCGGGCTGGCTATACGGCAGTGATTTCCCATCGCTCCGGAGAAACCGAAGACAGCACGATCGCCGACATCGCCGTCGGTATGAATGCGCTGCAAATCAAGACGGGTTCCCTGTCACGTTCGGACCGAATCGCCAAGTACAATCAACTGCTGCGCATCGAGGAAGATCTCGGTGATACGGCAGGTTATCCTGGGCGTGACGCTTTCTACAACCTCTCCTGACCGAACCGCCCGCTGCTGTGCGCTGGCTGGCTGTTACGCTACTCGTGCTGATTGTCCTGCTGCAGCATCCGCTGTGGCTGGGCAAGGGCGGTTGGCTGCGGGTCTGGGATGTCGATCGGCAGTTGCGACAACAGCAGGATACCAACAAGCAGCTGGAGATGCGCAACGCTGGGCTCGACGCCGAGGTGCGAGACCTGAAACAGGGTTACGACGCGATCGAGGAGCGTGCGCGCTTTGAACTCGGTATGGTCAGGCAGGACGAAGTCTTTGTGCAGATTCCCGACAAGCCGGCGTCCGGACAGGTTGTTGCCCCAGTCGCCGACAAGGCTGCGGCCAGGCCCGCGACGGCGAAGGAAGCGGTGAAACCAGCGGCGCGATAGCCCGCTGGCGTCGCCTGTTGGCTACTCGCACGGCGTCGGCCTGTTCGCGCCCTGTGGTCGTGCCCAAAGATGCTGTCGCCGAGCTGCATGCTGTGCGCTTCGCCGGACATCGATGCCGCTGCTCCTCCTGTCCGCTGGTCCTGGTCCGGCCCGACCGCGGTGATCGATCGCCCCGCAGTCGCCAGCTTGCCGTGTGCTTCCGTTGTCGCGTTGTTGTAGTCAGGTGCCGGAACCTTGGTAGAATCGGCGTCACCCGCTCGCTTCCGTGCGATCGGGAAGGGTCTTTGAGGGGGCACCATGCTGAAAGCAGGAGAGGTAGCTCCGACGTTCGTCCTCCCCGATGCGGATATGGAACTTATCGATATTGCCCAGTTTCAGGGCAGGAACAATGTCATTCTCTTCTTTTATCCCAGAGATGACGCACCGTGCTGCACCTTGCAGGCCACCGATTTCTCCGATCATGAGGATGAGTTTGCGCGGCTGGATTGCAGGGTCATCGGCATCAGCCGCGACGACTGCATTCAGCATGCGGAGTTCCGGGACAAGCACGGGATTTCCGTGTCCCTTCTGTCGGATGCGGAAGGGTCGGCTTGTGAGCAGTACGGTGTCTGGCAGGCGAAAGAAGTGGCCGGTGTCAAGAAGTACGGCATCCTGCGCTCGACTTTCGTCATCGACAAACAAGGTGTCCTCCGCCTCGCGCTCTACGGAGTGAACGCCAAAGGCCATGCGCTCCAGATGTTGCGCGCGGTTAAGGAACTGAATTCATGAACATGCATGTTGCCAAGAATACCGTTGTCACGCTCGACTACAGCGTCACCGATGTTGATGGTGATCTGGTCGATGCCGGTCAGGAGCCGCTCGTCTATCTGCACGGGGGTTACGATGACATTTTTCCGCTGATTGAAGAAGCTGTGCACGGCAAGACCATCGGCCAGTCCGTGATCGTGAAGATGCAGCCAGACGATGCCTTTGGCGAGTACGATGCGGCGCTGGTCCAGGTCGAACCGCGCGGCCAGTTTCCCGACGAGTTGCAGGTAGGCATGCAGTTCGAAGGCGTGCCGGAAGGCGCCGACGATGACGATGATGATGAGGACGTGCTGATCTATCGCGTGACGGAAATCGCCGAGGACAAGGTGGTTCTTGACGGTAACCACCCGCTGGCCGGAATGGCTCTGGTGTTTACCTGCACCGTGACCGATGTTCGACCGGCCACCGCTGACGAGATCAGACACGGGCACATGCACGACGACGAATGCGACGACGACGATTGAGCATCACTTGCGGAAAGCCGGCCGATCACGCCGCTTGCCGTCGGGCCTGCCGGCGGCCCCCAGCTGGCCCGTCGCCGTTGTCCTTTTGCCCGCCACGACCGCTGGGCGTTCGCTGAAGGCCAGGCAGGGAGAGGCTCGTCGCCGCGCCTGCGGCTGGACAGTCGGCGTGATGCTGAGGCCGTGATGTGAGATCGGGCCTGTCGACGGTTGCTGTACCGCGGGTTCTGTTGCGTGGCGATCGGGGCCCGCGCGTTGCCTTGGTCGGGCGGCCGCGCACTGGCAAGAGCGCTCTGTTTCTAGCCGCGTCGAGTGCTTCGCCGCAGCACCAGAGACTGCTGCGTGACGGCGATGCCTATGACGAATGCCTGGTTGACGTCGGTCTGGAACAGGTCTCGCTGGTCGATCTGCCAGCGCTCGTCTCCTTGCACTCGCTGAGCGTGGCCGATCGCGTGGTCATCAAATACCTCCTCTGGGGCGATCACTGGCCGCCGGTGGCTGCACACGAGGCCGATCAACCCGTGGTTGCTTTCAACCCGCCCGATGTGTTGATTCATGTCGTCGATGCAACGACGCTGCAGCCGGATCTCGAGCTGTGCTTCGAACTGAGCCTGCTCGGCAAACCACTGGTGATTGCCCTCAACCGTGTCGACGAGGCGCGTCACAAGGGCTTGTACATCAACGCCCGCGCGCTGTCGGATCGACTCGGCGTGGCCGTGGTGCCGACGGTCGCGCACATGGGCCTGGGTGTCGCCGATCTGTTTGCGGCGGTGCTGGCGGCGGCCCGCAGCAAGGCACCGGCAGTTCCGCAGTTGCCCAGCGCCCACATCGATGCCAGTCTCAGGGATTTGCGCTCGCTGCTCGCCCGCTGCGAGGTCGAGGAGGCTTTTCGCGTACCCTGGCCGTTCCTGCTGATGCAACTGGCCGAGAACGATGACTACTTCCTGCAGGAACTGGCCTGCCATTTCCCGACGCTGCTGCCAGCCGTGATGGCGGCGCGCACCGACGCAGAAATCCATCTGCCGCGCCCGCTGTCCGAGGAGTTGCACGCTGACCGTCATCATCGTGCGGCTGTCCTGTTCGAGAACGTGACGCGCTTCGGTGGGGCGGCCGACGCCGATCGCTGGCAGCGTTTGCTCGACGGCGTGTTCCTGCATCCGCAAGGCGGCCTGTTCGGGAGCATGGCGGTTTTCGCTTTGGTGCTGTTGATGGTGTTCAGGGTCAGCTCGATCCTCGACGCCTGGACTGCGGCGCCACTGATGGAGTGGGTACAACAGTGGCAGCCGGAGTCGACCGCAGGTGTTGTCGGGCGTGCTGTCGCTGACGGTCTGATCGGTCTGGTCGGTATTGCCGTTCCCTACATGCTGCCGCTGGTGTTGCTGCTGGTCGCGCTCGAAGAATCCGGAATCATGCACCGTGTCGCTTTCGTCGTTGACCGCGGCTTTCACCACATCGGCTTGCACGGCAGTGTCGCCTCGTCGTTCCTGGTCGGTCTGGGCTGCAACGTACCGGCCATATCGCTGGTGGCCACGACGACCGGTGGCAAGGACCGACTTGTCGCCACGCTGCTGCTCGCCTTCGTTCCGTGTTCGGCGCGCTCGGCCATCATTCTGGCCATGGGTGGCAAGTACCTGGGCTGGCTGGGCGTGATGGCGATCTTTGCGCTGACCGCCGGCGTCCTGGCGGTTCTGGGTCGACTGCTCACCCGGCGCTACCCGGAAGCGGCTGTCGGGCTGATCCAGGAGATTCCACCTTATGCGCTGCCCGACTGGCGTGGCGTGCTGCGCAAGACCTGGGAACGGACCCGGGACATCGTGACCATCGTCACGCCGCTGCTGGTCGCCGGCAGCGTTGTGCTGGCCCTGCTCAATCACTTCGCTGCCGACAAGGTGATCAACTTTTTGCTGCTGCCGGTCACGACCTGGTGGCTCGGCCTGCCGGCACTGCTTGGCGTGCCGATCCTGTTCGGTATCCTGCGCAAGGAGCTTTCGCTGCTGATGGTCTATCAGGCGTTGGGAACGCTGGAGATCGTGCCGCTGCTCGACTGGGTGCAGATCGCGACTTTCCTGGTTTTCCTCACCTTCTACATCCCTTGCGTGTCGACCTTCGCAGTGATGATCCGGACGATTGGCTGGCGCGAGGCCTGGTTCTCGATCGGTCTCTCGGTGAGCGTCGCCCTGCTGATCAGCGGTGCCGTTCGCCTGCTGCTCGAGGTCTGGCGCGCGTTGTTCCTCTGAACGTCGCTCGCTAACGCAGCAACTTGCCGGCGCGATTGAGGATGGTGATGTCGACGAAGCGCGATCCTGCGTGTCTGTTGGCCGAGAAGGTGATGAAGACGCCGCCGGCGTCGTAGTTCTTCATCGCCTCGAGGGTGTCGCGCAGCTTCTTGCGTGTCGGGTTTGGACCGGCACGGCGCAGCGCTTCGACCAGCACCTTGGCGCCGAGGTAGCCCTCGACAAAGGTGTGATTGGCGGTCACTTCCTTCGGGGCGAACTTTGCGAAGTTGTCCTGAACTTCCCGGATCAAGGGAACGGCGCGACTGTTCGGATCGGGAACGACCTGCGTGAGGACCAGTCCCTCTGCTTTGTCCGCACCGATCCGACTGACCACCTGAGCGGCATCGGTCACCGACAGCGCGACGAACTGCGCGAAGTAACCCGCGGCGCGTGACTGTTTCACGAACTCAGCACTGGCCGCCGTGTTGGCGATCATGATCACTGCCTGCGGTTTGGCTGCCCCGATGGTCTTGACGGCGGCTTCGACTTCGGTCGTGTTCTTCGCGTAGGAACCTTTGGCGACCAGAAAGCCGCCGGCTCTGGTGATGGCCTGTTCGGCGCTGGCCAGCACGTCGAGCCCGAAGGCATCGTTCTGGAAAAGGATCGCGAAGCGCGTGTAGCCAGTGGTTACGTACTGCTCGGTGATCTTCTCGACCTCTTCAGCATAGCTGGCGCGGGTGATGAACAGAAATGGGTCGTTCCTGCGCACCAGCGACGCGGCGCCGCTACGGACGGCGATCAAGGGAATACCGGCTTCGCTGAGGACTTTCTGCTCGAGCATCGCTTCAACGTTGCCGGTGCCGACGAAACCGATGAATGCCAGTGGCTGCGACTCCTTGAGCATGGCGCGGGCGAGACGGACGGTCTCGTCGCTCTTGTAGCCGTCGTCCTTCGCGATCAGGCGAAGCGTGGCGCCGTGGACTCCGCCCTCCGCGTTTACCGGGTCAAAGCAGAGCTGCGCGCCGGCGCGCATGTGGCTTCCGGTCGGGGCCAGGGGGCCGCTGAAAGCGGCGATCTGGCCGATGACGATTTCGCCGGCGGCCGACGTCAAAGGCCCCAGGCCAAGCAGCAGCAAGGTCCAGGTGCTGCACAGAAAAGAGATGAGCTTCATGGTCCCGTCCTCACGACGCCGTCTAGCGTACCAGTCTAGAGCCTGTCGTGTTGCGTGTCGACAGGCACTGCTGCCGTGCGAGCGTTCCATGGCGCTGGTGCGGGTAGATCTCGAAGCGAAAGAGCGGCGGATGGTCGGTGTCGATGATGACCTTCACCCACCCCATGAACGGGTAGCCAAAGGTCTCGAGGCGGGTGAAGTTGGCAATTGGCAGACGCGATGTCGGATGGCGAAGCGGTTGGTCGATACGCTGCCGGTGCGTGTCGCCATGCACCAACAACACCTGACCGGAGAAGTCCAGGGTCTCCTGGCGTAGCGCTGCAAGCAATTGCCGATAGCCAGCGTGCGTCAAGCCTGCGGCATGCTCCTTGAAGCCGGGGTTGCCCTGCATGACGATGACGATTCCGAGTGACTGCTCGTGCCGGGCGTCGGCAAAGCCCTGCCGGAGCCAGTCGATGAGCACCGGGTTGCGGGCGACAAACTCGTTGCTCGGCACGCTACCGATACCAACCCAGTACCCAGGCGGCGGCAGTCGACCCATTCGTTGTCGCCGGGGACGTAGATCAGGGGGGCTGGCGAGGCGTCAAGAAGGCTCCGACGATTTTCGAAGAGTTCGTCGCTGCAGACCGCCCCGCTGTCCTTGAAGTCGCCGGCGTGGACGATGGAGCTGACGTGGGCGGCGGCAACATCCTCGAGCATCGGCCCCAGCTCGCGCGCTTCGTAGCTGTTGTACGGCGTGTCGCCGATCACGGCGAAGCGCCATGTTTCGGCCCCGACAGGGTGGGCAAGGAGTAGCGCGATCGCCAACAGCAGCGCTGTGATCATCCAGCGAAGGCGCGTCACGTGAGTAGCGACTTCAGCTCGTAGAGGGCGTCGAGTGCCTCGCGTGGCGTCAGTTGATCGGGATCGATCGACGCCAGGCGCTCGACAGCCGGGTGGATCGGAAGCTCGCGCTCGTCGGCGGCGTTGGCCAGTGCCGTCGCGAAAAGATCCGGTTGCAGAGGGTTGATCGACGCACGTTGCTCGAACTCGCGCAATTGGCGGCGCGCCGCCCTGACCACCGGCGACGGAATGCCGGCGAGTGCGGCGACCTGGATTCCGTAACTCTGATTGGCCGGGCCTTCTTCGACCGCGTGCAAGAAGACGATTCGCTGGCCATGTTCGACCGCATCCAGATGGACGTTCGCCAGTTCTCCATACTCGTTGGCCAGCAGTGTCAGTTCGAAGTAGTGGGTGGCAAACAGCGTCAGACAGCGGTTCTTTTCGATCAGGTGGCGGCAGATGGCGAAAGCCAGTGCCATCCCGTCGAAGGTCGAGGTTCCGCGTCCGACTTCGTCCATGAGTACCAGGCTGCGTTCGGTGGCGTGATGCAGGATGGCCGCCGACTCGGTCATCTCGACCATGAAGGTCGAGCGTCCGCCGGCGAGATCATCGGCTGCGCCGATGCGGGTGAAGATCTGATCGAGGGGGCCGAGAACTGCACGCGTCGCCGGTACATAGCTGCCGACGTGGGCGAGTAGCGCGATCAGGGCGGTCTGCCGCATGTAGGTCGACTTGCCGCCCATGTTCGGGCCGGTGATCAGCAGCAGGCGACGCTCGTCGGTGAGGCGAGTTTCGTTGGCGATGAAGGTTTCTCCACCGGCGAGTTGGCCTTCTACCACCGGGTGCCGCCCGCCCTCGATCAGCAGCCCCGGCTCCGAGGAAAAGAGGGGTCGGCAGTAGTTGCGCAGGCGCGCCGACTCCGCGAAGCCGGCGAGCAGATCGAGCGAGGCCACGGCGTGCGCAATTGTCTGCAACTGCTGTAGATCTGCCTGCAAGCTCGTCAAGACGCCTTCGTAGAGCAGCTTTTCGCGCGTCAGAGCGCGCTCCTGTGCCGACAAGGCCTTGTCTTCGAAGGCCTTGAGCTCGGGAGTCAGATAGCGTTCAGCGTTCTTGAGGGTCTGTCGGCGCCGATAGTCGTCCGGCACCTTGGTGGCGTTGGCGTTTGTCACCTCGATGTAGAAGCCGTGCACGCGGTTGTACTCCACCTTCAGATTGGCGATGCCCGTGCGTTCCCGTTCGCGCGCCTCAATCGCAAGCAGATAGGCGCCGCAGTTGTCGTTCAGCGTACGCAGTTCGTCGAACTCGGTGTCGAAGCCGCCGGCGATGACGCCGCCGTCGCGTATCAGGGCAGCGGGTTCGGGCAGAATGGCACGGCTCAGCAAGTCGAGCGCGAGCGCGGGGGTGGTCAGCTGCGCATGCAACTCCGCGAGCATCGGCGCCGCTGTCGCGGCGAGTGGCGCGCGCAGTGGGTCGAGACGATGCAGGCTGTCGCGCAGGCTGGACAGGTCGCGTGGGCGTGCTGTAAATAGTGCGATGCGACCGGCGATCCGTTCGATGTCGGCAAGACCACGCAGGCTCTGCCGCAGCTCGCGCAGCGTGCACCCACCGTCGTCGAGGAGCATCGCAATTGCCGCATGACGGGCGCTTGGGATTGCCGGGTCGCGCCACGGGTGATGGAGGGCGTGGCGCAGCAGTCGCGAACCCATCGCCGTGCTGCAATTGTCGAGCAGGCTGTAGAGCGTCGGCGCCGGCTGACCGCGCAGCGTTTCGGTGAGTTCGAGGTTGCGGCGCGTCGCCGTGTCCATGCCGAGAAAAGTGGCATCACGTTCGACGATCAGCGCCTGCAGGTGGGGGAGGGCGCGTGCCTGTGTCGCCTGCGCATAGCGCAGCAGGGCGCCGGCAGCGGCGATCGCCGGCCGCAGGCCGTCGGTCCCGAAACCGGCAAGCGAACTGGTGCCGAAATGCGCACAGAGTTCGCGCTGCGCGGTTTCGCTGTCGAAATGCCAGTCGGGCCGCCGCGCCAGCACGGCGTCCGGCGCGAAACTCGGTACCAGGCTTTCCGGTACGATGATCTCGGCCGGGCGAATGCGCTCGAGGGTGGCCGCGAGTTTCCCCGGGGCCACCTCACAGACACGGAAATCGCCGCTCGCCAAGTTGATCCAGGCCAGGCCGGCGAGCTGTCTGGTCACAGACAGGGCGAGCAGCAGTGTGTCGCGTTTCTCGTCGAGCAGTGCGGCGTCGGTCAGGGTGCCGGGTGTAACGATACGGGCAACGGCGCGCTCGACCGGCCCCTTGCTGGTTGCCGGGTCGCCGATCTGCTCACAGATGACTACTGATTCGCCGAGCCTGACCAGTTTCGCCAGATACTGCTCGACCGCATGGTAGGGCACACCGGCCATCTTGATCGGTTGTCCGGCCGATTGACCGCGCGTCGTTAGCGTGATGTCGAGCAGGCGCGACGCTTTCTCTGCGTCGTCGAAGAACAGCTCGTAGAAGTCGCCCATCCGGTAGAAGAGGAGGAGGTCTGGGTGCTGCGCCTTGATACGCAGGTACTGCTGCATCATTGGCGTGTGGGCTGCTTCTGGCCCTCTTGCTACGTCTTGATTTGTGTGCATATTCCTGTCGCGTCGCTGAGTTGCTTCGGGTCAGTGGTCGTTTCTCCACAGCTTCAAGGTGCAGCCACAGTTTGCTGCGCTCAGCTACGCGCGGCCTGTCGGTCCAGCTTGCGGGCGCAGTCGCCGTAAGCTGAACGGGCGCGATCGACGGTCCCGACAGTGCGACCGAGAGGGTACCCCGGCGTTGGCTGCGAGATTACTTTGCTGCTGCGTTGGCAGTATCTTAACAGCGCGGACGCACCCGGCATCGGTCGCGCAGCGTACGGGAAGCGCAGGACGGGACCTTGACTCACCGAGACGATGCTGCGCGAGATGCGACGCTGGGGGTCGAGCCACGCGCAGCCGGCAGGCTGCGGGGGTCCAGCGTGGACGACGCCAAAGCCGCGCAAGCTGTCGTTTTGACGGGGGACTACCGTCGGGTACAATTCCCCGGGTGTTATCCTCTTGCCGTCACAGGTCGGTTGTTCCCGTGGCTGCAGCTTTCGTTCTCGGCGCGGGAGACAACGGCCATGGGACAGGTTTCAGGCGACTTGTCGGCGAGCTTCCATTGCCGCGATGCAAGCTTTGGATCACAAGTCAATCATGATGCAGACGTCTGCCGGGCGATGTGGTCAACCGGCGGCATCCGCCCGGCTGTTTCCGCAGACCGCAAGACGACTGGCCTGCCCGCGCGGGGCGCCGCATGCCCTGCACCGTAGTAGCCATACCTACTTTATCATCGCCATGCAAAGGAGATTGTCATGCCGAAGAAGGCCGCTTTGCTCACGGTCCACGGAATGGGTCGCACCGAGGAGGACTACAACGCGCAGATCGTCAGTGACCTGCGTCATCGACTGGGCCAGTTGTTCGGCAGCCTGCATGTTGGCAAGGTCTACTATCAAGACGTCCTCCAGCCGAATGAGGACCGCGTCTGGAAGTCGGTGGCGAGCCGCGTCAAGTGGGACGATCTGCGAAAGTTCGTGTTGTTTGGTTTTGGTGACGCCGCGGGACTCGAGAGCGGCAAGGAGCCGATAGGCAGCGATTACGCAAAGGCGCAAATCAAGATTGCGCGCGAGCTATTGCTTGCCCGCGAGGCGATGTCCATGAGCGGTCCCGTCTTGATCCTTGCCCAGTCTCTGGGATGTCAGGTGACGTCCAACTATTTCTGGGACGCACACCAGGCAGCGATGGGGAATCCTCCACGGGTCGGCATCTGGCAAGACATCGGGCGCGTTCAAGCGCAGATCACCGGTGGCAGACCGCTGACGGGCGAGGAGATTTCCTTCCTGCAGGGAAAGTCGTTCCGGCTCTTCATCACCACCGGCTGCAACATCCCGATTTTTGTCGCCGCTCATGCCAAGGAGGATATCGTACCGATCCGGCCCAACGAGCACTTCGAGTGGCACAATTATTATGACCAGGACGACGTCCTCGGCTGGCCGTTGGCCGACATGTCCGACGAATATGCCAGGGTGGTCACCGATCATGCGGTCAACGCTGGCAGCGGGATCATGGGTTGGCTCCTGAAGAGCTGGAATCCGATGTCGCACACGCAGTACTGGGGTGACACCGAGGTTCTGGATCCGCTTGAGGCCAGACTCCGTTCACTGCTTGCGTAGCTGGCATGCTTGCCCGCTGCTCGACGACGTCCGTGACCAATGCCCCGACTGGCAGGTATCCCCGCGAAGTCCGCGCCAGGTGTGCTCGCTCCCCCCACGCGTGACGCCTCGCTGTGCGCACTTGTTCCGATAACGTGAGGTGTACGGCAGGCAGCGGTGCTGCAAGCGGGGCAAGCCGCAGGTTGTCGCTATGCCGACTGCTGCCGTCGCTCGCTCCGCCGATCAACGTTTTCCCCGACCACGCACGCCTGCCCGGTTCCTTGCGGGCGACGCACGGCGCCGACACGACGTACTGGCGGCACGCCCGGAATCGGCCGGGATCCTCGCCCTGGTCCCGTCAGAAACGCCCGCTTCCCGGCACCGATCTTTCGTGACAAATGCAACTTCGCTTCGTGAAATGCCAGGTCGGTGGCTGCTCGGACCGTTGATCGCTCCCTACCCGGCGGCGGTGGCTGTCAATGGCTGCGAAACCGACCGAGGGTTGCTTTCAGGGCGCTTGCCTTGGTGGTTCGGTAGAGGATCGAGCGAGGTGGGCACACGTCAATGGTCTACTCGCCCGCTTGGTTGGTGGCGCAACGGGAGGGTGAGGGGAGTCGGGCTTGTCGTGCAGGCGTGGCTGCTGCTATCCGTTGAGGTCGGCGCCGGCGAGCAAGACGTCTTCGTCACTCGCAGCGCCGGTGGCAACCCGGTTTTCTCGGATAAGGCAGCGCCCGGTGCTACACCGGTAACGCTGTCCCCGCTCAACGTGATCGAACCGATCCCTGTCGGCAAGACACTCCCGGCGGTCAGCGTGCCCCATGAAACCGCCAAACCAGCGGCGGCAGCGCCTGCCTACCGGCGCTTCACGATCGTCTTCCCGGAAGACGAAGGTAGCGTCGCCGCGAACACCGCGCTCTTTGAAGTGCGGGTCGCTCCGGAACCCCCGCTGCAATTGGGAGAGGGCCACTCGATTGCCGTCAGCATCAACGGTCGGTCGGTCGGGCAGCGCTTCACCGCCACCGAGTTCGTGATAGCACCGGAGTTCTGGGGGGATGCGTTGCCGCCAGTCAACCAGCGCTATCAGCTCGATGCAGCGATCGTCGACCGCGATGGCAGGGTGCTGACGCGCGCCCGACCGGTGAGTTTCTACCTGCGCCAGGTCGCTGGCATCTTTCCCCGTCCCTATATGCCGCCGCCGGTGGGGCGGCCAGTGCCGCTACCCATGCCGGGCCAACTGGACCGGGCGCAGCCGCCAGCGGTGCGTATGGAGAAGACTCCGCCTGCCAAGCCGCGCCAGACACAGGGGCTGCTCGATCGTTGAACCGCCACCGCATTGGTGTCGGTCGTTCCTCGACTGTGGCGGTTGACGCATGCCAGTGACCGCATGAGTGAATCGCTGTCGAGGACGCGTAGTCGGCGCGCCTGTGTGTGTACTGCTCATCGGTGACCAATCTCGGTCGGCCATCATAAGAATGTTCGATTGACTGTTGTGCCGACGCTGTGGATACTCGGGACGATGCGGTTGAACTGCATATCCGTATCAATTCCATTCCCCATTTTGGTAGACAAGGAGGACACGCATGCGTACGCTCAATATAATGCTATCAGGATTGCTGATGACCGGCTTGGCGGCGACGGCAAACGCTAGCGGTGGCAAGGATGACTGGCAAAAGCGGATTCCCGAGTGTGGCAAGGACACCAGGGTCGTCAAGCTTGTTGACTATGATGAGGGGATGAGTGCCGCGAGCGGTGACGCGACCGACGTTCCACCGGTCAAGATCGTCACCTTCAAAGAAAAGAAGAAGAAGGGGTGCTGGATCGACGTGAAAGATCTCCACCCAACACAGTCGGCGGTGGGAATGGGCGCAGCGGCGTGCAAGTCGGGCAAGATCACGCGCAAGGCCAAGGACGGCAAACTCAACGACTGGCTGCTCGAGGACAATCGCTGGGTTCCCCTCGTGCGAGGCCCGGGCGGGAAGTTCTACCTGACCGACCATCACCACCTGTCGGCCGCCGTGTACAACGCGGACATCCCCGACAAGCAGAAGAAACTTTACGCCTACCTGCTCAGGGATTGGTCGACCATGAAGGAGGATGCCTTCTGGAAGAACATGGAAAAAGAAAACCTGACGTGGCTGAAGAGTCCGGACGGGCTGGCAATTTCGCCGAAGGATCTGCCGTCGAAGATCAGCCGCTTGCAGGACGATCCGCTGCGGACTCTTTCAGCCTGGGTGCGCGGCAGTTGCGGCTATGTCAAGTGCAATCCGCCCGGGGTGACCGATGAGGATGCCGAAGGCACCTGCGCAGCCCAGTATTCGGATGTCGCGTGCGCCAGCGCCTACTTCCTCGAGTTCAAGTGGGCAGCGCATCACGCCACTGTCCCGGAGGTGAAGGCGGCTCTCAGCGAGAGTGGCGCGTGTTCGCAACAGGCTCCCTTGAATCAGGAATGCCTCGATCGTCAGCGCGAAAAGCTGGCCAAGGCCCTGCCTGCGGCGATGACGGCGGCGGCCGCACCAGCAGCGCAGGCCATCGTCGGCCAGGGTGCCGGCTATAACCCGAAGGCGCACGAGGGCGTTGTGCCACCGTGCGAATGAGCGGCTGCCGCTTTGACGCTTGACGCCGCGGCGCGTCGCGCCTAGATTCCCTGACTTGGGCCTTGTGTTCAGGTCAGGGAAATCCTCATGAGAATCGGTACTCCGCTTTCCCCCGGCGCCTTGCGCGTCATGCTCCTCGGTGCCGGCGAACTCGGCAAGGAAGTGATCATCGCCTTGCAGCGCTTGGGCGTCGAGGTGATCGCCGTCGACCGCTACGCGAACGCTCCCGGGCAGCAGCTTGCGCACCGCGCGCACGTGCTCGATATGACCAACGGCGCGACCTTGCGCGCGCTGATCGACAAGGAAAAACCACACATCATCGTTCCGGAAATCGAGGCCATTGCTACCGACACGCTGGTCGAGGTCGAAGCCGAAGGGCTCGCCGAGATCATCCCGACGGCACGCGCTGCCCGGCTGACGATGAACCGCGAAGGCATTCGCCGGCTGGCCGCCGAGCAGCTCGGCCTGCCCACTTCGCCGTACCGTTTTGCCGATTCGCTGCCCGAACTGCGGGCGGCGATCGACAGCGGCATTGGCTACCCGTGCATCGTCAAGCCCGTGATGTCGTCGTCCGGCAAGGGGCAGTCGATGCTGCACGGTGCCGGGGACGTGTCACCGGCCTGGGAATACGCTGCCAGCGGTGGCCGCGTCAATCAGGGACGCATCATCGTCGAAGGCGTGATCGACTTCGACTACGAAATCACCCTGCTGACCGTGCGTGCGCGCAGTGAAGATGGTGCCATCCAGACGGCGTTCTGCGAACCGATAGGTCACATCCAGGTTGCCGGCGATTACGTCGAATCCTGGCAACCGCAGCCGATGGCGCCGCTGGCGCTGGCACGGGCGCGCGAGATCGCCGCGGCGGTTACCGGCCAGCTTGGCGGACGCGGTGTTTTCGGCGTCGAGCTGTTCATCAAGGGCGAGCAGGTCTGGTTCTCGGAAGTCAGCCCCCGTCCGCACGACACCGGGCTGGTGACGCTGTGTTCGCAGCGCTTCTCCGAGTTCGAGCTGCATGCGCGCGCCATCCTCGGGCTGCCGTGCGACACTGGCCTGCGCGAGCCGGGGGCTTCGGCCGTGATCTACGGCGGCCTGGACGCAAGCGGAATCGTTTTCGACGGCATCGCCGCCGCGCTGGCGGTCCCGCGCAGCGATCTCCGGCTGTTCGGCAAGCCGGAGTCGTTCCGCAAGCGCCGTATGGGCGTTGCCATCGCCAACGGCGATGACGTGGCGCAAGCGCGCGAGCGTGCCAAACGAGCGGCGAGTCTGGTCAGGCCGGGATTGGCCGCCGCTGGTCGGTAGCGGACGTCGACTTGCCGGAGCGTTCCGGGATCTTGCCGCGCTTGCCCGCGTTGACTTGCCGTCGCTGTCGTGCATCCAGGGAGGCAGGCAGTTGCCCCACGGTTGGACATGGCCACACGATAGCGCATGCCGTGTGGCGGCCGACGGCTCCGCGGTCGCCGTAAGCACGTGTGTTCCATCTTCCGGCGGTGTCCTATAATTCGCGGCTTGCTCAACCGCGACGAGGACGTTGACGATGCGCTTCACCGCTTGCTTTCTCATGGCCCTCCTTGTTTCGACGCTCGCTCGTGCCGAACTGCCCTTCTGGGGGAACAAGGCCTCCGATGCGGCGGAAACGGCGCCTGCCGCCTTGCCCATCGGGCATTTCGTATGGGCACCGCAGGTGGCGCCCGAGGGACCCATCGTCGTCGTCGTCAGCCTCGACGAACAGATTGCCTACGCCTACCGCAACGGTGTCCGTATTGGCTATGCCAAGGTCAGTACCGGAAAGAAGGGCTACGCGACGCCGACTGGCGTGTTCACGACGCTGCAGAAGGACAAGGATCACCATTCGAAGACCTACAACAACGCGCCCATGCCCTACACCCAGCGGTTGACCTGGGACGGCGTCGCTCTCCACGCTGGCGGCGTGCCGGATTACCCTTCCTCGCATGGCTGCGTCCACCTGCCCTCAGAGTTCGCCCGTCTGCTTTTCGAGGCAAGCCCCCTCGGCATGACCGTCGTTGTCGGTAACGCGCACTCGGCGCCGGTGGACGTCGCTCATCCGGCCATGCTGGCGCCGGTCGATGCCCATACCGGCCAGCCGGTCGAGACGCCGAAGCTCGCCGTCGCGGAAGAGTCGCGCTGGGAGCCCGAGAAAGTGCCGCATGGACCGGTGTCGCTCTTGCTGAGTGGCGCCGATCGCCGGCTATTGGTGTTTCGTAACGGCGTCGAGATCGGCCGCAGCAGGATCGCCGTCCGGGACCACGGGACCCGCCTTGGGACGCACGTCTATACAGTGACGGGTATGCAGGCCGACGGGCGGCCGAAGTGGACGGCGGTAGGCATTCCGGGTCACGCCGGCGATGCGAATGCGTCACTCGATCCCGAGCAGACGCGGGGCGTGCGCATACCCGACGAGTTCGTCCTCAAGCTGGGTCCGCTGCTGACGCCGGGAGCCACGCTGCTGGTCACCGACGCGGAGATCCTACCGCACCACACGGGCAGCGCCCTCACGGTGTTGACCGACAAGGCTCCCGAGGCCGCGCTGTGATAGTGGCGGCTCGTCGGCTGCAGCATCCGGTGAGTCGTGGGGAGAGCGAGTGCACATGGCGTGGAGGCGGCGCTCTGGCGCGGCGTGTGCTGATCGTCGCCACCGTGTTGGCGGCCAACGCCACGATGGTTCGTGCCGAGCCCGCTCTGGCGGGCGCCTTGGCGACGGCGGCGCCAGCGGTCGACAGCCGGGTGCTCGAACTGGCCGTTGCGTCGCTCGACTGCGCCCAGCGCAGTACGTCGGCAGCGGCGAAGCGTCTGGCGGTGATAGATTACTCGCTGCCGTCTACCCAGCCACGGCTGTGGGTCTTCGACCTGGGAACACGCACTCTGCTGCGCGAGGAGCACGTCGCGCACGGCCGGGGCTCAGGTGACAATCATGCGAGCCGTTTCTCGAACGAGCCGGGCAGCCTGCAGTCCAGCCTGGGGCTGTTTCGCACTGCCGAGAGCTATGTTGGTCGCAACGGTTACTCGCTTCGCCTCGAAGGCCTCGAACCCGGCATCAACGACCGCGCTTTCGAGCGGGCGATCGTCATGCACGGTGCGCCCTACGTCAGCGACGAGGCGATGCGTCAACTAGGCCGCTTGGGAAGAAGCCTGGGTTGCCCGGCGGTGCGTCCGGAGATTGCGACGGAACTGATCGACGAGATCAAGGGTGGCCAGTACCTATTCGCCTATTACCCGGATCGCGAGTTCCTTGCCGCGTCGAGCCTGCTCGCCTGTCCCGCTGCCACGGCGCCGCTTTCCGATGGTGGTGCCTACGCCGGCTGGTCGGAGGCCGCCGCGCCGTCCGAGCTACGCTGACAGGCAGGCGGCGCGAGCTGACATGACGTCGCAAGACATGCTGGAGCGACGCTTCGTTCGGCATCCGGTGGACATACCGATCGAGATCGTTGCCGATGATTTGAATCGGGGGACGCTGCGCCGGTTGAAGGACGTCGGTCTCGGCGGGCTGGCGTGTCGGTCGGATCGTTCGCTGCCGATCGGCGCGCGCGTGGTGATCACGATTCCTCTTGTGCAACCCCCTTTCAGCGCGCCGGCTGCGGTCGTCTGGTGCCGTCGCGGCGAGCCCCATTTCGAAGTGGGTATCCGTTTCACCGATTCTGCCGACCTCTTCGCGGCTCGCATGGTGGAGCAGGTCTGCCAGATCGAGCACTATCGCCGGGAAGTGCGGCATCGGGAAGGGCGCGAGCTTGATGCCGAGGCGGCGGCGCAGGAGTGGATTGCGCGTTACGCCGACCAGTTCCCGTCGTTGGGTAGCCGTCACTGAGCGGAGATGGCATCCGGCATATGGCGCGCGAGAAGATCCCGGTCACTGCGGCGGTGCGCGTATTGCGGGCTGGCCGCGTGGTGTTTACCGACCACTGCTACGCCTACCAGGCGCGCGGAGGTACCGCGGTGAGCAGCCGCGAGCTGGGTGTGGACGAGCGCGTGATAGTCAAGACGCTGGTCATGGAGGACGAGCGCAGGCAGCCGCTGATCGTGTTGATGCACGGCGACTGCGAGGTATCCACCGGCAAGCTCGCCCGGCACCTCGGCGTCAAGACCGTCGCTGTCTGTCATCCGGATGTTGCCAGTCGACACTCGGGCTATCTGGTCGGTGGCACCAGCCCCTTCGGCACGCGCAAGGCGATGCCCGTCTACCTCGAGCGGAGCATCCTCGACCTCGAGAAGATCTACATCAATGGTGGCAGGCGAGGCTATCTGGTAGGCATCGCGCCGCAGGTGCTCGTCGACCTCCTCGAACCCGAACTGGTCGATGTTGCCGTCTGATAGCGTCCGACACTCCTGCCCCCGGGTATCACGCTTGCCTGATCCATTCTCAGCGCGACCGCATGAACGTTGTGCACCGAGGTCGTGAAACCGATGCGGCATCGTGCCTGCCGACCGCTCGAAGGCGCTGACCAAGTCCTTGATCGACTCGGCCAGTGCGGACCACGGCAAGTCTGTTCTCTCCCCAGTCTACGCTTTGAGATTGCCGACCGAGTTCCTGGTCAACCGCAGATAGTCAAGGACCAAGTCGAGATTGCGGTTCAGGTGGGCCATTTTCTGCGCGATGCTGGTGGGCCCAGCGAGCATGGACAGCGCCCCGAGAAATCGGCCATAATCGCGAAATCTGTCCACGGCGCCGGTCATGAAGTTCCTTTTCGATCTTTTTCCCGTCATCCTTTTCTTTATAGCCTACAAGTTTGCCGGCATCTACGCGGCGACTGGCGTTGCCATGGCGGCCACCTTTGCGCAGATCGGCTGGTTGTGGTTCAGAGGCCGCAGGATCGACACCATGCTGTGGGTCAGCCTGGTGATCATCACGGTCTTCGGCGGTATGACTTTGGCGTTGCATGACGAGACCTTCATCAAGTGGAAGCCGACGGTGCTCTACTGGGCCTTCGCGGCGGTGCTGCTTGGCGGCACCTTGTTCTTCAAGAAGAATCTGATGCGCACCTTGCTGGCCGAGCAGATGGAACTGCCGGAAGCGGCCTGGAAGACTGTCAACTGGTCATGGATCGGCTTCTTCCTGTTCATGGGCGTCGCGAATCTCGTTGTCGCCTTCAATTTTTCCACCGACGACTGGGTCAACTTCAAACTGTTCGGCGGTATGGGGCTGATGCTGGTTTTCGTTCTTGGCCAGGGGCTGCTGCTTTCGAAATACCTCGAGGAGAACAAATGATGCTCTACGCCATCGTCGGCGAAGATCGACCGGACTCGCTTGCTCAGCGCCTCGCCGCGCGGCCGGCGCATGTCGAGCGCCTGAGGGCGCTGCAGGACGAAGGCCGCCTGCTGCTCGCCGGTCCGTTTCCTGCGATTGATTCGCCGGACCCGGGGCCAGCCGGCTTCTCGGGCAGCTTGATTGTCGCCGAGTTCGCGTCGCACGAAGCCGCCACTGCCTGGGCTGATGCCGACCCATACGTTGCGGCTGGCGTCTACCAGAAGGTCATTGTCAAGCCATTCAAGAAAGTGCTGCCAGCGTGAGTCTGCCTGCAGCTGCCGAAGCTGTCGATGCGACGGTTCGCGAACGGCTCGCGCTGCTGTCGCCAATTCGCCTGGAACTGATCGACGATTCGGCCCGGCACGCTGGCCACGCTGGTGCGCGAGGCGGTGGCGGTCACTATCGGCTGCTCATCGTCGCCGCCGTTTTCGCCGGTCAGACGCGGCTGGCCCGTCATCGGGTCATCAATCAACTGCTTGGCGACCTTATTCCGGCCAGGATGCACGCCCTGAGCATCAAGGCAATGACCCCCGAGGAAGCCGCCTCGCCGGCTTCGGTCGCTATCTGATTCCCCAGCTTCACCTCATCCACCCCAACAGAAGGAAATCCAGAAAATGCACAACCTCTCCAAGCTGGCAGGCGCACTGCTCCTCGGCGCGTTGATCTCGTTACCGGCGACTGCCGCCGAAAAGGCCAAGAGCGCGGGCGCGGCCGGCGCCGTTGCCACCGTCAACGGGGTCGCCATCTCGCAGACCGTCGCCAATGCATTTGTCGCCGAGCAACAGGCACAGGGCGCTCCCGACAGTCCGGAACTCAAGAAGGCCGTGCGTGAAGAGCTGATCCGCCGCGAGTTGCTGGTCCAGGAAGCGAAGAAACTCGGCCTCGACAAGAAGCCGGACGTTGCCGCACAGGCCGACCTCGCACGCCAGGCGATCTACATTCGCGCTTTCGTTCAGGACTACGTCAAGAAGAACCCGATCAGCGACGAGCAGGCCAAGGCGGCGTACGAACGGATGAAGAGTCAGATGGGCAGCACGGAGTACAAGGTGCGCCATATCCTCGTGGAAAAGGAAGACGACGCCAAGACGATCATCGTCAACCTGAAGAAAGGCGCCAAGTTCGATGAACTGGCCAAGCAATCGAAGGACCCGGGTTCGAAGGAGAAAGGTGGCGACCTCGGCTGGAGCAGCACGGCCAATTACGTGAAACCCTTTGGCGATGCGGTGGCCGGTCTGGCCAAGGGCAAGTTCACCGAAACCCCGGTGAAGACCGATTTCGGCTATCACGTGATCCTGGTGGAAGACAGTCGGCCGCTGACGCCGCCGCCGTTCGACCAGATCAAGCCGCAAATCAATCAGCGCCTGCAGCAGGAGCAACTCCAGAAATACGTCGCGGAACTGCAAAAGAAGGCGAAGATCGACTAGGCAGACTGCTGCAGCGAGAAAAGGCGCCGACCAGTTCGGCGCTTTTTTTGTGCACGGGTCGGCACCGGCAGGCGTGCCTGGCGGTGCTCTTTCGGCGAGTGCCTGGTCGCCTAGGCGACCCACTGCCGCGCATTGCGGAACATGCGCAGCCACGGCGAATCGTGCCAGCCGCGCGCGTCCCAGTCGGCCGGGTGCCAGGACATCTGCACGCTGCGGAAGACGCGTTCGGGGTGCGGCATCATGATCGAGAAGCGACCGTCGTCGGTCGTCAGGCCGGTGATTCCTGCCGGCGAGCCGTTCGGATTGTACGGATAGGTTTCCGTCGCCTTTGCCGCCGAGTCGATGAAGCGCATGGCGACGAGCGCGCGCGCCTGTTGCTCGGCAGCCGCGAAGACGGCGCGTCCCTCGCCATGCGAAACGACCACCGGCAGGCGACTACCGCCCATTCCGGAAAAGAAGATCGACGGCGACTCGGCTATCTCGACCATCGAAAAGCGCGCTTCGAACTGCTCGACCCGATTACGTTCGAAACGCGGCCAGGCGTCGGCGCCGGGAATGATGTCCTTGAGCGCACTCATCATCTGGCAACCGTTGCAGACGCCCAAGGCAAAGCTGTCGGCGCGCGCAAAGAACGCCGAGAAGGCGGCACGCGCCCGTTCGTTGAACAGGATCGTCTTCGCCCAGCCCTGACCGGCGCCGAGCACGTCGCCGTAGGAGAATCCACCGCAGGCGACGGCACCCTTGAAGTCGTCGAGAAGGATGCGGCCGGTGAGGATGTCGCTCATGTGTACGTCGATGGCCGCGAAGCCGGCACGATCGAAAGCGGCGGCCATCTCGACGTGGCCATTGACGCCCTGTTCGCGGAGGATCGCCACGCGCGGGCGAGTCCCTGTGTTGATGAACGGTGCGGCGACGTCGTCCGTGGGATCGAAGCTCAGCGTCACCGACAGGCCGCCGTCGGTGGCGTCGCCGATCCGGTCGTACTCCTGCTGGGCGCACTCCGGGTTGTCGCGCAGTTGTTGCATGCGGAAGCTGGTCTCCGACCAGGCACGCTGCAGATCGACGCGCGTCTCACTGAGCACGGCCCGGGCATTGCGGATGATGCGGATCTGGTCCCAGCGATTGGGCGAGCCGATGAATTGCGCGCAGCTTCCCAGTCCGGCTGACCGGAGCACGCCCATGACCTGGCCGCGCTGCTCGCGCCGGATTTGCACCACGGCACCGAGTTCCTCGCAGAACAGGGCGCGCATCAATATCTCGAAAGAACGGCCGTTGAGCAGTTCGGGACGCTTTTCGTTGCCATCGACGTCGCTCATCAGCGGGTCGTAGCACAGACCGTCGGTGTCGATCGAAACGCCGCAGTGTCCGGCAAAGGCCATCTCGCAAATGGCGGCAAACAGCCCGCCGTCCGAGCGATCGTGGTAGGCGAGCAGCAGGTTGTCGGCGGCGAGTTGGCGAATGGCAGAGAAGAAGGCGACGAGGCGCGCCGGATCATCGACATCGGGTGCGTCGCTGCCTGTGGCGTTGTGGACCTGTGCCAGCGCCGACCCCCCGAGGCGGTTGCGGCCGGCACCGAGATCGATGAGCAGGAGATCGGTCTCCCCGGCATCGAGGACCAGTTGCGGGGTCAGCGTCCGGCGCGCATCCTGCACGCGCGCGAAGCCGGTGACGATCACCGACAACGGCGATACCACCTGCTTCCGGCAATCGCCTTGCTCGCCGTCACCTTCCGTCCAGCCGGTTCGCATCGACAGCGAATCCTTGCCGACGGGTATCGAGACACCGATCGCCTGGCAAAGATCGGAAACTGCCCGCACCGTGTCGAACAGTCGCGCATCTTCGCCGGGGAAGCCGGCGGCGGCCATCCAGTTGGCGGACAGTTTGACGTCGCCGAGCGTCGCGACGTCGGCGGCGGCGAGATTGGTCAAGGCTTCGCCAAGCGCCATCCGACCCGAAGCGGGCGCGTCGATCACCGCCAACGGTGCGCGCTCGCCGATCGCGAAGGCCTCGCCGAGATGCCCCTGAAACGACATCAGAGTGACTGCCACGTCGGCGCACGCTACCTGCCAGGGGCCGACCATCTGGTCGCGCGCGGTCAGGCCGCCGACGCTGCGATCGCCGATGGTGATCAGGAAGTTCTTGTCGGCCACGGCCGGCAGACGCAGCACGCGATAGGCGGCTTCCTGCAGGTCGACCGCGGTAGCGTCGAAGGGCACCGTCAGCGGCGGCAGGCGGTCGACGGCACGCGTCATGCGCGGCGGCTTGCCGAGCAGGGCGTCCATGTCCATGTTCACCGGTTCATTGCCGAAATGACTGTCGCTGACCACCAGGCGCGTTTCCGCGGTGGTGACGCCGACGATTGCCGAAGGGCAGCGCTCGCGCTCGCACAGCGCCGAAAACTCGCCGAGGCGGCCGGGCGGCATGGCCAGCACGTAGCGCTCCTGTGCCTCGTTGCACCAGATCTCGGCCGGCGACATGCCGGGCTCCTCGATGTTTACGGCACGCAGTTCGAAGCGCGCCCCGCAGCCGGCGCCGTGCGCCAGTTCGGGCAGGGCATTCGAGATGCCGCCGGCACCGACGTCATGCACCGAGAGGATCGGATTGCCGTCAGCGGCTGCCGAGCCGTCACCGCTCGGCGCACCCATCTGCCAGCAGCGGTCGATGACTTCCTGGGCACGCCGCTGCATTTCGGGGTTGCCGCGCTGCACCGAAGCAAAATCCAGATCCTCGCTGTTGCTGCCGGTGGTCATCGAACTGGCCGCGCCACCGCCGAGGCCGATGAGCATGCCGGGGCCGCCGATCTGTAGCAGCAGCGTGCCGGCCGAAAGCGTTTCGGCCTTGAACGACTGGCTGGCCGAGATGTTGCCGACGCCGCCGGCGATCATGATCGGTTTGTGGTAACCACGCACCAATTGCTGGTCACCGGTGAACTGCTCGTAGGTACGGAAATAGCCTGCCAGGTTGGGCCGGCCGAACTCGTTGTTGAAGGCGGCTGCGCCGAGCGGACCCTCGAGCATGATGGCCAGCGGCGAGGCGATGCGTGCCGGGCGTCCGTAGGTGGCCGTCGCGCGCTCCCACGGCTGGAGTGCCTCCGGAATGTTGAGGTTGGACACCGAGAAGCCACACAGGCCGGCTTTCGGCTTCGAGCCCCGCCCGGTGGCGCCTTCGTCGCGGATCTCGCCGCCCGAGCCGGTGGCCGCGCCTGGGAAGGGCGAAATCGCCGTCGGGTGGTTGTGCGTTTCGACCTTGGCAAGGATGTGGGTCAGCTCTTCGTGATACGCGTAGCGACCATCCGCCCCAGCATGGAAGCGCGGCACGCTGGCGCCTTCGATGATCGACGCGTTATCGGTATAGGCGACGATCGTTCCTGCCGGGTGCGCGCGGTGCGTTTCACGGATCATGCCGAACAGCGTTTCGCTGCGCGGCTGCCCGTCGATGACCCAGGACGCGTTGAAGATCTTGTGCCGGCAATGCTCCGAATTGGCCTGCGCGAACATCATCAATTCGACGTCGGTCGGGTTGCGCCCTGCCCGCACGAACAACTCGACGAGGTAATCGACTTCGTCGTCCGACAGGGCCAGCCCAAGCCGGGAATTGGCGTCGATCAGGGCTGCGCGACCGCCACCCAGCAGATCGACACCGGTCAGTGGTCGCGGGGCAAAATGGCGGAACAGATCGGCGGTCTGTGCGGGGTCGTCGAGCACCGTCTCGAGCATGCGGTCGTGCAGCAACGCCGCGATATCGCGCCTGTCGGTGGCCGACAACTTGCGCCGTCGCGCATGCAGGAGGTAGGCGACGCCGCGTTCGATGCGCTCGATCGTGTGCAGACCGCTGTTCCAGGCGATGTCGGTGGCCTTCGACGACCAGGGCGAGATGGTCCCGATGCGCGGCGTGACGAGGAACAACTGGCCGCGCTCGCTGTTCGCTTCCGGGCGTTCTTCGAGGAGTGCCGAGAGTTGCCGACGCTCGCTGTCGGTCAACGGCTGCCGGGTCGCCACAAAGTGCCAGTACTCGGCGGTGATGATGCGTACCCCGGGCACGCCGGCGGCCAGAGCCTGCTGCAGACGCTGCAGGCGGAAAGAGGACAGGGCGGGGGCTCCGCGGAGGGTGAGGATGTCGGCCATGGCGCGCTGCAGAGAAGGGCAGGCAAGCCTGCGTTAAGGAAGCGGAGGCGCGATTATAGCCGACGCCGGCAGAGCAGCCCCTGGACAGGTCAATTACAATTGGCGCGAAACTCGCCCATGCCGCGCGTGAAACTCTTCTATACCGACACTTTCGTTTTGCCTTTGCCGCCTGGCCATCGCTTCCCGATGGAGAAGTATGCGCGCCTGCGGGAGCGCTTGCGCGCCTCCGGCCAGTTTGCCGACGCGGACTTTCGCAGCCCCATGGCGGCCAGCACCGAGCAGCTTTGCCATGCCCATGTCGCCGAGTACGTCGCGCGCGTCTGCCGCGGTGACCTGAGTGCGGCCGAGATCCGGCGTATCGGCTTTCCCTGGAGCGAAGGCATGGTCGAGCGGTCGCGGCGTTCCGCCGGTGCAACGATCGCCGCCTGCCGGATAGCGCTGCAGGAGACCTGCGCGATCAATCTGGCCGGCGGTACCCACCACGCGCATGCCGACCATGGCGAGGGTTTCTGCGTGTTCAACGATGCGGCGGTCGCCGCGCGCGTGCTGCGCGCCGAAGGATGCGTGCAGCGGCTGGCCGTGGTCGATTGCGACGTCCATCAGGGCAACGGCACGGCGAGCATCTGCGCCGAAGATGCCTCTGTCTTCACCTTCTCGATCCATGCCCAGAAGAACTTTCCTTTTGCCAAGGCAATCAGCGACCTCGACGTCGGGCTACCCGACGGTACCGGCGATACCGTCTACCTGCAACAGCTGGCCTGGGCACTCGACCAGGTGTTCGCGCGTGCGCGGCCGGACCTCGTCATCTATCTGGCTGGCGCCGACCCCTACTGCGATGACCGTCTGGGTCGCTTGGCGCTGACCTTCGACGGCCTTGCCGCACGTGATGAAATGGTCTTCGCGGCGTGCCGCGACCGGCGCGTGCCGGTCGCGGTGGCGATGGCCGGCGGTTACGCGCACGTGATCGACGATACGGTCAGCATCCACTGCCGGACGGTACTTGCCGCACGGCGAATCTTCGACCCCTTGTTGGGCTAGGATCTGTCAATGAACACACGCACCCGATCACAGGCGCTGTATCGCGCCGCCGACCTGCGGACCATCGAGACGCTTGCCGTCGATCAGCCGCTGATGCAGCGTGCCGGTCTGGCCGCCGCCGATCTGGCAACATCGCTTTGTCGCTTGCAGGGGGCGGCAGTGCTCGTTCTCGCCGGGCCGGGCAACAACGGCGGCGACGCTTTCGTTGCCGCACGGCACTTGCGCGAACGCCGATTCACCGTGAGCGTGGTTTTTGCCGGGGAAGTCGGCCGCCTGCCGGCTGATGCGGCGACGGCCTACCGGCGCTTCATCGACGACGGCGGTAGCGTTCTCGACGGCATACCGAATGGTCTGCGCTGGTCGCTGATCATCGACGGGTTGTTCGGCATCGGGCTACAACGACCGGTCGGCGGCCGCCATGGCGAGCTCGTCGCGGCGGCCAATGCGCTCGCCGTTCGCGACCACTGTCCCCTGCTCGCTCTTGACTGCCCGAGCGGTCTCGACGCGGACACCGGCAAGCTCTGCGGCACGGCGATTCGGGCCAGCCACACGATCACCTTCATCGCCGGCAAGCCTGGCTTGCTCACCGGTGATGGCCCGGACCACTGCGGTACGGTTTCGGTCGCCGCCCTCGAGCTCGATGCCGAGCGGCTGGCGAATGCTAGCGCGCATACGATCGGTACCGACTTGTTCGTCGATTACCTTTGCCCACGCGCCAGGAACAGCCACAAGGGCAGCTACGGCAGCGCCGGTGTTCTCGGCGGGGCGAGCAGTATGGTCGGCGCGGCCTTCCTGGCGGGACGCGCTGCCCTCAGGCTCGGCAGCGGCCGCGTCTACCTGGGATTGCTCGACCCGCAGGCGCCGACGATCGACCCGGTACAGCCGGAGCTGATGCTGCGCCAACCCGCTGCCTTGCTGGCTGTCGGGCTGACGGCCCTGGCCTGCGGGCCGGGGATGGGCGGCGGCGAGGTCGCGCTGGGCCTCCTCGAGCGGGCCTGCGCGCTTGATCTGCCGTTACTGCTCGATGCCGATGCACTGAATCTGCTGGCCGCCGAGAGCCGGTTGCAGAGGGTGCTCGCTGAACGCCGCCAGTGCCCGTCTCCGCTGCTGCTGACGCCGCATCCGAGCGAGGCGGCACGCCTGCTCGGCGCCGATACCAGCGTCGTCCAGGCCGACCGCGGCGCGGCCGCGCTCGAACTCGCCAGCCGCTACCAGGCTCTGGTGGTGCTCAAGGGTTGCGGCAGCATCGTCGCCACGCCTGACGGGCGCTGGTTTGTCAACACAACCGGCAATCCCGGCCTCGCTGCGGCCGGCACCGGTGATGTCCTCAGCGGTCTGGTCGTCGCACTGCTCGCACAGGGCTGGCCGGCCCTCGAGGGCCTGCTCGCGGCCGTGCATCTGCACGGCTTGGCCGCGGACGAGCGCGTTGCCGCTGGCTGCGGACCCGTCGGCCTGACTGCCAGCGAAGTCATCGATGGTGCACGCACCTGCTTCAACCGCTGGGTCGCGCAGGGGCGGTAGCGCTGCGGCGGCCGCCGTCCTTGTCTCTCAAGCCTGGGCAAGCCGCAGTTCGGCAGCGAAGCCTCGATCGACCTCGGGAAGCGACAGCCTGCCGCCGTGCGCACGCGCGACCAGATCAGCCAACATCAGACCGAGTCCGGTGTGGCCCTCGTAGGCTTGCGCGGCGATCGCCTCCTGGAGTTCGCCGCGCTGGGCAGCGCTGACCCCCGGCCCGTCGTCGTGTACGCGCAGCGCAGCGCTCGCTGGCGTCGACACGATGACATGGCTCGCACCGTTGCGCAGCGCGTTGTCGAACAGGTTCAGCAGTGCCGCTGCGAGCAGGTCACCGTCGGCGGAAAGCGTCTGCGATGCCTCCACGGTGATGGACAGTCCTTCGATCGGCAGGCGCCCAACCAGGGACGCGAGATCCAGGGGCTGGCGTCGCAGGTCAACGCCGCTGCGGAACAGCGTCAGCAGCGCCGTCACGACGCGCTGCAGGCGGGCGGCAGCGCTACGCACGCGCTGCAGGCGGGGTTGCAGCTGCGCTGGGCATTCGCGCAAGGCCACCGCGAGCTGGGCATCGATACCGGCCAGTGGCGTGCGCAGCGAGTGTGCCGCATGCGCGGTGAAGGCGCGCTCATGCGCCAGACGACGCGCGAGTCGGTCGGTCAGCGCGTCGATGGCGGCGTGCACGGGTCGCAGCTCGGCGCGCTCGGCCGCGCCGAGAGTGGCGCCGAGGATCAGGGGATCGTGCCGGGCGAGTCGCTCAGCCAGATGCTCGAGGGGCAGCAACTCCTGCCGGAGGCGCGCCCGCAGCCACAAGTGAGCGAGCAGTGCGATGGCGAGCGTGGCGAGTGCGGCGCTCAAGGCGACCTCGATTTTCGCCTCACGACGTTCGTCCTGACTCTGGGCGACATAGAGCAGGTGCGTGCCACCCGCCAGGTGAGTGCCGAAGACGCGCCACGCCGGTACGTCGGCGAAGCCCGTGGACGGAGTTGTCCGTAATGGGTGGGTGGGCGCCAGCGGTGAAGCGAGAAGAATACGTGCCCCGCTGCTTGGCGAATACTCCACCACCTGCCAGGTGAAGCGGCCGCTTGGCGCTGGCGTCGTCGCTTCGTTCGTCTCCTTCGGCGTGCCGGCCACCGCGCTCGTCTCGCTGGGAGTGGGCAACGAGGCGTCAAGCACCTGGGCCGCCGCCAGCAGGGTATCGTCGAGCAGTTCGTCTATCTCCTGCTGCACCGCCAGGCACACGGCAAGCGACACCGACAGGGTCCATAGTACCGACCAGCCGAGCAGGGCGCGCGTCACGCGTGTCCGGATCGACGGCAGGCCTGATTTCATGCCTGTGCCGCAATGCGGTAGCCAAGCCCGCGTACGGTTTCGACGAGATCAAAGCCGAGTTTGCGTCGCAGGCCCGACACATGCACCTCGATGGCGTTGCTCGCCAACTCCGCTTCGAAGCCAAGCACCAGTCGCTCGAGGTCGGCTTTGGGGACGATGCGTCCGGCGCGCAGGACCAGAGCTTCGAGGATCGACCACTCGCGGCCGGTCAGCTCGATGCGTTGGCCGGCCAACCAGGCGCTGCGCGCCGTCAGGTCGACCTCGACCCTGCCGAAGGACAGCCGCGACGCCGCGCCGCCGGCGCTACGCCGGCACACCGCCCGCAACCGAGCCGACAGTTCTTCCGGGGCGAACGGTTTGACGAGGTAGTCGTCGGCGCCGCTGTCGAGGCCCTGAACACGGTCGCTGAGCAGGTCGCGCGCGGTCAGCATCAATGCCGGAGTACTGTCGCGGGCACTGCGCCGCGCACGCAGCCAAGCGAGGCCGGAGCCATCCGGTAACTGCCAGTCGACGAGCAAGGCGTCGTATGGCTCGCCGCGGTAGGCCGTTGCTTCGTGCAGGCTGCGGCACCAGTCGACGCGGTGGCCCTCGCCGCTCAGGAAGTCGCGCAGGCCCTCGCCGAGCAGTTCGTCGTCTTCGATCAGTAGCAGTCGCATGGGTGTCGGAACGGCCGCTTTGTCGCGGATGGTCAAGGCCGGACATTGTGCCGAAGAATGCTGTTCATGGCCATCGGTGGCCGGCCGGGGAGCGCGCCGTGCAGGGCCCACTTCAGTTCGCGCGACGAGATCGTCAACGCCTTCGACAACGCTGTTGTACAGCGACCACGTTCTGGCCTGCCTGCTGCGGCGTCATCACCCGAGCGGGCCGCACCGTGGTGACGTTGGCGTCGCCAAAGACTCAGCGGCATCGCCTACAAAGTGGAGAACATCGCCGCAGCCTCTTGCTGGCCCAGTTCAAAATAGCGCTTCTGAGCGCTCCGGTCCTTTAGCGAAATGGTCATGCTCTCGAGGTCCTTCGGCCGCAGAACGTGCAAAGGCTTCGCGTAATAGCGCCGGCCACCGATCTCCGCGCTTTGCTGGCCCATGGCCTCGAGCATTTCGTTGATCAGGGTCGCCTGCGCGAAGATGCGGGCGTTGGGCAGCGTCAGTTGCATATCGCTGACCAGCAGATGTGTGTCGATGCCGTTGAACGGCAGGATGAACGACTTGGCGTGGTAAAGCTTGTCAAGTTCCCGGTGGTAGTCGTAGTCGGTGAAATCGACGGCAATGATCTCGTCGACGTCGTCGTCCTCGAACAGCGTTCGCAGCGGCGTGTTGTCGAGATAGCCACCCTCGATGTAGTAGTCGCCGTCGATGGTGATGGCCTTGAAATAGGGAATGGTGGTGATCCCGGCGAGGAAGGCGTCCATGAAGACGTCCAGGCTGGCATCGTCGATGGTGGGCAGGATCTCATTGACGTTGAACGACCTCCCTTGCCGCCGGCTGAGATTGGTCGCACGGATGTCCCAGCGCATCGCCTTGAGATGCTCGGCCAGCAGTTCGCGTCGTCGGGGATCGTCGAGGAGGAGCGATTTGCGGCAACTGTCCTTGTCAACAGTGAACAAGTGCGTGCCGGTGGGCAGCAACTGGGGGCGCAGACCCAGAAAGTTGGAAAAGATCTGGAAAATGTCGGTGACGTCAAGGCGGACCGTACGCGTCAGGACCGGTGGCAACTCTTCGCTCTGCCAGTCCCAGAGGAGGTAGTCGATAACGATGTTGTTGCCGGAACTGGTCGACGTGAGATGCACGACCGCGACGTCGTTCTTCTTCAGCCAGACCAGCACGCCTTCCGTATAGAAGCTCCGATAGCCGCCACCCGATGCCACGAAACCGTATCTGGTCATGCGCATTTCCTTCGCGTGTTGGTAAGGTTCTGGCGAGCCTGAAAGTCATGCTCAAGTGCTCGTGTATAATACTCCGCCTATCCGCTGGGCAATGCGCTTCCTGTCCCCGACTCTCCCCTGAAACAGTCCTTCCCGAATGAGACTTCAGCGCGACATCCAACGCGGTCAGTCTGCGATTGTCGTCTGCGGCAACGGCCATGCGCGTCCTGGTGACTGGCGCTGCGCAGGCGGCTCGACCATCCCGCGGCGCCAGTGAGCGAATGAGTCGCCGCGTGACCTGGCTACTCTGGATCGTCCTCGCGGCGGTCTGGTTCGGCACGCTCGGCCAGCGCGCGCTGACACGCCCGGACGAAGGTCGCTACGCGGAAATCCCGCGGGAAATGGCAGTCAGCGGCGACTGGCTGACACCCCGCCTCAACGACATCAAGTATTTTGAAAAGCCCGCTCTCCAGTACTGGGCGACAGCCGCCGGCTTCAAGGTTTTCGCTGACAACGAGTGGACAGCACGCCTCTGGCCGGCGCTGACCGGCTTTTTCAGCATCGTGCTGGTCTGGTGGACCGGGCGCCGGCTCTGGGGGGCGCAGGCGGGCCACCTGGCGGCCGCTATCCTCGCGAGTTCGCTTCTCTTCGTTGGCATGGGCCATATTCTGACCCTGGACATGGGGCTATCGTTCTTTCTGCAGGTGGCGTGGACGGGCTGTCTTTTTGCCCAACAGGAGGACCGTCTGACCAGTCGGCGCTGGATGCTCCTGGCCTGGGCAGGGCTGGCGCTGGCGGTCCTGTCCAAGGGTATCGTCGCCCTGGTCTTGACTGGCGCCACGCTGGTCGGCTACACGCTGCTCAACCGGGACACCTCGCCATGGCGGCGGCTTTCGCCCCTGGCCGGTCTGGCCTTGTTCCTGATCGTCGCCGCCCCCTGGTTCGTCGCGGTTTCCGTGGCGAACCCCGAGTTTCCCCATTTCTTCTTCATCCACGAGCACTTCGAGCGATTCCTCAGCACGGTCCACCGCCGCGACGAGCCGCCCTGGTTTTTTCTAGCGGTATACAGCCTCGGCGCCCTGCCATGGACACTGCTCCTGCTGCAAGCCGTGCCCAGGGCCTGGAGTCGGGGTGTTGCCCGCACGTTCAGTCCGGAGCGCTTCGTGCTGCTCTGGGTGTTGACAACTTTCGCCTTCTTCAACGTGTCCGGTTCCAAGATGGCACCCTACATCCTGCCCATTTTCCCGGCGCTGGCCTTGCTCGGCGGACGTCATGTTACCGACTTGTCGCGGCGAGCCTGGCTGATTCACCTGGCACTGCTGGCCGTGGTGGCGCTCGCCGGCCTGGTGCTGGCCCCCCGGACAATGGACCTGGTGGGCCAGGAGTACACGCCGGCGATGCTGCAAGGCGTAGCCACGTGGCTGAGCGGCGCCGCTGCAGTTTTTCTGGTGGCCATCATGGGCGCGGCGGCGCTGGTCTGGCGACACCGCCAAGCGGCTGCGGCGATCGTCCTGGCCGTTGGCGGATGCCTGGGCAGCAGCGCGCTGCTTCTTGGCCACGACCATCTCTCACCCTACACGTCCACCCGGGACCTGGCCGCCCAGGCATTGCCCCGGATCAAGCCTGGCCTGCCCTTCTACAGCGTTCTCTCTTACGAGCAGACGCTGCCTTTCTATCTCAAGCGGACACTGACTCTGGTCGCCAACCAGAATGAGATGGACTTCGGCCTCGAGCACGAGCCGCAGAAATGGATTCCCACCGTTGACGAGTTCAAGGCGCGCTGGCGCGAGGACCGAGGGGCCTACGCGGTGATGAAGATCGATGTCTTCGAGAAGCTTCTCGCCGAGGGTCTGCCGATGGCCGAGATCGCCCGCAACCGGCGCTACGTCATCGCCGAGAAGATCAGCACGCCTTCCGCGCCTCGCTCGAGCGAGGGGTGCGCGACAGCGGTGTCCGGCGCGCCGTCCCCGTCGGCCAACCCTTCGCTCGGCGAGCGAGCATGCGACGGAGCCATACGTTGAGATGACCACGATAGCCTTCATCCTGATCCTCACCGGCGTGCTGCTCAACGCCGCCGCGCAACTGCTGCTCAAGGCGGGCACCAATGCCATCGGCCATTTCGATTTCCAGCTCGACAACGTCATCCCGATCGGCATGAAGATCGCTGGCGAGCCGTTCATCATCGGTGGCATGGCTTGTTATGCGGTCAGCGTGGTGGTCTGGATCATGGCCCTGTCGCGGGTGCCGGTGAGCATTGCCTACCCGATGCTTTCGATCGGTTATGTAGTCAATGCGGTGATTGCCCACTACTGGTTCGGCGAGGTGCTGGTCCTGCAGAAGCTGTTGGGTATCGGCTTCATCATCATCGGCCTGCTCCTGGTGGCCAACTCGTGAGCGCAACGTTTCTCCCCTTCACCCGTCCATCGATCGACGAGGAGACCATTGCCGCGGTTGCCGACGTCCTGCGCTCCGGCTGGATCACCAGCGGTCCGCAGGTACAGGCCTTCGAGGCTGCTCTCTCGGATTTCTGCGGCGGCCGCTGTGTGCGTGCTTTCAACTCCGGCACTGCTGCCCTCGAAGTGGCACTGCGCCTGGCGGGGGTCGGTGCCGGTGACGAGGTGATCAGCACCCCCTTGACCTGGGTGGCCACGGCCAACGTGATCCTCGAAGTGGGCGCCACACCGGTGCTGGTGGACATCGATCCGGCGACCCGGAACCTTGACCTCGATTTGCTCGAAGCCGCCATTACGCCGCGGACGAGAGCCCTCATCCCCGTGGATCTCGCCGGTCTGCCCGTCGACCGTGATCGCCTCTACGCCATCGCCGCTCGGCACAGCGTGCGGGTAGTCGAGGATGCGGCGCAGTCCCTCGGCGCGTCCTGGAACGGCAAGACGATCGGCAGCACCGGCGACTTCGTCGCCTTCAGCTTCCACGCCAACAAGAACCTGACCACCGGTGAGGGCGGGGCGCTGGTCCTGCCGGCAGACATCGGCCCTGAGCGCTGCGAGCTTCTGCGCCTGCAGGGCGTCAAACGCCAGCCCGATGGCAACATGGACGTGGACGTGCTGGGAGGCAAGTTCAATCTCACCGATATCGCTGCCGCCATCGGCCTGGGCCAGCTCAAGCGCCTGCACGGGTTCACCGAGCGGCGCCGGGTGCTGGCCCGGCGATACTTCGAACGGCTTGACCCGGCCCTTGGCCTGGAACTGCCGCCAGCGGACTTCGCCAACAGCAACTGGCACATGTTGCAGCCGCTGTTGCCGCCGGGCACCGACCGCGGGGCCTTTATCGCGGCGATGAAGGAGCAGGGCATAGGCGTTGGCGTGCATTACCCGGCCTTGCACCGGTTCACCCTGTATCGCGGCCTCGGCTTCCGGGCCGGTCAGTTCCCGCATGCCGAGGATGTGGGTGCCAGGACGGTTAGCTTGCCGCTGTTTCCGGCGATGACCGAGGCTGACGTGGAACGTGTCTGCATGGCCCTCGCCAAAGCACTCGAGCGTTGAGCCATGCGCACCCCTGAGATCTCCGTGGTCATTCCGGTTTACGACGAGGAAGCCGGCCTGCAGACCCTCTTCGACCGCATCTACCCGGCGCTTGACCGGCTCGGCGAGTCCTACGAGGTCATCTTCGTAAACGACGGCAGCCGCGACCGCTCGGCGGCCATTTTGCGCGAGCAATACCAGAAGCGACCCGAAGTGACGCGCGCCATTCTCCTCGCCGCCAACGCCGGCCAGCACATGGCGATCCTCGCGGGTTTCGAGAAAGCACGTGGCCAGATCATCGTGACGCTGGATGCCGACCTGCAAAACCCGCCGGAAGAGATCGGCAAGTTGATCGCCAAGATGCGCGAAGGCCACGATTACGTCGGCAGCATCCGCCGCCGGCGCCAGGACAGCCTGTTCCGCAACTGGGCGTCGAAGGCCATGAACCGCCTGCGCGAGACGACCACGCGCATCAAGATCACCGACCAGGGGAACATGTTGCGAGCCTATTCCCGCAGCGTGGTGGATGCCATCAATTCCTGCCGCGAGGTCAGCACCTTCATTCCGGCGCTCGCCTACACCTTCGCCCGCCACCCGACCGAGGTGATGGTGGAGCACGCCGAGCGGGCCGCCGGCGAGTCCAAGTACTCGCTGTACAGCCTGATCCGTCTCAACTTCGACCTGATGACCGGTTTTTCACTGGTGCCCCTGCAATGGTTCTCGATGCTCGGCATCGTCGTCTCCATGGGGTCGGCGGCGCTGTTCGTCCTGCTGATCGTGCGCCGAATCCTGCTCGGCCCGGAAGCCGAGGGGCTGTTCACCCTCTTTGCCCTGGTCTTCTTCCTGATTGGTCTGGCGTTGTTCGGCATCGGCCTGCTCGGTGAATACGTGGGACGCGTTTATCTGCAGGTGCGCCACCGTCCCCGCTACCTGATCGAAGCCGTGCTGGAAGAAGGCGAATGAGCGCTGCCCCACGCGCCGTCGTCTTCGCCTACCACAACGTCGGTGCCCGTTGCTTGCGGGTGCTGATCGCGCATGGCGTCGACGTGGCCCTGGTGGTCAGCCACGCGGACGATCCTGCGGAGAACCTGTGGTTCGAGCGGGTGGCGGACCTGGCGGGCGACTACGGCATCCCCGTCGTGACGCCCGAGGATCCCGGCACGCCCGAGTTCGTCGCTCGGGTGCAGGCCCTGCGACCCGATTTCCTCTTCTCCTTCTACTACCGCCTGATGCTTTGTCCCGCCTTGCTGGCCATCCCGCGCGGCGCCTACAACATGCATGGCTCGTTGCTGCCCAAGTACCGCGGCCGGGCACCGGTGAACTGGGCGCTGATCCACGGTGAGCGGGAAACCGGCGCCACCTTGCACCGCATGGTCGACAAGCCGGATGCCGGCGAGATCGTCGCCCGGCAGGCGGTGCCGATTCTGCCCGACGACACGGCGCGCGAAGTTTTCAACAAGGTGACGGTCGCCGCCGAACTGGCCCTGGACCGAGTACTGCCGGCGCTGCTCGCGGGCACCGCGGCGCACGCGCCGCTCGACCTGAAAGCGGGAAGTTATTTCGCTGGGCGCAAGCCGGAGGATGGTCGCATCGACTGGGCCCAGCCGGCCGCCGTCGTGCACAACCTGATCCGCGCCGTTGCCCCGCCCTACCCGGGTGCCTTCTTTGACCTGGATGGCCGCCGCATCGTCATCACGCGTAGCCTTTTCCGGCCGGGCGAGACCGGGCCGGCCGGGCAGCCAGCGCTGTATGCGGACGACACGCGACTGCTGGCCCGTTGCGCCGACGGTGGGGTGCTGAGAATTCTCTCCCTGGAAGTCGACGGCGAAGCCATTCCTCCCTCCGCGCTGCCTGCACGAGTGGGCCAGCATCCTATTCCCTTGCTCTGAATCCCATGAAAAAAGTCCTCATTCTCGGCGTCAACGGCTTCATCGGTCATCATCTCTCGCAAAGCATCATCGCCAGCACCGACTGGGAGGTCTATGGCATGGACCTCAACAGCGAGCGTGTCGCGGACCTGTTGGGCCACGAGCGCTTCCATTTCTTCGAGGGCGACATCACCATCAGCAAGGAGTGGATCGAGTATCACGTGCGCAAGTGCGATGTGATTCTGCCGCTGGTGGCGATCGCCACGCCGGCGACTTATGTCAAGGAGCCGCTGCGGGTTTTTGAACTGGACTTCGAGGCCAACCTGCCGATCGTCCGCCAAGCGGTCAAATACCGGAAGCGCGTCATCTTTCCTTCGACTTCCGAGGTGTACGGGATGTGCCAGGATCCCGAATTCGATCCCGAGAATTCGCCACTGGTCTACGGCCCGATCAACAAGCCGCGCTGGATCTACGCCTGCGCCAAACAGATGATGGATCGCGTGATCCACGCCTACGGCCAGCAGGAGGGTTTGCAGTACACGCTGATCCGCCCCTTCAACTGGATCGGCCCCGGCCTGGATTCGATCCACACGCCAAAGGAAGGCTCGTCGCGGGTGATCACGCAGTTCCTCGGCCACATCGTGCGCGGCGAACCGATCAAACTGGTCGACGGCGGTGCGCAGAAACGTTCCTTTACTTACGTGAGCGACGGCATCGACGCCCTGATGAAGATCATCGAGAACAAGGACGGCGTCGCCAACGGCAAGATCTACAACATCGGCAATCCGAAGAACAACTACTCCATTCGCGAACTGGCGACGCTGATGCTGGACCTGGCCAGGGAGTACCCGGAATACGCGGCCTCCGCCGCCCGGGTGAGGGTCCTGGAGACCTCCTCCGCAGAGTACTACGGCTCGGGCTACCAGGATACGTTTCACCGGGTGCCCAAAATCGACAACACCCGGACCGATCTGGGCTGGGAGCCGAAGGTCCGTTTCGAGGACGCGCTGCGGGGGATTTTCGAAGCCTATCGGGGTGACGTGGCCGAAGCGCGCAAGTTGATGGATTGACGATAGTCACGGCGCATGCCTCAACTCGTCCTCAAAGTCGACGTCGACACGTACCGCGGCACCCGGATCGGCGTGCCGCGCCTGGTGGAACTGCTGCGCCGTTACGCTGCCGACGCTACCTTTCTCTTCTCCCTGGGTCCCGACCACACCGGCCGCGCGATCAAGCGCGCCTTCCGTCCGGGCTTCATGCAGAAGGTGTCGCGCACGTCGGTGCTCTCCCATTACGGACTCAGGACTCTGATGTACGGTACCCTGCTGCCGGGACCGGACATCGGCCGGCGTTGCGCCGACCTCCTGTGCGGCGTCCGCGATGCCGGCTTCGAGACGGGCATCCACTGCTGGGACCACATTTCCTGGCAGGACGGCGTCCGCGGCGAGGGTCCGGCTTGGACGGAACGGGAGATGGTGCTGGCCGCTGACCGCTACGCCGCTCTCTTCAAGGCTGCTGCCACCGTCCATGGTGCAGCCGGTTGGCAGATGAATCTGCACGCCCTGCGCCTGATCCGGGATCTGCGCTTTACCCACGCGTCCGACTGTCGCGGCTGGCGGCCTTTCATCCCGGTGTGGAATGGCGAAGAGGTCAACGTCCCGCAACTGCCCACCACCCTGCCGACGCTGGACGAACTGATTGGTGTGGATGGGCTCGACGAGACAAACGTCCACGAGCACCTCCTGTCGCTGACGCGGGAAGCTCCTGCCACCGGCCACGTATTCACGCTGCACGCCGAGCTGGAGGGCATGAAGCTGTTGCCTGTGCTCGAAAAGCTGCTCCTGGGCTGGCAGCAGCAGGGCTATACGCTGGCTGCCTTGCGCCAACTGCGCGCGGAGCTGGACCCGGTGACGCTGCCTCGCCACGAGATAGTCTGGGGCACGGTGCCGGGTCGCTCTGGCGAACTCCTGGTGCAGGGAGCCGAGATACGCCGAGAGGCTTTGCGTTGATTCGCAGCGTTCGGCTGCAGGAGGGGGATTGACATGAAAATCACGGTCATCGGTACCGGCTACGTGGGGCTGGTTTCCGGCACCTGTTTGGCCGACGTCGGCAATGACGTTCTCTGTCTCGACCTCGATGCTGAAAAGATTCGCCTGCTTCAGGAAGGGAGTATCCCGATTTTCGAGCCAGGCCTCGAGTGGATGGTCAAGCGTAACGTGGCGGCTGGTCGCCTGCGCTTTACCACCGATATCGAAGAAGCCGTGGACCATGGTTTGCTGCAATTCATCGCCGTCGGCACGCCCCCGGATCAGGACGGTTCTGCCGACCTGGATAGTGTGATGGCGGGCGCGCGCAATGTCGGTCGCTTCATGACGGAGTACAAGGTCGTCGTGAACAAATCCACGGTGCCCGTGGGCACGGCCGAACAGGTAAGCGCCGTCATTGCCGATGAGCTTGCTCAGCGTCGGCTGACCATCGAATTCAGCGTCGTTTCCAATCCCGAGTTCCTGAAAGAGGGCGCTGCTGTTGACGACTTCATGAAGCCGGACCGTATTGTCGTCGGCGGTCAGGACGCTCGTGCCCTGGACCTGATGCGCGAGCTATACGCCCCCTTCCAGCGTAACCACGAGCGTTTGCTGATCATGGATGTGAAAAGCGCGGAGTTGACCAAGTACGCCGCCAACGCGATGCTGGCGACACGCATCAGTTTCATGAACGATCTGGCGAACCTGAGCGAAAGTCTGCAGGCGGATATTGAACTGGTGCGCAAGGGCATTGGTTCCGACCCCCGGATAGGTTTCGACTTCCTGTACCCCGGCGTCGGTTACGGCGGCTCATGCTTCCCGAAAGACGTACAGGCCCTGCTGCGCACGGCGCGCGCCGCGGGTCATGAACTCAAGGTGGTGCAGGCGGCGGAGGAAGTCAACCAGGCCCAGAAGGCGGTGCTCACGCAAAAGATCGTCAAACGCCTCGGCGAGGACCTGTCGGGCATGACGATCGCTCTCTGGGGCCTGGCGTTCAAACCCAACACCGACGACATGCGTGAGGCGCCCAGCCGCGTGCTCATCGCGGACCTGTTGGCGCGGGGTGCGCGCGTCCGGGCCTATGATCCCGCAGCGACGCGTGAGGCACAGCGCATCTTTGCCGGCGAAACGCGCATCGAGTTTGCCAGCATGCCGATGGAGGCCCTCAAGGGTGCCGATGTATTGGCGATCGTCACGGAGTGGAAGGAGTTTCGCGCCCCGAATTTTGCGGCGATCAAGTCGCTGCTCAAGACGCCGGTGATATTCGACGGCCGCAATCTCTACGATCCCGCAGTGCCCCGCCGGGCGGGGCTTGAGTACTTTTCGATCGGTCGTCGGTAGCGCTGGTCCGCGCCTGGGCCGTCGCACTCGTCCCGCCTGGGATTGGCCGACGGCAGCGACGCTACTTTTCGTTGCGCCAGTCGCGCAGGGTGTCCCGGCGTGGCAGGGGAGGCGCCTTGTCGCCGCCGCGGGTCCTGATGAGGGGGATCGCGGCGCCGAGAACGAAGACGACACACAGACCAAAGACGATCCACCCGGCGTTCATTGCATCGCGCCCGGGAGCAAAGTTCCTGCCCGGGACGGGCGGCAGGTCGTCGCGGTGAACGCGGTGCGCTCGACGACCCAGGTGGCCGCATCGCCACAGCGGCTCACGGTCCGCTCCCGGGCAAGCGCTGGAAGAGTCCGCGCAGGGTACTCTGCAGATCGGCCGGCAGGAGCACGAGCTTGGCGTTGTCGGACTCGGCGATCCGCGTGAGGCTGGTTATGTATTTTTCGCCGAGTAGGTACAGCATCGGCAGTTCGTTGTTGCCGAACGCCCCATTGACCTTGGTGATAGCCTGCGACGATGCCTCGGCGAGGGTAACCTGGGCTTCCGCATCACGCTTGGCCGATTCCAGGCGCGCTTCGGCGGTCAGGATCATCGACTGTTTTTCGCCTTCGGCGCGCGTCACCATGGCCTTGCGCTCGCGCTCGGCCGAGGCCTGCATTTCCATGGCGCGCTGCATCGACTGCGAGGGTTTGATGTCCTGGATCTCGACCGATTTGACGGTCAGACCCCAGTCCAGCGCTTCGTCGGCGACCCCGGCTTTCAGGCGTGCCTTGATGGTGTCGCGTGACGACAGTGCCTGATCCAGCTCCATGTCGCCGACGATCGAGCGCAGGGTGGTCATGATCATGTTGCGAATGGCCTCCGAATAATCCTGGACGCCGTAAACGGCTTTCACCGGGTCGGTGACCTTGATGAAGGCAATGGCGTTGACCACGATCACGGCATTGTCGCGCGTGATCACTTCCTGTTCCTGGACATCGAGAATGATGTCCTTGGTGGTCACCTTGTAGGAGACGATGTCGACGTAGGGAATGATGAAGCGCAGCCCCGGCAGCAGTGTCATGCAATACTTGCCGAGGCGCTGCACGATCCACTCCTCGCCCTGCGGAACGATGCGCACGCCGTAGGCGACGGTGACCGCGACGAACACGAGAAGGACGAGTGAAAAAACGGTCATGCCGGTCATCTTGCTTTCTCCACTTTGATGTAGCTCCCTTCGACGGCGACGGCGCGAACGCGTTCGCCGGCCTGAATCGTCGTTTCCGAATAGCATTCCCAGGAATCGGAGCCGAGAATCGGCTTCTGAAAACGCACCTGACCACGGCTATCCGGGGTGATGCTGGCCACCAGGATGCCGACCTCGCCGGCTACGGTTGCCGCCGAGGTGCCGACTGCGGTCATCGTGCGAGGCTTCAGATAGCGGAACCAGATGGCGACCAGCGCCGCCGACAACGCCGCCCAGAGCAGGATCTGGGTCGAAAAGCCGATGTCGGGTGCGGCTAGCAGGATCAGTCCGACGCCGGCCGCGGCAATCCCGAACCAGACGACAAAGAAGGCGGGGATGGCCATCTCGGCCATCGTCAGGGCGAGTCCGAGGACGATCCAGTGCCACCATTCGGGCGAAAACACGTGCGGTTCCTCCGTTTGCCCGCGCGCGACTGTCGGCGGCAGCGCATCGGCGGAGCGCCTGGATCCGCGGAGCCACGGAGCGGGAAAGCCTGGCGATTAGACGCCATAACGTCGCCGCTGGCAAGTGATGCGGGCGATCCCGGTGGCGGTGGCCACCGGCAGGTGTTCCCGCCGACCGGGGCACCGCGACGCTGCGGTGGGTCGTGTTGGATTGACAGAAACGACCCCGAAAGACAGAATCGCCGAAGGACACGCAGGAGCCAACGCAGGAGCCAACTTTCGGAGCAGCGCATGAACAGTCAATTTGCATCGGTTGCCGATCTGGACGAGAAGCGCACGACTTTCGTCCGGCTGTCCGAGCACTGCTGGGGTTACACCGCCGAGGGTGACCCGAACACCGGCGTCATCATCACCGACGAAAGCGTCCTGATCGTTGACACCCTCGCCACCCCGGTGATGGCGGGGCGCCTGATCGCCGAGATTCGGCGGCTTACCGACAAGCCGATCAAGTACGTCGTGCTCTCCCACTACCACGCCGTACGCGTGCTCGGGGCCGCAGCTTACCGCGGCCAAGGCCTGCAGGAGATCATTGCCAGTCAGGGCACCTACGAGTTGATCGTCGAGCGAGGTGCGCAGGACATGCAATCGGAGTACGAGCGCTTCCCGCGCCTGTTCCAGGCGTTCGAGTCGATCCCGGGACTGACTTGGCCAACGCTGGTCTTCCGGGAATCGCTGACGCTGTGGATGGGCGGCCTGGAGGTCTGCGTGATGCATCCCGGTGCCGGCCATACCCGGGGGGACACCGTCGTCTGGGTACCGTCCGAACGCGTGCTGTTCTCCGGGGACCTCGTGGAATGCGATGCCGCGTGCTATACCGGCGACGCGCAGCTGGCGGACTGGCCGGCGACGCTGGCGGTGATCCGCGCGCTCGGCGCCGATAAGCTGCTGCCGGGGCGCGGACCGGCGCTGACGAGCCCGGGCGAAGTGGCCAGGGGTCTCGACTACACCAGCGATTTCGTCGGCACCCTGTTTGCGTGTGCGAGGGAAGCCGTCGCCGCCGGAATGAACCTCGAGCAGGCGATGGCGCATACACGCCGGGCGATGGATCCGAAGTTCGCGCATGTCTTCATCTACGAGCATTGCCTGCCCTTCGACGTGGTCCGCGCCGTCGATGAAGCGAGCGGCATCAGCCATCCGCGGATCTGGACCGCCGAGCGTGACAAGGAAATGTGGCACGCACTGCAGGCAAAGGGCTGAGGCGCGACGCCGCCGCCGAGCGATACAGAAAGATCGGAACCGATCCGTGCTGAGTACCTACGGGCATCCGCAGTACGCCTATGTGCCGCCAGTCGAATTGCGTGCAGGGGCGACGCGACGGTACGCGGTGGTTGTCGTCGGCGCCGGCCCAGTCGGTCTGGCGGCGGCGATCGATCTGGCGCAGCGCGGAACCCCCGTGCTGCTGCTCGACGACGACGACACGGTTTCGGTCGGCTCGCGCGGCATCTGTTACGCCAAACGCGCGCTCGAAGTGCTCGACCGGCTTGGCGTCGGCGATGGCTGTGTCGCCAAGGGCGTCAGTTGGAACGTCGGGCGAACCTTCTTTCGCGACGACGAGGTCTACAATTTTCAGCTGTTGTCGCAGCCGGATCACAAGCGTCCGGGAATGATCAACCTCCAGCAGTACTACCTTGAAGAGTTTCTCGTCAAACGCGCACAAGAGCTGCCCCTGGTCGATCTGCGCTGGAAGAACAAAGTCGTCGCCGTGTGCCAGAGTGACGACCTGGCGACGCTGCAGGTGGAGACGCCGGACGGGGTTTACGCGCTCGAGACCGACTGGTTGATCGCTGCCGACGGGGCCCGCAGCAGCCTCCGCCGGATGCTCAACCTCGAGGTCGAGGGCAAGGTCTTCATGGACCGTTTCCTGATCGCCGACGTAGTGATGAAGGCCGATTTTCCTGCCGAGCGCTGGTTCTGGTTCGACCCGCCGTTTCACCGCGGGCAATCGGTGTTGCTGCATCGGCAGCCCGACAATGTTTGGCGTATCGATTTTCAGCTCGGCTGGCAGGCCGATCCAGAGGAAGAGAAGAAGCCTGAGCACGTGATCCCGCGGATCAAGGCGATGCTCGGTGACGATCGTCAATTCGATCTCGAGTGGGTCAGCGTATATACCTTCCAGTGCCGGCGGATGCGGGATTTTCGTCATCGGCGGGTGCTGTTCGTCGGCGACGCGGCGCACCAGGTCAGCCCTTTCGGCGCGCGCGGCGCGAACTCGGGAATCCAGGACGCCGATAATCTGATCTGGAAACTCAATCTGGTCCTCGATCGTAAGGCACCCGAAACGCTGCTCGACAGCTACGCCGAAGAACGCGAGTTGGCCGCTGACGAGAACCTGATGAACTCGACGCGATCGACCGAGTTCATCACTCCGGGTAGCAGTGCTTCGCTGACGTTTCGCAACGCCGTGCTCAGCCTGGCGGGCAGGTATCCCTTCGCGCGCGCCCTGGTCAACTCGGGCCGCCTGTCGGTGCCGTCCGTCCTTGAGGGGTCGTCGCTGAATACGCCTGACTCGGAATGCTTTCGCGGCGAGATGATCCCCGGTGCGCCGATGGACGACGCACCGCTGCGTGAGGCCGGACGCGAACTCTGGCTGCTCGACGCCGTGCGCGACCGCTTCATGTTGTTGTGCTACGTCGATACGCCGGCTGCCGTCGATGCGACGACCCTGGCGGCGCTGGCACCACTCGGTGCGGCGCCGGTCGCCGTCGAGGTCGTGCTGGTGGCCGCTCGCGACGGCGTGGCACCGGGGGGCTTGCGCGTCCTCGAGGACAGCGCCGGCCGTTATGCCGAACGTTACGATGCCAGGAACGGTACGGCCTATCTGGTGCGCCCCGATCAGCATGTCAGCGCGCGCTGGCGCACGATCGACAGCGAACGGGTTCTTGCCGCCCTGGCGCGTGCAATCGGCAGGGTCTGAGAGGAAGTCCCCATGGCGACACTCAACACGGCGGCGAATTTCAGCGATCCGGATAAACGCTACTTTCGCGCCTTTTCTCCCGGTGACGACTTCTATGAGGCATTGATCGACGCGCATCGCGAGCTTTCCGACGCGCAGAGCGCGCTGCTCAATGCGCGCCTGATCCTTCTGCTCGCCAATCACATTGGTGATCTCAACGTAGTGCGTGAGGCCCTGAGTATCGCCCGCGAAGACGTCTAGGAGCCACCGTGATGGCCTGGGCGACGACGGCAGCGGGCCGGCGGGGGCCGTGCGGGGTTGGCTGGTGAACTGGTGGCAGGCCTTGCTGGCGGCACTGGTCGGCGTGCTGGGCGCATTCATTGCCCTTCATCATCCTCTGGCGCCGGTCTTGCTGACCTTCGTCTTTGCGGCCTGGTCGCTGGCGGTTTTCCTGCGTCCGGCGATCTGGCCCTTTGTCTTGCCCGCGCTGCTGCCCGTCGCCGGCTTCGCCCCCTGGACGGGATGGGTCGGCGTCGAAGAGTTCGACGTGCTCGTCCTCGGTGCGGCAACCGGAGCGCATGCGCGCCTGGCGATGGGAGCTACGGGGGAAGGGCAGGCATTTCGCCTGACGCGGATCTGTCTCGGTCTGATGGCCTTGTCCTGGCTGCTGGCGCTCCTGCGCGGCCTCCTGGGCGCGGGCAGCTTCCGCCTGGAGTGGTTTCAGGCCTACGAGGACCCCTTGAACAGCCTGCGTGTCGCCAAGAGCTTCCTGTTCGTTCTGCTGCTCATGTCACCCTTGCGCCAGTTGCTGCAGAGTGCACCGGCGCTGCTTGCCGGGCGTCTGGCGGCAGGAGTGGCGACCGGTCTGGGGCTGGTCAGTCTGTCGATCGTCTGCGAGCGTACCGGCTATCCCGGACTGTTCGACTTCTCAACCCCCTATCGCGCCACCGCGCTATTCTGGGAAATGCACGTCGGCGGTGCAGGACTCGACGCCTTCCTGGTCCTGGCCGTACCCTTTGCGGCCTGTATGGTGCTGCGCGCGCCGACCGCGCTACGCTGGCTGCTCGGTGCGCTGCTCGCGGTCGTCGCCGGCTATGCGTGTCTGACGACCTTCTCGCGCGGGGTCTACCTGGGAGTCGCGGTGGCGCTGACGGCGCTCGCCTGGCGGCTGTCGATAGCGCGGCGGTTACCGCAGGCATCCGTGCCGACTGGGCAAGCAACGCCCGATGCGCCGCTAGCGGCGCCGGAACCCTGGCGGCTATGGGGTGGGCGCGGGTTGCTGCTGGTGCTGGTCCTGGAAGGTGTCGTCGTGCTTGGCTTTGGCGACTTCATGAGCCGCAGACTGGCGGCGAGCGAGAACGATCTGGGAGGGCGCCTGCAGCACTGGCGAGAGGGCCTCAGCCTGCTGCGCGGGCCGTCTGATCTCCTGTTGGGAATGGGGCTCGGGCGGTTTCCGACAGACTATTCGCAAAGCGTGCCGGGGCGCGAGATGCCGGGTCGACTGCGCATCGTCGGCAAAGGCGACACCCGGCACCTGCTCATCTCCGGATCTCGCGACGACACACGCCGTGGGACGTTCGAACTTCTCCAGCGGGCGCCGACCGGCGGCGGGGTGTACGCCGTCGCGATGGACATACGTGCGCCACGAGCAGTCGGACTGAGCATCGGTGTTTGCCGAAGGCATCTGCTGCGTGATGCGGCCTGCGTGCGCACCGGCTTTCTGGTGCCCGATGCGCGCGGCGAATGGCGACACGTCGCCGCATCGTTCACAACTCCGCACGGCGTGGGCGGGGCGTCGCAGCGATTCGGGCTGGGATTCCTGGTGCTGCGCCTCGAAGGGCCGGGCGATCTGGTCGAGATCGACAATCTGAGCTTGCGCGATGCGGCGGGCAACGAACTGCTGCGCAACGGTAACTTTTCGGGTGGGCTGGCGCACTGGTTCTTCGGGGTTCGGCACTACTATCTGCCCTGGCATGTCGACAATCTCTTTCTCGAGGCGCTGATCGACCAGGGAGCAATCGGGCTGCTGTTGCTGCTGGTCCTCATGGCGACGGCGTTTGCCAACCTGCTGCGCGGTCCGGGACGCGAGCACGTCCTTGCGCCCTATCTGCTGGCCGCGCTGGCCGGTGTCGCGACCGTCGGGACGTTTTCCAGCGTGCTCGACATGCCGCGGTCCGCGTTCCTGTTCTTCCTGCTGCTATGCTGTGCTCTGTTCCTCGACGGGCGCGTCGGCACAGATCCCTCTCACGTTCGCCCACTGCCTCGAGAGCACCCTAATGGGTGCTCCGCATAGTATAATAATAGCATAATTGAATTTCTGGTTAGGCATTAAGTAGAATGATTTCAATGTGTTGCGAATGTTTCCTCAAGTTTGTCGAATCGTTTGGATGGCCGGCCAGAGGGCCTGCGTCGGCCGCTTTCCGCAATCGTCAGGTGCTTGTGCATTAGGTCACGGTCTGCAGTTCTCCTGAGTGATAGCCTTCGTTGTGTGAGATTCACGAAGTTTTCTTGACGTGAAACGGCAAGAAATCCCGCCGAGAATCGATCATCAACGAGAAGTTTTCAGGTTCGTACTTGCAAGGGGTCCATCGTGATCAAGGTATTCAATCATTGGTTTCATCGGAAGACTCTTGCCCAGGTTGCCGTCGACCTGATGTTCCCGGTGGTCTGTGTGATGCTTGCGGCCATGTGGATCGGGCGGGGAGGGCAGCCTTCTCTTGACAAGGTGAGTTTCTATGCCGTGGTTTTCGCGCTGACGATGATCATCCTGAACGCCTGGCTGGGTATTTATCAGCGGGTGCATGACCGCACGCGGACGGAGACACAGGCGCGCGCTGTCTTGTCGCTGTACCTCGCCATTCCGCTTGCCTACCTCGTGTTTTCCGTGTTGGCGGTTGCCGAGGTTGATCGCGGGTTCATGCTGCTATCGGGTCTGGCAGCGCTTTTCGCGACGCTGGTGCATCGTGTCCACTCGGCGCACAGCCGCACGGGCTCGCTGTTGAGCCATCGGGTCTTGGTCTTCGGTGTCGGCAAGGAGGCCGAGAACGTCGGCCGTGTGCTGCGCAAGTCGGATCCCGACATTGAGATCGTCGGCTTCTATCCCAGTCCCACAGATACCGAGATCGTTGTTCCTGCCCAGGTTATCCTGTCGCAGGCCATGTCGTTGTCCGACACGGCACATTCCCTGAAGGTCGATGAGATCATCGTCGCGGTGCGTGAGCGGCGGGGTGGCGCGCTGCCCTTGCGCGAACTCCTCGAGTGCAAGCTTTCGGGAGTCAAGGTGCTCGATCTGGCCAGCTATTTCGAACGGGCGCTCGGGCAGATCCGCATCGATTCCCTGCGGGTAAGCTGGTTGATCTTTGGCGAGGGCTTCCGGCAGAGCTGGCGCCGGGCGAGTGTCAAGCGCCTGTTCGACATCGTCGCGGCTTCCTTCCTGCTGCTGCTTTCCCTGCCGGTGATGCTGGTGACGGCGATCCTGATCGTTCTGGAAGACGGTTTTCCGGTCTTCTACCGCCAGGAACGGGTTGGTCTGGACGGGCGCCTGTTCAAGGTCATCAAGTTTCGCAGCATGCGCAACGACGCCGAGAGCGACGGCAAGCCACGCTGGGCGACGGCCGATGACGACCGCGTGACGCGCGTTGGCCGCTTCATTCGCAGGGTGCGGATCGACGAATTGCCGCAACTGTATAGTGTGCTCACGGGCGACATGAGTCTGGTCGGACCACGTCCGGAGCGCCCGTTCTTCGTCGACCAGCTGACCCGTGATATCCCCTTCTATGCCGTGCGCCACAGCGTCAAGCCAGGTGTTACCGGCTGGGCGCAGGTGAGCTATCACTACGGTTCAACGGTCGATGATTCCATCCAGAAGCTGCAGTACGATCTGTACTATGTCAAGAATCACTCGCTGTTCCTCGATTTGGTGATTCTCTTTCAGACGGTCGGCGTTGTGCTGACGGGCAAGGGCGCTCGATGACTCTTCCGCAGGGGGCTGCGGTGCGTCGGCGGGTGGCGACGCGGGAGGATTGCAGGTCGTGATGGACAGCAAAATGGCGATGGTGGCGGCGTGGAGCTACGGTATGGCCGGATTCCTCGCGGCTTTCCTCATGCTCTATCTGGCGTCCGGTTGGCGAACCGGTGGGCGCAGTCGCGCGATGTTTCTTGCGGTTGCCATCTCGGCGGTGTGGGGGATGCTGGGTCTGGCCTTCGCGCTGACCCAGCAAGGCGTCTTTCTTGCCGGCAGCCTGCTCACTGACGCGCTGCGCTTTGGTGGATGGTCGCTATTCCTGCTGATTCTGATCAAGCCGGAGTCCACTGAAGCCGAGCCATGGTCGCGGCGCCTGGGTTGGCTCGGCGGCATGGCCATGCTGCTGACGGTTGCCGGTTTCGGCTCGCAGGCCCTGGTTGTCTTCGGCATCGACTTCCCGGTGCCCACACAACGCGCTGCCTTGTTCGTCTCGCTGGCGATGAGCGTCTTCGGTCTGCTGCTGATCGAACAGCTGTTCCGCAAAGTGTCGCCTGACTTTCGTTGGAGTATCAAACCCCTGTGTCTGGGCCTGGGTGGTGCCTTCCTGTTCGATCTCTACCTGTACTCGGATGCCCTCCTGTTCAACCGGGTGGACGTGGACGCCTTCAGCATTCGTGGCTTTGCGCATGCCCTCGGTTTGCCCCTGGTGGCGCTTGCGGCGGTCCGCAGCCATGACTGGAAACGAAGGTTGGTGATGTCGCAGCGCGCCGCGCTGCAATCGGTGACGCTCCTGATCGTCGGTGTTTACCTGTTGTTCATGGCCTCAGCTGGCTACTACGTCCGTTTCTTTGGTGGCGAGTGGGGGCGGGCCGTACAGATGGCCCTGCTCTTTGCGGCCCTGCTGGTCCTGGTGGCACTGACCTTTTCAGGTTCCATGCGAGCGCGTTTGCGCGTGCAGGTTGGCAAGCATTTCTTCAGCTACCGCTACGACTATCGCGAAGAATGGTTGCGCTTCACGCAGACGCTCTCCGCGCAGGGTGGCTTCTCCGCCATGGGACAGCACGTGGTGCGCGGGTTGGCCGACATGGTCGAGAGCCCTGGTGGTGCGCTGTGGCTGAAGGATCCGTCGGGGCGCTTCTTCGCGCAGGCCGCTTGCTGGAACACGCCAATTTCGGCGGCGACCGAAGATGACGGCAGCCCTCTGTGCAACTTCCTGCTCGATAGCGGCTGGGTGATCAATCTTGAGGAGTACCGTTCTCTGCCACGTCGCTATGATCGCCTCGACCTTCCCTCGTGGCTCGTCGAAGTCCCCAACGCCTGGCTGGTCGTGCCCCTGACGACCGGGAACGAACTGATCGCTTTCGTCGTGCTGGCGACTGCGCGAACCAGGATCGACGTGAACTGGGAAGTCAATGACCTGCTGAAAACTGCTGCGCGGCAGGCCGGCGCCTTTCTCGGGCAGATGCAGGCCAGTGAAGCGCTTCTCGAAGTCCGGAAGTTCGATTCCTTCAACCGCATGTCGGCGTTTGTCGTTCATGATCTGAAGAACATCATTGCGCAGTTGTCGTTGATGCTCAAGAACGCCGAGCGTCATCGCGACAACCCGGAGTTCCAGAAGGACATGCTGATGACCGTCGAACACTCGGTCGAGCGCATGCGGCAATTGATGATGCAATTGCGCGAAGGCGCGACACCGCTCGACGGACCGCGCGGTATCGATCTGGCTGATGTGATGCGTCGGATCCAGAACGCCAAGTCCGGCCAGGGGCGGGATGTGGAACTGAACATCGAGGAGCGCCTGATCGCGCGCGGGCACGAGGACCGGGTCGAACGGGTGATTGGCCATCTCGTGCAGAACGCTCTGGACGCCACCGATCCCGATGGGCGCGTCTGGGTCAGGCTGGCGCGGCAAGGAACGAATGCTCTCGTCGAAGTCGGCGATACCGGCCATGGAATGAGTCCGGAATTCGTCCGCGAACGTCTGTTCAAGCCCTTCCAGACGACCAAACCGACAGGGATGGGAATTGGCGCCTACGAGAGTTTTCAGTACGTCCATGAACTGGGCGGCAAGCTGTCGGTCGATAGCGCCGTTGATGTCGGAACGCAGGTGAGCCTGCTACTGCCACTTTTTGATGCCGGCAGCGGAGCAAAGTCCGCCAGGCCACCTAAGGAGTCTGAATGAGTTCGGAGAAGTTGCCTCACCTGCTCATCGTCGAGGACGATCGAGCGTTGCAGAAGCAGATCCGCTGGGCGTTCGACCAGTACGAAACACTGACCGCCGATGACCGTGAGAGCGCACTGGTGCAGGTGCGACGTTATCAGCCGCCGGTAGTGACGATGGATCTCGGCCTGCCCCCGGACGCCGATTCCGTCTCCGAAGGCTTCAAGTTGCTCGAAGAAATGCTCACCCTGGCGCCGGACACCAAAATCATCGTCCTGACCGGCCAGAACGATCGGGCCAACGCGCTTCGCGCCGTTGCGCTCGGTGCCTATGACTTCTTCGCCAAGCCGTTCGAAATCGAGATGCTCGGTCTGACGATCCAGCGTGCCTATCGGCTATACGAGTTGCAACAGGAGAACAAGCGACTGCAGGCAATGCAGCAGCCCGATGTCCTGTCGGGTTTGCTCACCCGCGATCCGGAGTTGCTGCGTGTGTGTCGCACGATCGAGCGAGTGGCGGTTACCGATGCGACGGTCCTGCTGCTCGGCGAGAGCGGAACCGGCAAGGAACTTCTCGCGCGCGGCGTGCACGAGTCATCGCCTCGGCGTCGCGAGCGGTTCGTGGCCATCAACTGTGCGGCAATTCCCGAGAACCTGCTCGAGAGCGAGCTTTTTGGCTACGAAAAGGGGGCGTTTACGGGTGCGGCCAAGACGACTCCCGGCAAGATCGAAACCGCCAACAACGGCACGCTGATGCTGGACGAGATCGGCGACCTGCCGCATTCGCTGCAAGCCAAGTTGCTGCGCTTTCTGCAGGAGCGCGTCATTGAACGCATCGGTGGTCGGCAGGAAATCCCGGTCAATGTGCGCATCGTTTGTGCCACGCACCAGAATCTCAAGTCCCTGATCGCCGAGGGGCGTTTCCGCGAGGATTTGTTCTATCGACTGGCGGAAATTGTGGTAAATATCCCCCCGTTGCGCGCTCGCTCTGGCGACGCCGCATTGCTGGCACACGCTTTCGTAAGACGCTTTGCCGAGGAACAGAATCGTGGTGGCATCAGTCTGCGCGAAGATGCCCTACGGGCGATCGACGCACATTCCTGGCCGGGCAATGTGCGGGAGCTTGAGAACTGCATCAAGCGCGCGGTCATCATGGCCGACGCCAACCAGATCACTGCCGATGACGTGGGCTTGTCTGGCGCTGGGGACAACGAGAAGGGCGTGCTGGATCTGCGCCATGCCCGCGACGACGCGGAAAGGCGGGCAATCATCGCCGCCCTGGCGCGTGCCGACGGCAATGTCGTCAAGGCCTCGGAGCTGCTGGGGGTTAGCCGTCCCACGCTGTACGACCTGATGCATCGATTTGGACTCAAGTAGGGTTTTTCCAGAGCACATCCATCCACTCCACGAGGGCAACCATGAATACTGGTAACTCCATGAGCGGGCTGCGCAAAGCAACCGTCTCGGCACTGCTGGCGACTCTTCTCCTGGTGGGCTGCGGGGGAGAGAAGCCGGAGGCGATGCTGGCGTCGGCCAGGGAATACCTGGCCAAGCATGATCACAAGGCGGCCGCCATCCAGCTCAAGAACGCGTTGCAGAAGAATCCCGAACTGGCCGAGGCACGTTTTCTGCTCGGCAAGGCGCTGCTCGACGGGAGCGATCCAACGGGTGCCGAGATCGAGTTCCGGCGGGCGCTGGAGTTCAAGTATCCCGCCGACCAGGTGACACCGCTGTTGGCCAGGTCCATGCTGATGCGGGGCCAGGCCGACAAGGTGATCAAGGAATTCGGCAAGGCTGAACTCTCTTCGCCCGAGGCCAGGGCCGACCTGCAGACCGCGCTTGGCCAGGCCTATCTGATGCAGAGCAAGCCGGACCTGGCGGAGGCGGCGTTTGCGGCGGCGCTGCTTGCCCAGCCCGGCTATCCATCGGCATTGATGGGGCAGGCGAGGATGAAGGCCGGCCGGGGCGACTTGCCAGGGGCAGTGGCGCTGCTCGACGTGAGCCTGGAGAAATCGCCCAAACTTTACGAGGCCTGGCAACTCAAGGGCGACCTGCTGGCGGCACAGGGTGACAGCGCCGGGGCGATGGTCGCGTATCGGAAGGGTCTCGAGATCAAGCCGGACAATCTCTCGGCGCACTCGGCAATCATCCGCGGACTGCTCGCCGAGGGCAAGCTCGATGAGGCCGTGAAACAACTCGACGCGATGAAGAAGGTCTCGGCCAATCATCCGCAGACCCAATACCTGCGGGCGATGGTAGCTTACCAGCAGAAGAACTATCCGGTCGCCCGGGAAGCCGTCCTGCAGATGCTCAAGGCGGCGCCGGAGAGCCCTTATGGTCTGCAGCTGGCCGGGCTGATCGAGTACGAGCTGAAAGCCTATCCGCAGGCCGAGGCCTATCTGCAGAAAGCGCTTCCGCGAACACCCGAACTCGGCATTGCGCGGCGCGTGCTGATTGCCAGCTACCTGCGTGATGGCCAGCCGGGCAAGGCGATGAATGTCATCGAGCCGGTCCTCGACAAGATCGACAAGGATTCGAACATGCTGGCACTTGCCGGCCAGGTATTCATGCAGAATGGTCAGGTCGACAAGGCCGGGACCTACTTTGCCAAGGCGGCCGCCCTCGATCCCAAGAACACGGGCAAGCGCACTTCTCTGGCGATGGTCAATCTGGCCAAGGGTGACAGCGATGTGGCGTTTCGCGACCTCGAACAGGTGGCGGCTGCCGACACCGGTAATCGCGCGGATCTGGCGCTGATCGCCGCCCACCTGCAGCGCCGCGAGTTCGATCAGGCCCTGAAGGCAATTGCTTCCCTCGAGAAGAAGCAGCCGGACAACCCTCTGACGCACAACCTGCGGGGTACGGCACTGCTCGGCAAGCGCGACATGGCCGGCGCCCGCAAGAGCTTTGACAAGGCCGTGGCGCTTAATCCCGCCTACTTCCCGGCAGCGGCCAATCTGGCCAACCTGGATCTGGCGGAGAAGAAGCCCGACGAGGCCCGGAAGCGTTTCGAGGCGGTGCTGGCCAAGGATCCGAAGAGCATACAGGCGCTCCTGGCGCTCGCCCAGATGCGTGCCAAGGCGGGTGGCAGTACCGAAGAAGTGGCCAGTCTGATCAACAAGGCAGTGACGGCAAATCCGACCGAGCTGGCACCGCGTCTGGCGCTGATCGGCCTCTACCTGGGCAAGAACGAGGTCAAGAGTGCCCTTTCAGCTGCCCAGGATGCCGTTGCGGCGCTCCCGGACAAGCCGGAGATCCTCGACGCCGCCGGACGCGTTCAGCAGGCGGCCGGTGACTTCAATCAGGCGCTGGCGACCTACGGCAAGCTGGCCGCGCTCAAACCGGATTCCCAGCTGGCCTACCTGCGCATGGCCGAAGTCGAGGTGGCGGCGAAGAACAAGGATGGCGCGCGGCAGAGCCTGCAGAAGGCGCTCAAGGTGAAACCGGATTCGCTCGAGGCACAGCGCGGAATCATCATGCTCGACCTCGACGCCGGTCGTCTCACTGACGCCCTGACCGTTGCCCGGGACGTGCAGAAGCAGAGGCCGAAAGAAGCCATCGGCTACATCTTCGAGGGCGATGCGCAGGCCTCGAAGAAGGCCTGGGCGGAAGCCGTCAGCGCCTATCGCGCCGGGCTGAAGTCGGCGCCTGCCGACGGCGGCGAACTGGCGCCGAAGCTCCACTGGGCATTGCTGGCCGGTGGCAACGCCGGCGAGGCCGACAAGTTTGCCGAGACCTGGCTCAAGGATCATCCCAAGGATGGACGTTTCCGTCTCTATCTGGCGGAGTCGGCAAGCGGCCGCAAGGATTACGCCGGCGCGGCCAGGCAATATCGCGCCCTGCTCGAGACGCAAGCAAACAACCCCGCGGTGCTCAACAATCTGGCCTGGGTCGCCGGGCAGCTCAAGGACCCGAAGGCGATCGAGTATGCCGAGAAAGCGAACAAGCTGGCGCCCAATCAACCGGCACTGATGGATACACTCGCCACTCTGCTGGTCGACAAGGGGGACACGGCGCGCGGCCTCGATCTGTTCAAGAGGGCCCTGGAGACGGCTCCGCAGGCCGCGGCGATTCGTCTCAACTACGCCAAGGCCCTGATCAAGGCCGGGCAGAAGAACGAGGCCAAGAACGAGTTGGAACAGATCGCGAAGCTTGGCGACAAGTTCCCGGCGCAGGCCGAAGTCGCGCAGTTGCAGAAAGGCCTGTAGCCGTCCAGGACACCGCTGCGGGTACAACAACAACACTCTCAGGATGGGAAGTTAATGACTATAGTTGCTGTGGTTGGTTTGGGGTACGTTGGTCTGCCTCTCGCCGTCGAATTTGGCAAGAAGGGTCGGACCATTGGGTTCGATCTGTCGGCAAGCAAGGTGGCGCATTATCGGCAGCATGTCGACCCGACGGGCGAGGTAAGCAGCGCCGATCTGGCGGCAGCGGTGCACCTCGAGGTCGGCACGGATCCGGCCGCCCTCGCCGAGGCGGATTTTCTGATTGTCGCCGTGCCGACGCCGGTCGACCAGGCGCATCAACCCGATTTCGCACCGCTGATCGGCTCGTCGGAAGCGGTCGGCAGGAACCTGAAGCGGGGCGCCACCGTGGTCTTCGAGTCGACGGTCTATCCCGGCGCGACCGAGGAAATCTGTATTCCGATCATCGAGAAGCATTCGGGAATGAAGTGGAAGAAGGATTTCTTCGTCGGCTATTCGCCTGAGCGGATCAACCCGGGCGACAAGGAGCGGACGCTGACCAGGATCGTCAAGGTGGTCTCCGGGGATACCCCGGAAACCCTCGAACGGGTCCGCGAGGTGTATGCCAGCGTGATCACCGCCGGCGTCTATCCGGCGTCCAGCATCAAGGTGGCCGAGGCCGCCAAGGTCATCGAGAACACCCAGCGCGATCTCAACATCGCCCTGATGAACGAGTTGGCGATCATCTTCGACCGCATCGGCATCGACACGCTCGAAGTCCTCGAAGCCGCCGGCAGCAAATGGAACTTCCTGCCTTTCCGCCCTGGCCTCGTCGGCGGCCACTGTATCGGCGTCGATCCCTACTACCTCACCCACAAGGCCGAGATGCTCGGCTACCATCCGGAGGTGATCAATGCCGGGCGTCGCATCAACGACGGGATGGGCAAGTTCATCGCCGAGCAGACGGTCAAGCAGATGATTCGCAATGGCTGGCAGGTCAAGGATGCGCCGATCATCGTGCTCGGCCTGACCTTCAAGGAGGACTGCCCGGACCTGCGCAACTCGCGCGTCATCGACGTGATCCGCGAACTCGAGTCGTATGGCGCCAGGGTGTTCGTGCATGAACCGGTTGCCGATGCCGACGAAGCTCGGCACGAGTATGGCGTCGCATTGACCGATTGGGACGATCTGCCGCAGGCGGCGGCAATCGTGGCCGCCGTTGGCCACCGCCAGTTCAAGGAGCGGCCGCTGACGGATTATGTCGGCAAGTTGCAGCAGCGTGGTGTCCTGACGGACGTCAAGAGCATGTTCAACGAGGCCCAGCTGGTATCGCAAGGGGTAACGGTGTGGCGTCTCTGAGTTCTTCTCTTTCCCCCTTCGCGGTCCTCGGCAAGCGGCTGACGGCGCAGCCGGCGCGCTGGCTGGTGACCGGAAGTGCCGGCTTCATCGGCTCGCATCTGGTCGAGTCGCTGCTTCGACTCGACCAGACCGTCGTCGGGCTCGACAACTTCGCCACCGGTCATCGCCGCAACCTCGACGAGGTTCGCTCGCTGGTGACCCCGGCGCAATGGTCGCGCCACCGTTTCGTCGAGGCCGACATCTGTGACCTGGACGCCTGTCGCGAGGCGTGCCGCGGCATTGACTTCGTGCTCCATCAGGCGGCGCTGGGCTCGGTTCCGCGCTCGCTGGCCAATCCCGTGGCGACCAATGCCGCCAATGTGGACGGCTTCCTGAACATGCTCGTCGCGGCGCGTGATGCCGGGGTCAGGCGTTTCGTCTATGCGGCGTCGAGTTCCACCTACGGTGATCATGAGGCGTTGCCGAAGATCGAAGAGCGCATCGGTCGGCCGTTGTCCCCGTACGCGGTGACCAAGCTGGTCAATGAGCTCTACGCCGAAGTGTTTGCGCGCTGCTATGGCCTGGCGCCGATCGGTTTGCGGTATTTCAACGTTTTCGGCGCCCGCCAGGATCCGGAAGGTGCGTACGCCGCGGTGATTCCACGGTGGACGCGGGCGATGCTTCTTGGCGAGGAGGTGAAGATCAACGGCGACGGCGAGACCAGCCGTGACTTCTGCTTCGTCGACAATGCGGTGCAGGCAAACCTGCTGGCGGCGACGACCGACGATCCGGCGGCGGTCAATCAGGTCTATAACGTCGCGGTCGACGACAGAACATCGCTGAATCGGCTGTTCGACATTCTTCGCGATGCGCTGTCCGACTTCCGGCCTGACGTACGCTCGCTGCGGCCGGTGTACGGCGGCTTTCGGCCCGGCGACGTCCGTCATTCGCAGGCCGACATCGACAAGGCCAGGCGTCTGCTCGGCTACCTGCCGAGCCACCGGCTCGAAGACGGGGTACGCGTGGCGATGCCGTGGTATGTTTCCCGTTTTGCTGTCGCCGACGAGGTCTGTCGATGATACCCGCCTGCTTCCGCTGCCCGGCCCTGGTGCGCCAGGGTTCTCTGCTGCTCTGCGGCCTGCTGAGCATGGCAGCCTTCGCTGCCGGAGAAGCTCCCCGCGAGGCGGATGCCGAGCGCTTGCTGGCGCTGCGCAAGGAAGCCCTGGCGCACGAGCATGGCGAAGGCGTCGCCAAGGATCCCGCACGCGCGGCCAAACTGTACTGCGACGGCGCCCGTGCCGGCGATCCCGAAGCCCAGTTCAGTCTCGGCTGGATGTATGCCAACGGCCGTGGCCTCGAACGCAATGACGCGCTGGCTGCGTACTTTTTCGATCTGGCGGCGAAACAGGGACACGCGCAGTCGCAGAAAATGAAGCGTTTCGTCGGCGATCCGACCAGCGAGGTGCCGGAGTGCATGCGACCGGCACTGCCTGTCGACGACGGCCAGGATGTCATCGTGCCGAGCAGCGAAACCCAGAGGCAGGTCGTTGGCCTGGTCAACCAGTTGGCGCCCGAGTACGGTGTCAGTCCGCGGCTGGCCCTCGCCGTCATCCGGGCCGAATCCAACTTCAACCCGGCGGCACTGTCGAACAAGAATGCACAGGGCCTGATGCAGTTGATCCCCGATACCTCGGCGCGCTTCAACGTCAAGAAGCCGTTCGACCCGGAGCAGAACCTGCGTGGTGGTCTGGCGTACCTGCGCTGGTTGCTGGCCTATTTCGAAGGCGATGTCAGCCTGGTGGCCGCGGCATACAACGCCGGCGAGGGTGCGGTGAATCGTTACCGTGGCGTGCCTCCGTATGCGGAGACGCGTGGCTACGTCAAACGGATCATCGGCCTGTTCAAGCGTGACGATCATCCTTACGACTCCAGGGTCACGACTCCCTCTCCGGAGTTGCCGCGGATTCGCTTGACCAAGGGCTCCTAGAGCGCATGCGGACGCTGAAATGCTTGCTGATGGCTGCCTGGATCGCGGCCTCGACCCTGTTGGCCGGCGCCGCGTCGGCGGAACTGGCGGAGGTGATCGAGCGGGTGAAGCCCTCCGTCGTTGTCATCGGCACCTATCAGCTGACGCGCAGCCCGCAGTTCGTCATGCGGGGCACCGGTTTCGTCGTCGGCGACGGGCGTCAGGTGGCGACCAACTCGCACGTGCTTCCCGAAGTGCTCGACACGGCCGCCGGTGAAACACTGGTCGTCGCGTCACGCGCGGGGCCAAGCGGCGCGCAACAACGGTCGGCCAGAGCGGTCGCTGTCGACAAGGCGCACGACATCGCCCTGTTGCGAATCGACGGCCAGGCCCTGCCGGCCCTGACCCTGCATGACTCGGCGCCGGTCAGGGAGGGTCAGTCGATCGCCTTTACCGGCTTCCCGATCGGCAGCGTGCTGGGACTGACGCCGGTGACGCACCGCGGCATCATCTCGGCGATTACGCCGATCGTGCTGCCGGGGGCGAACGCACGCCAGCTCAATGCCCGGGTCATCCAGCAGATCAGGAGCGGCAGCTTCGATGTCTACCAGCTCGATGCGACGGCATATCCCGGCAACAGTGGTGGTCCCCTTTACGAGGTCGGTCGCGGCGAAGTGATCGGGATCATCAACATGGTGTTCGTCAAGGAGAACAAGGAATCCGTCCTCAGCAAGCCATCGGGGATAAGTTTCGCCATCCCCATACGCTTCCTGCGCGAGCTGATGGAAAAGCCGAATCCTTAGTCGACCGGCGCCGCCTCGTTGGCGGTGGCGATGCGCCGACAGCCTCCGGGTCTCCCTGGCTTGTCGACCGGTTCGCCGCAGCGGGGCGGCGACCGGCCACGAATGTCGCGGCCCGAGCGGGTCGGCAGGCCGGACGGGCCAGCTTCTGGTAGCATGCGTGCTGCTTTCGACGAACAATCCATGACCGCCTCGCTTTCCGAAGTCTTTGCCGCCGACGGCCCACTGGCGGCAGGTGTTCCCGGCTACCGCTTGCGTAGCCAGCAACTGGCAATGGCCGAGCACATCGCCGCGGCGATGGCCGACAACCGTGTGCTGGTTGCCGAGGCGGGGACAGGGACCGGCAAGACCTATGCCTACCTCGTGCCGGCAATGCTCTCGGGTGGCAAGGTGATTGTGTCAACGGGGACGCGCAACCTGCAGGATCAACTCTTCGCGCGCGACATTCCGACCATCCGCAAGATCCTCAAGTCGCCGATCAGGATCGCACTCCTCAAGGGGCGAGCCAACTACCTGTGCCACTACCATCTCGCACGGTCGCTGGCCGACGGTCGCTTCCTCTCGCGCGAGGATGCCGGGTATGCACAGCGCATCGCGCGCTTTGCGAAGAAGACGCTTACCGGTGACAAGGCGGAGTGTGCCGATGTGCCGGAAACTGCCAGCGTCTGGGCAATGGTGACCTCGACGCGCGACAACTGTCTCGGCCAGGACTGTCCGAATCACAAGGAGTGCTTCGTCCTGGCGGCGCGTCGCGATGCTTTGGCTGCCGATCTGGTGGTGGTCAATCATCACCTGTTCTTTGCCGACGTGATGCTGCGCGACGAAGGTACGGCGGAACTCCTGCCGGCATGCAATGCGGTGATTTTCGACGAAGCGCACCAGTTGCCGGAAGTTGCCAGCCTGTTCTTCGGCGACAGCGTCTCGTCGGCGCAGCTTCTCGAACTGGCCCGGGATACCCGGCTCGAGGGCGTCGCCTCGGCGCGTGATTGCCTTGATTTGCCGGGTCTTTGCGACCAGCTCGAAAAAGCGACTCGCGAGCTGCGCCTGACCTTGCCCCTCGAACCGGCCCGCTACGCGCTGCTGCAAATCGAGGCACGCCCGGGTTTCGCCGGCGCTCTGGCGACGGTCATCGGCGACCTGCAAGCGCTCGCCGCGTTGCTGCAGACGCAGGCCCAGCGTGGTGAAGGGCTCGAAAACTGCTGGCGGCGTGCTGGCGAGCTGCTGGCGCGCCTGCAGTCCTGGCAGAGCGGCGCCAGCGCCGACTTCGTCCGCTGGGGCGAGACCTTCAGCCACTCGCTGCAGCTCAACGCCACGCCGCTGGTGATTGCCGAAATCATGCAGAAGCAGATGAGCGGGCATCCGCGCGCCTGGATCTTCACGTCGGCGACGCTTGCCGTACAGGAGGATTTCGCCCACTACTGCAGCGAGATGGGACTGGCGGAGGCCTGCTCGGCGCGCTGGGAGAGTCCCTTCGACTACCCGCGACAGGCCTTGCTGTACGCGCCACGCAACCTGCCCGACCCGAATAGCCGGGACTATGCCGAGGCGGTCGTCGCCGCCGCGTTTCCCGTTCTCCAGGCGAGCGGCGGCAGAGCCTTCTTCCTGTGCACGTCCTTGCGGGCAATGCGCCGGACGCATGAGTTGCTGAGCGAGCAACTGCAGCGCGCCGGGCTCGACCTGCCGTTGCTGCTGCAGGGTGAACGCAGCAAGAACGAACTGCTCGAGCGCTTTCGCCGCCTCGGCAATGCCATCCTGATCGGCAGCCAGAGCTTCTGGGAGGGCGTCGATGTGCGCGGCGATGCACTGTCGCTGGTCGTCATCGACAAGCTTCCCTTTGCGCCGCCGGACGATCCGGTGCTGTCGGCGCGCATCGAACGGCTGCGCGGCGAAGGTCGCAACGCCTTCATGGAGTATCAGCTGCCGCGCGCCGTGATCAACGTCAAGCAGGGGGCGGGGCGCCTGATCCGGGACGAAACGGACCGCGGCGTCCTGATGATCTGCGATCCGCGGCTGATCGGCAAACCCTACGGCAAACGCATCTGGCGCAGCCTGCCACCGATGAAGCGTACCCGCGAACTCGCCGAAGCGGTGGCCTTCTTTGCGCCGGAAGCGGCGCCCTGATACGCATGGACAATGAGCGCCTGCGGTCGCTGACCGATCTCTTGCCGGCTGACTGCCGCGCTGCCGCGGAACTGCTCAATCGCGGTTGCGCCTGCATCTCGGTGGATCATCAGTCGCTGAAAGCCGCGCTCGAGCACGGTGAAGGAGCGATTTCACACGCCGACCTGCTGGCGACGCGACCGCATCTGTTTTCCGACAGCATGGTTTTCGTCAGCGAGGCACACCTCTTGCGGATGGCGAAGACCGTCGCCGCGCTCGACCGCGTGGTCGCCTTGCCGGCTTACCAGGAAAGAGTGCTGGAGTACGCGCCGCCGGTCGCTCGCCACTCGCCCGGAGCTGCCGGCGTCTTTCTCGGCTACGATTTTCATCTCGGCCCGGACGGTCCCTGGTTGATCGAGATCAACTCGAACGCCGGTGGCGCGCTGCTGAACGCGTGCCTGCTGCGCGCCCAGCGTGCCTGCTGCGAACCGGTGGCGAGGATGATGCCGGCCGCACTGCCGGACGCAGCGGCGTTCGTCGCCATGTTCCGCGAAGAATGGCGTCTGGCCGGTCGCGATTCTCGGCTCCGACCGCTGACGCGCATCGCCATCGTCGACAGCCTGCCGGCCGAGCAATACCTGGCACCCGAGTTCGAACTCTTTCGCCAACTCTTCGAGGCGAACGGCATCGCCGCCATGATCGCGGACCCGGCGGAGCTGTCGTTCGACGGCGAACGCCTCGTCTGTCGTGGGCAAGCGGTCGACCTCGTCTACAACCGGCTCACCGACTTCGCTCTCGAAGAGCCGCCCCAGGCGATGTTGCGCGCGGCCTATCTGGCCGATGCCGTGGTCCTGACACCGCATCCGCAGGCGCATGCGCTGTTCGCCGACAAGCGCAATCTGGTCGCCCTCGGTGACGACGCGTGGCTCGCCCGCATCGGCGTCGACGACGAGGACCGACAGTTTCTGGCGAGCAGCATCCCGCGCACCGAGGAAGTCACCGCGGAGAGGGCGGAAGCCTTCTGGACCGGCCGCAAGCGCTGGTTCTTCAAGCCAGCCGCGGGTTTCGGCAGCCGGGCGACGTATCGTGGAGACAAGATGACCCGGCGCGTGTTCGAGGAAATCGCACGCGGCGGCTACGTTGCTCAGGCGGTGGTGGCACCGTCGGAGCGGCGCCTGCTGATCGATGGTGTCGAACAGGACTTCAAGCTCGATCTGCGCAATTACGTCTATCGCGGTGTCGTTCAGCTTGTCTCGGCCCGCCTGTACCGGGGCCAGACGACGAACTTCCGGACTCCCGGTGGCGGTTTCGCCGCCGTCGTTCCGGTGTCCTGCAACGCGCAGCCGGGAAACTGCCGATGAGACTTTTCGGCATCGCCGGCTACTCCGGCTCCGGCAAGACGACGCTGATGGAAAAGCTGCTGCCACGCCTGACGGCCCGCGGACTACGCGTATCGGTAGTCAAGCACGCGCATCATGATTTCGATATCGATCGCCCGGGGAAGGACTCGTTTCGCCATCGCCAGGCGGGCGCCACCGAGGTCCTTCTCGCCAGCAGCGCCCGCTGGGTGTTGATGAGCGAGCTGCGCGCGGATCCCGAGCCGTCGCTGGCGGAATACGTCGCGCATTTCTCGCCCTGTGATGTGGTGCTCGTCGAGGGGTTCAAGCAGGAAGCGATCCCGAAGCTCGAGGTCTATCGGCCAGCCAACGGCAAACCGCCGCTGTGGCCCGAAGACCCGGACATTGTGGCGGTGGCGTCCGACCAGAGGCCGTTGGCAGATCGTCCAGGCGACCCCGTCTGGCTGGATCTGAACGACACGGAGACGATCGTCCGTTTCATCCTCGATACGCTGCAACTTGCTACGCTCCAACCTGGAGGAAACCGGCATGCTGTCCTTTGAAGAGGCGCTTTCACGCTTGCAGCGTGGTGCACCGACGGTTGCCGAAGTGGAGTGGCTACCGACCCTGGCGACGGCTGGGCGAGTTCTCGCCCAGGCACAGCACGCCACGGTCGACGCGCCGCCGCTCGACAACTCGGCGATGGACGGCTACGCGCTCGCCGTTGTCGACGTGCCCGCTGCGGCGACGCGCTTGCCCGTGTCGCAACGGATTCCGGCCGGCAGCGTCGGCACCCGGCTGCAGCCGGGGACCGCCGCACGCCTGTTCACCGGCGCGCCGATCCCGCCCGGTGCCGACGCGGTGGTGATGCAGGAGTTGTGCGCGCACGCCGGCAACGAGGTGGTGATCAATCACCTGCCGCAAGTGGGCGAGCACATCCGGCGCGCGGGAAGCGACATCGCCGCCGGCAGCGAGATTCTGCCGGCTGGACAGCGCCTGCGGCCACAGGACACGGCCCTCGCGGCGTCCGTGGGGATCGCGCAGCTGCCCGTCTTTCGCCGCTTGCGCGTCGCCGTGTTGTTCACCGGCGACGAACTGCGCATGCCTGGCGAGCCACTACCACCGGGAGCGATCTACAACGCCAATCGCTTTCTCCTCACCGCCCTGCTCGAGCGTCTCGGCTGCGAGGTTCGCGACCATGGTCAGGTGCCCGACGATTTCGCGGCAACACGGGCGGCGCTGCGCAAAGCGGCGCGCGACAGCGACCTGATTCTCACGTCGGGCGGCGTTTCCGTGGGTGAGGCAGATCACGTCAAGGCAGCCGTCGAGGCGGAGGGTCGGCTCGACATGTGGAAGATCGCCATCAAGCCAGGCAAGCCGCTGGCGTTTGGTCAGATCACTGCGGACGTGGGCGAGGTGGCCTTCATCGGTCTGCCCGGCAACCCGGTGTCGAGCTTCGTCACTTTCCTGATGCTGGTTCGGCCCTTCGTGCTCAGGCGGCAAGGGGTTGGCCAGATCACCCCGGCGAGCTATCGGCTGCGTGCCGATTTCGACTGGTTGCAGCCGGATGCGCGACGAGAATTCCTGCGCGCAAGAAGCGGCGCCGACGGCAGTGTCGAACTCTTCGCCAACCAGAGCTCGGGCGTCCTGACTTCGGCCGTCTGGGGTGACGGTCTGGTCGACAACCCGCCGCAACAGATCATCCGGCGTGGCGATACGGTTCGCTTCCTGCCGTTTAGCGAGTTGCTTGCCTGAGGAGGGCTGATGAAGCTGAAGATTCTTTACTTTGCCGGCCTGCGCGAGACGCTTGGCGAGAGTGGCGAGGACGTGGACCTGCCGGCAGCGGTGGGCGATGTTGCCGGCCTGATTCGTTTCTTGACGGCGCGTGGTCGCCAGTGGGAAGCCCTGGGCACGTACCGGAACCTGCGTTACGCGGTGAACCAGGAAATGGCGCGACTCGATACGCCAGTCGTCGATGGTGACGAAGTGGCCTTCTTCCCGCCGGTGACCGGTGGCTGAAATGGTCGTTCGCGTCCAGGAAGCCGATTTCGACGTTGGCGCCGAGTTGGCGGCGCTGCGCGGCAAGGATCCACAGATTGGCGCACTGGCTTCCTTCGTCGGCCTCGTGCGCGAGTTGAACGACGGCGCCGGGGTATCCGAACTGACGCTCGAGCACTATCCGGGAATGACCGAGAGAGCGCTGCAGGCGATCGTCAGCGAAGCCTGTCGGCGCTGGGCGATCATCGACGCCCTGGTGATTCACCGTGTCGGCCGACTCTTGCCGACCGATCAGATCGTCCTGGTAGCCGTTGCCGGGGCGCACCGGGGCGACGCCTTTGCCGCCTGCCAGTTCATCATGGACTATCTGAAGACGCGCGCGCCGTTCTGGAAGCGCGAACTGACGCCCGAGGGTGCGCGCTGGGTCGCGGCGCACGCAGCCGACGACGAGGCCGCGGAGCGCTGGCAGACCTGACACGGGCGTTCTCGGCAAGCATCGAGAACGCCCCTGCGGATCATCTCGCGCCGGCCCTTTGGCTTCTCCCGCCCAGCGCACGGCTGAGCCTGCCGCGGTGGGATGCGGGGCGCGGACGCGACCGACGCCGGTGAGTCGCCGCCGCACGTCCTTCGCACGGGAAGCTCGCTGCACCGGGAATTTGCGGCGAGCACGTTGATTTGGCGCTGGCCGTCCCCACTTGCGGTGCATGACCACACTTCCCTGGAGGATAGCAGCATGCGCCTGGACAAACTGACCACCAAGTTCCAGCAGGCTCTCGCCGATGCGCAGAGTCTCGCCGTCGGACATGACAACCAGATCATCGAACCGCAGCACCTGCTGCTCGCCCTGCTCCAGCAGGATGACGGCTCGACGACTTCGCTGCTGGCGCATGCCGGAGCCAACGTGCCGCCGTTGAAGGCGGCGCTCGTCCAGGCCATCAACCGCCTGCCGAAAGTCGAAGGGCACGGCGGCGAGGTGCAGGTCGGGCGCGATCTCACCAACCTGCTGAACCTTACCGACAAGGAAGCGCAGAAACGGGGCGACCAGTTCATTGCCTCGGAAATGTTCCTGCTCGCCTTGTGCGACGACAAGGGCGAGTGCGGTCGCCTGCTCCGGCAGCACGGACTGGTCAAGCAATCCCTGGAGCAGGCCGTCGCCTCGCTGCGCGGCGGCCAGGCCGTCGATAACCAGGAGGCCGAGGGGCAGCGCCAGTCGCTGAGCAAGTACTGCATCGACCTCACCGAGCGCGCCCGCCTTGGCAAGCTCGACCCGGTGATCGGGCGCGACGATGAGATTCGCCGGACGATCCAGATTCTCCAGCGGCGTACCAAGAACAATCCGGTCCTGATCGGCGAGCCGGGTGTCGGCAAGACGGCGATCGTCGAAGGCCTGGCGCAGCGCATCGTCAATGGCGAAGTCCCGGAGACGCTGAAGGGCAAGAAGGTGATGAGCCTCGACATGGCCGCGCTGCTCGCCGGCGCCAAGTATCGCGGCGAATTCGAGGAGCGCCTGAAGGCGGTGCTCAAGGAGATTGCCCAGGAAGAGGGGCAGATCATCGTCTTCATCGACGAGTTGCATACGATGGTCGGCGCCGGCAAGGCCGAGGGCGCGATCGACGCCGGCAACATGCTCAAGCCGGCGCTGGCGCGCGGCGATCTGCACTGCGTCGGCGCGACGACACTCGACGAGTACCGCAAGTACATCGAAAAGGATGCCGCGCTCGAGCGCCGCTTCCAGAAAGTGCTGGTCGAGGAGCCGACGGTCGAATCGACGATCGCCATCCTGCGTGGCCTGCGCGAGCGATACGAGCTGCACCACGGCGTCGACATCACCGACCCGGCCATCGTCGCCGCGGCCGAACTGTCGCATCGCTACATCACCGACCGCTTCCTGCCGGACAAGGCCATCGACCTGATCGACGAGGCGGCGGCGCGCATCAAGATGGAGATCGACTCCAAGCCCGAGGTGATGGACAAGCTCGACCGCCGCATGATCCAGCTCAAGATCGAGAGGGAGGCCGTGCGCAAGGAGCGCGATGACGCCTCCAAGAAGCGCATGCATCTGATCGAGGAGGAGCTCGTCAAGCTCGAGCGCGAGTATAACGATCTCGACGAGGTCTGGAAGGCCGAAAAATCGCAGGTGCAGGGCAGTGCGCACATCAAGGAAGAGATCGACAAGCTGAAGCTCGAGCTGGCTCAACTGCAGCGCGAGAACAAGTGGGACAAGGTCGCCGAGATCCAGTACGGCAAGCTGCCGCAACTCGAGGCGCAACTGACCGTTGCCGAGAAATCGGGCGACGGTGGCCAGCACAACAAGCTGCTGCGCACCGAGGTGGGTACCGAGGAGATCGCCGAAGTCGTCTCGCGGGCGACTGGTATTCCGGTATCGAAGATGATGCAGGGCGAGCGCGAGAAGCTGTTGCAGATGGAAGAACGGATGCATCAGCGCGTCGTCGGGCAGGACGAGGCGGTGCGTCTGGTCGCCAATGCCATTCGCCGCTCGCGCGCCGGCCTCGCCGACCCGAACCGCCCCTACGGTTCCTTCCTGTTCCTCGGCCCGACCGGGGTCGGCAAGACCGAGCTGTGCAAGGCCCTGGCCGGCTTCCTCTTCGACTCCGAGGAGCACCTGATTCGCGTCGACATGAGCGAGTTCATGGAGAAGCACTCGGTGTCCCGGTTGATCGGTGCGCCGCCCGGCTATGTCGGTTACGAGGAGGGCGGCTACCTGACCGAAGCCGTACGCCGCAAGCCCTATTCGGTAATCCTTCTCGACGAGGTGGAGAAGGCGCACCCGGACGTCTTCAACGTGCTGCTGCAGGTCCTCGACGACGGGCGGATGACCGACGGGCACGGGCGGACCGTCGATTTCAAGAACACCGTCGTCGTCATGACGTCAAACCTCGGGAGCCAGATGATCCAGCAGATGGCTGGCGACGACTATCAGCTGATCAAGCTGGCTGTAATGGGTGAAGTGAAAACGTATTTCCGGCCCGAGTTCATCAACCGGATTGACGAGGTGGTTGTATTCCACGCACTGGACGAGCAGCATATCAAGGCGATCGCCAGAATCCAGCTCGCCTACCTCGAAAAGCGCCTGGCGCAGCTCGAGTTGCGGCTGGAAGTGGCGGATAGCGCGCTGGCCGAAGTGGCGACGGCCGGCTTCGATCCTGTTTATGGCGCGCGCCCGCTGAAGCGCGCGATCCAGTCGCAACTCGAGGATTCCCTCGCCATGGCCATCCTCGAAGGCCGTTTCGCCGCAGGCGATACGATTCGCGTCGCCTGCGACAGCGGCATCATGCGCTTTGACAAGGCCTAGAGGAGAAGGCGGTGAAATGGCGCGGAACTTGCTTCAAGTTTACGTGCCTAGAAGATTCGGAAGGCTTGTGTTGAACGAATCGGGACGCTGTGGAGCATTGAGCCCGCCACCTGGAAAGGAGTACGCATGAACATCGTATACAACAGTCAGCACTACGCGATCGTCGCCTACCCGGTGCAACAGGGCTTTGAGCTGGTGGACAAGGCGGCCAGCCGCAGTCTTTTCGTACAGGGGTCGGTGGCCAGGGACTTGCGTCGGGCGATCGACGGCATTCCCGACAGCGAGCGCGACGAAGAGTCGATCGACGCGCTGCTTGACGAGTACTGCGCTGGTGCGGCGCGGCCGATCGTCGTGCACTGAGTTGGGGCGTGCCCGTCGGCCTGTGGCGTTGAGCCGGCCGGCGGGCACGGGCGTATAATGTGCGCCTTGGGCAGCACAGTCTGCAGGCCGTTTTCTAACCTCTGGGAGCAGCAGCGATGGCTTTGTACGAATCCGATCACACCGTGTTCATGCGCGAGATGATGGCCAAGAATCCAGAATGGCTCGAGGACCAGCGCCGGGGCCGGGCGATCTGGTGGGACAGGAAGGTCGACCTGAACGAGGAAAAGTCCCGCCGGGAGTCTACCGAGGCGGCACGTCCCTATCCCTACGACGTGAACTTCGAGCAGTAACTCCGCTTCGAGCAGTAACTCCGCCGTACGCCGTACATAGCGCTCCACACAAGAAAGCCGCCGGGCGATTCTCGCCCGGCGGCTTTTCTCTGCCTGTATGGCGGGGCCGGAGACTTCGGCTTCGCTGAACTGGACGCGTTGCCTGTCTCCCCGGCCCCTGGAAGCGCTGGCTAGTTGTTCAAGGGTTTGATGACGCGCTTGACGGCGGGGTCATCGGGGTGTGGGTGAATCGTGAAGCCAAGCTTGCTCATCAGGTTGAACATCTTGGTGTTCATCGACAGCACGTCGCCAACGACGGTACGGTAGCCCTTGGCGCGCGCGCATTCAATCAGTGCGCTCATCAGCTTGCGACCGACGCCATGTTTCTGCCAGTCGTCGGCAATCGCGAGGGCGAACTCCACCGATTCGCCATCCGGGTTGGTGACATAGCGCGCGACGCCGATCTGCACTTCTTTACCTTCCTCGTTGTGGAGGGTCGCCACCAGGGCCATTTCGCGGTCGTAATCGATCTGGGTGAAGCGCACCAGCATCGTCTGGGTCAGTTCGCGGATGGTGTCCATGAAGCGGTAGTACTTGCTTTCATCGGACATGGAGATGACGAACTGTTGCTCGCGCTCGGCATCCTCCGGGCGGATCGGTCGAATCGTCACGACGCGGCCATCCGGGAGCTCCCAGTCCTGGATCAGATGGACCGGGTAGGGGTGGATGGCCATGTGCGAATAGCGGTCGCCGGATGCCGCGGCATGATCGATCATGATGCGCGCGTCGGCGGCGATGGCGCCGTTCTCATCGACGATCAACGGATTCAGATCCAGCTCCTGCAGCCAGGGCAGTTCGCAGATCATCTGCGAGACGTGCAGCAGCACATCCTCGAGCGCCTCGAGGTTGACCGCCGGCATGTTGCGAAACTCGCCGAGCAGTTTCGAAGCCCGAGTGGACGAGATCAGGTCGCGCGCCAGGAAGCGGTTCAGCGGCGGCAGGGCGACCGCGCGGTCGCTGAACACCTCGACCTCGGTGCCGCCGGCGCCGAAAGTGATGATCGGGCCGAAGATCGGGTCGCGTGAGACGCCGATCATCAGTTCGCGGCCGTTCGGGCGGGCGAGGTAGGGTTCGATCGACAGACCGTTGATGCGCGCCGTCGGGTGCCGCTTCTTCACCGTCTCGATGATGTCGTGGTAGGCGTTGCGCGCCGCTGGAGCATTGGTGATGTTGAGGCGAACGCCGCCGACCTCACTCTTGTGCAGGATGTCGGGCGAATCGATCTTCATGCCGATCGGAAAGCCGATTTGCTCGGCCAGCAGCAGCGACTCGGTAGGCGTGTGCGCCACCATGGTTTGCGCCACCGGAATGCGGAAGGCGCGCAGAATCGCCTTCGATTCCATTTCCGAAAGCAGCTTGCGGCGTTCCTGCAATACCGCCTCGATCAGCATCTTCGCACCTTCGGTTTCCGGGCGCGCATGCTTCGACAGGGGGGCCGGCGTCTGCAGCAGCAGCTTCTGGTTCCAGTAGTAGGTCGAGATGTGGTAGTACAGCTCGACCGCCGTTTCCGGCATCCGGAAAGAGGGAATGCCCGAATCCTCGAGCAGCGCCCGCGCCTCATGCACCTGATCCTCGCCCATCCAGCAGGTGAGGATCGGCTTGGCGGTCAGCAGGTCGACCTCGATCACCGCCTTGGCGACTTCCATCGGCTGCGTCATCGCCTGCGGCGAAAGCATCACCAGGACACCATCGACTTCCGCATCCTCGGCGACCGCCAGGATGGCGTCGTAATAGCGCTTCGGGGTGGCATCGCCCTCGATGTCGACCGGATTGCGTTGCGACCAGGTCGGCGGCATGGCGGCGTTGAGCGTCTGGATGGTCGCGGTGGACAATTCGGCGAGCGGAATCTCGAGGTCGCCGGCACGGTCGGCGGCCATTGCGCCGGGTCCGCCGCCGTTGGTAATGATCGCCAGTCGCTTGCCTTGCGGGCGGAACTTCGAGGCCAGAGCCTTGGCCGCGTAGAACAACTGCCCGATGTTCTTGACGCGGACGACGCCGGCCCGGCGTACCGCCGCTTCGAAAACGATGTCGGAACCGGCGGCCATGCCCGAATGCGTCTCGACCGCGGCCAGGCCGCCGGCGTGCCGCCCGGCCTTGAGCAGCACGATCGGCTTGATGCGCGCGGCCGAACGCAGGGCACTCATGAAGCGGCGCGCGTCACGGATGCCTTCGACGTAGAGCAGGATGTAGTGGGTGAGGTTGTCGTAGATCAGGTAGTCGAGGATCTCGCCGAAATCGACATCGGCGGTGCCGCCCAGCGAGATGACGCTGGAAAAGCCGATCCGGTTGCTGGTCGCCCAGTCGAGGACGGCCGAGCAGATGGCCCCCGACTGCGAAACCAGCGCCAGATGACCGATGTTCGCATGCACGCGCGCGAAGGTCGCATTCAGGCCGAGATTCGGACGAATGATGCCCAGGCAGTTGGGGCCAAGGAGGCGGACGCCGTAGCTGCGGGCAATCTCCATCATCTTGCGCTCGAGCGCGGCACCCGAGTGCCCTGCCTCGGCGAAGCCGGAGGTGATCACGATGGCGTTCTTGACGCCGCTGCGGCCGCATTGCTCAATGATCTTCGGGACCGTCTGCGGGCGCGTGACGACCACCGCCAGTTCAACGCGGGCACTGATCTCCTCGATCGACTTGTAGGCCTGCACGCCGGAGATCGTGTCGTGGGCGATGTTGATCGGGTACAGGCGCCCCTTGTAGCCGGAATCCAGGATGTTCCTGAAGAGGACGTTGCCGACGGAATGTTCCTGGTCCGAGGCGCCGATGACGGCAACCGACTTGGGTTCAAACAGGGTAGTGAGATAGTGGTGTTCTAACATGATGGGGTCCATTCACCTCTGGTTGGCGAGGCGCGGTACAGGTGCGATGTTGCACCGCATCAATTTACCACAGGCTGCCTGAAAAGTCTCTAAGCCGGCGCGTGTAATGACCCACAGGCGTGACATCGAGCACACTCGGAGCACTGCTGGTTCACCGGTGTCGTTCAGTCGACGGGTGCCGGTCTACCCGTGGCCAGGACGCTCTCGATCCGGATATCGGATTGCAGCGTGCGGTACATCGGGCACTTGTTGGCGATCGCCAGCAGGCTGCTGCGTTGTTCCGATGTCAGATCGCCCTGCAGGGTGATCGTGCGCGAGATCCGGTCGACCTTGCCGTGCCCTTCGACGTCGATGCGATCGTGGGCCAGTTCGACGCTGATGCCGGTGAGCGGCAGTTTCTTGCGCTCCGCGTACATGCGCAGGGTGATCGAGGTACACGACCCGAGGCTGGCGAGGAGGAAATCGAAGGGAGCCGGGCCGGTATCGGCGCCGCCCATGGCGACCGGCTCGTCGGCGATCAGGTGGTGCTTGCCGACACGAATGCTCTGCTGGTATGGTCCCTGGCCACTCTCGCTGACCACGACGGGTTGGTCGTGCTTGTCGTGTTTTTCGTGCTTGTCTCTTGCCATTGAGCAATCTCCCGAGGACGCCGACCATGATAAAGGAAGGATTGCCGCCAATGACGGTTTCTTGCGCCGAATCCGCCACTTCGGCCTGGGTTCGCCGCTTTCTGCGGCTGATTCCCGAGGGCGCCGAGGTGCTCGATCTCGCTTGCGGCGCGGGTCGACATGCCCGCCTGCTCGCCGCAGCCGGCTACCGCGTCGAGGCGGTGGACCGGGATGCGCAGGCGCTGGCCGCCCTGCACGACGTCGACGGGGTGAACGTCCGTCAGGCGGACCTCGAGGCCGGCGCCTGGCCCTACCACGGGCGCCTCTTCGCCGGCATCGTCGTCACCAACTACCTGTTTCGTCCGCGGCTCGACGAACTGCTGGCGGCGCTGGCCGAACCAGGCGTACTGATCTACGAGACCTTCATGGTCGGCAACGAGCGTTATGGGCGCCCCAGCAACCCGGAGTTCCTGCTGCGCTCGCAGGAAATGCTCGCTTGGGTGCGGCAGCGCGGCTGGCGGTTGCTGGCTTTCGAAGAAGGCAGCGTCGAGTTGCCGAAGCCGGCCATGGTGCAGCGCCTGTGCGCGGCGCGCGGTGCGATCGCCGGCCGGCTCTGACTAGCCGCCGCAGATGCGGCGCGCCACCGCCTCGACCCCTGCCGGCGTCAGATCGTCGGTGGTGACGGTTTCCGGCGAATCGAATCCCGCGTAATTGCGGCTTTGCGAACGGCTGTAAAGCGGGTCGTAGTGCTGTTCGAGCAGTTCGCCGACCAGTGGGCGCCATTGGCCGTCGCAGGCGTAGTCGCGCCAGCGCAGGAAGGTTTCCGTACTGTGCATGCCCCGCAACGGCTGCAGGCAGGCGTTCAGCCACTCGGGCGCCGCCAGGAAGTAGTCGTAATCGCGCAGAAGAAAGTCGACGCGCGCGGCGAAGGACGCCTCGATGTTCACGCACTCGCCGGCGCGCATCGTTTCGATCAGCGCCGCCGGCAGATGCAGCGAGCCGATCTTGCGGCTCTCCGCCTCGACATAAACCGGGCGCTCGAGGTCGAAGGCCTGGATCGTCGTCAGCAACCGCGATTCGAACATCCTCTGCGACGGCTGCGGCGCGTCGGGCAGCACGCCAAGTACCGAACCCTTGTGACAGGCGAGTTCCTCGAGGTCGAGGATCTGCTCGCCGAGTCGCCCGATGGCCTGCAGGATGCGGCTCTTGCCGCTGCCTGTCGCCCCACAGATGACCTTCAGGCGCAGCTGGCGCGGCAGCACCGCCAGGCTCTCCATGACCAGCCGGCGATACGTCCGGTAGCCGCCTTCGAGTTGTTGCGCATCCCAGCCGATGCGCCGGAAGATGTGCGTCAGCGAGCCGCTGCGCTGGCCGCCGCGCCAGCAGACGACCAAGGGCCGCCAGGTCTTCGGCCGCTCGAGAAAGCGCGCCCGCAAGTGCCGGGCAATGTTCTCGGCAACGTGCGCCGCGCCGACCTTGCGGGCCTCGAATGGCGAAACCTGCTTGTAGAGCGTGCCCACTTCGATGCGCTGTTCGTTGTCGAGCACCGGACAGTTGATCGACCCCGGAATGTGATCGTCGGCAAACTCCGCCGGCGAGCGCACATCGATGATCTCGTCAAAGGAAGACAGCTCGCCGAGGTGCCCGACGCAAGTGATGTCATGTTTCATGCCGCGGCAGCCCCTGGGTCAACGGCCGGTCATTTTAGCAGCGGCGCCAGCCCGCGCCAGACATTGTCGAGCAGCAGCGGTTGCGCCTCGGCGGTGGGATGGAGATTGTCGGCCTGAAAGAGCTGTGCCTGTGTCGCCACGCCGTCGAGCAGGAAGTCGACCAGCGCCACCTTGCGGGCCTTCGCCACCTCGCCGAAGGTGTTGTGGAACTGCACCGCGTAGGCGCCGTAGTTGGGCGGTATGCGCTGGCCGACCAGCAGCACCCGCGCCTTCTTCTGCTGGGCGCTGGCGACGATGGCGCTGAGGTTGTCGCGCAACTGCGTCACCGGCAGGCCACGCAGGCCGTCGTTGGCGCCGAGTGCGACGATGACCACCTGCGGCGCGTGCCGCTCCAGCGCCGCGTCGATGCGCGTGCGCCCGCCGCTGGTGGTTTCTCCCGAGATGCTGGCATTGACGACGCTATAATCGAGCTTCTTCTCCTGCAGGCGCTTGCCCAGCAAGGCTGGCCAGGCGGCATCCTGGCGAATCCCGTAGCCCGCCGAGAGCGAATCGCCGAAGACCAGAATCGTTCGTGCCGCCTGGGCCGCCGGGGCGAGCAGCATCAGTCCGGCGAGCAGCAGCCAATGAAAGGTGGGAAAACGGAGCATGGTTGGAGACGCATCGATGGTCGTTGAGGTTCGCGATCTTGCCAAACGTGTGGATAACGGTGGCGAGCCGTTGACCATTCTGCACGAGATTTCGTTCGCCGTCGCTGCCGGCGAGACGGTGGCCATCGTCGGCGCTTCCGGTTCCGGCAAATCGACGCTGCTCGGCCTGCTGGCCGGCCTCGATCTGCCGAGCAGCGGCTCCGTCGCCCTCGCCGGCGAGGATCTCGGCGGTCTCGACGAGGATGCGCGGGCCGTCCTGCGCGGGCGCCTGCTCGGCTTCGTCTTCCAGAGCTTTCAGTTGCTGCCCTCGCTGAACGCCGTCGAAAACGTCATGTTGCCGCTGGAACTCGCCGGCACGCCGAATGCCCGTGCCGGCGCCGAGTACTGGCTGCAGCGCGTCGGCCTTGCGCAACGCCTGCGCCACTACCCGAAGCATCTCTCGGGCGGCGAGCAGCAGCGCGTCGCGCTGGCGCGTGCCTTTGCGCCGGGACCGCGACTGGTGCTCGCCGACGAGCCGACCGGCAATCTCGACGCGGCGACCGGGCATCAGATCATCGAGCTGATGTTCGCCATCAACGCCGAGCGCGGCACGACGCTGATCCTCGTCACCCACGACGAGGAGATCGCGGCGCGTTGCGCGCGCCGCCTGCGCATGCACGCCGGGCAGCTCGAAGAGATCAAGTGAGCAGGATCCCCCTGGCGGCGGCGACGCCGCTGCGCACCGCCGCCTCGAGCGTCGCCGGGTAGTCGGCGCACACATAGTCCCCGGCCAGCCAGAGTCCGGCCAGCGCGGTTCTCGCGGCTGGGCGCGGCAGCCCTGGGCGGCACGAAAACGTCGCGCGCCGCTCGCGGATCACCTGCTGCCAGAGGACCGGCGGTAGCCGGGTACCCAGCGCCGCCGCCAGCTCGTCATGCAGTGCCGCGACCAGCGTTGGATTGTCGGCATGTTCCCAGGCGCCGCTGCCGCTGAGGACGAAAGCGATCACTCCCGCCGTGCCGCACAGCCCGCCGCGATCGAAGGCCCACTGCCCGAACCGGCCGTCGCCCTGTGCCGCGAGACCGAGCATCGGCAAGGGCAGGCGCACCTCCGGCGGATAGCCGCAATAGACCGTGCCGATCGGCTCCCAGCGGTAGTCGGCCAACAGTCGTGCCACCGGCCCGCTTTGCTCGTTCCCGGCGAGCAAAGGCGCCGCCTGCTGCGGGCCGGTGGCGAGCACCACGGCAGCAAAACGCTCACCGCCGACAACGAAGCTGGCGTTGATGCTCGCCACCCGCGTCGACAGGCGGATTTCCCCGCCGTGCGCCGCGATGAAGCTCGCCGCTGCCGCCGGGAACAACTGGTCGAGGTCGGCTGCCGGCAGCAGCAGGTCGGTCGCCGCGCGATCACTGCCGAGACTGTCGCGCAACGTATTGACGAAAATCTGCGCCGAAGCCTGTTCGGGCGCGGTGTTCAGCGCCGCCAGACAGAGCGGCTCCCACAGGCAGCCGCGCAGGTTCCCGTGCTGCGCGTGGCGATCGAGCAGCGCCGCTACCGTGCAATCGTCGCCCAGCCGATAGTTCGTGGCCTGCAGGAAGCGCATGAAGCGCACGGCCCGGAGCTTCTCGGCCAGGCTGGCGCCGCGCGTGCCGAGCAGGCCTACGGCCAGGTGCCACGGTGCCGGCAGGCGCGGCAAGCGCAGCCGGAAAGGAGCCGGCTGGCGGCCCGGGAAGGCGATCTCGAGCGGCATTCGTTCGAGCAGACGATCGGGATGGTTGCCGACCACCTGCATCAGGCGCAGCGTCTCGCGATAGGCGCCGACCAGGATGTGCTGGCCGTTGTCCAGCCGGCGTCCGTGGGCCGAGACGCTACGCGCGCGCCCGCCAAGCTGCCTTGCCGCCTCGAAGACGGTGACGCCGACCCCGGCGCTCACCAGTTCGACGGCAGCTGCCAGACCTGCCCAGCCACCGCCGATCACCGCCACCCTCATCCACTCACCCAGGTCCGCCAGGCGATCCACAGCTTGCGGATCGGCGTCAGCGACGTACGTTGCGTGAGCACCTGGCAGCCGTCCCGCCGGATCTCGTCGAGCAGCGTGCGGTAGATCGCCGCCATCATCAGGCCCGGGCGCTGGGCGCGGCGGTCGATGGCCGGCAGTTCGTCGATCGCCTGTGCGTAATAGCCTTCGGCGCGCTCGATCTGGAACTCCATCAAGCGGCGGAAATTGTCGCTGTGGCGGGCATTGAGGATGTCGGCGGCGGGTACCCCGAAGCGCTGCAGCTCGTCGATCGGCAGGTAGATGCGGCCCATGCGTGCATCTTCGCCGACATCGCGAATGATGTTGGTCAACTGGAAAGCGAGGCCGAGATCGTGTGCGTACTTCTGAGTCTTGCGGTCCTGATAGCCGAAGATCTCGGCGGCGAGCAGTCCGACGACGCTGGCGACGCGGTAGCAATAGAGCGACAGCGCCTTGAAGTCGAGATAGCGCGTCTGCTGCAGATCCATCGCCATGCCGTCGATGATTTCCTGCAACTGTTCCTCCGGCAGATGGAATTCGCCGCTTGCCGCCTGCAGCGCCTGCGTCACCGGATGTTGCGGCTTGCCGGCGTAGAGGCCGCTCAATTCCTGCCGCCACCACGCCAGCTTGGTGGCGGCGATCTGCGGATCCTGGCACTCATCGACGACATCATCGACTTCCCGGCAGAAGGCATACAGCGCGGTTATGGCGCGCCGCTGATTCTGCGGCAGGAAGAGGAAGCTGTAGTAAAAGCTGGAGCCGCTGCGGGCAGTCTTCTCCTGGCAGTACTCGTCGGGTGTCATGGGTGATCTCGGGGTTTCCACAGGGCCGCAATTCTGGCATGAATTACATGAATTACATGAACAAGACGCGTTTGCCGATGTGCAGCCAATCGCCCGCACCGAGAACCGGGCGCTGCCGGAAAACATCGCCGCGAACCTGGCGAATCCTCTCCAGGATGCGCAGGCCGCCCTGTACGGTCAGGCGGATTTCCCAGCCCATGCGCCCCGGCAGTTGATGGACCAGCGGCGCGCCGGCGAGCATCAGGCGGCGCGTGCGCTCGCACTCGAAATCGAGCAGCGCCGCCCATTCGGCACTCGAGCAGCCGTCGGCGATCTGCGCCTCGGCAATGGCGAAGCGCGCGAGGTCGGTCTGCGGCAGATAGACACGATCCTTCCGCCAGTCGATGGCCACGTCCTGCCAGAAATTGACGAGCTGCAGGGCGCTGCAGATCCAGTCCGAGCGCTGCAGGTTCTCGTCACTCGTGGTCCCCACCAGATGCAGCAACAGGCGGCCAACCGGATTCGCCGAGCGCCGGCAGTAGTCGAGCAACTCCGGATAGTCGGCGTAACGCTTCTTCACCACATCCTGCGCAAAGGCGTCGAGGAGGTCGCGCAACAAGGGCACCGGCAGCCGCCACTCGGCGACGATCGCCGCCAGTTCCGTAAAGGCCGGCCGCAGTGGCGGCTCGCCGCGTTCGATACGCGTCAGCTCGTCGCCGTACTCGGCCAGGCCCTGGAGCCGGACGGCATCAGGGGAATCGCCCTCATCGGCGATGTCGTCGGCAGCGCGGGCAAAACGGTAGATCGCCTCGATCGGTCGGCGCAGGCGCCGAGGCAGCAGCAGCGAGGCAACGGGGAAGTTTTCGTAATGGTCGACAGGCATCTGGGCGGGTAATGGCAGTGGATCGCTCGGCGTCGGGCTGGAAAGGGAAAGGGAACGGTGAGAGAGCTCGTTACGAAGCCGAGGCGGCGGCATCGACCAGTGAGCATGACCGCAGCAACGTCGACTCTATTTTTGACCCGCCCGGACGCGGGACAACAGTGGCAGAATGCCCTCACGTGCACCACCCCCCTAGCCTCACCTCAGCCCGGCGCAACCTCCATCGAATCACCGTAGGTTTCGATCCCCAGCCGCTGCGCCACCTGTTGCGCACGCGCATCAATCATCGGCGAAACCACAATCAGCCGGTCGGCCTGGCGCTGGTGCCGCCGCTCATAGAAGCGGGCCTTCCTTTCGAAGATATACATTGCTGCCTTGTCGATTGAGGACTTCAATTCGCAAATCAGGAGCAAACCGTTCTTGATGATCACGTCCAGTTCCACCTGGTCAGGACGCCCAAACACGACGCCTTCATCATCGTACTCGTTGATATTCAACACCTGCACCCCGAAGGTCTGTTCAAGAATTCCGGCCAGCGCATCGCGGAAAGCCTTTTCCGATTGTGTGCCCCATCGCGCGCCCAAGGCCCCGATGGTGCGATCATGCCTTCTGGCCTGCGCCATGATCTCTTCGTGAACGCGGTTGAAGCGTTGCTCAGATTCTTCCCACTTGCGGTTCTGTTCGTGCCACTGGCGCGCGTCCTCGTCCCACTTGCCCGACTGCTCGTCCCACTTACGCGACTGCTTGTCCCACTTGCGCGCCTGCTCCTCCCGATCACGACGCAATTCGGCCAGAATCTCGTAGAACCTGTCCTGGGTATCCGCCCGGGCGGCGTATTCCTGACGAGTGAGTTCCAGGATGTAGGCTCGCAACTCGGGATCTTCCCGCAGCCAGACCGGCAACTCCCGCTTGATCACTTCCTTCAGAGATTCCGTGTTCATCGATCACCTTCCTCATGCGCTGCCCAACGATGAGCCTCGGTGCCATGGCATCATGGGGGGACGAAATCTAACGGCACCTGCGAAACGAGTATAGGTGCGCAGCGCAAGCGCGGTCAATGCGGGGAAGTCCGCGCTTCCGAAGAGTGATCTGCTTAGCTGAGCAAGGCGTTCACGCCACGTCAACGCCAGCCCATTCGCACTGGCTGGCATTGTCGAATCCGTTACCGTACGGCACAGAACCTGAGCAAAGTCCAGGTTCCATAGGCAGGGTTCGGGTAGAATGAAACGCTTTCTGTCAGCCGGGGTTGCAGGGGGCAGTGTGATAGCCAGTTACGAATCGGCTGTGGTGGTATGGGCCAGCGAGCAGGCCAGTCTCATTCGTGCCGGGCGGGTCGAGCTGCTCGACCGCGAGCACGTCGCGGAAGAGATTGAGAGCGTCGCCAGGAGCGAACAACGCGAATTGGCGAGCCGCATGGCGGTCCTGCTGGCGCATCTGCTCGAGTGGCAATACCAGATGGATAGGCGGCGAGCCAGTTGGGAAAAGACCATCCTGGCGCAGCGCAAGGAAATTGCCTATGGGCTGCATGACACCCCCCAGCCTCGTTCCCAAGCTCCAGGAAGCGCGATGGCTGGAGATGGTCTGGGCCGAGGCGCTTGCCCAGGCTGTCGGGGAAACCGGCCTCGACTGTTTTCCCGACGCCTGCCGGTGGGCGATGCGGGAGGTCCTCAACGAAGGGTGGTTACCCGACACCGCGGAACACAGCCGTCACAGGTAGCGGACTTGCTGCTGCTACAACCGAACATCCCTTGCGAGACGCGTGCTCTCGCTCTTTAGCCAATCGACCATGAACAAAATCATCCAGGGCAGAAAAATCCGCATCGGCATCGTCGGTTGCGGCCGTATCGCCAGGAACCATTTCGCTGCCGTCGAAACCCATTCGGATAATCTGGAACGTGTTGACCCTCGCAGGCCGAGTGGCCTGCACCGCAAGCAGGCAGGAACCGCCGCCCGTCACAGAGTGAACCTGATCACCGAGCCCCCTCTCGTGGCCCGGCGCGCAGAATCGCGCCGGTCTGGCCAGAGCGTGTGACGAAGCCAGGGTGCACTGCTTCGTCGTCAAGGAGAACCGCCACAATGTCACGCTTCGTCTGCTCAATTGGAGCGTTCTGGAAACGCGTATCGGGAAGATCTCGGAGGTGCCGCGCGACTTCGTCTGGACCCGCCCGGGAAGGTATGGCAACTCCGTCAAGTGGCCCGGCACCGGCGAACGCGTCGGCGGAACGGCCATGAAGCAAGCCCGCCATTGGCTCGATAGGACCGACGTCCTCTGTGGTGAACTCGAATCCCGCGCCGAGCGTCGCGAAGCGCCGGGTTCGCGGGCGGTATCGATCGGCGCCTGCCGCTCACCACACGGTGGTCGCACCGGGTTGCTGCCAGTGGAACGCCGGGAGCGCTGCGGATGAGGATTGCAGTCATCGGCGGCGGCATCAACGGCCTGTGTTCAGCCTGGCGGCTGGCCAAGAGTGGCGACGACGTTACCGTGTTCGAGCGCGCTCGCGTGATGGAAGCCACCAGTGCTGCCTCGTCGAAAATGCTGCATGGTGGGCTGCGCTACCTCGAGACGGGTCAGTTCCTGTTGGTACGCGAGGCACTGCGCGAGCGCGACGCCTGGCTGGCGCGTGCGCCGCGCCTGACCCGGCCACTGCCAATACTGTTGCCGGTCTACCGGAGTAGCCGTCGGCCGATGTGGATGCTGGCGGTAGGCATGAAGCTCTACGACCTCCTGGCTGGCAAGTCGAGGCTACCGAAGAGCGAAGCGCTGACAAGGGAACAGGTCGTGACACTGGCGCCGACGCTGAAGACCGACGATCTGCTCGGCGGCTTCCGCTACCACGATGGCCAGATGGACGACCGGCGCCTCGGACTTTGGGTAGCCGAGCAGTGCCGACAAGCCGGCGTCGTCATCAAGGAAAGAGTAGCCGTAGGCTCCGTTTCTCCAGACGGAAGGCTGACGTTGGCGACAGGCGAGCCGTTGGCGTTCGACCAAATTCTCAACATCGCCGGCCCGTGGGCGGAAAAACTCCTTACCGACAGCGGTATCGAGCCCCGGTATCGTCTCGACGTGGTTCGCGGCAGTCATCTCGTCGTCGCCTGTCCCTGCGAGCATGCCCTGCTGCTCGAAGTCCCCGGGGACAAGCGAATCTTCTTCGTGCTACCGTGGAAGGGTCGCACCCTCATCGGCACCACTGAAGTCCGTCAACCTCTGGACGCGCCGATAGCCTGCAGTGACGAAGAAACCGACTACCTTCTCAAAGCCTACAATCACTTCCACAGCCGGCCGATCTCAGCGGCCGATATCGTTGAAACCTTTGCCGGAATTCGGCCGTTGGTCAAGTCCGCCGGCGATCCAACCCGTGCGCGTCGTGATTACGCCTTCCAGCGCAACGGGAAGCTGCTGAGCGTCTTCGGCGGCAAGTGGACCACTAGCTTGGCCCTGGCTGACAAACTAAAACGAAGGTTACATTGAAAGTGACAGCACAGATCCCGACTGCCGCGATCGGTGAGCATTATGTCAAGCCCTCCGCGCCCATGACCGGCGTCCCGGCCCGACAGACCGGTTGGAGGCGCGAGAGTGGAGAGTGGCTATCGCTGCCCGCCGTTGGCGAAGGTGGGGCGGTCTGCCTGTACACCGGCACAGGAAATCGCCGAGTGGCCGGTCATCGACGGTGGGAGGAGAACCATCTATGCAAGTAGAAGCCATATATGACCACGGTTGGCTTCAACTGCTACCGGGAGTTAATGTGAAGCGTTCGAGAATCCGACTGACGGTGATCATTCCCGATCATAAAACGGTACCCGAAGCAACCACTCAAGCGGATCCATTCCCGGAAGACAGCTATTCCAGCGGGGGAGACTCTAAAGGAGCACCCCAACCGCGGCGCTCTGTCCGCGAAGCCGTCAAGGAAATCCTTGGGTCTTGGAAACGAACGATCGTGAGCGGGCTACCTCCGAGCGACGAAGAGCACGATCGCCTTCGCGACGAGCGGTGGTAGGAAGAGTGGCGTGACCGTCGATGAGCGTTTCGTGTTCGATGTCCGCGTCCTTATCGATCAAGGGCTGACACCGGAAGGTGCGGACGCTGTACGAGGTGCGTTAGCGCATTCGTGGGAATCGAACCTTTGCAGATTGGCGAGTTCCGCGATTTCGGCGAGGCTAAGATTAATCGCAGTTCACCGCGTCAAGGACGAGGGTGGCGTTGACGCGATCGCATGGTCGCTTTTCAGGCGGCTGACCATGGACCAGTTGAACCGGGCCAAGGGGCTAAGTAACCGGGGTTACAAACAGAGCAATCGTTACCCGCGAGCCAGTGATCTTGAAGCCCCTCAGATGGCTGCCAGTGAGCGCTTCCGCGCCGAGGGGGCTGCGGCTGGTTTCTGCTTACCCGCGCGCCACGGGCTCTTACGGGTCGGCTTCCATCGAAGCCTTCTTGGTATCGCCGGTCTCACCGCCGCTGCGTGGTGCTATCGATTCGGGCTCGCCCTCGTGCCCACCAGGATCGTGTTTTATAAGCGGGCTGTATAATGAACGCGGGACTGCCTTGGCGATTGGGCCCCGTGCTTCTACAGCTCTTGATAAACGGTTTCGGCAAAGCGTTAGGCTTCGTCCGCGAAGTGCTCATATCGAGTGTTTTTGGAGTCTCGGGGGTGACTGACGCCTTTTTTGCTATTCAACAGTTGCTGGTCTTTGTTTCTAGCTTCATGATGGGGGCGTTCAACCTTGCATTTGTACCGCATTACATAAGGAGTGAGGCAGCTGGCGGTGGTCCGAGCTTCCTCCGGCCGGTGATGTGCTGGCTTGGCGGGCTGGCACTTCTGCTGACTGTCGCCTTAGCAGTGCTGGATTCCACACAGCTGGCAGTGGTTCTTGGTTTTGCGCCGCCCAATGAACTGCTCAAGCGTTTCGCCAGCATTCTTGCATTCTCGATCCTGCCTACTGTCTTAGTTGGCCTTGCTTTTGGTGTCTTGCATGCCGACCGCCGCCATAATGAAGCCACTTTGCTAAGTGCCACGGCGCCGGCGACTATGCTAATTGTTCTCGTGGTGTTCTACTCCGTTTCGTCCACACGCGATAGCATGACTGCTGCTTTGCCGTGGTCGTATCTCTTCGGAATGGCCTTCGCTGGTTTCATTGGCCTTACGGTCTTGCTGCGCCGTTTGGCAGGGGGGGGTACTAGCGATGCGCCAAATTTATCATCTTTTATGCGATCACTTGGATCAGCATCTCTCGAAAACGTCGGGTTTAACATTAACCAGCTCTCCAATTTTTATTTTGCGGCACGTCTTGGAGATGGCCTAGTGGCGATTAACGCGTTTGCGCTGCGAATTGGGATGCTGCCGCTCAATTTGATAAGTTCGCAACTGGGGCAGATTTATCAGAGTTGGGCTGCTCGGTCACTGAGTGCAGGCCGGCGGCCGACGGGATGGGTGTTCCTGTGCCTTTGCCTGCCTAGTGGACTGATCGCCCTATTGATGGTCAGCCTAGACGACGCTATCGTGCGGTTGGTCTATGAGCGCGGCCATTTTGGTCCAACCCAGACACGCTTGGTTGCGGACCTTCTGGTTCCGTACTCAGCATACTTCTTTGTGATGTCGACTAATCAACTCGCGGCTCGACACTGCTTTGTGCTTGGGCGTGGAGCCTTGTACATGAAGCTGATGCTCTTGGCTTACGGGGTTGCCCTCGTTGGGAAACTAGCGTTTTCAACCAGCCTAGCTAATGTCATCTGGGTTTGCGTGATCTCGGAGGGAGCTGTAGCTCTATGGCTGACCACCCGAATCCTCCTCAAAGGAAGTGAAGTGTGAGTGTTCTAATTTCGCTGATGTTCATGATGTCTCTTGCGCTCGTGGTGCTCCCCGGCAGTGTGTACGGGCTTTTGGCTCGAGGCCTAATCACCGGGGCGTCCATCCTGACTCTCGCGGGCCTCGGGTCCTCAGGCTGGCGGATCAACCACGCTGAGAGGCGCTGGCTTGTCCTCGGAATGACCTACGTGATCTGCGGAGTTTTTTCGACAATGGACTCATCTCGCCCGGAATTGGGGTGGCTTGACGCCGCTCGCCAAGCTTTCATGGTGGCTACGACATTTGTCCTGATGGTCCATTTTAGGCGCATGGGAAACAGCCGGGTCTTTCGGAAACTGTTGGTCATCCCCGCATTGATTGGTGCAATCACGCTGATCGGCGGTTTCTTGTTAATTATGGGTCCTCCAAGCCCGGCCAACCTGATGGAGTTCGCCGCTTACAAGTTTGAGATGGACGCCCGGTATGGCCTCAACCCGAATCCATTATCCTTTGCGATGTTGCTTGCCTTTGTGCTGAACTGGCAAGGGTACGGACGGCGCTGGTGGTTTTACCCTTATAGCCTAACAGTTCTCCTGGCCTTGGTACTGAGTGGCGCCTTGACCAGTATCCTAGCGTTGGGAGTCGCCGGTGGGATTGCGTGGCTTCTACGGCGTCCGCCGTCGAAGATGGTGGTCCTCTTCATGTTACCCATCGCTGCTCTTGCCTTCGTGGCCGGCGCGACGATTCTTGACGATCAAGCACTACTCCAAGCGTTGTACTGGCTCAGCGACGTTACGACGGGCCGCTCTGAGCTGTGGAGCGGCGCTTTGGCTAAGTTTATGGACAAGCCCTTTCTTGGGTGGGGGGCGCTTACCTGGGACACTGATCTAACACGCTATCTCACGCTATACTCAAGCAACCTCGAACGTTTTACGAGCCTCGATTCAGGCGCCTTCCATAATGCCTACCTCACTATATTGACCGAGAAAGGGCTTCTGGGATTTTCCGTCAGCATGATTATGCTAATCTATGTGTTGAGGGCAAGCCTGTGGCTATTCTGGAAGCGACAGCAACTTCACGGGGATGACCGACTCGTTGCAGCTCTTGCCCCCACGTGGGTGTTGCTTCTTGTTGTACGTGGCTTGTCGGAGCACGGTGGGCTGCTTGGGTATGCAAACGGAGGTGTCGACTTCATGGCTTATGCAGGAGCAGCGCTCGTGTTGGCTGCTTCAGTGCGAAGTAACACAATGCAACGGACAAAGAGGGAAGTGACGTGTTAGAGGGCCACGAGGTGCTATTGATTCAATGCACGCAAGCCAGCAAGTCAGGGGCTGCGAAATACGTGAGTGAGCTATTCGGCGCTATTCGTTCGAGTTATCCGGATGCGGTGTTGGTTTGCCCGGAGGATTTCGAGTATCTCGGGACGTTCCCGAAAGACAAACTGAGGGTGTTCTGTTCACTACGGGCACGGCGGCGATTCGGTAAGCTTCTTGAGATGGGCAAGCAGTTTTTACAATGTTCAGCTATAATTCTTGACTTGAAGCACGCCGCAAAATCAGCCCATACTCTGGTGCATTTCAACTTTCCGGGAATACCATTTCTTTCGCTTCTTCAGATGTGGCAGTTGTCACGTAGGCATGTTCGTCTCGTGCTGACCGTTCACGACGTCTACCCACATCGGTGGCTTCTGCCTGTTTGGCTGCGCATAATTGAGATCAAGATCCTGACCGCTTTGTATCAGGCTCCCGACGCATTGGTAGTCCATCATTCCAGCCAAAAGGAGACATTGATAAGAGATTTTGGTGTTCCTGCCGATTCCGTGACAGTCACTTCCCATGGCGTTTTTTCTCTGTGTGATCGACCGTTACCCTACACACGTTCGGAGGAGTTTCGCGTTCTATGTTTTGGGGCCATACGCAAGAACAAGGGAATTCATCTCGCTATCGAGGCCGTGCAGAGACTGCGGGCAGAAGGTTTGCCGGTGACTCTTGTGATCGCTGGTGCTGTGAGTCAGGGAGAAAGGTTATATTGGGGTGAATGCGAGGCGTTGGTTGCGCGTGCACCGCAAGGGATTGATGTCGTGGCACGCTTTATTGGGGAAGAAGAAGTTCGCGGGTTGTTTGAATGCTCGCATCTGGTCGTGCTCCCTTACACGGATTTCTACTCGCAAAGTGGTGTCGCAACCATGGCCCTTTCAAGTGGCCGGCCAATTGCCAGTACGACGGCAGGGGGGCTCGGCGAGTTACTGGGCGATGGAAAGTTCGGTTTCGAGATTGGCGAACCGACCGTAGGTGCGTTGATGAGAGCAATCCGTGAGGCTACGGATGTCGGACACGATCGGTTGCAGGCAATGGGTGCTGAAGCTTTCATGACGCTGCAACGAGACTATTCGTGGCGTGAGGCTGCTAAGACTCAGGCGAAGTTGTACGCTGCGGTTGTCGACGGGTCGGCAATTGGCAGCACTTGTACATCGTAGGTGTCAAACCTATCCGGGATGCTGAGTCGTCGAAAAAGGAGGGTCGTGACGCCTCTTGCCCCGGCTGGTGTTAGTGTTGGCTCAGTGACAGATCGCAGTCACGGTTTCAGAAATAACGTGCTGCGAGCGCGCTTTCAGTAGGCGGTCGGACTGGCGCTTCGAGGTGAGCTAGGAGTGCTGTTGACCCATAGCGTTGGCGTGTCCCAACTCTTGGCGCCGCAGAAGTGTTCAAGGAAGTAGCCCTAGTGGAGAGTAGGGAGGCGATGGAAGCTGATTCACGGTACCGGCGCCCCTGGTCGGGGAGGTTTGCTTTAGCTGCAGCACTGGCCATTCTGGGGCTTTCGGTAGCCTCTGCCGCGGACTTCGTTTCTCGGCAGAAGCCTTACCAGTTAGATCCAGAGCCGAACTACAAAACCTACTCGAAGGAGACAGTAGCGAAGGCACTCACGGACCAGCAGTTCACAAAGGGAATCTTATGGACGTCCGATGGGAGCCTTGGCTGGAAGGAGACGCGTGGGGTGGCGATCACCGTAGATCTTGGGCACATCGTCCCGGTTGAGTCAGTGGCGATTCGAACTGCCCGACGTTTCGCTGCTGGCGTAAGCTTTCCCTATCGCGGAATGGTCTATCTTAGTGCAGATGGAGAGCGGTACGAGTTTGTCGGCGATGTCGTTAACGATGTGGGTGGGCACGAAGGACCCTACGAGGAGAGACGGTTTAGCCTTTCTGGGTTGGGACGCTTGGCCCGCTATGCCCGTCTGGAAATCATTTTGCGGGGCCGTTATTTTTTTACCGACGAGGTGGAAATCGTCGAAGCGGTAGCCGGAACAGAACTGAAATCGACCATTGATTTGGGAGAGATTCCTGCCGACGTTTCACGCCGCGTCACTGCTTCGCGTACCGTCGACGCAAGCCGTCGTGCGATGCGCGCTTTGGATCGGCTGGGCCTTCCCTCGGGCCCAGATACCGTCGCGCGGCGAGCCGCCGCATTGGCTAAGCGCTTTCCCAACGAGGAGTTCGTGATCGACACGGTTAATCCTCTGGCGCACATTTCGCCTCTGACGTTGCCGAAGGGTCAGGCAGAGGCAGATTACAAGATACTTATACCCCAGGGGAGTTGCGATTATCGCGCGTTCACGTTAAGCAATCCGGCTTCCATACCGTTGCGCGTTCGGTTCACCGAATCAGCGCAACAAGCGGCCCTGACAGCAGCTCTCTTTGAAGCCAAGCCAGTCTTGACAGCAAGCTTAGAAACGGTTTTCGACCCACTGGTACCTGTGGGCCCCATCTACGACATCGCGCCGGGAGAGACCGTGATGCTGTGGCTAAAATTGTGCGGTGAGGGAAGGCATACCCTTCGGATCGACGGTTCTCGTAAGCGCTTTATCGCTACCACCGACGTGGAAAGGGCTGCAACCATTGACAACCGCTCCTTTCTGGCATCGGTTGTTTGGGCATATCCAGGCCATGGCATGTTGGCTATGCGGGGCGACTTAGCTCGCGCAGACCTGTTGGCCCATCATACAAGTGTTGCAGTCATTCCTCCAGCCATGCTTACGCCGTATCGGTCCGTCGACTTTAAGGGGTTTTCTAAAGTCATTGAGAAATATACTGGCGTGAGCATCGTCCTGCTGTTCCTGGATTTTCGACGAAATGCCCCGCAACTTGCTGATCCTGTTTGGCGTCGACAATTTGTTCAGTGGTACCATGGGATTATCGATAGTATCCGGAGCGTCGGAAGGAGCGATGTACGGGTTTTCTTATACCCGTATGATGAGCCTGTTGGTGAAGAGATTGTGATGGCGCACGAGGTAATTCGGTGGATGCGTAGCGAGTTGGCTGGCGTGAGACTTTTCGCGACGATTGACAACCGATCCGCCTTAGCTCTGGTTTCACTGGTGGATATTGCATGCGTGGCTGAAGGTCTATCCAGTGACCCTGCTGTCGTTGAAGGTTCCAAGGTGTGGCTCTATAACATGCGGGGACCCGGGAAGGACAATCTGGCTTATAGTTACTATCGGCTTATGCCTTGGCGTGCTTATGCTAGAGGTTTTGGTGGCGTCGGCTTTTGGAGTTATGGCGATATATATGGAAGCGCCTGGGACGATTTTGATGGGCGACGTCCCGATTTTGGCGTTGTGTACGAAGAAGGTAACCAGTCTCTGCTTAGCAGCAGGCGTTGGGAAGCGTGGCGACTCGGTCTAGAGGATGCGGCACTACTTGCGCGGTATGCCTCGATGTTCGGCAATCAGGCGGCAAGGAGACTTGCCGTTGATGTCATTTCTAGCCCAAACGACGAATGGCGTGCCACATCCACGCGCCGTCTAGTGTTGGAGAGCATTAAGGGAAGCCCGCCAGGCAATCGCTAGGTCGCTCGGTGGGACGTGCCGTTACCAAGGAGTGCGAATTCTCTTCGGGCATTGACGCACGCATAGTGTACGGCTACGCGGCTTTAACTAGTTGGTTATCCTGCTACTTTCTGGTGATTCCTCTCTTTCCATTGGGATAAGTTGCCTCGCGGACGATCACAGTTTTTGATACCGGGCTGCGTCTGTAGTACCATCGACGCCACCGAGTATATGATAAGGGTCGAAATCGCTCGTAGATGGGTTAAGAGCGGTAAGTCGGTGTCTTCTTCTGGCCTTGTATTCGACGGCAGTCGTCAGGATGCTTCGGCGTGTTGCTGTGTGACTTCATCTGAGTATTTTAAATGAAGGATCTGTTGATAGTTGGCAAGATTCCCCCGCCAATTGGCGGAGTTACAATTCATGTTAGTCGTCTATGGGCGTATTTTTGTTCTCGTCGCGATTGCTCGTTCCTGCATTTGAAGGATTTGTTTACTGGTAGAGGGATTAGTTCCGTTCTCGGTCATCGGATAATTCACCTGCACACGTCTAATGTCTATTTGCGGCTTGTATTCGCGGTTGTTGGGCACATCCTGGGGAAGCGTACGATAATTACATACCACGGTAATCTGTCGCGTTACTCCTGGCTGAAAAACGAGGCGGATTATTTGTCATTACGTTGGTGTTCGGTGCCAATCGTAATCAACAGGGGCAGCCACACGTTGGCACGCGGTATGAATCCTCGAGCGCAACGGGTTTCAGCCTTTATCCCGCCTTCTGATGTGCAGCCACTGCCGTTGGCGACCTTGGAAGTCATTGAGAGAATTAAATTGCGGCAGAGAGTGTTTTGCACGAATGCCTTTAATGTGACATTCGACAAGCACGGCTTAGAGATTTATGGAATTACCAATCTCTTGTCGCGCTTCTCCCTGCGATCAGATTATAAGCTGATCATTTCGGACCCAACGGGGAGCTACAAAGCGTTCGTCAGGGTCAATGCTCCAGATCTGATCGATGTTCCACATTGGATCTGCTTTCCGCATGATTTTTGCGAGGTGATAAAGCTTAGCGAAGGATTTATCCGGAACACGAGCACCGACGGCGATTCTATTTCAGTCAGGGAGGCACTTTACCTGGGCAAACCCGTTTTCGCCACCAATGTGGTAGATAGGCCAGAAGGGGTCCTTGCGTATCGTGACCTCGACGAGTTATTTGCTTTACTACAGTCGGGTACAACGTCGAACGTAGGTGCTGTCGAGCCGAACACCATCGAGGTGCTGATCGACATTTATAAGGAGCTTGGGTTGGGCAGAGAACCGTAGTTCTAATTTGCAGTGCGCTGGTGATTCATGGGTTCGGTGTCAAGAGAGATTGGGCAATGTGGGTCAAGAGGGGCGTTTGCGACGATGAGAGCGGTGCCGCCGGGAGCAGAGAAGGAATAGGTGCTAACGAGGACATGGAGATCAATGAAATGAGCAGTGCTGTAGACTGGTTAAATCGCAGACTTTATCCATCTTATTCGCGAAACTGGGATGACGAGCTTTTCCGCGAGAGGATTATCGCGTATTTGCATCCTAGCTCAGTTGTGCTCGACCCTGGCGCCGGTGCGGGGATTGTACCGCAAATGAATTTCCGTGTAGCCGTGGGGCAGATGTGTGGGGTTGATTTGGATCCAAGGGTGATCGACAACCCAATGCTCGACGAAGGGCGCGTGGCTAAGGCGGCTGGCATACCCTATGAGGATGGCCGGTTCGATGTGGTGTTTTTCTGTTCAAGACGCGGAACAAGTGGCACTACATGCCGACCATAGCGCGGTTTACGCCACATGGATTTCACCAGTATGTCAATCGTTTGCGCGGGCGACCCGAGGTCGCTACGTGTCCGACCCGTTACCGCGCCAATACGCGGCGCGATGTGGCCCGGCTGGCTGAGGACTCCGGGATGTTGTTGGAGCGAGTTGAGCTTGTCGAGGGTCGCCCTGAGTATCTGCGCATGACCTGGCCTTTGTACTTGCTGGGTGCAGCGTATGAGCGATTAGTGAATTCTTGCGGGATATTCTGGCCGTTACGTGTTCTTCTGGTCGGGACGTTGCGCGAGCCCGGGTGGAAAGAGTACCGGAGCGTGTAGTGTTCGGATCTGCGGTGAGCGGTTTGACATGTCGCGCTGGTACAAAACTGGGGGTGAGTGCGGGAAGAAATTGGGGTGGCCGACTGTGGGGTCGCGCGCATGAGTCTATGCTGGCCGCGAGCGTGCAGGTGGGTCGCCTACGTCGGGCTGTCGGATTGCATTTCGCACGGTTCGTGAGCTGAATTGTTGGTGGTCATAGGTAAAGAGATGAAACAGATTCTTCAAGACTTGAAAACCGGCGCCACCTGTGTGGCGGAAGTACCGTGCCCGCGTGCGACCACCGGTCAGTTATTGATCCGCACTTCACGCTCGCTGATTTCCGCTGGCACTGAACGGATGCTGGTGGATTTCGGGAAAGCAAACCCGATTGAAAAGGCTCGTCAGCAGCCGGACAAGGTGCGCATGGTCCTGGAAAAGATCAAGACCGACGGATTGATGCCGACGCTCGATGCGGTGCGCAACAAGTTGGGGCAACCCGTGCCTCTGGGTTACTGCAACGTCGGCGTGGTACTGGAGGTTGGCAGGGGCGTCGAGGGCTTTGCCGCAGGCGATCGGGTGGCGTCCAACGGGAAACACGGCGAGGTCGTGAGCGTACCGGTGAACCTTTGCGCACGCGTTCCCGACGCGGTGAGTGACGACGCCGCAGCGTTTGCCGTCATCGGCGCGATTGCGTTGCAGGGTATCCGCCTCGTGCAGCCAACGTTGGGTGAGGTCGTGGTGGTGACTGGCCTAGGCTTGATTGGCCAGCTTGCGGTGCAACTGCTTCGTGCGAATGGCTGTCGCGTCTTGGGGATCGATTTCGACCCGGCCAAACTGATGATGGCCAAGGCGTTCGGCGCCGAGGTAGTTAACCTGAGCGCCGGGGAAGATCCCGTTCGAGTGGCGGAGCGGCTTTCCCGGGGAAGGGGGGTCGATGCGGTGCTGGTGACAGCGGCTACGAGGAGCAGCGAGCCGATACATCAGGCGGCTCTCATGTGTCGCAAGCGCGGGCGCATTGTGCTGGTGGGAGTTACCGGGCTCGACTTGTCTCGTGACGATTTCTTCAAGAAGGAATTGACCTTTCAAGTGTCTGCTTCCTATGGCCCTGGCCGTTATGACCCAAACTATGAGGAGAAAGGACAGGACTATCCGGTTGGATTTGTGCGCTGGACTGAGCAGCGGAACTTTGAAGCTGTACTGGATATGCTGGCCGATAGCCACCTCGACGTTCAGCCGCTGATGTCGCATCGCTTCAAGCTGGATGAGACTGAAGCGGCGTATGCGGTGGTTGGCGGTAGCGAGCCTTCCCTGGGTATCTTGTTGGAGTACCCCACCCGTGAGGAAAAGAGTGACGCGGAGATGAGGGCGGCGACGGTTTGCGTGGGGGCGCACAAGCCAGTTGCCGGGACCGGGCAGGCTCCGGTGGTGGCGTTTGTCGGGTCAGGCAACTACGCTACGGGCGTGCTGATCCCCGCCTTCAAGGAGGCTGGCGCCCACCTGCAGTCGGTTGCATCAAGCACCGGGGTGAGTGGGGTGCACGCTGGTAAGAAGCATGGCTTTGTCGAGACCACCACGGATACCGACAAGCTGTTCAGCGACCCGACGGTGGATGCTTTGGTAATAAGCACCCGTCACAACAGCCACGCGGCGTTTGTCTTGCAGGCATTGCAGGCCGGCAAGCATGTCTTTGTGGAAAAGCCGATTTGTCTGACGTTGCGAGAGCTGGATGAGATCGAAGTGGCGTATTCCCGGCTGCATGAGCTGGGCACTGCACCGTTGCTGATGGTTGGTTTCAATCGGCGTTTTTCGCCACAAGTGGCTAAGGTCAAGTCGCTTCTGACCGGGGTGACCGGGCCGAAGTCATTTGTGATGACTGTCAATGCGGGCGAGATTCCGTCGGACCACTGGACGCATGACCGCGAGATTGGTGGCGGGCGTGTCATCGGGGAAGCATGCCATTTCATTGATTTGCTGCGATTCTTGGCCGCTAGCCCCTTGGTAGCGCACACTCGTATGGCGATGGATTCAGCGAATGGGGATACCGTGAGCCTACAGTTGGGCTTTGCTGACGGTTCCATCGGTACAGTTAACTATTTCGCGAATGGTTGTAAGGCGTTTCCAAAGGAGCGCCTGGAAGTCTTTGCAGGGGGTCGGGTGTTGCAGCTTGACAACTTCCGAAGACTGAAGGGCTACGCCTGGCCAGGGTTCAAGGACATGAATCTGTGGCGGCAGGACAAGGGGCAAAAGGCGTGCGCCGCAGCTTTTGTCAACGCGATTCGCGGTGGGGCCGTTGCGCCGATTCCGTTCGCAGAGATTGTCGAGGTGAGTCGAGTGTCGATCTTGTTGGCTTCGTAGACTTTGGGTGTGGATTGGGCGCGCCTTGTTGGGCCAACCGACTGGCCACTGGGTATCTATGGTGCCGTCGAGTCGGTCTGGGCGCTTGGAAATGGGGTGCGGTTGCGTGGACAACATTCGGTGGCAGGTCAGCGGGATAGCCAGGGGCTCGGACCCAGGATGGTGGTGATAGCGTTGCGATGGCGCGCTCAGTTACCCAAAGGAGTCCCTTGAGAGATGGGTATCGGGCGTATCTTGCTGTTGCTCCGTACGATTCGTCACCTGCGGACCGAGCAGGTGCTCTATCGCCTCTATTACCGTTTGGCCAAACCGCTGGTCGCGCGGCTCGCGCTGGCACCCATTAGGGTGGCAGTTCGACGGTCTTGGTCCGAACCGTGGTCGGCTCCGCTTACTTCACCGCGTAGCCACTTGACGGCAGGGGTTTTCGAGTTTCTCGGGGAGCGTGGCGAGGTGAAGGAACCCTCTGACTGGAATTCGGATAAGCACGCGAAACTGTGGCTCTACAATCTTCACTATCTCGACGATCTCAATGCCGTCGACGCGGACACACGTGCCGAGCAACAGGGATGGCTGATTGAGCGTTGGATCCACGACAATCCATCTCTCACCGGGAACGGCTGGGAGCCCTACACCCTTTCCTTGCGGCTGGTGAATCTGGTCAAGTGGTGTGCACGGCAGGAGCAGGTGCCTGCCGAGTGGCTCGACAGCATCGCTAGGCAAGCCCAGGCTCTTGCGGCACAGGAGGAGCGCCACATTCTGGCCAACCACCTATTCGCCAACGGCAAGGCGTTGACGTTTGCCGGCACCTTCCTTGGGGGCGATTCGGGGAGCCGCTGCTTGCACCGGGGACTAGGTATTCTGGACCGAGAGATCCCCGAGCAGTTCTTGGCTGATGGCGGTCACTTCGAGCTATCGCCGATGTATCACGCGACCCTGCTGTGGGATCTCTGCGACTTGCTGAACCTGGCCCAGAGGAGTGGATTGCCCGAGCTTTCTGAGCGCGCTCCGGCCTGGCATGGCGCTATCGAACGCGGCATGGCGTGGCTGGGGCACATGTGCCATCCCGACGGTGAGATTGCCTTCTTTAACGATGCAACGTTCGGGATTGCCCCACGCTCCGCGCAGATCACAGCGTATGCGAGGGCATTGGGTTGTCCCGGTGACGAGGCCGTGGTGCGACCACTTCTGCTGAACCATCTTGTGGACACGGGTTACATCGTCGTCGAACTTGGCTCGGGTGGAAAGGCCTTGCTGGATGTGGCCAACGTGGGTCCGGATTACCAGCCGGGTCACGCCCACGCCGACACTCTCAGCTTTGAGTTGAGCCTCTTTGGTGAACGCGTTCTGGTTAATTCAGGGACATCCCGATATGGCGAAGGCGCGGAACGTCAACGCCAACGAAGTACGTCAGCACATAACACCGTTGAAGTCGACGGGGAAGATTCCTCTGAGGTATGGGCTGGCTTTCGGGTCGCTCGGCGCGCCCGACCAATCGCGCTGGAGTTCTGGCGAGATGTCTGGCAGGACGGTGAAAGAGTGGTGGTACGCTGTTCCCACGACGGCTATCGGCGGCTCTCAGGATCCCCCATCCATCGCCGCCAGTGGGAATTCCGTACCGGTGGTCTGCGGGTCATCGACGCGATAACCGGAGGTTTCCGCCAGGCCGTTAGCCGCTTCCACCTTCATCCGGATGTCCGGGTGACAGGCGATCGAGAGCTACGCTTAGCGGGCGGACAAGTAGTTCGCTGGTCGGTTACGGACGGACACGCGCAGATGGTGCCATCAACGTGGCATCCAGGATTTGGGGTTTCCGTATCCAACCAATGCATTGAAGTGCTGTTCGAGGGCGCTGCGGTGGTGGTTGATTTCGATTGGGCATGAGATGCATATCCTCTTCTTGACAGACAATTTTCCGCCGGAGGTAAATGCCCCCGCGAGTCGAACCTTCGAGCATTGCCGTGAGTGGGTCAAGGCGGGCAATCAGGTGACGGTCATCACCTGCGTCCCAAACTTTCCGATGGGCCGAGTCTATGACGGATACCGAAACAAAGTCTGGCAGGCAGGGGACATGGACGGAATTCGCGTCGTCCGGGTCTGGTCCTACATCACGGCCAATGAGGGCTTCGTCAAGCGCATCCTGGACTACCAGAGCTTTATGGTTGCAGCCACTTTGTCTGCCCTTTTCGTCCGCCACGTCGATGTGGTGATCGGAACCTCTCCCCATTTCTTTACCGTCTGCGCGGCATGGGTAGTCAGTGTCCTAAAGCGGGTACCGTTCGTGTTTGAGCTGAGGGATTTGTGGCCCGAGTCGATCAAAGCCGTAGGCGCCATGCAGGACTCAGCGGCTATTCGATGGTTGGAGCGGCTAGAGATGTTCCTGTATCGGAAGGCGAGTCTGATTGTTACTGTCACACACTCTTTCCGTGACAGGTTGATTGCGCGGGGTATCAGTAGCGGCAAGATCAGCGTGGTTACCAACGGGGTAGATATGTCCCGCTTCAGACGGATGCCCAAAGATCAAGGTCTGGTGGCCGAGTTAGGCATCGCGGGCAAGTTTGTTGCCGGTTACGTCGGAACTCATGGAATGGCGCATCACTTGGAAACGATCCTGGATGCCGCCGAGAAGCTTTGCGCCGAGGGCTTGGGAGAGGATATTCACTTGGTCTTGCTTGGCGACGGTGCTCGTAAGGGGGCACTGAAGCAAGATGCCCGTCGGAGAGGACTCAGCAACGTGACGTTTGTGGACTCCGTGCCCAAGGACCAAGTCGCCCGCTACTGGTCCGTGCTCGACGTGTCGATCATTCACCTGAGGAAAACGGATCTGTTCACGACGGTCATCCCTTCAAAGTTATTCGAGTGCATGGGAATGGGATTGCCCGTTCTACACGGTGTGGCCGGCGAGTCTGCGGATATCGTACGCATGGAAGATGTGGGAATCGCTTTCGAGCCGGAAAACTCTGCCCAACTGGTTCTGTATCTCAAGCTTTTGCGACAGGATCGGCAAGCCTATGAACACTACCGGTCAAATTGTTTTGTCGCTGCCGAGAAATACGACCGAAAAATCTTGGCTGTGAAGATGGTCGAATTGCTCCGCGGCCTGAAAACCGATCCCGATTAGCAATAATCGTCAGATGAGCGCATCTGGTGAGCCCAGCGGGGCTTAGCCTGGACACCGTCACCATACGGAGAGCAGCGCCATGGCCATGAATCGAATCCAGGTTTAAACCCGGTTTGTCGATGCCGGAGTTCACCCAGCGCTTCGGAAGCGAGTCGGAGCACGACGAAGGTGCCGTCTGTGGTAGCACTTGTGAACTGTAATCATTCACTCCCCTACGCGGTTGCCGGGATGGCGGGGATCGTGGGGAGCTGCAAGCCTTTGCGGGCGGCGGCGATGACGGTGCCGAGGTACTGCCAGGCGGATGCTCCGCGACGGCGACAGGT
>Ga0209793_1000196_pt1 | contig 101091 bp, 92 predicted proteins | sample EBPBio122009_DNA_FD_185863 | JGI IMG/M metagenome (GOLD analysis project Ga0209793, IMG submission 185863) | Wastewater treatment Type I Accumulibacter community from EBPR Bioreactor in Madison, WI, USA - Reactor 1_2/2/2009_ DNA (SPAdes) (version 2) | ecosystem: Engineered > Bioreactor > EBPR >... | reverse complement strand
CTCCTCCAGCGTCCAGCCGCGCGACCGGCGCAGCTCGCGCACCCGTTCGCCAAGGTTCAGCGGCTCGACATGCGCCTGCCCTCCGGCCTCGCGCGCCACGCGGATCATGCTTTTCGGATCGGTCAGCACCATACTCTCCGGATAGTCGAGCCATCCCCCGCTTGCAACCGCCGCGCAGGCTGCCTACCCCTTGCCCATGCTCTCCGAGATCGACACCCGCCCTTTCCTTGCGGCTCCCAAGGCCTTCAACCTCGCCGGCCATGTGCTGGCGCGCGCTGCCAGTCTCGATAAGCCGGCGCTGACGATCCTCCACCCCGACCGCGACGAAACCCTCTCCTACGCCGAACTCCTGCGTCTGACGCAAGGCTGCGCCACCGCCCTCCTGACCCTCGGCCTGCGCCCGGGAGACCGCATCCTCCTCCGCCTCGGCAATACGCTGGCCTTCCCGATCCTCTACCTCGGCGCCATCTGGGCCGGTCTCGTCCCCGTCCCCACCTCCGCCGCCCTGACCCGGGCCGAGATCACCAAACTCGCCGCCCTCGTCACTCCAAGCCTCATCGCCGCCGAGCCTAGCATCCTTCTCCCCGACCACCCGGCCCGCCGCCTCACTCCCGATCTTGCCGCATGGGCCAAGCTGCCCCCGGCCCCCCTCCACCTCGGCGACCCCGACCGCGAGGGCTATGTCGTCTTTACCTCCGGCACTTCCGGCACGCCGATGGCCGTCTCCCACGCCCACCGCGCCATTCTCGCCCGCCAGACCATGCACCGGCACTGGGAGGGCCTCACCGAAACCGACCGCCTCCTTCATGCCGGGGCCCTGAACTGGACCTACACCCTCGGTACCGGCCTCCTTGACCCCTGGACCTGCGGCGCCACCGCCCTGATTCCCGCCGCCGGGACGCCTCCGACCGCCCTTCCCTCGCTCCTGCACCGCGCCGAAGCGACGATCCTTGCCGCCGCCCCCGGCGTCTACCGCCAGATCCTGCGCGCCGAAGTCCCGCCACTCCCGACCCTCCGCCACGGCCTCTCCGCCGGGGAATCCCTGCCACAAGCGCTCCGCAACCAGTGGCGCAACCGCACGGGAACCGACCTGCACGAGGCCCTGGGCATGTCGGAATGCTCCACCTACCTCTCCGGCTCCCCCTCCCGCCCCGCGCCCGTAGGCGCCGCAGGCTATGTCCAGCCCGGCCGCCACATCGCCATCCTTGGCGACGACGGCCACCCCGTCCCGCGCGGGACAGCGGGAGAACTCGCCGTCTCCACCGCCGACCCCGGCCTCATGCGCGGTTATCTCGGCCACCCGCCCCCGCAAGGCGCATGGTTCCGCACCGGCGATGCCGCGACCATGGCCCCGGACGGCGCCATCACCCATCTCGGCCGCAAGGACGACCTCCTGAACGCGGGCGGTTTCCGCGTCTCGCCCGTGGAAATCGAAGCCGCCTTCCACGATCTTCCCGGCATCACCGCCTGTGCCGCGACCCAGGTCGAACCCGTGCCCGGCACCACGATCCTCGCGCTCTTCTACGAAGCGCCGTGCGCCATCGACGAGACCCTTCTGCACCAATGCGCCGAAAAGGCCCTTGCCCGCTGGAAGCAGCCAAGGCACTACCAGCGCCTCGATGCCCTGCCCCGCACCGGCACCGGCAAGCTGATCCGCAAGGCGCTCGCCGCCCGCTACAGGAGACCCGAATGACCCGCTCTGCAATCCGACTGGACATCTTCTCCGACCCGGTCTGCCCCTGGTGCTATGTCGGCAAGGCCAACCTCGACCGGGCGCTCGCGCAGCACCCCGACCACCCGTTCCAGATCCAGTGGCATCCGTTCCAACTGAACCCGGACATGCCGCCCGAAGGCGTGGCGAAGCGCGCCTATCTGGAGGAGAAGTTCGGCGGCAAGGCCCGGGTCGACGCTGTCCATGACCGCCTGCGCGAGGCTGCGAAGGCAGCCGGTGTCGACATGGATCCCGACAAGCCCCAGCGCATGCCCAACACGCTGAACACCCATCGCCTGATCCACTGGGCCGGGATCGAGGGCGTGCAATCCGCCGTCGTCACCGCCCTGATGCGCGCCTATTGGGTCGAAGGCCGCGATATCGGAGACCTTGAAACCCTTGCCGACATCGCCGGGGAAAACGGCATGGACCGTGAGGCCACGCTCCGCCTCCTGCAATCCGACGCCGATGCCGACGACATCCAGGCCCGCGACCAGGATGCCCGCCGCAAGGGCGTGAACGCCGTCCCCACCTTCCTGATCGCCCAGCAATACGTCGTTTCCGGCGCCCAGCCGACCGACACCTGGGACAAGGTCATCGCAGAAATCTCGGGGCAGGCCGACAAGTGACCGACAAGAAAATCTCCCAGACCGAATTCGTGGCGCTTGTCGCCATGCTCTTCGCCACAATTGCCATTTCCATCGACGCGATGCTCCCCGCCTTGCCGGAGATCGCGGCCACCCTCTCGCCCGAGGCGCCCAACGCCGCGCAGCTGGTGGTCACCAGCTTCGTGCTCGGCATGGGGATCGGTACGCTCTTCACCGGCCCGCTGTCCGACACCTTCGGCAGGAAGCGGGTGATGCTCGTCGGCTCCGGCCTCTACGCCCTGGCCGCGCTGGCCTGCTACTTCGCGCCCTCGCTCGAAATCCTCCTTGCCGCCCGCCTCCTGCAGGGTCTTGCCGCCGCCGCACCCCGCACCGTCTCCATCGCCATGGTGCGCGATCTCTATTCGGGGCGCGAGATGGCCCGGATCATGTCCTTCGCGATGATGATCTTCACCCTCGTCCCCGCCATCGCCCCCCTGATGGGCCAGGGCATCATCGCCCTCGGCGGCTGGCAGTCGATCTTTCTGGCCTACATCCTCTTCTCCGGCCTCACCATGCTCTGGCTCGGCCTCCGCCAGCCCGAGACCCTGCCGGACGACAAACGCCGCCCGCTGCATCTGGGCAACCTCTGGGCGGGCACCAAAGAGCTCTTCACCCATCGTATCATCCTGGTCTCCACCATCCTGCAGACCCTGACCCTGGCCGCGCTTTTCGCCACGCTCTCCAGCCTGCAAGGCATCTTCGAGCGCCAGTTCGACCGGGCCGAAAGCTTCCCGCTCTGGTTCGCCCTGATCGCCGTGGTGTCGATGCTGGGAAGCCTGCTCAACAGCCGGGTGGTGATGACCCTCGGGATGCGCCGCGTGCTGCGCCGGACCTATGCCGCCGTCTTCGCGCTTTCCTGCCTGGCGCTTGCCCTCCTTGGCACCGGCACGCTCAGCGGCACCCCGGGCTTTGCCTTCCAGATCCTTTGGTGCATCAGCCTCTTCTCGATGATGGCGCTGACCATGGGCAACCTCAACGCGCTCGCCATGGAGCCGGTCGGCCATATCGCTGGCCTTGCCGCCTCGGTCATCTCTTCGGTCGCGACCGTGTTCTCCGTCGCCCTGGCGATCCCGGTGGGCCTCGCCTTCGACGGCACCTCGACCCCTCTCCTCGTCGGCACCGTGGTCCTGATCGGCCTTGCCCTCATCCTGTCGCTGAAGACCCTGGGCGAGCCGCGAAGCTAGGCCTTCCGGCCCGCCTTCACCACCTCGGCCAGGTCGCGGGCAATGGCGAAGGCGCCCTTGATCCGGTCGGATTCGGTCTTCATCTCGCCCTGCAGCACGATCTTGTTGCCGTTCACCCGTGCCGCGGGGCCCTGCGCCTTCAGGAAGTCCACCAGCCCCGCTGGATTGGCGAACTTGTCGTTGTGGAACTGGATCGTCGCCCCCTTGGGGCCTGCGTCCAGCTTCGCGATCCCCGCCCGCTTGGCCATCGCCTTGATACGGACGATCAGCATCAGCGTGTTCACTTCCTTGGGCAGCGGCCCGAACCGGTCGATCAATTCGGCCGCAAAACCTTCCAGCTCCACTTTCGTGGTCAGCGAGGACAACCGCCGGTACAGGCCCAGCCGGATGTCGAGATCGGGAATGTAGCTCTCCGGGATCATCACCGGCACGCCCAGGTTCAGCTGCGGCGACCAGTCGTCGTCGATGGCCGACAGCCCCTGCAACTCGCCGGATTTGATCTTGGCAATCGTCTCCTCCAGCATGTGCTGGTACAATTCGTAGCCGACTTCCCTGATGTGCCCCGACTGCTCCTCGCCCAGAAGGTTCCCCGCGCCCCGCAGGTCGAGGTCGTGGCTGGCAAGGTTGAACCCGGCGCCGAGGCTGTCGAGGCTGCCCAGAAGCCTCAGCCGCTTCACCGCCTGCGGCGTCAGCGGCGCGCGGGGCTTCGTCGTCAGGTAGCAATAGGCCCGCGTCTTCGACCGGCCCACCCGCCCCCGGATCTGGTACAACTGGCTCAGCCCGAACATATCCGCCCGGTGGACAATCATGGTATTTGCCGTGGGAATATCCAGCCCGCTTTCAACAATCGTCGTCGCCAGCAGCACGTCGAACTTGCCGTCGTAGAACTGGTTCATCCGATCATCCAGATCGCCCGCCGCCAGCTGGCCATGGGCGATGACATAGCTCGCCTCAGGCACATGGGTTTTCAGGAAGTCCTCGATGTCGGGCAGGTCGGCGATGCGCGGCACGACATAGAAGCTCTGCCCCCCGCGATAGCGTTCGCGCAGGATCGCCTCACGGATGGTGATCGTGTCGAATTCGGAAACATAGGTGCGGATCGCCAGCCGGTCGACCGGCGGCGTCGCGATGATCGACAGGTCGCGCACCCCGGTCAGCGACAGTTGCAGCGTCCGCGGAATCGGCGTCGCGGTCAGGGTCAGCACATGCACCTCCGACCGCATTTCCTTCAGCCGTTCCTTGTGCGCCACGCCGAAATGCTGCTCTTCGTCGATGATCAGCAGGCCCAGCTTCTTGAACGTCACCCCCTTCGCCAGCAACGCATGGGTGCCGACAACGATGTCCACCGATCCGTCCGCCATGGCCGCACGGGTGGCATTGGCATCCTTGGTGGAAACAAACCGCGACAGGGGTCTGACCGATATGGGAAATCCCCGGAACCGCTCGGCAAAGCTGCGGTAGTGTTGCCGGGCCAGCAGCGTCGTCGGGCAGATCACCGCGACCTGCATCCCGGACAAGGCCGCCACGAAGGCCGCCCGCATCGCGACCTCGGTCTTGCCGAAACCCACGTCGCCGACAACCAGCCGGTCCATGGGCGAGCCCTTCTCCAGGTCCGCCACCACATCGGCGATGGCCGCCAGCTGGTCATCGGTCTCCTGATAGGGGAAACGGGCCGCGAAGGCCTCCCAGATCGAATGCGGCGCCTCCAGGATCGGCGCGTGGCGCAGGGCGCGTTCCGCCGCGACCCGCATCAGCCGGTCGGCGATCTCCTTGATCCGCTCCTTGAGCTTCGCCTTCTTCGCCTGCCAGGCCCCCCCGCCCAGCTTGTCGAGCAGCCCCTCCTCATGCCCATAGCGGCTGAGCAGTTCGATGTTCTCCACCGGCAGGTAGAGCTTCGCATTCTCGGCATATTCCAGCATCACACAGGCATGGGGCGCGCCCAAGGCCGTGATCGTCTCGATCCCCAGATAGCGCCCGACCCCATGCTCGACATGCACCACCAGATCGCCCGGTGACAGGGTATCGACCTCGCGCAGGAAGTTGTCGGCCTTGCGCTTGCGGCGCGGCTTCGCGGTCAGCCTTTCGCCCAGCACGTCCTGCTCGCTGATCCCCGCCAGCCCGGGCGCCACGAAGCCCGCTTCCAGCGGCCAGACGACGAGGAAGAGACCGCCCTTCCCCTCGGGCACCTCGCGGAAATCGGCGATCTCGCGTGCGCCGGTCAGGCCGTTGTCGGCCAGAAGCCCCTTCAACCGCTCCCGCGCGCCCTCGGACCAGCTGGCAATGACCACTTGCCCCGTCTTCGCCAGACCCTGAACATGCTCCGCCAAGGCCGCGAAAAGGTTGATCTTCTCCTGCTGCCGCTCCGGTGCGAAGTTGCGTCCCGCCCGTGCGCCCGCGTCCAGCACTCCCGGCCCCGGACTTTGCGGCAAGGGCGACAGCTGCACCACGCGGCTGGACGCCAGTGCCGCCTCCCAGGCGGCATCGTCCAGATACAGCTCCTCCGCAGGAACCGGCTTGTAGACCGTGTCGATCCGCCCCTTCGCGCCCATCGCCTCGTGGCGGGCGTCGTAGCTGTCTTCGATGCCCTCCCACCGCGCCAGCCGCGCCGGTGTCACCTGATCGTCCAGCACCACCGAGGCGCCGGGCAGGTAGTCGAACAGCGTCTCCAGCCGCTCGTGGAAGAAGGGCAGCCAGTGCTCCATCCCCTGGTGTTTCCGCCCCGCGCTGACGGCTTCGTAAAGCGGGTCGTCCGTCCCCGCCGCCCCGAAGGCGATGCGGTAGTTCTGCCGGAACCGCGCGATGGAGGCTTCATCGAGGATCGCCTCGGAAACAGCTGAAAAATCGACGCTTTTCAGCTTCTCGACCGTCCGCTGCGTCTCGGGATCGAAGCGCCGCGCCCCGTCCAGCACGTCGCCGAAGAAATCCAGCCGGATCGGCCCGCCCGGCCCCGGCGGGAAGATGTCGACGATCCCCCCCCGCAATGCGTAGTCGCCGGGCTCCGCCACCGTCGATACCGGCGAGAACCCCATCCGCGCGAGGAACCCCTTCAGCCGCGCCTCGTCCACGCGGCTGCCGACCTCGGCACGGAACGACGCCGCCTTCACCACCTCACGCGTCGGCACCTTCTGAGTCGCCGCGTTCAATGTCGTCAGCAGCACGAAAGGCCCGGAAAGCCCGTCGGCCAGCGCCGCCAGCGTCGCCATCCGCCGCGCCGAAATCTCGGGGTTGGGACTGACGCGGTCATAGGGCAGGCAGTCCCAGGCCGGGAAGTCCAGCACGACCGCCCCGGGCGCCATCACCGCCAGCGCCGCGCGCATCGCCTCGGCCCGCTTGTCGTCACGCGCGATGTGCACGACCGGCTGGCCCCGCGCAAGCTCGCGGGCCAGGATTCGGGCGTCGAACCCCTCGGGCGCACCGCCCATCAAGATACGTTCGGCTGTCATTTTGCCGCAGTTTGTCAGTTCAGGATAGAAATGTTGATGTTTTGCCAGGTTCCATAGAATGCGGTGATGGTGATCGAAATCATCCCTATCACTTGCACGATCCGGCGATGCACCGTCAGGCGGTGAAGCAGCGCCTCGCCCGTCCCGCCCTCGGCCATGATCCTGCGACTTGACCGCACGCTGACCCAGACGACCAGCACCATCGGCGCCGCCAGAAAAAGCAGGGCCTGCGCGAATTCGACGTCATACCAGACAGCCAGCGTCAGCAGCGAGGTCAGCCAGAACGCGGCCGTTCCCGGCAGCATCCAGTCCCCTCGGTCGATCACATGCAGAAGCCGGTTGATGTTGATCCGCACCAGGTCTTCCACATCGGTCTGCGCCTGCCCGCCCTCGCGTCGCGCGCGCTGGATCATGTCATGCGGCACCCCCAGCACCCAGTGGCTGACCGATGACCACAGCGTCGCCAGCGCGATCCAGTACCAGAGGTTCGAGAACGACCTCAGGTCGATCACATCCAGCGCCATGTCAAGGACATCCACCTTGTCGGGTCTCCTTCAGCTCATCCGCTGCCCGTCGAGATACTTGAGGCCGCCCGCTTTCCATGGCAGGCAGAAGCCGAAGCCGCAAGTCCCTGCTTTTGCGGCGTGGAAGGAGCCAGCCCATGCAGCCGACGCAAGCCCCCTATCCGGCGACCCGCTTCCGCCGCCTGCGCCGCAGCGGCGCCCTGCGCGCCCTGGTGCAGGAAAACACCTTGGGCACCGGCGACCTGATCTGGCCGGTCTTCCTGTGCGACGGGGTGAACCAGCGCCAGCCGGTCGCCTCGATGCCGGGGGTGGAGCGGCTTTCGCTCGAACTGGTGGTCGAGGCCGCCGCCCTGGCGCATGACCTCGGCATCCCGGCGATCTGCCTCTTTCCCTATACCGACCCGGCGCTGAAGACCGCCGACTGCCGCGAGGCCTGGAACCCCGAGAACCTGACCAACCGGGCGATCCGGGCGATCAAGGCGCAGGTGCCGGGGATCGCGGTGATGACCGACGTGGCGCTCGACCCCTACAATGCACATGGCCATGACGGGCTGGTGGTGGACGGGATCATCCTGAACGATGAGACGGTCGAGGCGCTGGTCCGTATGGCGCTTGCCCAAGCCGACGCAGGGGCCGACATCCTGGGGCCCTCCGACATGATGGACGGTCGCATCGGCGCGATGCGGGCGGCGCTGGAAGGCGCGGGCCACAAGGATGTGGCGATCCTGTCCTACGCTGCCAAATATGCCAGCGCCTTCTACGGACCGTTCCGCGACGCGGTGGGGGCGACAGGGGCGCTGAAGGGCGACAAGAAGACCTACCAGATGAACCCGGCGAACGGCGACGAGGCGATCCGGCTGGTCGCCCGCGACCTCGCCGAAGGCGCCGACATGGTGATGGTGAAGCCGGGGATGCCCTATCTCGACATCTGCCACCGCGTGAAACAGGCCTTCGGCACCCCCACCTTCGCCTACCAGGTCTCGGGCGAATATGCGATGATCCGGGCCGCTGCCGACAACGGCTGGATCGATGGCGAGAAGGCGATGGTCGAAAGCCTGATGGCCTTCAAGCGCGCCGGTTGTGACGGGATCCTGACCTATTTCGCGCCGGCGGTGGCGCGTCTTCTGCGAGGATAGACGCAAGGGTTCCTGCCCGGGACCAAATTCCTTCGGAGGAATTTGCCAAAACTTTTCGAAAAGTTTTGCGCCCCCTCCCCGCAAGCCTCAGCTCAACAGCCCCTGCACCGTATTGGTCAGGTCGTTCAGCGAGAAGGGCTTCGGCAGGAAGACCGAATTCGGCACCCGCGCCTGATCCTCGGCGAGGCCATCCTCGGCATAGCCGGACATGAAGATCACCTTCACCCCCGGCCTTTGCAGATGCGCGCGCCGCACCCAGGCCGGGCCATCCATCCCCGGCATCACCACATCGGTCACGAAGAGATCGACATGCAGCGAGCGGTCCTCGAGTTTCGCCAAGGCCTCCTCGGCATTCGCAGCCTCCAGCACCGTATAGCCGCGCAGGCTCAGCGCCCGGCTGGCGAAGGCGCGGACCGAGGCCTCGTCCTCGACCAGAAGCACCACCCCCTCGCCCTGCTTCGCCGTGACCCGCTTCACCTCGGCCACCGGGGCCTCGTCCGGGCCTTCGTAGACCGGGAAGTAAAGCGAGAAGGTCGTGCCCTCGCCCACCGCCGAATCGACGAAGATGAAGCCGCCCGACTGCTTGACGATGCCGTAGGCCATCGACAGCCCTAGCCCGGTGCCCTCGCCCACCCGCTTGGTGGTGAAGAACGGCTCGAAAATCTGCCGCAGCTGGTGCTCGGGAATGCCGACGCCGTGGTCCACCACCCGGATCACGGTATAATCGCCCGCGGGCACCGTCGCCCGGTCGCGCTGCAGGTCCTCGGCCAGCGTCACCGGCTCGGTCTCGATCCTGATGTCGCCGCCCGCGGGCATCGCGTCGCGCGCATTGACCACCAGGTTGATCAGCACCTGCTCGACCTGCCGCTTGTCGGCGCGGATGCGCCCCAGCGGGCGGCCGACCACCCGGCCCAGATGGGCGAGCGTCAGGTCCACCTTCTCGACCATCAGCCGGTTCAGAAGATGCGTGAGGTCCCCCAGCACGTCCTCCAGGTCCAGCACTTCCGGGTTCAGCGTCTGCTTGCGCGAGAAGGCCAGAAGCTGCCCCACCAGCGAGGCCGCCCGGTTCGCGTTCTGCCGGATCTGCTCCAGATCGGCGAAATCGCTGTCCTCGCGGCCATGGCGCAGCAGAAGAAGGTCGCAATGCCCGGAGATCGCTGTCAGCAAATTGTTGAAATCGTGCGAAATCCCGCCCGCCAGCTGACCGATCGCCTGCATCTTCTGGCTTTGCGCGAACTGCGCCTCCATCGTCTTCAGTCGCGTCGCGTCGTTCAGGATCGCCAGGGCGCCGGGCCTGCCGCCCTCGACGTGACGGCGCAGGGTGATCTGCAGGAACCGTTCCTCCTCGCCTCGCACCCGCAGCACCTCCGAGCCGCCGGGATGCCGCCCCGCCACCACATCCGCCAGCCATTCCGAGACCGGACGACCCAGCCCCTCGAAAAGGTCGTGGAACATCGCCGCGCGGATATCTCCCCGCCACATCAATTCGCGCGCGGCGTGGTTCGCCACCCGCATCACCCCGTCCGGGCCGAAGGTCATGATCGCGACGGGCACTTCCTCCAGATCCGCGCCCACCGCCATCGCCGGACGTTCCGCAGGGTCAGCCATTTCTCCGGGCAGGTCGAATTCATCCGCGCGCCAGAAGAACCTGGTCTCGCTCGCCCGGTGCACCGTCAGCCGCAGCACCGCGGCATGGCCGGTGATATCCTCGCGCGCCGCCCCCCACAGTTCGGCCTGGCTCTGCAGCCGCAACATCAACGCGCCCGGGTTCAGCACATGCTGGCCAAGCGCCTCATGCAGCGCCCGGACATCCGCGCCGAAACGGTCTTCCGCCGCCTGGTTGCGCTGGATCAGCCGGCCCGCCGCGTCGGTGATGAAACAGGCCGCCGGATCGTCGGCCATCAGCACCAGCGCCCGCAGGCTTTCGGTCTCGACCCGGTAGCGGTCGATCACCGCCAGAGCCGCCAACCCCAGCGCCACCGCCAGCACCGCGAGCCCGGCAAAGGCCAGCACCGGATTGCCATCCCGGAAGGCGAGCGCCCAGATCGCGATCAGGGCCAGGCCGATCACCGCAACCACCAGAAGGGTACCCTTCTGCACTCGTCCCAACTGCCCCAGACCCAATCCGGCCCCCATGCCCTGTAAACCAACCGCGTGCTTCGCTTCTGGACGGACCTTCGACGCAAGAGGTTAAGGTAATCTTAACTCTGTCAAGGGGCACGTTCAGGTTGAGGCTAGGCTTCTCTCTTCTCTGGGGGATTGCAGAAGCCTTTCGGCAGAAGACACGCCCTGGCCAATATATTCCAGCGGGTTACAAGCCGATCTTCGAGCAAATATCTCGGCCTATCCGCGCCGCATGAGCGCCAGATAGAACCCGTCCCCACCTTGCAGCGGCGTCAACCGCACTTCGCGGTCCAGCTCCCAACCGGGATGCCGCGCCCGAAACGCCTCGACCTGGACACGATTCTCCCGATCCAGCAGCGAGCAGGTGGCATAGGCGAGCCAGCCGCCCGGCCTTACCATAGCCGCCGCCCGGTCGAGGATCGACCTCTGAGTTTCCATCACGGACTCAAGGTCTTGCGCTGTGATCCTCCACTTACCTTCCGGGTCGCGCCGCCAGCTGCCCGAGCCCGAGCAGGGCGCATCGACCAGCACAAGGTCATAGGGCGCCGCCCCCTCGGGGTCATCGGTCAGCGTGACCCTTGTCCCCGCCCGCTTCGCCCGCTCCGGCAGGTCGGCCATCCGCCTGGGGCTCGCGTCATGGGCAAAAAGCCGCAGCCTCGCCCGCGCCGCCATCGCCAGGGTCTTGCCGCCGCCGCCCGCACAATGGTCCAGCACCCGCATCCCGTCGGTCAGCGGCAGAGCCTCCGCCACCGCCTGCGAAGACGCATCCTGCAGCTCGACCAGCCCCGAAAGATAGGTCTGCGAGCCCTGCAGCTTCCGCGCGTTCTCCACCACCTCCAGCGCCGTCGCCGCCAGCGGATGCGGCCGCGCCACGATCCCCTCCGCCGCCAGCGCTGCCACCGCGCCCGGAACATCGGTTTTCCCGAGGTTCACCCGCAGGAAGACCGGCGCCCGCGAGCGCAACGCCTGGGCCACCGGCACGAAATCATCCCCGAGACTGTCGCGCAGCTCCGGCAGCAGCCAGCCCGGCAGGTCCAGCGCGTCCTCCGCCAAAGGCTCCCGCCCCACTTCCTCCGGCCCCGGCAGCGCGGGTGCATGGCCCTCGCCGGAAAACAGCGCCTCCTGACCGGCCTCGCGCATGAGGCCCAGCACCAGCCCGCGCCCGGTCAGCCCGCCGCCCCGCGCCGCGGCCGAGTTCCGCCGACGCAGCGCCTCGAACACCAGATCGCGCACCGCCGCCCGATCGCCCGACCCCGCAAACCGGCTCGCCCGCCCCCAGTTGGTCAGCGCCTTCTCGGCTGCCTCTCCGGCCAGCACCCGGTCGAGGATCGCGATCGCCGCCGCACATCTTGCCGAAGGTGTCATCCGCGTCCTCGCGCCTGGGTCGAGTTCCTGATCGCCGGTTTTGCCGGCACCGGCAAGCCGGTAGTGCTGTGGCGGGTGGCGCAGAACCCGAGCGCCACCAAGCCTGGCCGGTTGACGCAATCGTGAAGGCTGCTTACCACTAAGGCAGGAAGCGTATGAAGGACTTGCCGCCATGAAGAAGACCCTCACCGCGACACTGGTCGCCGCCTTGGCCTCGCCGTCGCTTGCCGGAGGGCCGGTGATCATCGCCGAAGAACCCGAGGTGGTCGCGGAACGCCCCGCCTCCTCGGCCAACCTCCTGGTGCCGTTGCTGCTTCTGGCGGTCGTCGCCGTGGTCGTCAGCAGCAACGACGACGACCCGGTCGTCAGTGGCAGTGCCGAACAACAATGACCTGACTGCCGGCTTTGCCAAGGGGCAGGATGCGATCTTTCACCAGCGCGTCCTGCCTGCCCTTGGCGTCAGGGGCGGCGGTATCTCCGTGCCACGCTGGTTTTTCATCTGCGGCCAGCAGGGCAGTGGCAAGACCACCCTTGCCGACCGCCTCGCGCAGGACCTCGGGTCCGACCGGACCCAACGCATCTCGGTCGACGATCTGACCACGCTTCTGTCCGGGCCTGAAGACGATCCGGGCATTTCGTCCCCCGATCAGAAACGGCTCCGGCAGCGCTGTATCGACGGGCTGGCCGAGCACGCCACCAGCCTCGGCGCGCATGTGATCTGGGAAGCCCCCGGCCCCGGCGAGATCGAGGGCGTGGCGCTTGTCGCCCGCGCCCTGGGCTACCGGACGGAATGTCTCGTCCTGGCGCTCCCCCGGGCGGAAAGCTGGCTCGCCACGCTGCATCGCAGCCTCGAAAGCGGCGGGCCGACCGTCCGCTGGGACTTCCTTTGCAGCGCATACCGCCGCTGGCCTGCGCTTCTGGCCCGGGCCGAAGCCGCGCATGGCTTCGACAGGGTCGCCATCCTCGACCGCGAAGGCACGCTTTGCTACGAGAACCAGTTGCTGGGCGACGGCCGGGACTGGGCCACACCGCCCTTCGGCTTCGAATCCCTCGTCATCGAACGCGCCCGCGCCCGGACCAGGCCCGCGCTCGACGCCATGCTCGCCGACTGGCAGGCGATCCGCGCTCATCCCTGCCTCGCCTTCCGCAATCATCCCGCTTGGGCCTGGGACAGCCTGACCGCCTTCGACAATCACCTGCGCGAGATGGCCACCGATCCCGCAACCTTCTTCGACCTGAACGATCCCCATCCCGTGACCGCCCCGCGCTGGATCACCCGCCTGCGCGACGAACTGGACGACATTCTCACGGGACCCGAGGCCGAAGGCCAGCCCGACCTTCCCGCCCGGGCCGGCCGCCTTGTCGCCCTCGTCAGCCAGATCGCCGGTCAGCCCACCCGGTAGTTCGGGCTTTCCCGGGTGATCTGCACATCGTGGACGTGGCTTTCCTTCAACCCCGCGCCGGTGATCCGCACGAAGCGGCACTGCGTCCGCATCTCGGCCACCGTCGCGCAGCCGGTATAGCCCATCGCCGCGCGCAGGCCCCCCACCATCTGGTGGATCACCGCCGCCGCCGTCCCCTTGTAGGGCACCTGCCCCTCGATCCCTTCCGGCACCAGCTTGTCGCTGGCCGCATCCTTCTGGAAATAGCGGTCCGCCGACCCCCGCGCCATCGCGCCCAGGGACCCCATCCCGCGATAGGCCTTGAACGACCGGCCCTGCCACAGGATCACCTCGCCCGGGCTCTCGTCCGTCCCCGCGATCGCCGACCCGACCATGGCGCAGGACGCCCCCGCCGCGATCGCCTTGGCGAAATCGCCGGAATACTTGATCCCGCCGTCCGCGATCACCGGCACGTCGCCCGCAGCGCCCGCCGCATCCATGATCGCCGTCAGCTGCGGCACGCCCACGCCGGCGACGATCCGCGTCGTGCAGATCGAGCCCGGCCCGATCCCCACCTTCACCGCATCCGCCCCCGCGCCGATCAGCGCGCGCGTCGCCTCGCCGGTGGCGACGTTCCCCGCCACCACCTGCACCGTGTTCGACAGCTTCTTGATCCGTTCCACCGCGATGGCGACGCCCTCGCTGTGCCCATGCGCCGTGTCGATCACCACCAGGTCCACGCCCGCATCGATCAGCGCCTGGCTGCGTTCAAACCCCGCATCCCCCACGGTCGAGGCCGCCGCGACCCGCAGCCGCCCCATCTCGTCCTTGCAGGCGTTCGGGTTCAGCACCGACTTCTCGGTGTCCTTCAGCGTCAGGAGGCCCGTCAGCTTCCCCGCCCCGTCGGTCACCAGCAGCTTCTCGATCCGCCGCGCCTTCATCAGGCTGATCGCCTCGGCCCGGTCCACCGGCTCCTTCAGAACGGCAAGGTTCTCGCTGGTCATCATCACCCTGACCGGCGTCCTGTCATCCGACGCAAAGCGCATGTCGCGGTTGGTCACGATCCCCAGAACCCGGCCCGCGCCATCCACCACCGGAAAGCCGGTGATCGCATAACGCTCCATCAGCGCCTTGGCATCGGCCAAAGTCTGGTCAGGCGTCAGGGTGATCGGCTGGTAGACCACCCCGCTTTCAAACCGCTTCACCCGGCTCACTTCCCGTGCCTGCGCTTCCGGGTCGAGGTTGCGGTGGATCACCCCGATCCCCCCCGCCTGCGCCATGGCAATCGCCATCCGGCCTTCCGTCACCGTGTCCATCGCGCTGGACAGAAGCGGGATGTTCATCCGGATCGCCTTCGTCACGAAGGTCGAGGTATCGGCATCCGACGGCAGCACGCTCGATGCCGCGGGCACCAGAAGCACGTCGTCAAAGGTGAGAGCCTCACGAATCTCCATGGGTGGTCCCTCCGGGAGCAAGCATCGTTTGGCGGTTCCCCATTTCATGGCCTGAGAGCGGGCGCAAGGGCAAATGAGGCCCTTGCACCCGCCCGCGCCCCATGCAGATTACCCGGAAGGAAGAGGACCCCATGCGCGTCGCCATCGTCGAGAACACCCGCATCACCCACCACGGCCAGGTCGGCGTGGCGCTGCATGAACGCGCGGCGCTGATCGACCAGTACAGACCCTGGTCGGGCCAGCCCCTGCCCCGGACCGTGGACGCCGATGCCCTCGTCGTCTTCGGCGGCGAGCAATCCGCCACGGACGACCATACGCATCCCTATCTCCCCGCCCTGGCCGAGCTGATGGCCGCCTATACCGCCATGGACCGCCCGGTCCTCGGCATCTGTCTCGGCTCCCAGCTCCTCGCCCGTGCCTATGGCAGCGAGAACCACCTCGGAGTGGCCCCGGAATTCGGCTGGGTCGAGGTGACACTGACCGAAGCGGGCCAGGCCGACCCCGTCCTGTCGCAGGTCCCGCGGACCTTCCCGATCTTCCAGTGGCATTCCGACACCTTCACCCTGCCGCCGGGCGCAGTCCACCTCGCCGAAAGCCCGGTGGCCCGCCATCAGGCCTTCCGCATCGGTCGCGCAACTTACGGCACCCAGTTCCATTTCGAGGCCAGCCGCAGCGTCGTCCGCGACTGGTCGCAAACCTTCCCCGAGGTCACCGAACGCATGTCCCCCGGCTGGTCGTCGCGGCACCCCGCCCTCGCCGCCAGCCAAGGCGCCGCTGCCGACACCCACGGCCTCGCCCTCGCCCGCGCCTGGGTCGGCCTGATCTGACCCCAAGGGCCGGGCTACATACACGCCCCCCGCCGGACGCTCCGCCTCACTCCCTCGTCGTCGTCCAGACGCAGGCGGATAAGCCGTTGATCTGCCCCCGGCCGTTTCCCCTGTGCGTCATCCGGCGCCCCCCGAGGAACCGGGGGCGTCCGCGTTCAGATCGTCCGCGAACTTGCGCATGAGGCGTACCAGCTCCTCGATATCCCGCTGGTCCCAACTGGCAAAGATCGCGCGCCCCATCCGTTCCCGCGCGCCATCGACCAGATCGGTCATCGCCTTGCCCTTCGGCGTGATGGTCGCCTCGCGTACCCGCCGGTCTGCCGCACTTCCATGGCGCTCGATCAGTCCAAGGCTTTCCAGTTTTGCGACCTGACGGCTGACGGTGGTGTAGTCCCGCCCGACGCGGTCGGCCATCTCCACGACGCCGATCGGCCCCAGCCTCTCGATTCCGACCAGCAGCGGAAACAGTGCACGGTCGAGAGAGATACCCGCCTCCCGCACCATGCCCTCGTCGCGCTGCGGTCGGTTCATGACGCTGACGATATCAAGCAGCGCGCCGTGAAGCTGGCGTATCTGGTCGCCAATATGTGTATTTTGCACTTTATTTGTTGACATGCCGTCGCTCCTCCACTTATGTGCATAATACACTCATGGAGACGGATATGACAGGGCAATTCGCAGCAGAAGTGCTCATTTGCGGCGCGGGCGCGGCTGGCCTGACGCTGGCGATCGATCTCGCACGGCGCGGCGTTTCCTTCCGGCTGATCGAGAAGATGGACGATCCGTTTAGCGGCTCCCGTGGCAAGGGCATCCAGCCGCGCAGCCAGGAAGTCTTCGAGGATCTCGGCATTCTCGACAGGATCGTCGCGGTCGGCGGCGTCTATCCGCGGCAACGGGAATATCGCGCCGATGGCAGCCATATCGACTCGGATGTCGTGGAGCACCGGGATCCGACGCCTGCCGAACCCTATCATCTCCCGCTGATGGTGCCGCAATTCCTGACCGAAGGCGTGATGCGCGAGCGGCTCCTTGAACTCGGGCACCGTCCCGAGTTCGGTCGCGAACTTGTGGGCTTCCAGCAGGATGAGCACGGCGTCACCGCACGCCTGCTCGGCGAAGGCGGGGAAGAGACCATTCGCGTGCGCTATCTGGTCGGCGCCGATGGCGGACGAAGCTTCGTGCGTCACGCGCTCGATATCGGGTTTCCCGGCAAGACGCTCGGCGTCCGCGCCATCGTTGCCGATGTCACGCTGACCGGCCTCGGTCGCGATGTCTGGCACCGTTTCGCCGAAGGCGACATGGACCGGCAGATCTCGCTGTGCCCGCTCGCCGGGACGCAGATGTTCCAGATCCAGGGGCCGATCCCGCTGGAAGGTGAGGTCGATCTTTCCGCCAAGGGACTGACCGCCCTCATCTCGGACCGCACCGGTCGCGATGACATCCACGTCCGGTCCGTGTCCTGGGCATCGGCCTTCCACATGAATGCCCGGCTTGCCGATCGCTATCGTATCGGCCGGGTCTTCCTGGTGGGCGACGCCGCCCATACCCATCCGCCCACCGGCGGCCAAGGCCTGAACACCAGCGTTCAGGATGCCTATAATCTCGGCTGGAAGCTGGCAGCGGTCACGGCCGGCGCTCCCGACGCGCTGCTCGACAGCTACGAGGACGAACGTCGACCGGTCGCCGCCGCGATGCTGGGCCTCGCCACGAAGCTTCTCGACGCCCTGAAGCGGGGCGAGATGCGGCGCGGCCGCGAGGTGCACCAGCTTGACCTCGGCTATCCCGAATCCGCCCTCGCGCTGGAGATGCCGCAGCGAAGCGGGGGCCTTCTCGCAGGCGACCGGGCCCCCGATGCGCCGATCCGCGGCGCGGCGGGCCAGCCGACACGTCTGTTCGAATTGCTGAAGGGCGCGCACTGGACGCTGTTGGGCTACGAGGCGACGCGCAATCTCGTGCCGGCGCGCGCCGGCTTGCACATCCATACCTTCGGTCCGCACGGCGATCTCAAAGACGATGCCGGTCATTTCCGCGAGGCCTATGCGCTGACGCCGGGCGACTGGGTGCTCGTGCGCCCTGACGGCTATGTCGGCGCGATCCTCGCCTCCAGCGAGATCGCGGCGCTCGAGATCTATCTGCAACAGGTCGGTTGCGGCCCGGTCAAGGGAGAACGGCGATGAAAGCCGCAATCGTTCAGGGTCCCGGGCAAGCGCCGGTCTATCTGGATTTCGAAGAGCCGGTTGCAGGTGCGGGAGAGAACCTCGTTCACGTGACCGCCTCGGCCATCAGCCAGAACGCCCGGAGCCGGGCCAGGGGCACGCATTACAGTTCACCCGGCGAGTATCCTTTCGGCGTCGGCATCGATGGCGTGGGGCGGCTCGAAGACGGCAGCCGGGTCTATTTCGTGCTGCCGCGCGCGCCCTTCGGCAGCATGGCAGACCGGACGGTGGTGGCATCCAGCCAATGCCTGCCGTTGCCCGACGATCTTGACGATGCGACGGCCGCAGCCATCGCCAATCCCGGCATGTCGTCCTGGGCCGCCTATACGGAACGCGCCCGGCTCAAGCCCGGCGAAACGGTTCTGGTCAACGGCGCGACCGGCACGGCGGGGCGTCTCGCCGTGCAGATCGCGAGGCATCTGGGCGCGAAGAAAGTCATCGCGACCGGCCGCAATATCGACGCGCTTGCCTCGCTCGCAACTCTGGGCGCCGACGTGACAATTGCGCTTGTCGAGGACGCGGACGCGCTGAAGGCAAGCTTCACGGCGCAGTTAGCACAGGGAATCGATGTCGTCATCGACTACCTCTGGGGCAGAAGCGCCGAATGCCTGCTTGTCGCCGCGGCCAGGGCAGGCCGCGACGCCGTGCCGATCCGGTTCGTTCAGGTCGGGTCCCTCGGCGGCCAGAACATCGCCCTGCCAAGCGCAGTCCTGCGCTCATCGGCGATCGAGCTTATGGGCAGCGGCATCGGCAGCATTCCCCTCGACCGTCTCGTCAACGCCATCGACGGGGTGTTGCAGGCGACCATCCCCGCCGGCCTCCAGATCGCCTTCAAGCCCGTGCCCCTGTCCGCTTTCGCGCAGGCATGGCCGAACGACGACAGCAGGAACAGGACCGTATTCGTCATGAACGGGCCGGTGGCATGAGCGACCAGCCACATTCGACCGCAACCGCCGAAGGCACTGCTCCGAACCGGCTCGACTGGCGTCTGATGCTTCCGGTGTTCGTCATCGTCAGCCTCGACGCGGCCAGCGCCGGTGCGATCCTTCCGATCCTGCCGTTCTTCCTGCGGGATCTGGGCGCCACCCCGCTTGTCCTCGGCCTCGTCCTCGGCGCAGAGGCTCTCAGCCAGTTCGTCGCTGCCCCGTTTCTGGGGCAGCTCTCCGACCGTTTCGGGCGCAGGCCGGTTCTGCTCGCAAGCCAGGCCGGAGCATTGATCAGCCTCTCCCTGCTGGCGCTGGCCAACAGCGTGGTCTTCGTGCTGCTGGCGCGGGTCCTGCTGGGTCTGACGGCCGCGAACTTCGCCGCGGCGGCAGCCTATGCCGCCGACAACAGCAGCCCAACCACGCGTCGCCAGGCCATCGGCGTCCTGAGCGCGGGGCTCGGCCTTGGCGGCATGATCGGCCCCAGCCTTTCGGGATACCTCTCGGATATCTCGCTGACGGTTCCGATCTGGGTCGCGTTGATGCTGTCGGCATCCAGTATCGTCATCACCGGGATCTTTCTGAAAGGCAGCAGCCCGGTCGGCCGCACCGCCCCAGGGCAGGACCAGACGGCCAGCGAGAAGGTTTCCTTCCGGTCGATCCTGACGTCGCCGGTGATCCGCATCCTGCTGATCGTCCTCCTGTGCCACTATTTCTCGTACGGGCTGTTCAGTTCCGAACTTGCCGTCTTCCTCGGCGATACCTTCGTCTGGAACGGCCATGCCTTCGGCCCCAGAGAGCTCGGCTACATTCTCACCGCTGACGGTGCCATCAACATCCTCGTCCAACTGCTCCTGCTGAAGTGGCTTGGCAGCAAGTTCAGCGAGCGGAACCTGATCGTCCTTGTGTTCTGCATCCTGACGACCGGCTATGTCCTCGTCGGTGTCGCGACAGAAATCCCGACGCTTGCCCTGGCCGTCCTGTGCATCAGCACCGGCGTGGCCTTGGCCCGCCCGACCTTCATCGCCGCGCTCTCGGTGCATGTGCCACGGCAGCGCCAGGGCGTCGTCATGGGATCCTTCCAGTCGCTCGTCGCGGTGACCGACATCGTCACCCCGGCGATTGCGGGCGCCATCCTGGGACAGAGCCTCTATGGTGCCTGGATCGGCGCAGTCGTCGCCATTGCACTCGCGGGAGCCGTCATCGCGAGCAGCCGCCTTCCGAAGGTCGATCCGGAAGCAAGGGCGGCGGGACCCTGAGGTTTGGCGCTACCCCAGGGGCGAAGCGCCCCGACTGAGGGGGCGAAGCCCGACGACAAGACAAAGCCTCGCGCGCCAGCGCTCCCTCCGGCAGCCGTCCCAAACCCGCAAACGACCTCCGCCCCCCAAGAGAGGAAATGAGGTGGGTCACGCCTCCGCCGCGTTCGTCACCGCCGCAAGCTTGCCTCCCGGCCAGCGCTTCAACACCCACCACAGGATCGCCGGGTTCACCCCCAGCGCCAGGACCGTCACTCCGATCCCCGGCCAGAGCCAGACCCCGCCCGCAGCCATCAGCGCCAGCGCCAGCGCCGCCAGCGGAAAGGTGAAGGCCCCCCACATCGCCGTGACCCCGGCCTGCAGCAGCCAGCGCGCCGCGGCCGTCAGCAGAATCGCGTAGACCAGCCCAAGCCCCGCGAAGATCGCCGCCAGTTCCGGCATCCCCAGCAGCCCCGCCACCGCGCCGAACAGCGCCGCCGGGGCCAGATGGATCGCCAGCAGCGGTCGCAGGGGCGCAGGCGGCACCGCGCGGGCGAACTGGCGCAGGCTCAGCCCCCAGATCGCCAGCGCCACCGGCAACGTCCCCCAGAAGAGCCCCTCGGCCAGCAACCCCCATCCCAGCGCCAGCGCCGGGGCGGCCGCCACGATGAAGCCCACAAAACTCAGATGCAGCGTCGGGTTCACCGCCCGCGCCTCCGGCGGCAGGCCCAGAAGCAGCCGGACCAGCAGCCCCGCCAGCACCGCATGTCCAGCCAGCGCGAGGAGCAGCAGCCCCGCCGCCGCCTGCGCGCCATAGGCCCCGACCAGCCCAGCGGCCGCCATGCCGCCCATGGTCAGCGCCGCCAGCCCCGACCGCCCCGGCAACACCCGCAGGTCCTCGACCACCACGCCCGGCCGCCGCGCGATCTTCACGCCATAGGCCATCGTCGCGAAGGCCCATAGCGCGACCGCCGCCCCCGCCAGCAAATCCCCCGGCCCCGGATCAAACCCAAGCCGCCCCAGCGCCAGCCGCACCGCTCCGGCAAGGCCCAGAAGCCCCAGGATCGGCGGAAAGATCGCCGGAGGCGTCTTCGCGAACAGCTTCGGTCGCCGCGGCGGAAATTCCGGCGGCGGATAAAGCTTTGGGCGGGGTTGCAGGGTCATGCAGGTCTCCTGGCGGGTGCAAGCAGGGTTAACCCATGGTGAAAGCCCGCGCCCAAGTCCTTGATCTTCCTCAAACCGCGCAACTGCCCGCGCGCGGGCAGCTCACGCCCGCAGCCGATGCAGGATGCGCGATCTCACGCCCCATCCGGCGTCATCCCGCCCGCAGCACCGGGAACCAGTCCTCGCGCAGCCGCTCGCCCGGCTGCATCCCATGCCCCGGAAACGGCGGCGAGGTCGGCCCCGGCCGCTCCACATACCGCGCATCCTCGCCGACCAGCCGCAGCGAGAACGCCCGCCGCCGCGTCGCCGCATGGTTCCCGCGCGCCCCGTGCAGGGTGCGGAAGTTGAAGGCCACGGCATCGCCCGGCTCCATCTCCCATTCCCGGATGTCCATCCCCTCCGCCTCGGGGTCGGGCACCGCCATGTAGTCATCCTTCCCCGGGTAGAAATTCGTCTCCGACATCCACCGCGTCGGCAGCACGTCCTTCGGCCAGAGATGCGACCCTGCCACGCAGCGCAGCGCCGCCTCCCGCACCGGGTCCAGCGGCGACCAGAAGCTCACCGTCTGCTTCCCCTCGACGAAGTAGTACGGCCCGTCGGTATGCCAGGGCGTGGGCTTCGTCGTCCCCGGCTCCTTCACCAGCACATGGTCGTGGAACATCTGCACGCGCGGGGATCGCATCAGCTGCGCCGCCACCTCGGCAACCGGGGACTGACGGATCACCGCTGCGAACTCCGGCACCTTCTCCCAGTTGCAGTAATCGTCGAAGAAGTACCCCGGCTCGCCCGGTTTCAACGTCGCCATCTGGTGCGTTGGGTTGGCCATGTTCCGCGCCACGCCGGCCCGCAGCATCTCCACCCAGTCCGCCCACAGCCCCTTGACCAGCACCACCCCGTCGCGCTGATACGCCTCGACCATCTCTTCCGTCACCGTGACCATGGCATCCCCCCCTGTTCCGGCCACCCTGCCCCGGCACAGCGCTCAGGGCAAGACCAGGCAGGTCGCCCCCAGCCGCCGCAGCTGGGCCCCAGTCCCCAGCTTGAACCGCGCGAGCCCCGGCGCCCGGTCGCTGTCCACCGACCCCAGGTCCAGCCAGCGCACGCCCTCGGCCCAAAGCGCCTCGGCCGCGCGGGTCAGCATCAGCTGATGCACCCCCGCCGACCGCGCCGCATCCGAGCCCCAGGACAGGTGATAGCTGGCAGACGTCTCATGCACGACGAAGCACATCGCCGCCTGCACCGCACCCGCCTGCCGCCAGTCCCAAAGCCGCAGCGCGCCGGACGGCAGCGCCCGCGTGAACCCCTCCGGCAGCGCCCGATAGCGCCGCTCGGCCCGCTGCACCGCCTCCCGTCGGATCAGCGCCTCCAGCGTCGCCGCATCCCCGCGCCGGACCCGCAGCCCGGCCCGCTCCGCCTGCCGCAAATGCCCCCGCCAGTTGCGCGCCATCCCCGCCCGCAAGTCCGGCCCCAATGCCCAGACCGCATGGTGCATCGGCGTGACCAGCGGCACGAGACCGAACCCCGCCACCCCATCCTCCGGCGTCACCAGCGTCACCCCCGGCCAGCGCGCCAGCCGCCGCACCCCCGCCCGGTCCAGCCCCGTCCCGCGCGAGACCAGCCGCAGCCGCCCCCGCTCCACCGCCAGCACGCCGCCCTCCAGCCAGCGCACCCGCGCGCCGCAGGCCGCCACCGCCGCCGCATAGGCCGCGCTTTGCTGCAGGGGCAGGAAGGCCCCGAGGTCGCCTGCATCGAACATGGCACGATTAACGCCGCAGAAACCTTTCCATGCCGTTAATCCGGACCCATGAAACCCGTCTCGCTCCGAAACTCCCGCGCACCCGCGCCACGGCTCACCCTCTGGGTCCCCCTCGCCATCGCAGCCGCACTCTGCCTCCTCTGGCTCTGCCTTCTGGCCCTTCTTCCTGCGTAAGGCTTTGACGCCTCCCCGACCCCGGTCTATGGTCCCACGGTCCAAATCGCATTGAGCCCCGCCTGCCCATGAACCTCAAGGAACTTGCCCAGAAGCTCGGCCTGTCGCCGACCACGGTGTCGCGGGCGCTGAACGGCTACCCGGAGGTGAACGAGGCCACCCGCAGCCGCGTCATGGCGGCGGCCAAGGAACACAACTACCACCCGAACACCCGCGCCATCCGGCTGGCCACGGGCCGCGCCATGGCCGTGGGCCATGTCATCCCCATCGCCACGCGGCATGAGATCGTGAACCCCGTCTTCGCCGATTTCATCGCCGGCGCGGGCGAGACCTACAGCCGGAACGATTATGACATGCTTCTATCCGTCGTGCCCGACGAGGAGGAGGAACAGACCTACCGCGCGATGAAGGTCAAAGGGAATGTCGACGGGATCATCGTCCATTCCCCGCGTGAAAACGACCCCCGCATCCCGCTCCTGCGCGAGATCGGCCTGCCCTTCGTCGTCCATGGCCGCGCGACCGGCACCACGCTGCCCTATTCCTGGCTCGACGTGAACAACCGCCGCGCCTTCCTGCGGGCGACGGAATACCTCCTCGACCTCGGCCACCGCCGCATCGCGCTGGTCAACGGCCTCGAATTCATGGATTTCGCCATCCGCCGCCGCCGCGGCTATGTCGAGGCGCTGGCGGCGCGTGACCTCGCTCCCGACCCGGCGCTCATGTCGTCCGACGAAATGTCCGAAGTCGCGGGTTTCCGCGCCGCCGAGCGGATGCTGCGCCTTCCCGACCCGCCGACCGCCTTCCTCGCCGCCTCGATGATCTCGGGCATGGGCGTGCGCCGCGCCATCGAAGGCGCCGGGCTGGTGCTTGGCCGCGATGTCTCGCTGATCGTCTTCGACGACGATCTGAGTTACATGAAGAACGGCGAGGACAAGCCGATCTTCACCGCGATGCGCTCCTCGGTGCGTGAGGCCGGGCGGCTGGTGGCCGAGCTTCTGCTCGACCGCATCGCCAACCCTTACCAGCCCCCCGCCGAGCAGCTGCTCGAGGCGGAATTGGTCGAAGGCATGTCCACCGGCCCCTCACCCGCCCCCTGACCCGAAGCGCTTTGATCCCTCTGGCGCGACCCGCCGTTTCCCCCTATCACCGACTAAGCTTCTGACGACGGACACAGGCCATGACCCTTGCGATCCTTGCCGATATCGGCGGCACCAATACCCGCGTCGCCCTGGCCGAGGGCACCCGCGTCAGGCTCGACTCGATCCGCCGCTTCCCGAATGCCGAATACCAGGCGCGCGGCCAGGACATCGCCCAGGTGCTCCGCGACTATCTCGACCAGACCGGGGCCTCGGTCTCGGGCGTCTGCGTCGCCGCCGCCGGGCCGGTTCAGGACGGCGTGGCCGAGATGACCAACCTCGCCTGGGTGGTTGACGGCGAAAAGCTGACCGGAGCGACCGGCGCAACCCGCGTCGCGATCCTGAACGACCTGCAGGCCCAGGGCCAGGCGCTCGGCCATATCGCCCCGGAAAACCTGCGGACGGTGATCGAAGGACCATCCACGGGCGGCGCGATGCTGGTCGTCGGCCTCGGCACCGGGGTCAATGCCGCGCCGGTCCATCCCGCCCCGAAGGGCCGCGTCGTGCCGCCCTCGGAATGCGGCCATGTCAACATGCCCGTCCGCACCGAAGAGGACTTCCGCCTTGTCCGGTTCATCGAGGCAAAGCTGAAAGCCGAGGGCGAAGTGCCCCATGCCGGGGTCGAGGAAGTTCTGGCGGGCCGCGGTCTGGCGAACCTCCACGCCTTCGCGGCTGCCGAGGCCGGTGTGCCGGACGGTCTCGCCTCGGCCGATGTCCTGAAGGCGCTCGACGCAGGCGATGCAGTTGCCGCCCATGCCGCCCGGCTCTACGTCCATATCCTCGGCCAGATGCTGGCCGATCTCGCGCTGATCCACCTGCCCTATGGCGGCATCTACCTGATCGGCGGCATGTCCCGCGCGCTGACCCCGCATTTCGCCCGCTTCGGCCTGACAGCCGCCTTCCGCGAGCCGCGCCGGGTGGACCTGCTGGAAAAGGATTTCTCGGTGACGGTGGTCGAGGACGATTATGCCGCGCTGACCGGCTGCGCGGTCTATCTGGAGGCGGTTGGCTGATTCGAAGGGCTGGTTAACAGCCTTGGCAGGGCCGCGCGTCCATACATGATCCATACGCGACCCAGACAGATTCCAGACGGTCTCCATCCTGGCCGGAGATACCGTTAAGCCAGCGTTCCCAAGCGCTTATCTGGCGAAGCTGATCTCTCGCCACCCTCGCCCGAAGCGCGGCTTAATCTTTACTTAATCCCCAGCCGGTCGCGGATGAACTGCAGGGCCATCCCCAGCCCGTCGGGCGCGATGCCGTGGCCGGTTCCCTTCATCACATGGCCATAGGTCGGGAACCCCGCCGCCACCAGCGCATCCCCCGCCTTGGCCATGTCAGCGAATGGCACCACCGGATCCTGGTCGCCATGGATCAGCAGCACCGGCGGCTTCACCCTGGCCTCTGCCGCCAGTGCCTCCGGCCGCAGCAGGCGACCGGAAATCGCAACGATTCCAGCTATTTCCTTGTCGCGGCGCGGGGCGACATGCAGGCTCATCATTGCCCCCTGGCTGAAGCCCACCAGAACCAGCCGGTCTGCCGTCAGCCCCTCCTCCGCCAGCCTTGCGTCAAGGAACCCGTTCAGGTCCTCCGCCGCCGCGGCCAGACCTTCCGCCGCCGCCGCTTCGCTTGATCCGTCGATCCAGGGAATCGGAAACCACTGGTAGCCGACGCCCCCGCCCCGGCAGGGCTCCGGCGCGTCAGGCGCGATGAAGGCGGTGTCCGGAAGATGCGGCTCCAGCACATCGGCAAGGCCAAGAAGGTCACTGCCATCCGCCCCGTAACCATGGAGAAAGACAAGAAGATTCTTCGCCTTCCCCTTCGCGACACCCTTCCGCCCGAACCGCAATTCCCGCATCAGATAACCCCTTCCCGATCCTTCGCCACCCGGTAGTAGGCCCAGAGAATGCGCGCCGCAACCGACCGCCAGGGCGACCACTCCTCCGCCATCTTCCGCAGCGCCTTGTCGGAGGGCCGCGCCTCCAGCCCGAAAAGCATCCGCGCCGCCTCCTGCAGCGCCAGATCGCCGGGCGCAAACACATCGGCGCGCCCCAGCGCGAACATGGCATAGATCTCCGCCGTCCAGACCCCGATCCCCGGCACCGCGACCAGGGTCTGCACCACATCCACATCAGGGACGCCGCGCAAGGCATTGAAATCTATCCCGGCCTGAGCCAAGGCTCGTCCGTAGCGCGCCTTCTGCCGGCTGAGCCCCGCCGCCCGCAAATCCTCGTCCGACGCCGCCGCCATCACCGGGGCATCGGTCAGCCCCAGCCCCTCCAGTCGCCCCCAGATCGCCCGCGCCGAGGCGACCGAGACCTGCTGCCCCACGATCGCCCGCAACAGGGCCGCGAACCCATCCTCTTCGCGCCGCAGGGGCAGCGGGCCCACCTGCGCCAAGGCCACGGCGAACCGGGGCTCGCGGCGGCCCAGCCAGTCCGCCCCTTCGGCCACGCAGTCCAGCGATGTGATGATCCGGCCCACCATTGCTCTGGTTTCCAAACCTCTTCGACGTGGCTGCAGGCGCGTCTGACGCCCTGAACTGCCGTTATCGGCCAAGCTTGCGTGTCTCCGCAAGGTCGACCGTCCGGCGAGGCATCTTCCCTGCCGATTCTGCAACGGCATCAGAGGCCTGCAGCCAGTCGAGGGGCTTGAATTCGGCGCCCTAACCGCGCCCGAAGGCATGGGCCGCGTCCGGCGACCAGCGGATGTGCAGCCGGTCGCCGCGGGCCAGCCTTCCGGTCAGCGGATGGCCAAAGTTCAGCCGCACCGTCAGCACGCCGCCCCAGCCGGTTCGGACGGTAACCGTCGTGTTATTGCCGAGGAAGGTCATGTCCTCGACCGTCACCGGCAGCGAGGCGCCCTCCGGTCCGGCCTCGGGCGACAATTCGATCCGCTCCGGGCGCAGCATCAGTTCAGCCGTCTGGCCGACCTGGCCCTGACCGTGCAACGGCACCGCAGCAGCCAGCGTGCCATCGGCGAAACGCAGCGCCGCGCGGTCGCCCGCAACGCTTTCCAGTCGGCCCGGCAGAAAGGCGCTGTCGCCGATGAAATCGGCCACGAAATGGGTGGCGGGATCGGCATAGAGCTGCGGCCCGGTGCCCACCTGCTCGATCCGGCCATGGTTGAAGATGGCGATCCGGTCCGAGAGGCGCAGAGCCTCTTCCTGATCATGGGTGACGTAGAGGATCGTCACGCCGGTTTCCTGATGGATGCGGCGGATCTCGTGCTGGATCTCCTCGCGCAGCTTCTTGTCGAGGGCCGACAGCGGCTCGTCCATCAACAGGACCGGCGGATCGTAAACCAGCGCACGCGCCAGCGCCACGCGCTGCTGCTGGCCGCCCGACATCTTGGCCGGCATCCGGTCCTCGAACCCGTCCAGCCGCACCAGCGAAAGCGCGCGCTTCACCTTGGTGGCAATCTCGGACTGGCCCATCCGACGCACCCGCAGCGGGAAGGCCACGTTCTCGCCCACGGAGAGATGCGGGAACAAGGTATAACGCTGGAACACCATGCCGATGTTGCGCTTGTGCGAGGGCGTCCGCAGGATCGACTGCCCGCGCAGGCGGATGTCGCCTGCCGTGGGATCCTGAAATCCGGCGAGGATGTAGAGCGTCGTCGACTTGCCCGAGCCGGAGGGGCCGAGGAAGGTCATGAACTCGCCCTCGGCGATGGTCAGGTCCACCCGGTCGGTGGCGACGACCGGGCCATAGACCTTGCGGATGCCGTCGATCTGGAGAAAGGGCGCGGTCATTCGGATTTGCCTTTGCGGAAGACCGCGGCGACGAGCATCAAGAGCACCGTCAGCGCGACAAGAAGGGTGGAGGCAGCGGCGATCACCGGGGTCAGGTCCTGGCGCAGCGTCGTCCAGACCTTGACCGGCAGGGTCTGCAGGCTGGGCGAGGCCATGAAGATCGCCAGCACCACCTCATCCCACGAGATCAGGAAGGAGAAGATCGCCGCCGAGAAGAGACCATGGCGGATGCCCGGCAGGGTGACGCGGAAGCGCGCCTCCCAGGGGCTGGCGCCGCAGAGGATGGCGGCATCCTCGATGGCCGGGTCGAAGGTCTCCAGCGCGCCCGATATGGTGATGATGGCGAACGGCAGCGCCACGATCAGATGGGCGATGACGAAGCCCGGCAGCGTTCCGTTCAGCCCCAGCCGCAGGAAGGCTGCATAAAGCGCGACGGCGACGATGATCACCGGCAGGATCATCGGCGTCAGGAAGAAGGCGCGCAGCACCGCCCGTCCGCGGAAGGTGCCGCGCACCAGCGCCAGCGAGGCGAGAAGCCCCAGCGCCACCGACAGCACCATGACGATCACCCCGATCTTGGCCGAGGTCAGGGCGGCACCGATCCAGCGCGGATCGGCGAAGAGATCCTCATACCATTTCAGCGTCCAGCCCGGCGGCGGGAAGATGAGCCAGCGCGACGATCCGAAGGACAAGGCGACGATGAACAGGATCGGCAGCAAGAGGAACAGCGCCATCACCGCGCAGATCGCGGACAGCACCCATTTCCACGCGCCCAGCTTGTCGAAATCCAGAAGCATCAGCGGGCCTCCTGTCGCTCGAAAAAACGCAGCTGCACGGCGTAGAGACCCAGCGTGACCACCAGAAGGACGAAGGCCGCGGCGCCGCCCATGCCCCAGTTGACCAGGCTTTGCACCTGCTGGGCGATCAGCTCGGCCAGCATCATGTTGGCGGTGCCGCCCAGAAGCGAGGGGGTGACGAAATAGCCCAGCGACATGACGAAGACCATCAGCCCGCCCGAGGCGAGGCCGGGCGCGGCGAGGGGCAGCAGTACCCGGCGCAGCGCCTGTCCCTTGGTCGCGCCGCAAAGCGCGGCAGCCTGCAGGATCGCCGGGTCGATCTTGCGGATCACCCCGAGGAGCGGAAGGATCATGAACGGCAACATGATGTAGGTCATGCCGATGGTGACGCCGACCAGATTGTTGGTCAGCTGCAGGGGCTGGTCGATGAGTCCCAGCGCCTGGAGCGTCCGGTTGATCAGGCCGGTCTGTTGCAGCAGGACCATCCAGGCGTAGGTGCGCGCCAGAAGGTTGGTCCACATCGACAGCAGGATGATGGCGAAGATCACCCCGGCCCAGCGGCGCGGCATGATCGCCAGCGCCCAGGCCACCGGGAAGGCGATCAGCACCGTCACCAGCGTGACAACGCCAGCCACGAAGAAGGTGTTGAAGAAGATGCGCAGATAGGTGGTGGAGCCCAGCAGCGCCTGGTAGTTCTGCCAGCCCGGCTCGGGTTCGGTGATCGAGCGGGCCAGCAGCGCCGCGACGGGCACGACGAAGAAGGCGATCAGCAGCACGGTCGCGGGAAGCGCGAAGCCGAGCCCCGATCCACGTCGGCGGGCGGCGGAAAACATGCGGGTGTCCTTTCCAGGAAAGCGGGCCGTCCGGCTGACCGGGCGGCCCCGTGATTTGCCTTGGGGCGGCTTATTCGGCCTGCCAGGCGTACCAGCGGGTGCCGATCTCGTCGCGATGTTCGGCCCAATAGGCCATATCGGCGTTCACCTGCACCGCGGTCTGTGCATCGGGCAGCGTGGCGCGCACCGCCGGGTCCATCAGCTCGGCCGAGCCGAGGTTGATCGGCGCATAGCCCGAGGCGGCGGCGAAGGCGGCCTGGCCCTCGGCGCTGGTCGCCTCGGCGATGAACTTCATCGCGGCGTCCTTGTTCTTGGTGCCCTTGGGCACGACCAGCGCATCGGCGGCGGTGATGTTCTGATCCCAGCTGATGCCGACATCCTGCCCGTCGGCCTGCAGCGCGGCCAGGCGACCGTTCCAGAAGAAGCCGATCGGCGCCTCGCCCGAGGCCAGAAGCTGCTGCGATTGCGCGCCGCCTTCCCACCAGATGATGTCACCCTTGATGGTGTCCAGCTTCTTGAACGCGCGGTCGAGGTCGAGGGGATACAGCTCCTCCGGCTTCACGCCGTCGGCCAGAAGCGCGGCCTCGATCACGCCGGGGGCGGACCATTTGTAGAAGGTGCGCTTGCCGGGGAATTTGGCGGTGTCGAACAGGTCGGCCAGCGTGGCGGGCTTGGCGTCCGGGAAATTGGCCGGGTTCCAGCCGAGGACGAAGGAATAATAGAAGGAGCCCACCGCATAGTCCGACACGAAGCGCGGATCCAGCTTCGTCTTGTCGATGACGGCGAAGTCCAAGGGCTCCAGAAGACCCTGCGCGCCGGCTTGCAGCGCCCAGTCGTATTCCACGTCCACCACGTCCCAGGTCACGGCGCCCGCCTCGACCATGGCCTTGATCTTGCCGTAGTCAGTGGGACCGTCCTGCGTGACCGCCGGGCCGCCCTTCTCGGTAAAGGGCGCAGCCCAATGCGCGGCCTGCGCATCCTGCGTGGTCCCGCCCCACGAGGTGAACACCATCTCCTGTGCGAAGGCGGGGGTGGTGGCGAAGGTACCGGCGATGGCCAGCGCGGCAAAGGTCTTTCTCATGCGTTTCCTCCCTGGTTTATCGGTTCAGCGCATCACGAACGGGTCCGGGATCGGATCGTCCGAGGTGCGCAGCCACACGGTCTTGACCGTCGTGTAGTCGAGCGCCGCCGCCAGCCCGCCCTCGCGGCCATGACCGGAAAGGCCGTGGCCGCCGAAGGGGGCGATGGGCGAGACGGCGCGATAGGTGTTGACCCAGACCACCCCGGCGCGAATGCCGCGGATCATCCGGTGGGCGCGGGTCAGGCTGCGGGTGAAGACTCCCGAGGCGAGGCCGTAGGGCGTGGCATTGGCCAGGGCCAGCGCCTCCTCCTCGGTGTCGAAGGCCAGGACCGACAGGACCGGGCCGAACAGTTCCTGCGTGACCGAGGGGGCCTCAGGCGCGTCGGAACAATCGAGGATGGTGGGCGGATAGTAGAAACCCGGGCCTTCCGGCAGGGTGCCGCCGGTGACGAGCCGGGCACCCGCCGCCTGCGCCTCGGCCACCAGACGCGCGATGCGATCGCGCTGGCGGGCGGTGCACAGCGGGCCGACCTCGGTCGCACGGTCGCCCGGGGCGCCGATGCGGATGGCCTCGGCCTTGGCCTTCAGGCGGGCGATGAAGGCGTCCTTGACGCTGCGCTGGACCAGCAGGCGCGATCCGGCGACGCAGCTCTGGCCGGTGGCGGCGAAGATGCCCGCCACCTGCGCATTCGCTGCGCTTTCCAGATCGGCGTCGTCGAAGACGATGAAGGGTGATTTGCCGCCCAGTTCCAGCGAGGTCCGGGCCAGGTTCTCGGCACTGGCGCGGACGATGTGGCGCGCGGTCTCGGGACCCCCGGTAAAGGCGATATGGGCGACCCTGAGATGGCTGGTCAGCGCCTGCCCGGCCTCCGGCCCCCCGGTCAGGATGTTCACCACGCCGGGCGGGAAGCCTGCCCTGTCCACCAGCCGAGCGAATTCCAGCAGCGGCGCCGGGCCGTCCTCGCTGGCCTTCAGCACCACGGTGCAACCCGCCGCAAGGGCAGGCCCCAGCTTCACCGCCGACAGGAACAGCTGCGAGTTCCAGGGCACGATGGCGGCCACCACACCCACCGGCTCGCGCCGCAGCCAGACCTCCATATCGGGCTTGTCGATCGGCAGATGCGCGCCCTCGATCTTGTCGGCCAATCCCGCGTAATAGCGATAATAGTCCGCGACATAGGCGATCTGCGCCGAGGTCTCGCGGATGATCTTGCCGGTGTCGCGGGTCTCCAGCCCGGCAAGGCGGGGCGCAGCTTCCTGCACCAGATCGGCGAGGCGATACAGAAGCTTGCCGCGCGCGGTGGCGGTCAGCCCGGCCCAGCCGCGGAAAGCGCGGTCGGCGGCGGCAACCGCGCGATCCACATCCGCGGCCGAGGCCATCGGCATCTTCGCCCACACCGCGCCCGTGGCCGGGTCGAGGCTGTCGAACGCCCCTGCCCCGTCCTCGAACGCGCCGTCGATATAGTGCTGGAAGCGGTCCATCTTTCCCTCAGGCAAAAGCCGGCATCACGTCCCGGATGAAGCGTTCCAGCGACGCCTTCTTGCGCTCGAACGGCATCATGCTGTCGAGCCAGATCGAGAATTCGTCGTAGCCCATCGCCTCGTAGGACTTCACCCGGCCGATCACCTCGGCCGGCTGGCCGACGATATGGTTCTTGCGCAGCACGTCCGGCGAGTATTGCGGATAGCCGGCCATCTCTTCCTCGGTCATCCGCTCGATCAGGCCCATGTCGATGGGCTTTTCGTTGCGGAACCAGGCAGCGAAATAGTTGAAGAAGACCGAAAGCTCCTTCGCGCCCCGCATCGCATCGGCCTCGTCCGAGGCGACATAGGTATGGCGCAGCACCATGATCTTCGGTCGCGGCTTGTGGGGAAACTTGGCGCAGGCGTCGTTGAACTTGTTCATCAGGCTCTGCACCTCGCAGTCGTCCAGCGCCATCGGCGTGACCTGCACGTTGCAGCCGTTCTGCACCGCGAACTCATGGCTGTTCGGGTCGCGCGCGGCCACCCACAGCGGCGGCCCCGGCTGTTGCAGCGGACGCGGGGCCGAGGTGGTCTTGGGGAACTGCCAATGCTCGCCGTTGTGTTCGTAGTTGCCCGCCCAGATGCCCTTGATCGCCGGGATCAGCTCTCGCATCTTCTGCCCGGCGGTCCAGGCGTCCAGCCCCGGCGACAGACGTTCGTATTCAAAGCCATAGGCGCCGCGCGCGATGCCCAGTTCCAGCCGCCCGTCCATGATGATGTCGGCCATCGCCGCCTCACCCGCGAGGCGGATCGGGTGCCAGAAGGGCGCGATCACCGTGCCGGTGCCCAGACGCACGTTCTTCGTCCGCCGCGCCAGGTCCACCAGGTTCAAGAGCGGATTGGGCGCGATGGTGAAGTTCATGCCGTGATGCTCGCCGGTCCAGATGGCATGCATCCCGCCTTCGTCGGCGATACGGCACAGCTCGACCATTTCCTCGTAGAGCCGGCGCTCGTCATCCTCGGCCGAGATCCGCTCCATATGGAGGAAAAGTGAGAATTTCATGGGTCCTTCCTTTCGTGGATCCGCGTGACGTGACCCTGTTCGTGCGTTCCGAAATAGATGCCGTAGTTGCCCATGCGCGACTCGGCGGCCAACCGTTCCAGCATGATCCGCGCGGCCGGGTCGGTCACGTCCGACAGGCCCTGCGGCGACAGCTCGACGAAGGCGCCGCGGGCGGGCTTGCCGAGGGTGGCGGGACAGCGGAAGGCCATGTGCTGCGCGCCCTGACCATTGTCTTCGTAGACGGCATAGATCGAGCCGGCGGCGGCGGTCAGCCCGGTCCCCGCGATCAGCTTGGCCAGCGCGGCCTGAACGCCCTCGCGACCCACCCGGGCCATCGGCAGCGCCAGCCCGCCGCGCCCATCATCGGTCAGGACGATCTGACCCTCGGCCTCCAGGATGGCCGAGATCACCACATCCGGCCCGGCGGGGATCTGCGCGCCGGTGGCTGCCGGGGTGACATAAGCGCCGCGATAATAGCCGAGACCCGGGGCGGGCGTCGCCTCGAAGCGGCCGATGCGGCCGATCAGGATCGAATGGTCCCCGGCGGGGATCACCTGTTCCAGCGTGCAGTCGAACCAGGCCGAGACCCCGGCGATCAGCGGCGAGCCCACGGGTCCGCGCCGCCAGTAGATCTCGGCGAAGCGGTTCTCGACGGGCCGGGCGAAGGTGCCCGAGATGTCCTTCTGCCCTTCGGCCAGGATGTTGACAGCGAAGCCCTTCGCCCCCTCGAAGGCGGCAAGGTTGATCGACTTGCGGGCGATGGAGACCAGCAGGAGCGGCGGGTCCATCGACAGCGAAGAGAAGGAGTTGGCGGTGAAGCCCAGCGGCGCGTCATCGGGGCCGATGGTGGTGACAACCGTCACCCCGGTCATGAAGCAGCCGAAAGCGTCGCGTAGCGCGCGCGGGTCGAACGGGGTCATGCCGCAGCCTCCGTGGGGGTGAGCCAGCGCTTCAGCTCGGCCGTTACCCGGTCCGGCGCAGTCTGGTTGACCATGTGGCGATGGCCCTCGATCACCACGGCACGGCCCCGCGGGACCATCGCCGCCATCGCCTCGGTCATCGCCGGGGTGGAGTTGCCGTCGTTCTCGCCGGTCAGCACCAGAAGCGGGCAGCGAATCTCGGCCATGCGGGCGGCATAGATGGTGTCGCCCTCGGCGAAGGCGCGGTAGGCGCTGGCGTAGCCCTCGGGCGGCACCTCGCGCAGCCAGAGCGCCACGCGGTCGCGCACCGCCTCGTCCCCCGGCCCGAACCAGCGGGCCAGCGGGCCGTCGATCCCGGCCTTCCCGGCGGCGATCTCTTCCGCCCGGGCCAACACCGCCGCCCGCGCCTCGGGGCTGCGCCGGTGGACGCCGTTCAAGAGCGCCACGCGGCGGACCAGCGCGGGATGGTCGATGGCCAGACCGCAGGCGATCAGCGCGCCCATCGAATGGCCCGCGACCGAGACCGGCCCAAGACCCAGGCCTTCGACCACCCGCGCCGCCCAGGCAACATAGTCCGGCAGGCCAGGCCGACCCGGCAGGGCATCGCTTTCGCCGTGACCCGGCATGTCGACCGCGATCACCCTTGCGCCATCCGAAAGCGCGGCGATCTGCGGCGCCCAAGCCTCGGCCCGCAGGCCCACGCCGTGGATCAGCAGAAGCGGGGCGCCCTGCCCCGCTTCCAGAAGCCGGACGGCCGCGCCGTCAGACAGCCGCAGGATTCGCGACATCATGGCCCAGGTCCTTGAGATCCTGATAACGGTCCCCGATGCGGTGATGCGGGCGCCCGCCGGTCGAGGCGCCCAAGGCGACCACGATCTCGTCGGCGGCGGGCGCATCGGGAATGGCGAAATGGACGGTCTGGTAGTGCGAGCGCCGCCCCTCGTCGTTCTTGTCCATCAGCGGGATCATCACCGGCGTGTTGGCCCCGCCACGCACATTGGTGAAGGCGAGGTAGGTCTTGGCCCCCAGCGCCTGACGGTAGTGGTTGCCGAAGCGCAGGGTGTGGATCAGCGCATTGGCGTGCTCCAGCTCTCCGTCCAGCCCCACGACGGCGGCCTTGCCGTAGCCCTCGACCTTCTCGGCACCCCCCGCCGCCTCAAGGATCATCGCGGTCAGAAGCGCGCCCAGTTCCGGGGCGATGTCGTGGATTTCCGGCTTGAGGTTCTCGACGAAGCCGCGACCGGCCCAGGGGTTCTTCAGCACCGCCACCGCGGCGATCAGCTTCAGCGGCACCTTCGCCGCCCGGCCCCCTTCCACCAGCGTGGTCTCGATCAGGGTGAAGGTCTTGCGAATCTGTGCCGGCATCATTTCGGTCCTTTAAGCGTCGTTTGGTATGTTGGTATACCATCATACTGAATGTCAACCCTTGCCCTCCGCGGATGCCCGGGCTAGGCTTTGCGGCATGAACACGCCCGACGCCGACCTTCGCATCGACCATTCCCCCACCACCCTGCGCGAGCTGGCGGTGGATCGGCTGCGACAGGCCATCATCGCCGGGCGGTTCGAAAGCGGCGAGCGGCTGGTCGAGCGCACGCTTGGCGAACAGCTGGGCGTGTCCCGCTCGGTGGTGCGCGAGGCGATCCGCTATCTCGAGGCCGAAGGGCTGGTCGAAACCCTGCCGCGCAGCGGGCCGGTGGTGGCGCGGTTGGACTGGCCGCAGGCGCGGCAAATCTACGACATCCGCCGCCTGCTCGAGGCTGATGCGGCGGCGGCCTGCGCGCGCATCGCCGACGATGCGGTGAAGCAAAGGCTGCGCGCGGCACTGGGCGCGCTGCAGGCGGCGTTCGATGGCGCGGCGCCGCAACGGCTCTATGCCGCGACCACGGCGTTCTACGAGACGATCTTCCGCGCCGCAGGTCACGACGTAGCGTGGGAGATCGTGCAGCGCCTGAACGGCCGCATCTCGCGGCTGCGCGCGCTGACGCTGGCCACCACGAACCGCCGCATCTCGGGCCCCGCGCATATGGCGGGGATCTGCGCCGCGATCTGCGACAATGCGCCCGAAGCGGCCGCGCGCGCGGTGCGCGACCATCTGGGCGATGCCGCGGAAATCGCCCGCTCGCTTCTGGAGGGGTGAAGGCTGACCCGGCGCACCTGCCATCGCCCGCACCGCCCCTACTGTGATCGTTAAGGCCTTCCCCGACGCCGATCGGCGGCAACCGCGCTGGTCAATCATAGCAATGCCTTGATTCCAAAGAGGAATGTGAACCAGGCACCTCCCGATACCCCGCCGGAGGTGACCAACATTTGCCCTTGCCGATCCGCCGCAAGCCTCATACCGATAGCCCATGACCAGCGACTCCACCGCCCGCCGCAACGTCCTCGTCCTTGTCGCCGCCCAGGCCATCCTTGGCGCGCAGCTGCCGATGATCTTCACCATCGCCGGGCTTGCAGGCTCCAGCCTCGCCCCGAACATCTGCTGGGCCACATTGCCGGTGACGATGATGGTCGTCGGCTCGATGCTGACCGCCACCCCGATCTCGGCGCTGATGCAGCGCTACGGGCGGCGGGCCGGGTTCTTCTTCGGTGCCGCCGGAGGCGCGGCGGGCGCGGTGATCGGCGCCTGGGGGCTCGCGACCGGCAGCTTCCTGCTGTTCAACATCGGCGCCATTCTCTCCGGCGTCTACATGTCGGCAAACGGGTTCTATCGCTTCGCCGCCGTCGACACCGCGTCCGAGGCCTTCCGCCCCAAGGCGATCAGCTGGGTCATGGCCGGGGGGCTGCTCTCGGCCATCGTCGGCCCGCAGCTGGTGAAAGTTACCGCCGATGCCATGGCCGTCACCTTCCTCGGCTCCTACCTCGCTGTCATCGCGCTGAACATTTTCGGCTCTTTCCTCTTCCTCGCCCTCGACATCCCGAAACCGAAACCCGCCGCCCAGGGCAGCCCGCTCGGCCGCAGCCGGGGCGAGTTGATCCGCAACCCGACGATTCTGGTCGCCATGATCTGCGCCACGGTCTCCTATGCGCTGATGAACCTGGTCATGACCTCCTCGCCGCTGGCCGTCGTCGGCTGCGGCTTCGACAAGGGCAATGCCGCCGACATCGTGACCGCGCATGTCCTGGCGATGTATGCGCCGTCGTTCTTCACCGGCCACCTGATCGCCCGCTTTGGGACCGAACGGATCATCGCCCTCGGCCTGACCATCCTCGCCGCCGCAGGGGCTGTGGCCATGGCGGGCGTGCAGTTGGAGAACTTCTTCATCGCGTTGATGCTCCTCGGCCTCGGCTGGAACTTCGGCTTCATCGGCGCCACCACGATGCTGACCTCGGCCCAACGGCCAGAGGAGCGCGGGCGGCTGCAGGGCCTGAACGACCTTGTGGTTTTCGGCGGCGTGACGCTGGCCAGCTTTTCCTCGGGCGGGCTGATGAACTGCTCGGGCGGCTCGGTTCAGGCCGGCTGGCAGATGGTCAACCTTGCCATGCTGCCCTTCCTGGTGCTGGCGGGGGGCGCACTGATCTGGCTCTGGCTGCGCCCCGAGGCGCGCCGGGCCTGACGGATCGCTCTTCGTCGCATTTCATGCGCTCATCGCTGGCGACGAGAAGACGAAGTCGAACGAGGAGCTTTGCCTACCACCGGCCCGTGAAGGCCTGCCACATCAGGCTCCAGCGCTTCCGCGCCTCGGACAATTCGGGTGAGGATCGCCCCGCAAGCGCCTGACGCAAAATCCCTTCCGACTGCCAGCCCGCCAGCAGCGCCGGGGCGATCTCCTTCGGCACGGTCTTCCGCCCCGCCCGCGCTGCCGCCAGCTTTGCCAGCCCGCGCTGTGCGAGGTCCTGCACCGAGACACCGTCCGGCAAGGGCTGCCGCCCGCGCGCCGTCAGCTCGGGCACCGCGCGTATATACATTGCCGCCGCAGCCGCCCAGCCATAGGCGCGCACGGCCTCTTCCGCCGTATCCGGCGCGCCCAGGGCCCGTGCCGCCAGCCACATGAGGCCAGCGCCGGTGTCTTCCAGATAGTCCGCCAGCCCCTCCGGCCCCCCCTGCGGGTCGCGGGTGATGTCCCAACGCCGTGCGGCGATCAGCCGGTCCAGCACCTCGACCGGCAGGCCGAAATCGCGGATCAGCTCGTGCAGCGGCCCCGCCACCTCATGCGCCCGCGCGGCGCCCGAGCCTGCGTTCTCCACCACCTCGCGCCACCATTGCAGCCGCATCTCGGCGATCAGCGGTTCCTGCGTGACCCAGGGCGCGCGGGCGATCTCCAGGTTGAAGGCGTAGAGCGGGAAAAGCTGCGCCCGCGCCTCGACCGGGGCCGCCATCACCGCGCGGAAGCGGTCCGGGTCGCCCCGCTGCACCAGCTCGGCGCAGGCGGAAACCGTCACTTCGGGGCCCCGATGTCACGGATCAGCTTCCACTGGATCGCATCGAGCAGCGCCTCGAAGCTTGCGTCGACGATGTTCGCGCTGACCCCCACGGTCGACCAGCGGCGGCCCTGCCCGTCCTCGCTGTCGATGATCACCCGCGTGACCGCCTCGGTCCCGCCATTGGTGATGCGGACCTTGAAATCGACCAGCTTCATGTCGTCGATGCAGGCCTGATAGGGACCCAGATCCTTGGCCAGCGCCTTCGACAGCGCGTTCACCGGCCCCCGGTCGCTGCCCGCCTCGTCCATGCTGTCCGAGACCGACATCATCTTCTGCTCGCCGATCTTCACCACCACGACCGCCTCGGAGAGGCTGATCATCCGGTCGTACTTGTTCTTCCGCCGCTCCACCGTGACCCGGTAGCGCTTGACCTCAAAATACTCCGGGCAGAGGCCCAATTCGCGCCGCGCGACCAGTTCGAACGAGGCCTGTGCGCCGTCATAGGCATAGCCCTGGTCCTCGCGGTCCTTGATCACCTCGATGATCCGGCCAAGGCGGAAATCCTTCGGATCGACCACGATCCCCGCCGCCTCCAGCCGGGCGCGCAGGTTCGACTGGCCCGCCTGGTTCGACATCGGAATGACCCGTTCGTTGCCGACGAGGGCGGGGTCGATGTGTTCGTAGGTCGTCGGATCCTTCAGGATGGCAGAGGCATGGAGCCCCGCCTTGTGGGCGAAGGCGCTGGCGCCGACGTAAGGCGCGGAGCGCAGAGGGACGCGGTTCAGGATGTCGTCCAGCATCCGGCTGGTCTTGAGAAGCCCCGCCAGCGCCTCCCGGTTGACGCCGGTCTCGAAGCGGCTGGCGTAGGGCTCCTTGAGGAGCAGCGTCGGGATCAGGGTCGTCAGGTTGGCATTGCCGCAGCGCTCGCCCAGGCCGTTGAGCGTGCCCTGGATTTGCCGGGCGCCTGCCTCGACCGCGGCCAGCGAGTTCGCCACCGCATTGCCGGTGTCGTCGTGGCAGTGGATGCCGAGCCGGTCGCCGGGGATGCCGGCGGCAATGACCTCTGCCGTCACGCGGCCGACTTCGGAAGGCAGCGTGCCGCCGTTGGTGTCGCAGAGGACGACCCAGCGGGCGCCGGCATCGAGGCCGGCTTGCAGGCAGGAGAGGGCATAGCCGGGGTTGGCGCGGTAGCCGTCGAAGAAATGCTCCGCGTCGAACAGGGGTTCGCGACCCTTGGCGGCGAGGTGGCGGATCGAGGAGGCGATGGCCTCGCGGTTTTCGTCGAGGGTGACGCCCAAGGCGGTGGTGACGTGAAATTCGTGGGTCTTGCCGACCAGGCAGACGGCGGGGGTCATCGCGTTCAGGACGGCGGCCAGCACGTCGTCATTCTCGGCGGAGCGGCCGACGCGGCGGGTCATGCCGAAGGCGGTGAGGGTGGCTTTCGTTTCCGGGGGGGCGGCGAAGAAGTCGCTGTCGGTCGGGTTCGCGCCGGGCCAGCCGCCCTCGATATAGTCGACGCCGAGGCTGTCGAGGGCGCGGGCGATCTGGGTCTTCTCGGTGGCGGAAAACTGGACGCCCTGCGTCTGCTGGCCGTCGCGGAGCGTGGTGTCGAAGAGAAAGAGGCGGTCGCGGGTCATGGGCGTGCCCACGCGCGGGCAGATTTCGGGGTAAAGGATTTCAATGGGTTGCAAGCGGGCGTTAGGGTGGTGTTAACAAATGAAGTGACCCCGCCCCGGACCTGATCCGGGGCCGCGTGGGATGCAGGGAAGTCCCGGGTCAGGCCCGGGACGGGTGATCTGAGGGTCACTGGAGCGCCTCCAGTTTGGTGGGGTCGAAGTCCGGGCCGGGGACAAGCTCGACACCCGCTTTGGACATGCGGACCTCGATTCCAGCTGCGATCAGCTTCGCCTTCAAAGCATCGACACCTGAAAAATCCTTCGAAGACATTGCAGCGGTGCGGCGTGCCTCCAGCATGACCCGATATTCATCGACACGTTTTGCTTGATCCCAAGCACTTTCACCGAGCGCACTAATCTTGTGACCTGACACAACTCCATTGTCATACGACTGGACGGAGAATGAGGCGAATTGTTCCTTAAGACGTTCAATGTCGAAGCCCAGAAGTCGGAGCGCCCCGACAAGGCTAAATTCTTCTCTATTCTTAAGGTACTTTCCGACAAGTGTGAGAGCCAGGGACGTGTTCAGATCGTTGGAAAGCGCCTCTATGAACTCCTGAGGCGGCTTGGCATAGCGAAGATCACCCCGAGGCTTCGTTAGTGGGTCACTCCCCAAGAACTCGGCAATCTTCCCTAGCGTCGCCCGGGCCTGCCGCGCCTTCTCCGCCGTCCAGTCCATCGGGCTGCGGTAATGCGTCATCAGCAGCACAAACCGGATCACCTCGCCCGGTATGCCCTGATCCAGCAAGTCCCGCACCGTGAAGAAGTTGCCCAAAGACTTGGACATCTTCTTCCCCTCGACCTGCAGCATCTCGTTGTGCAGCCAGTAATGCGCGAAATCGCCGTGGGGATGGGCGCAGGCACTTTGCGCGATCTCGTTCTCGTGGTGGGGGAATTGCAGGTCCAGCCCGCCGCCGTGGATGTCGAAGCTTTCGCCCAGCAATTCCTGTGCCATGGCGGAGCATTCGATGTGCCAGCCGGGGCGGCCCTTGCCCCAGGGGCTGTCCCAGCCCGGTTCCTGACCCGAGGACGGCTTCCACAGCACGAAATCCATCGGGTCTTCCTTGAAGGGCGCGACTTCCACCCTTGCCCCGGCAATCATGTCGTCCACCGAACGACCCGACAGCTTGCCATAATCCTTGTAGGACCGGACGCGGAACAGCACATGCCCCTCGACCGCATAGGCGTGGCCGGAGGCGATCAGCCCTTGGGTCATCGCGATCATCTGGGCGATGAATTCGGTCGCGCGGGGCTCATGCGTCGGCCGGAGCGCCCCGAGCGCGTCCATGTCGGCGTGATACCAGGCGATGGTTTCCTCGGTGCGCTGGTGGATCAGTTCCTCCAGCGTTCCCGGAGCCCCGGCCTTCTGCCGCCGCAGCGCCTCGGCGTTGATCTTGTCGTCAACGTCGGTGAAGTTCCGGACATAGGTCACATGCTCCGCCCCGTAGACGTGGCGTAGCAGCCGGAAGAGCGTGTCGAACACCACCACGGGCCGGGCATTGCCCAGATGCGCGCGGTCATAGACTGTGGGGCCGCAGACATACATCCGCACATTGGCCGGGTCGATCGGAACGAAGTCTTCCTTCTTCCGGGTCTTCGAATTGGTCAGGCGGATCGTCATGTCAGTCGTCCCAAGCGTGCGGCAACCCCCGCGCGGGACCGGCTTTTCATCCGAAGGGAATGACGAAGCGCCCGCGCGACCGAAGGTCAGCGGGTAATGCAGCAGATGCGGAGGTTGCGCAATGTCGTCATGGATGGGAGACATACATCAGCCCGCCCCGCTCCGCCAAGGGAATTCCGTCAATGCAGGACCGCGCCTTCGTCAATGCCTTCTGCGGCAGCTTTCCGGGAGCCGAGGTCAGCCAGCCCTTCGGGCCGGAGCATGATTGCTGGAAGGTGGGCGGCAAGATGTTCGCGATCATCGGCCAGCTGGGCGACGGGGTTTCGGTCAAGACCGACCATGTCGAGACCGCGCGGCTGCTGATCGAGACGGGCCGCGCGGTCCGGGCACCCTATCTTCACGCCTCCTGGGCGCGGATTCCCTTCGGGCGCGTGGCGGACGAGGAATTGCGCGAACGGATCGCGACCTCCTATGCGCTGATCCGGGCGGGCCTGCCGAAGAAGCTGCAGGCGGCGCTGGGGTAACGGGCCAAGCGGTGTGCCGAGGGCGTGACGTCGTCCCGGACTTGATCCGGGATCCCACGTGCAAGCCGGGTTGGCCGAGGTCCCGGGTCAAGCCCGGGACGGGGCTAGTTCCCCTGGCGGCTGAAGCTGCCGCGGTTGTCGGGGCCAAGCCCCAGCCAGCCCGCGATGGTGGCCGCGACGTGGTTGGTGATCATCGACTTCTGGGTGATGCCCTTGCGACGGGCTTCCTTCATCTTCTCGCCGGACCAGGCGGGCGTCTCGGCGCGGATCTTGGTGGCCGGAAGCAGCACCGCGCCCGTCCGGGCATCCAGCACCTGTGCCGTGAAGTCGACGTTATGGACGCCCCAGTCGTTGTTCGAGAGCTCCGCCTCGTAGGTCAGGGCGTGGAAGCGGGTCACGGTGATGTCGATGATCACCGGGCGCGTGCCGCGCAGGCCCTGCGCCCCGCGCAGGACGGCGGCCTGGATGATCTTGCCGACCTGGGCATGGCGATCGCCCATCGGGTCCTCGCGCCAGACGATGTCGGCCTTGGGCAGAAGCGTCTTCGCCTCGGAGACCACCAGCGTCTTCGGCACCGAGACCCGCACTTCAGCCAGACGCCAGGACTTGGCAAGTTCGGCGGGGACCGGCGTGTATTCGGTCTTGAAGGTACCGCCGCCGACACAGGCGGCCAGCAGGACTGCGGAAAGGCCCAGAAGGGCGGCGCGGCGGGTCAGGGGCATGGACACTCTCGTCGATTGTTGCCAGATCAGCATCGGAATAGCCTATTTGACCCACGTGGCGGGAAAAAGGAACAGGAATGGCGGTTCGGGGGTAAATCCTTGCCCGCGCGCCGGCTTTCTGTCCTGTTGACAGGTTAAGTAAATCGGAGGCGAGGATGGATCACGAAGGCTTGCGGCATTGGTCGAAGCGGGCGGCGGACTGGGCGGCGGACTATCATGCGGGCCTTCGCGACCGGCCGGTGCGGGCGCCGCTGGTCCCCGGCAGGGTGGCGCGGCAGTTGCCCCCCGGCCCGCCCGAGGCCGCCGAGCCGATGGAGACGATCTGGGAGGATTTCGAGCGGATCGTGCCCGACGGCATGACCCATTGGCAGCATCCCCGCTTCTTCGCCTATTTCCCGGCCAATGCCGCCCCGGCCTCGATCCTGGCGGAGCAACTGGTCAATGCGATGGCCTGCAACGCGCTGATCTGGCAGACCTCGCCCGCCGCGACCGAGGTGGAGCAGGTGATGGTCGACTGGCTGCGCCAGGCGGTCGGTCTGCCGGAGGGGTTTGTCGGCACGATCCATGATTCGGCGACCAATGCGACGCTGTCGGCGGTGCTGACGATGCGGGAGAAGGCGCTGGGCTGGCGCGGGCTGGACGAGGGGCTGGCGGGAGGGCCGGTCCTGCGCTTCTACGCCAGCGCCGAGACGCATTCCTCGGTCGACAAGGCGATAAGGGTGGCAGGGATCGGGCAACGCAATCTGGTGAAGGTGGCGACCGATGGCGAGCGGGCGATGACCGACGAGGCTTTGCGGGCGGCGATTGCGGCGGACCGGGCGGCGGGTTTCGTGCCGGCGGGGGTGGTGCTTTGTGCGGGGGGCACCAGCGTCGGGGCGTTCGACCGGATCGGCGAGTGCATCGCGGTGGCGCGTGCCGAGGGCGTGCCGGTGCATGTGGATGCGGCCTGGGCCGGGTCGGCGATGATCTGCCCGGAGTTCCGCGACCTGTGGGCGGGGATCGAGGGGGCGGACTCCATCGTCTTCAATCCGCACAAGTGGCTGGGCGCGCAGTTCGACTGTTCGGTGCAGTTCCTGAAGGACCCCGGCGCGCAGGTGCGGACCCTGGGCCTGCGGCCGACCTATCTGGAGACGGCGGGGCGGGAGGAGATCGTCAATTTCAACGAATGGACGGTGCCCTTGGGCCGCCGGTTCCGGGCGCTGAAATTGTGGTTCGTGCTGCGGGCCTATGGGCTGGAAGGGCTGCGGGAAAGGATTCGCAACCATGTGCGCTGGGCGCTGAAATCGCGCGACCAGATCGCGGCGCTGCCGGGGGTGCGAATCGTGACCGAGCCGCGGCTCTCGCTCTTAAGCTTCGCTTTGGAAACAGACGAGGCCACGGAACGGCTTTTGCAGCGGATCAACGACGATGGCCGGATCTACCTGACGCAGACCCGGGTGGACGGGCGCTTTGCGATACGGGTGCAGGTCGGATCGTTTGACTGTTGTGAGGAAGATGTCATGCTGATCGCAAAGACAGTTCAAGAAATGCTTGCATCATGTTCCTCCGATCCCTTGCCGTCGCCCTGACGCTTGCTGCGCCTGCGTTTTCCCAGGAACTTCCCGCCCCGCTGGGCGACACCTTGTCCGACTTCGCCGATGTGCTGGACGCGACCGAAGAGGGGCGGATCACACGGTCGCTTGAAGACCTGCGCGCGGCGACGGGGGTGCAGATGGTTGTCGTCACCATGCCGGGCCTGACGGCCGAGGGCGGTGCGGGGATGAAGATCGAGGGATATGGCAAGGCGCTTTTCAACGCCTGGGGCGTGGGCGGGGCCGATCGGAACGACGGCATCCTGCTTCTGCTGGACACCCAGACGCGCGAGGCGCGGATCGCGCTGGGGGCGGGCTATGACCCGGTCTATGACGGGCGCGCGGCGCGGGTTCTGTCGACCGCCGTCCTGCCCCCCCTGCGCGAGGGCCAGTTTGCGGCCGGGATCGAGGCCGGGATCACCTCGGCCCGCGACCGGCTGATCATGCCGTTCCTGGCGGGCCAGCCGGTCTCGGTGACGGACGGGTTCGAGGAGACCGGCAGCGGCTCCGGCGCCCGCAATGCCCTTCTGGGCTTCGGTGCCATCGCCGGGCTTGCGGGCTTCGGCTTCTGGCGCAGCCGTCGCGCGAACCGGACCTGCCCGAACTGCGGCGCACAGACGCTGGAGCGGAGCCGCGAGGTGATCCAGCAACCGACGCGCAGCGAACCCGGCCTCGGGATGCAGCACCTGACCTGCTCGGCCTGCGGCTTTTCCGACCACAAGACCTATCCGGTCGGCTTCAACAGCCGCGACGCCCGCCGGGACAAGAATTTCGGCAGCCAGAACCGCGACAGAGGTGCCAGAGGCGGCTTCGGCGGAGGAAGGTCCTCGGGCGGGGGTGCCACCGGAAAATGGTAAGCAGAGCAGCACTCTGCGCGGCGATCCTCGTGTCACTTGCCGCCACGGCAGCCGGGGCGCAAAGCCCGCAGGACCAGATGTTTCCCGGCCCCGACAGCTGCTATGCGCGCGACTACGGCAAGGATCATCTGGCCGAACACCCGGCGCAGCGTGTGACGCGGATCGCCATCAGCCCGGATTTCGATATTGCCCAACCATTTCTTGGGGTTCATCTCACGCTCCGCCTGCGCGGCGTGCCGGGCGGGGAGTTCGAGGCCTATGGCTCTTGCGAGAACGAGGGCGGCGATACGCTCTATTGCACGATGGAAGGCGATGCCGGGGCGTTCGCGATCACGCCCGCAAAAGGCGGCGCGATCCTGATCAAGGTTTCAAGCCGCGGGATGGGCTTCGAAAACGACGCGGGCTTCGCCACGCTGGAACGCAACACAGGCGATGACCGCAGCTTCCTGCTGCGACCGATCGCCTGCCGGTAGGGGGTGCGGCGCGGGGGAAGCCGCGCCGCAAAGGTCAAGGGTCAGAAACGAAGCCCGACCTTGGCCTTGATCGTGGTGGCGTCGACGTCGACACCCGAGCCGTTGAAGTCGTCGAAGTTGTGCTGGAGCACTTCGCCGCCAACGGTCCAGCGGTCATTCAGCGCGTGGTCGAAGCCGAGACCGTAGACGACGCCATTGTCGCTGGCGTCGGTTGCGCCGCCGCTGATCTTCGCATGGGCGGCACCCAGCGTCCCGTAGACCAGGCTGTTGCCGATTTCGCGGCCGACCATCACTTTCAGCGCGGCAACGTTGTCGAGTTCGACGCCCGATCCATCAGGGATCTCGATCGAGGACTTGTCCCAGCTCAATTCGGTCCCCGCGACCCACTGGCCGAGGTCCCAACGATACCCGGCATGGACACCGCCAAGCCAGCCGTGGCCGCCAGGCCCGTCGACGCCGCCGGATTTGGTATCGACATCGCCATAGCCCAGCTGACCGCCGACATAAGCGCCCGACCAATCGAGGCCCGGAGCGACATAGGCTTCGGCGACGGGAGCGACGACCGGCTCATCGACCACGGCGACAGGGCCGCCCGCGAAAGCGGGGGCGGTCAGGGCGGCGGTAGCGATCAATGCTGCGATAGTTTTCATTTCTGTCTCCTTGTTCTGGCCGACTACAACCATCGTATGACCGGAACAGTTCCAGTCGGCTCGCAGAAGGGAATGGGGATTGTGGCGCGCCTGCACAATGGCTGCTCACGCGTGCTTGAAGACCCGTGTGGGGGGCAAGCAAGGATGCGCCGAGGAACCGGACAGGTTTGGGCGAGGCCCCGCCTGTTCCCTAAGGTCAGGCGCGGTCGGCCAATTCCAGCCACTCGGATTCGGCGGCCTCAAGGGCGCTTTGCCGGTCGGCCAGCGCCTCGGTCGCCTTGCGGAATTTCACCGGTTCGCGGATGAAGAGGTCGGCATCGGCGAGAAGTGTGGCCAGCTTGCCGATCTCTGATTCCAGCCGGGCGATCAGGTCGGGGAGATCGTCGAGACGCTTCCTTTCGGTGAAGGAGAGGCCGGTGGGCTTCGCGGCGGAGTCCGGTTTCGCAGGGGTCGCGGCAGCGGCTTTCGGCGCGGATTTCGCTTCGGCGTCCACCAGCGCAGGGCGCTGTGCGGCATAATCCGACCAGCCGCCGGGATAGGCCTGCGCCCTGCCCCCGCCTTCCATCGCTACCGTCGTGGTGGCGATCCGGTCGATGAAATCGCGGTCGTGGCTGACCAGCAGCACAGTGCCGTCGTATTCGCCCAGGATGTCCTGCAACAGATCCAGCGTTTCCACGTCCAGATCGTTGGTCGGTTCGTCGAGGATCAGCAGGTTCGAGGGCTGCGCCATCAGCTTTGCCAGCAACAGCCGGGCGCGTTCGCCGCCCGACAGGCTGCGCACCGGAGCGCGGGCCTGGCGTTCGTCGAAGAGGAAGTCCTTCAGATAGGCCACCACATGCTTGGGCGTCCCCCGCACCATGACCTGATCGGAACTGCCGGAAACCCGCATCAGCGGATCGACGGTCAGGTTGTCCCAGAGGCTGGCGTTCACGTCCAGCCTTGTGCGGGTCTGGTCGAAAATGGCGATCTCGAGGTTGGTGCCGAGCGTCACGGTCCCGGCATCCGGTTGAACTTCGCCGGTCAACATCTTAAGAAGCGTGGTTTTTCCAACCCCGTTCGGCCCGACGAAGGCCACCCGGTCGCCGCGCAGCACGCGCAGGGAGAAGTCCTTGACGATGCGTTTGTCGCCATAGGCCTTGGTGAGGCCCGTCGCCTCGATCACCTTCTTGCCGGAGGTGGGACCCGCATCCAGCGCGAAGGCCGCCGTCCCTTGCCGCCGGATCTGCGCCTTGCGCTCGGCCCGCAGCGCCTGCAGCGCGCGGACGCGGCCCATGTTGCGTTTCCGTCGCGCGCTGATGCCTTCGACCGCCCATTTCGCCTCGTGCTTGATCTTGCGGTCGAGCTTGTGGCGGGCCTCGTCCTCCTCGGCCCAGATGGTTTCGCGCCAGTCCTCGAACCCCTCGAACCCGGCCTCGCGGCGGCGGACCTCGCCCCGGTCGATCCAGAGCGTCGCTTTCGACAGGGCGCGCAAAAAGGCGCGGTCGTGGGAGATCAGGACGAAGGCGGCGCGGGTTTCCAGAAGCTCGCGCTCCAGCCATTCGATGGCCTGGATGTCGAGATGGTTGGTCGGCTCGTCCAGCAGCATCAGTTCCGGCGCCTCGGCCAAAAGCTTGGCCAGCGCGGCGCGGCGGCGTTCCCCGCCGCTGGCGGTGGCGACGGGGGTGGCAGGGTCGAACTTCAGCCCCTCGGCCACGACGGCGAGACGGTAGTCCTGCCCTTCCGGCAGATCGGAGGCCGCGAAGTCGCCCAGGGTGGCGAAGCGGGACAGGTCCGGCTCCTGCTCCATATAGCCCACGGTCACGCCGGGCGGGACGGTGCGCACGCCCTGGTCGGGTTCAACCAGACCGGCCATCACCTTCATCAGCGTCGACTTGCCGCTGCCGTTCCGCCCCACCAGCGCGATGCGGTCGCCGGGCTGCACGGTGAGCGAAAGGTCGTCGAAGACCGGGTTGCCGCCGAAGGTGAGGGAAATGCCGGAAAGCTGGAGAAGGGGTGCGCGTGCCATGGTGGGCGAGGTAGAGGGGGATTTGACCGGCGTCAACGCACCGTGATGAACGGCGTGGCAGGATCGGGAAAACGGAGGCTCGCATGGCACCCCTCGACGGCATTCTGATTCTGGACCTGACGCATGTGCTGGCGGGACCCTTCTGCACGCAGAGCCTGCAGGACCTGGGGGCGACGGTGATCAAGGTGGAGCGGCCGGGGACGGGCGACGACACGCGGGCCTTCCCGCCCTTCGTGGCGGGCGAAAGCGCCTATTTCGCGACGCTGAACGCGGGCAAGCAATCCATCGCGCTGGACCTGAAGGATGCGGCGGACCGTTCGGTGTTCGAGCGGCTGGTGGCGCGGGCGGATGTGCTGGTGGAAAACTACCGCCCCGGCGTGACGGCGCGGCTGGGCTATGGCTGGGAGGTGCTGCACGGTCTTTACCCGCGGCTGGTCTATGCCGCGGTCTCGGGCTTCGGCCAGACCGGGCCGGATGCCCGGAAGCCCGCCTATGACATGGTGGTGCAGGCGCGGGGCGGGGTGATGTCGATCACCGGCGAGTCCGGTGGGCCGCCGGTGCGGGTGGGGGCCAGCATCGGCGATATCGTGGCGGGGATGTATCTGGCGCAGGGCGTGCTGGCGGCGCTTTATCAGCGCGAAAGGACCGGCGAGGGCGCCTTCATCGACGTGGCGATGCTGGACGCACAGCTGGCGATCCAGGAACATGCGCTGGCCATCGCCTCGGCCACGGGGGTCGCCCCCGGCCCGACCGGCGCGCGGCATCCGACGATCACGCCTTTCGCCACCTTCCGCGCGGCGGACGGCTTCGTGGTGATCGCCGCCGGGAACGATGCGATGTTCGGCAGGCTGTGCGAGGTGCTGGGCCTGGAGATCGCCGCCGACCCCCGCTTTGCGACGAACGCCGCGCGCTGCGAGAACCATGCGCTTCTGAAGCGGCTGATCGAGGCGGTGACGCTGGGCCATCCCGTCGCGCATTGGCTGGCGGTGCTGGATGCGGCAGAGCTGCCGACCGCGCGGGTGCAGGATATGGTCGAGGTGCTGGCCGACCCGCAACTGCGCGCGCGGAACATGGTCCTGCCGGTGACGCCGCAGCCCGGCGGCCCCGCCTTCACCGCGCCGGGCAACCCGATCAAGATGTCCACCCTGCCCGAAAAGGCCGCCCTGCCCCCTGCCCCGCGCCTCGACGGCGACAGGGCGGCGATCCTCGCCTGGCTGGAAAAGGATCGGTGACGCCACACAAGTCCGGGCGTCTGCCAGAATGAGCGCCTTGCGGCGCGAAGACTCCTTGCCTCCCTGCATTGCGTGAAGGACGCAAAGCAGCTCGGGGCTGCCTCCGGCGGGAATATTTGGGCAAATGTGAAAGGCATTTTGCGGTCCGGGTTTCCGATGCTATGCCTCCCACCATGCCCTATCGCACCCTCGATCCCGACATGATCCTCGCCACCGCCGAGCGGCTGGAGCGCCGGATCGCCGAGCGATTCCCCGGGCGCGGCCTGTCGCGGGTCGCGGCCGAGATCACCGCGCTTTGCCGCAGTGTGCGGGCCGAGGTGGCGGCCCTTGCCCCGCCGATCTGGGGATTGCGCGTGCTTCTGGTGCTGGTCATCCTCGGCGGCGGGGCGATCTTTCTCTGGGTCGGCTCCATCGTGTCGCTGAACCAGGTCGGCCAGCAGGCCATCGCCTCGGTCGAGGGGGTGGAAGCGGCGATCAACACCGCGCTTCTGGCCACGCTGGGCCTGATGGCGCTGGTCCGGCTGGAGGCGCGGGTCAAGCGGCAGCGGGTGGCGCGCGGCCTGCATCAGCTGCGCTCGGTCATCCATGTCATCGACATGTACCAGTTGACGAAGGATCCGGCGGGTCTGGCCCCCGATCTGCCGCCCGGCGAACCTGCGCCCCACCGCGAGATGGACGAAGCCGAGATGTCGCGCTATCTCGACTATTGCACCGAGCTTCTGGCGATCACCGGCAAGCTGGCGGCGCTGTATTCGCAGGCGGTTCCGGACGAGGGTGTCGCCAGCGCGGTCAACGATATCGAGCTTCTGGGCGCCAGCCTGTCGCGCAAGATCTGGCAGAAAATCACGCTGATCGACCCGAAGCCCGTCCGGCGCGGGTAGCCGGTGACGGAATAGGGGCCGCCGGCGACCTGCGCGCCGAAGGGCGCGCTTGCAGCCGCGTCGGTTTTGCGGCTTTCATGGCCGTCCCCAGTGAAGGAGTGCCCATGTCCGCCATCCTGCGCCCGCTCGTTTCGCGCAATCCCTCGGAACATCACCGCGTGTCGACCACGCTGGAACTGTTCTTCGACCTGATCACCGTCATCGCCATCGCCGCCGTCACCGCGGGCCTGCACCACGGCATTTCCGAGGGCCACGGGCTGGAGGTGCTGCCGCGCTTCCTGTTCCTGTTCTTCGCGATCTGGTGGTGCTGGATGAACTTCACCTGGTTCGCCTCGGCCTTCGACAACGACGATAGCCTGTACCGCCTGCTGGTCATGGTCATCATGTGCGGCGAACTGATCTTCGCGGGCGGCGCGGGCTATATCTTCGACACGCTGGACATGCGCTTCGGCATCCTTGGCTGGGTGATCATGCGGCTGGGAATGGCGGCGCTGTGGCTGCGGGCGGCACGGGACAATCCCGATTACCGGCAGACCTGCTTCCGCTATGCCCTGGGCATCCTTGTCGCGCAGGCGCTTTGGGCGCTGATGTATTTCACCACCGCCCCCGGCTCGACCGCCTTCTTCGTTGCGGGCATCGGGATCTATGTTGTCGAGCTTGCCGTTCCCGCCTTCGCCGAAAGCGCAAAGCCGACGCCCTTCCATCGCCACCACATCATCGAACGCTACGGGCTTCTGATGATCATTTCGCTGGGCGAGATCATGCTGTCGGTCTCGCACGGGTTCGGAGCGCTCTTTTCCGACCATCCCTCGCTTGAGGCGGCGCTGACCGCCGTGTCGGGGCTGGTCGTGGTGTTCTCGATCTGGTGGGTCTATTTCTGCGAAGAGGAGCAGCTGACCACGACCGCGCAGCCGCAGGCGATGATCTGGGGCTATGGCCATGTGCTGATCTTCCTGGCCACCGCCGTGCTGGGCGCCGCGATCGCCGCCGGGGTCGATCTGGCCACGCATCACGGCGAGGCCACGGCGGGCGATGTTTCGCGCTGGCTGGGGCTGGCGCTGGCGCTGCTGTTCGCGACGCTCAGGCTGGTGCGCGACCGGGCGCATCGCCTGCCCGCGCATCTGGCCCCCGCCCTGCCGGTGATGGCGGCGGTCTTCGCGGCGGGCGGCCTTCTGGGTCTGCCGGTCTGGGCCTATGCGATCCTGTCGGTGGTGCTGGTCGGCTGGCGGTCTCCGGGTCGGGAACGTCATGGGGCCGCAAGCTGACCGCGACACGCCGCTTCCGGGCGCTCCCATCGGGTGCACTCGGCGTTAGGTAGGAGGGCGCGCAGGAGAATGCCATGACCGACGATGCACTTGTGATCTTCACCCCCTCGGGCAAACGGGGGCGCTTTGCGCTGGGGACGCCTGTCCTGACCGCCGCGCGCCAGCTGGGGGTGGACCTCGATTCGGTCTGCGGCGGGCGCGGCATCTGTTCCAAATGCCAGATCACGCCGGGCTATGGCGAGTTCCCGAAGCATGGCGTCACGGTGGACGAGGACGCGCTGAGCGAATGGAACGCGGTCGAGGACCGCTACAAGCGCATCCGCGGCCTGGCCCCCGGCCGCAGACTTGGCTGTCAGGCCAAGGTGATGGGCGATGTGGTCATCGACGTGCCGCCGGAAAGCCAGGTCCACAAGCAGGTGATCCGCAAATCGGCAACCGAGCGGCATATCGAAATGGATCCTGCCACCCGCGCCGTCTATGTCGAGGTCGAAGAGCCTGACATGCATGAGCCGACCGGCGATTTCGAGCGTCTGGCAAGGGCGCTGGCCGCGCAGTGGCAGGTGGATGGGATCGAGGCCGACCTGTCCGTCCTGCGCCGCCTGCAACCCGTCCTGCGCAAGGGTGAGTGGAAGGTGACGGCGGTCCTGCACAAGGGCAACCATGACGCGGTGACGCGGGTGCTGGACATCTTCCCCGGCTTCCACGAAGGGCCGCTCCTGGGTCTGGCGGTGGACCTCGGCTCCACCACCATCGCGGCGCATCTTTGCGACCTGACCGATGGCAAGGTGCTGGCTTCGTCGGGCCTGATGAACCCGCAGATCCGCTTCGGCGAGGACCTGATGTCGCGCGTCAGCTACGCGATGATGAACCCCGGCGGCGATGTGGAGATGACGCGGGCCGTGCGCGAGGCGATCAATTCGCTGGCCAAACAGATTGCCGAAGACGTCAAGATCGATCCCGCGCTGATCTACGAGATGGTCATCGTCTGCAACCCGGTGATGCACCACCTGTTCCTGGGCGTCGATCCGGTGGAACTGGGCCAGGCGCCGTTTGCGCTGGCGACGAGCGGCAGCCTGTCGCTGGATGCGCGCGACCTGGACCTGACGGCCCTCAACCGCTCGGCCCGGGTCTATGTGCTGCCCTGTATCGCAGGCCATGTGGGGGCCGACTGCGCGGCGGTGGCGCTTTCGGAGGAACCGAACAAATCCAAGGACATGGTACTGATCGTTGATGTGGGCACCAATGCCGAGATCCTGCTGGGCAACGAAAAACGGGTGCTTGCCTGCTCCTCGCCCACCGGCCCGGCCTTCGAGGGGGCGCAAATCTCCAGCGGCCAGCGGGCGGCACCGGGGGCCATCGAGCGGGTGGAGATCGACCCGGTGACGAAGGAGCCGCGCTTCCGGGTCATCGGATCGGACCTCTGGTCGGACGACCCCGGCTTTGCTCAGACCACCAAGACCACCGGCATCACCGGCATCTGCGGCTCGGGCATCATCGAGGCGGTGGCCGAGATGCGGATGGCGGGGCTGGTCGATCCCGGCGGGCTGATCGGCGGGCCGGAGCAGACCGGGTCGGCGCGCTGCGAGCCGCATGGCCGGACCTTCGGCTATCTGTTGCATGACGGCAGCGCCGAGGGCGGGCCCCGGATCAGCGTGTTGCAGGGCGACATCCGGGCGATCCAGCTGGCGAAATCGGCGCTTTACGCAGGCGCGCGGCTGCTGATGGACGAGATGGGCGTGGATACGGTGGATCGGGTGACGCTGGCAGGCGCTTTCGGTGCGCATATCAGCCCGAAACACGCGATGGTGCTGGGGATGATCCCCGACGTGCCGCTGGATCATGTGACGAGCGCAGGGAACGCCGCCGGGACCGGCGCGCGGATCGCGCTTTGCAACGTGGCGGCGCGCAACCAGATCGAGGCGACGGTCCACGACATCCACAAGGTGGAGACGGCGATCGAGCCGCGCTTCCAGGAGCATTTCGTCAACGCCAACGCCATCCCGCATGCCGTCGATCCGTTTCCGAACCTGCGACAGATCGTTCAGCTTCCCGAGGTCAGCTTCAACCCGAAATCGGGCGGGGATGACGGGGGTCGGCGGCGGCGGCGGGGATAAGCTTTCCCTGCGAAGCCCTTGCGCTGCGGGCAAAAACCCGTAACGTCGCGCCATGGACGACCCCGTCGCCGCCCTGATCGCGAAATGCGTGGCCCAAGACCGGGCCGCGTTCCGGGCACTTTACCGCGACACTTCGGCGAAACTTATGGGTGTACTCTTGCGTATGCTCAGGGAACGCGCCGAGGCGGAGGATGCCTTGCAGGAGGTCTACACACGGGTCTGGTTGCGCGCCGGTCGCTATGATCCGGCGAAGGGCCGGGGCATGACCTGGCTGATCGCGATTGCCCGGAACCTCGCCATCGACCGGCTGCGCGCGCGGCCCGAACCGGCGTCCGACGACGGGCTGGACATGGTGCAGGACAGCGCCCCCCGCGCCGAGACGCGGCTGGTGGCGCAGGGCGAGGCAAAGCGGATGGCCGATTGCTTCGGCACGCTCGACCCGGACCGGGCGGACGCGGTCAGGGGGGCCTATCTGGACGGGCTGTCCTATCTCGACCTCGCCGCGCGCCATGCGGTGCCGTTGAACACGATGCGCACCTGGCTGCGGCGGAGCCTTCTGAAGCTGAAGGAGTGTCTGGAGACATGACGGATGCTCCGCTCACCCCACACGAGGCCGAAGACGCGCTCGCCGCCGAATATGTGCTGGGCGTGCTGGACCTGGCCGAACGCGCCGAAGCCGGGGCCCGGCTGAAGCGGGACCCGGCCTTCGCGGCGCGGGTCGCGGAATGGGAGGGCCGCCTGACCGGTCTGAACGACGGGTTCCAGCCCGCCCCTGCCCCGAACCTGTTGCCGCAGATCGAGGCGCGGCTTTTCCCCAGGGCGCCAGGACGGTCGCGCTCGGGGCTGCTGGCCTGGCTTTCGGGCGCGACCGTTGCTGCCGCCCTGTCGCTTGCCGTGGTCTCTACCTTTGCCCCGCCGCGCCCCGAACTGGTCGCGACGCTCGCCACCGCCGACAACCGGCTGGCCTATCGCATCACGCATTTCGGCGAGACCCTCCAGATCACCCGCATGGCCGGGGTCGCCGCGGTGCCGGGCCAAGTGCACGAGTTGTGGCTCATCGCGCCGGACAGCGCGCCCGTCTCGCTGGGCCTTTTGCAGGACAGGCCCCTGATCATCACCCACCCGACCCCGCCAGCGGGTTTCACGTTCGCCGTCTCGATCGAGCCCGAGGGCGGGTCGCCCACCGGCCAGCCAACCGGGCCGGTGATCCTGACGGCCACGGTCGGCAGCGCCTGATCACAGAAGCGTGAGCCGTAGCCCCGGCTGAAACTTAGCTGCAAAAGTCTCCGTTCCTTCGGGGGTGAGGCGGGAATGACCCCGCCCGAAACCCGAAGGGAGAGACCGATGAAAGCCTTGAAACTTGGCCTTTCGATCCTGGCGCTGACCACCGGCATGGCGCTGGCCGAAAACCCGATGGTCGGCGGTGCCGCGATGTATGAGGACAAGACCATCGTCGAGAACGCGGTCAATTCGGCCGACCACACCACGCTTGTCGCCGCCGTGCAGGCCGCGGGCCTGGCCGAGACGCTGCAAGGCGACGGCCCATTCACCGTCTTCGCGCCGACGAACGAAGCCTTCGCCAAGCTGCCCGCCGGGACGGTGGAGACGCTGCTGAAGCCCGAGAACAAGGATCAGCTGGTGAAGATCCTGACCTGCCATGTCGTCGCGGCCAATGCGATGGCGGCGGATATCGGCAAGATGGTGATGGATGACGGCGGCGCGCATACCGTCAAGACCGTCGGCGGCTGCGAATTCACCGCGATGGAGAAGGACGGCAAGATCATGATCAAGGACGGCCAGGGCAACGTGGCCAACGTGACCATCGCCGACGTCAAGCAGAAGAACGGCGTCATCCATGTGATCGACACGGTGCTCCTGCCCGCTATGTGATCCGCATCGGCCTCCGGGATGGTCACTCATCCCGGAGGCAGAGGCCCGGGGCCGGAGACAATTGTCCCCTTCTTCCCCTCCGGTTTTCGGGTCGGGTCTTCGGGTCATGCCCGGAGACCTTTTCCATTGCCGCGATTGACCCCGCCGGGGCGGCTGCCCTAGGCTCCTTCCGGATTTGAAGCATTTTCGGAGCGCCCCATGCGGATTTTCAGCTATCTCCTTGCCGCCGCCCTTGCCGGTCTCTGCGCCCTGCCCGCGCTGGCCGAGGGCAAGTCGATCATCGTCCTGGATGCCTCGGGCTCGATGTGGGGCCAGATCGACGGACGACCCAAGCTGGAGATCGCGCGCGAGGCGCTGGGGTCGGTGCTGTCGGGTCTCGACCCCGCGACCGAGATCGGCCTGATGGCCTATGGCCACCGCGAGAAGGGCAGCTGTCAGGACATCGAACTGGTCGTCCCGCCCGCCGCCGGGACCGCGCGGGCGATCACCGATGCCGCGAATGCGATGAAATTCCTGGGCAAGACGCCGCTGACCGAAGCCGTCCGCCGCGCCGCAGCCGAGCTGAAGTCGACCGAGGAGAAGGCCACCGTCATCCTGATCACCGACGGGATCGAGACCTGCGAGGCCGACCCCTGTGCGCTGGGGGCCGAGCTGGAGGCCTCGGGCGTCGATTTCACCGCGCATGTCGTAGGCTTCGGCCTGACCGCGGAAGAGGGCGCGACGGTGGCCTGCCTGGCCGAGAATACCGGCGGGAAGTACATCCAGGCCAAGGATGCGGGCAGCCTGGTCGAGGCGCTGAAGACCACCGTCGCCGTGGTCGAACCCGAGCCTGTGCCTGTGCCGGAGCCCGCCCCCGCCCCGGCGATGCTTGAGAACAATGTCGATCCGATACTCTACCTGGCCGAAGGCGGCCCGGAACCTGAGGCGGACATCATGGACGACGCCTATTTCTACTTCTATGCCATCGCGGACGATGGATCTGTCGCGCCCGACACGGCGACCACGATCTATGGCGCCACCAAAGGCGCGCTGCCGCCCGGCAAGTACCGCATGGTCACGACGCTGGACGAGGCGGTGGTGACGCAGGAGGTGGAGATCGGCCCGGCAAGCGAACTGTCGCAGCCGCTGGTGGTGATGGATGCCGGCATCCTGAAGCTGACGCTCCGCCCCTCGCCCGGTGCCGACCCCGACCCGGATGCCTTCTGGGAGATGCGCGGACCCGACGACGTCAGCGACAGCGGCTATGAGAAGGCGCAGCGGGTCTTCCCGGCAGGCGAATACGGCCTGAATGCCAGGCTGGGCGCGGCAGAGACCAGCCAGTCGGTGCTGATCGAGGCCGGGAAAGTGACCAACCTCGACCTTGTGCTCGGCGTCGGGCTGGCCGTGGTCGATGCCACCTATACCGAGGGCATGACGGTGGAGGGCGGCGATCAGTTCGTGGAAATCTTTGCGGCGAAGAAGGATATCGAGGGGAACCGCAAATCGGTGGGGACCACCTATGGCGCGGGCGCGAAGTTCGACCTTCCGGCGGGCGACTATGTCGCGGTCGTCAGCCTGGGGGCGGTAAAGGCCGAGGTTCCCTTCGCCATCAAGGTTGGAGAGCGGACGGACATCACGGTTCCGCTGAATGCGGGCGTCGCGGCCTTCACCACGCCCACGGACGAGTTCATCGAGATTCTCGCCGCCAAGCCCGACATCAACGGCAACCGGGCCTCGATCGGCTACGGCTATGGTCCGAACTGGCAGACCGCGCTGCCTGCGGGCGATTATGTAGTCAAGCTCAGCAAGGGGGACAAGGCGTCCGAAACGCCGCTGAAGGTGACAGCGGGCGAGCGGAGCGAACTGACTCTGGCGGCCCCCTGAGCCTGTGGCCTGACGCCAAGAAGAAGGCCGCCCCTTGGGCGGCCTTTGCATTCTATTCCGCCGCTTCCTTCGGCGGCTCACCATCCGGACTGCCGTCGACCTTGGGCTTGCGCGGACCGCGCGGACGCCGGGGCGCCCGCTCTTCCTTGGCCGGGGTTTCCTTGGCGGGGGCCTCGGCCGCCGGTTCCGCCACGGGCTCCGGCGCGGGCCTCGCCTCGCCCTGCGGCCGGGTGGAGGCATCGCGGGCAGCGGATTCCGGTGTCTCGATCAGCCCGGTGTCGTCGCCCGCATCGAGGTCGATGACATCGCTGGCCATCGGCTGTTCCTCGGCGGCGAAATTGCGCTCTTCGCGGTAGTCGCGGTTGAACTCCTGCCGCCGCTCGCCCCGCTCCTGCCGGTCGCCCCGGTTGTCGCGGTCGCCCCGGTTGTTGTCCCGATTGTCGCGGTCGCGCCGCTCCTGGCCCTCGGAGCGGTCGCCGCGCGGCTGGCCCTGTTGCCCACCGTTCTGACCCCCGTTCTGGCCGCCCTGACCCTGGTGCCCGCCGTTCTGCTGGTACTGCTGCTGCCGTGCCTCCTGCTCGGCGGCCATCTCGCGCGTCGCCTCGGCCAGCATCCTTGTGTAATGCTCGGCGTGCTGAAGGAAATTCTCGGCCGCCACGCGGTCGTTCGAGAGCTGCGCATCGCGTGCCAGCATCTGGTATTTCTCGATGATCTGCTGCGGCGTGCCGCGCACCTTGCCCTCGGGGCCCGAGGAATCGAAGACGCGGTTGATGATGTTGCCGAGGGTGCGCGGGCGGTTCTGGTTGGAACGCGAGCGTTTCTTGGAGGAGCGCATCTGGTCCTTATGATGGCTTTGGCCTGCGACCGCCGCCCCTCATGGGCAGCAAAATCAAGGTCTGCGGGGCCGGGGCAATGTGTCAGGAGCAGGTATGATCCCGCGCCTGACAGGGGTCAATAATCACAGGCGGACCCATGTGACAAGGGAAAACTGCGGATTTCCGGGGAAATCGGCGGGGTCAGGCACAACCGCAACTGTCACCGCCGGGCTTGCGCGCCGCCACCACCCGGTCGCGCCCGTCCATGTCGGGCAGGATGCGGATGTCCTCCAGCCCCGCCGCCCGGAACAGCGCCGCGACCGCGCCGCCTTGCGTCGGGCCGATCTCGACCAGAAGCCGCCCGCCGGGCATCAGCCGCGGTCCCGCGCCGCGCGCGATGATCCGGTAGGCCTCCAGCCCGTCACCACCGGGCGTCAGCGCCAGATGCGGCTCCCAGTCGCGGACCTCGGGAGCCAGTCCCGGCATCTCGCTTTCGGCGATATAGGGCGGGTTCGAGACGATCAGGTCGAAGGCGCCCGCGACGGCGGTGAACCAGTCGGAACGCAGGAAGCGTGTCCGGTCCTGCAGCGCCAGGTCGGATGAATTTCGGCTGGCAACCGCAAGCGCTGCCTCGGAAATATCGACCCCCACCCCCCGCGCCATCGGCATGCCTTTCAGGCAGGACAAAAGGATGCAGCCGGTCCCGGTGCCCAGGTCCAGCAGCTTCAGGAAGGGTTCGGCCAGCGCCTCGGCCACCAGCGCCTCAGTATCGGGGCGCGGGTCCAGCGTGTCGCGGGTGACGTGGAACGGCAGGCCCCAGAAGAGCCGCTGCCCGATGATCTGCGCCACCGGCTGCCGGGCCTCGCGCGCCACCAGCGCCGCCTCGAAGGCCGAAGCCTGCGCCCCCGTCATTTCCTCGGGCAGGTGCAGCGTCAGCCGGTCGGGCGGGACCCCCAGCGCATGGGCGAGAAGCACCCGCGCATCGCGGCTCGCACCCTCCAACCCCGCCGCGTCCAGCCGGGGAACGGCCAGCCGCAGCGCCTCTTGCGCCTTCACCCTTCCATCTCCGCCAGCCGTTCCGCCTGGTCATGCGCGACCAGCGCGTCGATCACCTCACCCAGATCGCCGCCCATGATCTGCGGCAGGGCGTAGAGCGTGAGGTTGATCCGGTGGTCGGTCATCCGGCCTTGCGGGAAGTTGTAGGTGCGGATGCGCTCGCTGCGGTCGCCGCTGCCCACCTGCGACTTCCGGTCCGCCGCGCGTTCGGAATGCAGCCGCTCCCGCTCTGCCTCGTAAAGCCGCGCGCGCAGCACCTGCATCGCGATCTCGCGGTTCCGGTGCTGCGACTTCTCGGACGAAGTGACGACGATCCCGGTCGGCAGGTGGGTGATCCTGACCGCCGAGTCGGTGGTGTTGACGTGCTGGCCCCCTGCCCCGGAGGATCGCATCGTGTCGATGCGGATGTCGCTGGCCGGGATGTCGATATCGACTTCCTCCGCCTCCGGCAGCACCGCCACCGTGGCCGCGCTGGTGTGGATGCGGCCCTGCGCTTCGGTTTCCGGGACCCGCTGCACGCGATGCACCCCGGATTCGTATTTCATCCGGGCATAGACCCCCTCGCCCTGGATATGGGCCGAGAATTCCTTCAGCCCGCCGACCTCGCCCGCTTGCTCGCTGATCACTTCGAAAGCCCAGCCCATCCGCTCGGCATAACGCTGGTACATCCGCGCCAGATCGCCCGCGAAGAGCGCCGCCTCGTCGCCCCCCGTCCCCGGCCGGATCTCGATGATCGCCGGGCGCGTATCGGCCGCATCCTTCGGCAGAAGCGCCAGCCGCAGGGCCTGCTCCATCTCGGGGATGCGGGCCTTGAGCCGCGGCAACTCCTCCTCGGCCAAGGCCTTCATCTCGGGGTCCGCCAGCATCGCCTCGGCCTCGGTCAGGTCGTCCAGCGACTGGCGATAGGCGCGGATTTCCTCCACCACCGGCTTCAGCTCGGTATATTCCCGGCTGATCCGCGCGATCTCGGCCGGGGCCGCGCCCGCGTTCAGCTGCGCTTCGAGAAACTCGAAACGTTCGGTGATCTGGGCAAGCTTGTCCAAGGGAACCATGGCGGGGGGTTTGGCAGGCAGGCCAGCACCCGTCAAGGGTCCGCCCCAAGCCCTTTCACATTTGCCCAAATATCCCCGCCGGAGGCCGCCCGAGCGGCTTTGCGTCCTTCACGCAAAGCCGCGAGACAAAAGGCTTGCGCCGCAGGCGCTCGATTTCATAACTGCCCTCACCGCTGGGTCCGCGCCCAGTGGTAGAGGCAGATCAGTTCATAGGCGACATGCGCCCCGGCGATCGCCGTGGCCCCGGTGGTGTCATAGGGCGGCGAGACCTCGACGATATCCCCTCCGACCATGTTGATCCCGGCCAGGTCGCGCAAGGCCGCCGCCGCCTGCCAGGAGTGCAACCCGCCCCAGACCGGCGTCCCCGTTCCCGGCGCGGCAGAGGGGTCGAGGCAGTCGATGTCGAAGGTCACATAGGTCGCCCCGTCGCCGACGATATCCTTCGCCCTGGCCACCGCTGCCGCCACCCCCTTCTCATGCACCTCGCGCGCGTCGATGACATGGACGCCCAGGTAATCCTCGGTCGTGGTGCGGATGCCGATCTGGACCGACCGTTTCGGATCGACCAGCCCGGTCTTCACCGCCTTGTACATCATCGTCCCGTGGTCGATCCGCGCCAGGTCGTCGTCGGGCCAGAGGTCGGAATGGGCGTCGAAATGGATCACGCCCAGCGGGCCGAACCTTTCCGCATAGGCCTTCAGGATCGGAAAGGTGATGTAATGGTCGCCCCCTAGGGTCACCGTCCCCGCCCCCGCCTTCAGGATGGTGCGGATATGGTTCGTCAGCGCATCGGGGAAGTCGGCGACCCTGGCATAGTCGAAGGCGAGGTCGCCGTAGTCGATGATCGACAGCTCCTCCAGCGGGTTCGTCGGCCAGCCATAGGGCGGGTCATAGGGTTGCAACGTCGAGGCCTCGCGGATCGCGCGCGGGCCGAAGCGGGTGCCCGCCCGATGCGTCACCGCCTGGTCGAAGGGCACGCCGGTGATGGCGAGGTCCACCCCGGTGAGGTCCTTGGTATAGGTCCGCCGCAGGAAGCTGGTCGCCCCGCCGAAGGCGTTTTCAAAGGAATATCCCCGGTTGCCTTTCCGGGTGAAGGCCGTATCGACCTCCGTCTTCGCATCTTCCAGTGCCATGCTGATCTCGGGTCACAAGGCGCAGTCGTTCATCGGAGACGCGCGGATCCGGCCCGCTCAGGAAACCCGGCCCGCACGCCTCTGTCAAGGCAAGCGGCGAAGATTGAACAGAATCCGCCAGAGAATAAGGCAAGGGACCGCCCAAGCGGCCAACAACCAGAGGACAACGAATGTCATCTCGCGCCCATCCTGGCCGTATCCTGATCCGACCAGCATCGAGCAAGCCGTCTCACCCCAAACAATCACCCCCCACGCAAACCGAGCACCCTCCCACGCGTGCCAGATCAGGACCGGCGTCAAGGCACCCAGCAGGAGCATTGGCACAATCCCCGGCCGTGCGCGCCATAGAAGGGCCAGAGCGAAAGAGTAACAGATCAGGACAAGGCCCAGACCGCCCAGTTGATCCGCCGAGCCTTGGGTGCAGGTCCCGGCATAGCGCGATAGCCAGGCATTCGCCGCCCCGAAATACAGAAGCAGGACCGCAGTCTTGATCATCCGATCCGGTGGCCTTCCCGCACCAGCTCGTCCGTGACCTGGCGGATCGCCTTTTCCAGCACATCGGCCACGAAATCCACCTGCCCTTCGGTGATGGTCAGGGGCGGCGACATCACGTTCAGATGCCCGATGGGCCGCACCATCAGCCCCATCGCCTCGGCCGCGTCGCTGATGCGCTTCGACTCGTTCACCCCATCCGGCAGCGGCTCCTTGGTCAGCTTCGAGGCCACATTCTCCACGCAGACCATCAGCCGCCGCCCGCGCACCTGCCCCACCAGCGGCAGCGCTTCCAGCCCTTTCAGCCGGTCCAGGAAATAATCCCCGACCGTGGCAGCATTCTCCAGCAGCCCCTCGCCCTCGATGATCTCCATCGACTTCAGCGCCGCCGCGCAGCTGACGGGATGGCCGGAATAGGTGAAGCCGCTGGTGAACCACCGCTCACCCTTCGCCGCCATCGCCTCCCAGATCCGGTCGCTGAAGATCAGCGCCCCCAAGGGCAGGTAGCCCGAGGTCAGCCCCTTGGCGCAGGTGATCATGTCCGGCACCACGCCGAACTCGGCCTCGGACGCGAACCAGTGCCCAAGGCGACCGAAGGCCGTCACCACCTCGTCGGCGATGAACAGGATGTCGTGGCGCTGGCAGACCTCCCACATCCGGCGCAGGTAGCCCTCTGGCGGTACGATCACCCCGCCCGAGGCCTGGATCGGTTCGGCGATGAACCCGCCGATCCGGTCGGCCCCGACCCGCGCGATCAGCGCCTCGAACTCGGCCACGAGCCAGTCGCAGAAGGCCGCCTCGCTCATCCCCTCCGGGCGGCGATAGGGGTTCGGCGGGGTCAGGTGGTGGATGCCGTCTTCCTTGTAGCGGAATTCGGCCACCCGATCGCCGGGCCGCTTGCCCACCGATTGCGACAGGTAGGTGGAGCCGTGATAGGAATGATCCCGCGCCACGATGTCGGTCTTGCCCGGACGCCCCATGCAGGTCTGATAGTACCAGACCATGCGGACAGCGGTATCCACCGCCGTCGAGCCGCCGGTGGTCAGATGCACCCGGTTCAGGTCACCCGGCGCCAGCGCCGCCAGCCGGGCCGAAAGCTGCGACGAGGGTGCGTTCGTCACGTCGACGAAGCTGTTGGCAAAGGCCAGCCGCTCCACCTGATCCGCAATCGCCTGCGCCATGTCCTTGCGCCCCAGGCCGACGTTGGTGCACCACATGCCGCCGACCGCATCCAGATAGCGCCGCCCCTCGGCGTCCCAGAGATAGCAGCCCTCACCCCGCGCGATGACCAGAGAGCCCTCGCGCTCGAACGGGCCGAAGTTGGTCCAGGGATGCAGGGAATGCGCCCGGTCCATCTCCCACAGATCGGCGGGTGACGGGGTGTTCGGCAGGTCGAGGGTCATGGCGGTCTCCGGGCACTGACTGTTCAGTCAATGTAGCAGTTTGATCAAAACCCGGCCAGCCCCCGCTTTGGTCCAAAGGTAGCGGTGGGGCAAGATATGGTGTCCAAAGGTTGATCCGGCCCCCATCAGCGGCCCCGCCCGGGCGCAGCTCGGGACAAATCCGATTCGCGCCTTTCATCCTTGCCGAAATATCCCCGCCGGAGGCATCCACCGCCTGCCCCGCCCGCAAGCGTCAGAACAGCTTCTGCTTGGCCTTCGCCACGTTGAAGCCGTGGCCTTCCGCATTGGTGCAGGTCATCCCGGTCTTGGCCGAGACGCAGGAGATGCCTCCCAGCGAGACCGCCTCGCCATAGGGCAGCACCGGGTTGCCGGGGTCCTGCACCGTGTCGCCCACGCAGAGGAGTTCCCCCTTGCCGGACGCGCCCACGCCGAAGGCCATGCCCCAGTCCTGTTCGCAGCCCGCCGGTCTCTTGGTGTAGCTGGGCGTATAGGACCGCAGGTCGCAGCGCGCCTCGGTCCGGCCATTGAAGGTGTACATCGCGCAATGGATGTTGCCGGTGGGCGAGCGGAAGCCGAAATACTCATCGGCCAGCGCCGGGGTCGTCGCCAGCAGCGACAGGGAAATTGCAAGGGCCTTCACGCCAGAATCCTCTTCCTGAAAAGGGTCGATGGCAGCACTCTAGCTGCCCCGCTCCCGTCCGGCCAGTATGACATCCCCGATGCTGAAGCCCGCCTTCGCCTATGTCCTTCCGGTCTTCGCCGTGGCCTTCGCGCTCGGTCTTGCGGGCAGATCGGCTTCGGTCTGATCCCGTGGATCCGTCAGGCCAAGGGCTGAGCCCGCTCTACCAGGCGGGCGAAGAAGCTGGCGCCGACCGGCGCCGCCTCGTCGTTGAAGTCGAAGGCTGGATGGTGCAGCCCGGCCCCCGGCCCGGTGCCGAGGAAAAGATAAGCCCCCGGCCGCGCCTCCAGCATGTAGCTGAAATCCTCCGACCCCATTTCGCGCCCTGCCCGCGCATCCACCGCGTCGGCGCCCGAGACCTCGCGCGCGACCTCGGCGGCGAAATCCGCCTCTTCCTCGTGGTTGATCGTCGCGGGATAGCCCCAGTCATAGTCGATGCTCGCCGTCACCCCATAGGCCGCCGCATGGCCCTCGACGATCTCGAAGAACCGCTTCTTCAGCAGCGCCCGCACATCCGGCTTGAAGCAGCGGATGGTGGCGGCGAAGCTTCCGTTCTCGGGGATGATGTTCGAGGCCGACCCGGTATGGATCATCGTGACCGAGATCACCGCCTCGTCCAGCGCATAGACGTTGCGCGGGATGATCGTCTGCAGGGCCTGCACCATCCCGACGATGGCCACCACCGGATCGACGCATTCATGCGGCGTGGCCCCGTGCCCGCCGCGCCCGGTGACCTTGACCACCGCGGTATCGACCGAGGCCATCAACGGCCCCGGCGTGGTCTGGAAATGTCCAAAAGGCACGTTCGGCGCATTGTGGATGCCGTAGACCTGGCCGATCCCGAACCGGTCCATGATGCCCTCCTGCACCATGACCTGCCCGCCACCGCCATCCTCTTCCGCCGGCTGGAAGATCAGCGCTACGGTGCCCGAGAAGTTCCGCGTCTCGGCCAGATACTTCGCCGCGCCCAGAAGCATCGTCACATGCCCGTCATGGCCGCAGGCGTGCATCTTGCCCTTCACCGTGCTGGCATAGGCCGCCCCGGTCAGTTCCTCGATCGGCAGCGCGTCCATATCGGCGCGCAGCCCGATGACCGGCCCGTCGCCGCGCCCGCGGATCAGCGCCACGATCCCGGTCTTCGCGATGCCGGGATGGATCTCGTCCACCCCGATCTCGCGCAGCCGATCCGCGATCCAGGCCGCCGTGTCATGGCAGTCGAAGGCCAGCTCCGGATGCTGGTGCAGATACCGCCGCCATCCCTTCATTTCCTCGGCGTAAGAGGCGATACGGTTCAGAACGGGCATGGCGGCGGTCCTCGAAGGCGTTGCGGTCAGCCTTTGATCAAATCCGAAAACCGGACAGACCGCAATCACCGAAGCGCGCAGGCCCGCGGATGTGAAGAGCGCGGACCCTTAGCCGTCGAAGTCCACCGTCTCCATGATCTTCAGCGCGGCGGCGCGGGCCTTGGCGATGTCGGCCAGAGGCGTCGCATCGGGGGTGAACTCGCCCCAGCTCTTCACCAGTTCGGACCGCTCGACGCCGACTTTGACCGGGAATTCATAGTTCGTCTCGGCGTAGATTTTCTGCGCATGATCGCCCGAGAGCCATTCCATGAATTTCAGCGCGTTTTCCTTGTTCGGTGCGGATTTGGTCATCGCAACGCCCGAGATGTTCAGGTGCGTGCCGCCGCCCTCGAAGGTCGGGAAGACGATGTTCACGGTTTCGGCCCAGGCCTTCTGTTCCGGGTCGGCGAGCATCTGGCCCATGTAATAGGTGTTCCCCAGCGCGATATCACATTCACCGGCGGCGATGGCCTTGACCTGGTCGCGGTCGCCGCCATCCGGCTTCTTCGCCAGGTTGGCCTTCAGCCCCTCGGCCCATTTGGTCGCGGCTTCCTCGCCATGGTGGACGATCATCGCGCCAAGGAGGGCGACGTTGTAGTCGTGCAGGCCCGAGCGGGTGCAGAGCCGGCCCTTCCATTTGTCCGAGGCGAGATCCTCATAAGTGGTGACATCGCCGGGGGCGACGCGGTCCTTCGAGGCATAGACGACGCGGGCGCGCGAGGTGAGACCGAACCAGTGATCGGCGGGATCGCGCAGTTCGGCGGGGATGTTGGCTTCCAGCACGTCGGACTGGACGGCTTGCGTTACATCCGCATCGACGATCTGCATCAGACGGGCAATGTCGACCGTGAGGACAAGGTCGGCGGGGGAACGGCTGCCCTCGGCCTGGAGGCGCTCGGCCATGCCCTTGTCGACGAAGGCCACGTTGACGGTGATGCCGGTTTCGGCGGTGAAGGCATCGACGAGGGGCTGGATCAGCTCGGGCTGGCGGTGGGAATAGACGTTGATTTCCTGGGCGAAGGCGGGAACGGAAGCGGCGAGGAGAGCGAGGGTCGAGAGACGCAGCATTGACTGACTCCTTTTGTCGGGTTTATCCGACGGTTTAGGTGTCGGGGGGATAGGGGTCAAGGCACGATGGCAAACCGTCGGCACTTTGTCGCGGACGGGGGGAATGCTGGACCGGCCCGTCCCCGAAGGTGCGGAGGGGACGTATCCTCGGCGGAGCGGCCCTGCCCCATCGCCACACGTCCCCCTTCTGGACCCCGACCGGAGTGCATTTCCGCCCTTCCCAAGTGCGGAAAGGCGACGCGACCCGGTAGGGGTCTTCTTAGCGCCCTGCCGGGCGATCAGAAGATGCGCGGATTGGGGCCGGGCTCGCGCCAGATCGGGTTCGACCAGGCACGTTTGCCTGCCGCGTCGATCACCGAGACGCGGACCCAAGGGCTGCCGAGCAGGCGGTCGAGCGGCACTTCGCAGCGGGTCATCGAATGCCCGTGCACGCCTTGCGCGCCCGTCCCCCAGCCCATCGCCACCACCGAGACGGCGGCGGTGCATTCGACCACGATCCTGTTGCCGTCCAGATGGACATCGTGGATCTGCGGACCCTGCGATGAATAGAAATCCCCGCGTTTCAGGGCGGCGAGCAGCGCCTCGGGCGTGTTCTCGGTGGCCTTCACCATGACCCAGCCGCCGAAGTGGTCGGGCTCATGGAAATGCGCATCATCGGTGGCGATGAGGCTGATCTTGCGACCCTCGGTCAGCAGAAGATCGGCGATCCCGGCCCCGTCCGGGCGGTCGCAGCCTGTGGCGCAGCCGTGGTTGTAGATCTCGACCGCATGAGCGGCCTCGATGGTGCGGGCGTCAGCCAGCGTCAGGCCGGACCATTGCGGATGGGCGACGGCGACAAAGGCCCCGGCGGCCGCCGCGCGGGCGGCAATGTCAGGACCGCTCTCCTGCCCCGGTTCAGCGATGAAGCTGGTGGTCGAGGGCGGGGGGAAATCATCGGGCAGGCCCACGGCGAGGATATGCCACAGCTCGCCATTCGACTGCGCGCCGGAGTGGAGTTCGGCCCCGATCAGCGTGGTGAAGCTCTCGCTGCGGAAGGGGCGGCTATCGACGATGGGATAGTCGTAGATGCCGATGAAATGGTCGGTGATCGCGAGGAAATCATAGCCTTCGGCCCGGTAGCGGCGGCAGACTTCCTCGGGCGAGAGAACGCCGTCGGAGCGGGTGGAATGGGTGTGCAGGTTGCCGCGCCAGAAGCGGCCGGGGGCGGTGAAGGCGGAGGGGCGCATGGGGGATCCTTCGGCAAGGGGCGCGGGACGGCCCCGCGCTTCGGCGGAACCTTGCCCGGCGGCGACCGGCCAGGCAAGGGACTGTCGTGGGCGGCGACGGCACATGCTATCGGTTTGCAATGTGAGGTTGTGTGGGTGGTGCAATGAAGATGGAACCCGTCGAAGCCGCGGCGGATGGTTCCGCAGACCAGGACGTCGTCTGGTGGATGACGGACCGGGCCGACCGGGTGGCGGCTTTCCTGAAGGCGCTGAGCCACAAGGGGCGGCTGATGATCCTGTGCCATCTGGCGGGGGGCGAGAAATCGGTCACGGAGCTGGAGGAACTTCTCGGCCAGCGCCAGGCGGCGGTCAGCCAGCAGCTGGCCCGACTGCGGCTGGAGGGGCTGGTAAGCACCCGGCGCGAAGGCAAGGCGATATTCTACGCGCTGCGGGACCCGCGGGTGAAGCGGCTCTTGCGCGAGATTCCGGGGCAGTTCGGCTAACCCCGCCCGATATAGGGCATGTCGCGGGCCATGATGGTCACGAAGGGGGTGTTCACCTCCAGGGGCAGGCTGGCCATGTGCAGGACCATCGCCGCGACATGCTCGACGTCCATCACAGGCTCCACGCGGGTCTCGCCATTGGCCTGGGGGACGCCGGTGGTGAAGGCGGCGGCCATGTCGGTCAGCGCATTGCCGATGTCGATCTGGGCACAGGCGATGTCATAGGCGCGACCGTCCAGGCCGAGGGTGCGGGTGAGGCCCGTCACCGCATGTTTCGACATGGTATAGGGGGTGCTGCCCGGCCGCGGGACATGGGCTGAGATCGAGCCATTGTTGATGATGCGTCCGCCGCGCGGGAACTGGCGGCGCATCAGGCCGAAGGCGGCGCGGGCGCAGAGGAACATGCCCGTGATGTTGGTGCGGCTGACCTCCAGCCAGGTCTCGACCGGAATCTCGTCGATGGGCGCGGCCGGGGCGGAGATCCCCGCGTTGTTGAAGAGGACGTCAAGGCGGGACAACTGGGCGAAGGCGGCGTCGATCTGGGCCGGATCGCCCACGTCGGCGGTCAGGATGCGGGCGTTGTACCCGGCGGCAGTCTCCTCCAGCGCGGCGCGGCGGCGGCCGAGGAGCGCGACCTCCCAGCCCTCGGCCAAGAAGAGACGTGCGGTGGCGCGGCCGATGCCGGCCCCGGCACCGGTGATCAGGATCGAGCGGGTCATGCGGGAACCTCTTGCAGAAAGTGGTATTTGAGCAGCCACAGCGAGAGCCGTGCGACCATGGCGGCGGGCAGTCGGGTGGCGGCGGCGACCTCGGCCTCGGTCGCGCCGCCCGGGCCGGTCGCCTCATAGGCGGCGAGGACGGTCTGGATGCGGGCGGGGTCCTCCAGCAGGCGGCGGCGGAGGGCGTAGTTGCGCAGTCCGAAGGTCTCGGCGACCAAGGGGCGATGGGCAGACCCGGTCGCGGCGAGGCGGCGGGCCTCGGATGCAAAGCCGGTCGGATAGGCGGCGAACATCTCCTCGACCGCCGGCCCGACCGGGATCAGGCCCGGCTGGCGCGGGGCCACGTCCGGACCGCCCTGCGCGCGGGCATGGGCAAGCATCGCGGCCTGCTCGCCCCAGAGCGCCTGCATCTGCGGGATCACCGCCGACCAGTCATAAAGCCGCTGCGCCCGCTCGCGCGCCTTGGCGCCCATCCGTGCCCGAAGGTCGGGGTCGCGGGCCAGCGTCACCAGCGCACGAGCCAGGGCGGCGACGTCGACCGGGGTCATCGCGGAGAGCTGGCTGAGGTATTGCAGGTAGCTGTCGGTGCCGCCAAGGAAGCGCGCGGAGACATAGGCCGAAAGCCCGGCGCGGGGCAGCTCGGTCGGGATGCGGAAGCCCACTTCCGCCGTCACGGTATCCTTCATCCCATCCCAATCCGAGACGATCACCGGCAGGCCCGCCGCCATCGCCTCGATCGGTGCGAGGCCGAATGTTTCCTGCAGGTTGTCGACGGGGAAGACGAAGACATCACCGCCCGAGAGCGTGGCCTTGCGTTCAGTCGCATCGCCGCCGTCGAGCACGTGATAGCCGCAGGAGGGCATCAGCCGGGCGGCGGCAGTGGCGAAGGTCTCGGCCCAGGGAGCCTCGGAGAATTGGCCGCAGAGGACGAGGTGGAGCTTGGTTCCGGGGCTACGAAGCTCGGCGGCGGCAAGCTCCAGCGCCAGGAAAAGGGGAAGCGGATCGAATTTCTCGTCCGGAGTCAGCCGAGCGATGGAGACGGCGACCATATCTCCGGGCGCGGCGCCGATCCGGGCGCGAAGGCCCTGGCCAAGCACCGGGTCGGGCCGGAGCACGGCGCAGTCGATCCCGAGGGGGATGACGGGCAGAAGCGGGCGCGCGGGCAGGACGGCGCCTGGGAAACGCTGTGCAAGATGCGCCTCGGCCAATTCCATCAACCGGCGGACCGAGGCCTGCACCGCGGCGGAGGTGCAGATCACCGCGTCCCAGGGCATCTGCGGGGCGGAGCGGAGGTCGAAGAGCGTCTGCATCACATTACGCGTCGCGGTGGTATGGGTAATGCCGCAGAGCGCCCAGGCGGCGGCGCCATGCGGGGCGCGGCGCCAGGCCTCGGTCGGAGAGATCGGGGCGGGATAGTAGACGACATCGACCGGGCTCAAATCCTTCGGTGCATCGAGCCGGACCGCGCGCAGGGGCCGGGTCACGCCGGTCGCGCGGGCAAGGTCGGCGAAGGTGGCATGGTCGGACTGGGCATGAGCGATGGAGACGAATTCCTGCACCTGACCGTGGGCGAAGAAACCGCGCAGGAAGCTTTCCCCGGCGACGCGGCGGCCGTTGATGCCTTTCTTTGCCGGGTCGTAGCCATCGGCCACATACCAGATCGCGGCATTCGCCATCGGCGGGGTCGAGGATGCGGGCATCAGCGGCGTTCCATCCAGAGCCAGGGGGTGGGCGAAGCGCGCCATTCCCACAGCAGCAGCAGGCGGTCGAGGTCGGACAGCGTCTCGGCCCAGGCGGGCAGGAGATCGGGCCGGAGCGCGCGGTCAATCCGGGTGACATGGTGGCTGGGGGCGAAGCGGCCCTCAAGGCTGGCAATGAGGCCGGGGCGCAGGCCTTCGTGGACTTCGACCAGGATGTCGGCCTGCGTCAGCGCGGGAGCTTTGGCGGGGTCGAGAAGTGCGGCCTCGGCACCTTCGATGTCGCAGAGGATGAAGGTCGGGGCCTTTGTGCAGAGCGCGAAGTCGGCATGCGAAACCTCGGGGCCTATCTGCAGCCGCTCGGCGACGCCGTTGGCCACGGCGAGGGCAGCGCACAGCGCACGGGCCCCGGGATCGCTGTCGCGGGCGTGGACGGTGGCGCCTGGCATCCGGAGGGCGAGACCCACGGCATAGTAACCCTCGGCGCAGCCGATATCGAGGATCTGCGGATAGCCGCGGGAGATCACCGTCTCGATCACCGGATGCAGGCTGGCCTCATAGGCGCCGAGAAGGCGGGGCGCACGGCCCCCTTCGGACACCTCGACAGCATAGGCCATGCCCGCGAAGGGACCCGAGAGAACCGTGCCGCCGCCGCGCGCGCCCAGCGTGTTGGCGAGGAGGATCGAGCGCCACTTCGCCAGAAGGCGCAGCTGGCGTTCCAGCCGCGCAGGCGTCGGCGGTTCGGCCTGCAGACGGGCCAGCCCATCTTCGACCGAGCGGGTCAGTGCGGTGGGAAGAGCGGTCATGCGGCATCCCATGGATTGCCCGGTCATGGGTAAGGGCTTGCGCCACCGCCGTAAAGCCGGATCAGGCGGCGGGACCCTGGGCGCGGCGGATCAGGATCGCCCGACGCAGGAAGGCCACAAGGAAAAGGCTGGTCAGGACCAGGATGATGGTCGGCGCGGGGGCGCTGTCGAGGTGGAAGCTGACCCAGAGCCCGGTGGTCATGGCGAGAAGGCAGACAAGGGTCGCCGCGATCAGCATCGCGCCGAAGCTGCGGGTGATCAGGAAGGCGATGGCTCCCGGCGCGATCAGAAGGCCGATGGCCAGGATCAGCCCGACGGAGGAGAGCGTGGCGACGATGGTCAGGGCCAGGATGGCGAGGAGGCCGTAGTGCAGAAGCTTCACCGGCAGGCCCGAAACCTGGGCCTGTGCCGGGTCGAAGGCGTGGAGCATCAGGTCGCGCCATTTCAGCACCAGGACAAGGGCCACGGGGGCGGCGATGGCTGCGGCGGCGATCAGGTCGCCCTGCCCCACCCCCAGCATGTTGCCGAAGAGGATATGGTCGAGGTGGACATCGGTCGGGAAGGCGGTGATCAGCACCACTCCGCTGGCGAACATGGCGGAAAAGACCACGCCCATCACCGTGTCGCGCTTGATCCGGCTGTTGTCGGCCAGCCAGCCCGTCAGCAGCGCCGAGCCGAGGCCCGCGACGAAAGCCCCGATCAGAAGCGGAAGGCCCGCCATATAGGCCAGCACGATGCCGGGAAGGACGGCATGGCTGACCGCATCGCCCATCAGCGCCCAGCCCTTGAGGACCAGGAAGCAAGAGAGCAGCGCGCAAGGCGGGGCGACGATCAGCGCGATCAGGAAGGCGTTCCGCATGAACGGGAACTGGAAGGGTTGCATCAGGAGGTCGATCATGCGCTTGCCCTCCGCTTCGCGGCGAGAAGGCCGTGCTTCGGGGCAAAGACGAAGGCCAGCGCGAAAAGCGCGGTTTGCAGGAGGACGATGATGCCGCCCGTGGCGCCGTCGAGGAAGTAGGAAAGATAGGCTCCGCCGAAACCGGTCGCGGCGCCGATGCTGGCGGCAAGCGCCAGAAGCCGGGGAAAGCGGTCGGTCAGAAGATAGGCTGTGGCGCCGGGGGTGACGACCATGGCGACGACGAGGAAGGCGCCCACGGTCTGCATCGCGGCGACGGTCGAGGCGGAAAGGAGGGTGAAGAAAATCCCCTTCAGCAGGTCTGGGCGCAGGCCGATGGTGCGGGCATGGGCCTCGTCAAAGAAGGTGACCATCAGGTCCTTCCAGAGGACCAGCAGGATGGCGGCGGAAACCCCGCCGATGATGACCAGTTGCAACGTGTCGCCGGGCGAGATGGCGAGGATATTGCCCATGGTGATGGTCTGGATCGAGACCGAGGTCGGGTAGATCGAGATCAGGAACAGGCCAAGGCCGAAGAAGGAGGTGAAGATGAGGCCGATCACGGTATCGGTCTTGAGCCCGGTTCGGTTGCTGAGAAACAGCATGGCGGCCGCGGCAAGCCCCCCGGAGAGGAAGGCGCCCAAGGCGAAGGGAAGGCCGAGGATATAGGCCCCGGCGACCCCCGGAACGACGGAATGCGAAAGCGCATCGCCGATCAGCGACCAGCCTTTCAGCATGAGATAGGCGGAGAGGAAGCCGCAGACCCCGCCGACGAGGGCGGAGACCCACATGGCATTGGTCATGTAGCCGTAGGCGAAGGGTTCAAGCATGGACAGCCTCCCGCGCGTCGGGGCGGTTGTCAAAACGAGCGGCTGCGCCGCGCGCCTCTTGTCTCGCCTCTGCGCGCGAAGGGCGCGCAACCGGCTCGGGCGAAGGGCCTCCGGCGGGGATATTTGCGCAAATGTGAAAGGCAGGACCGGTCATCTGTCGCCCTTCCGGCCGTATTGCACGAAGGGGCGTTCGTCGTCGGTGAGGATGCTGATCTCGCGGGTGTCGTCGTCGTCATGCAGGTCGGTGCCACCGAGGGTGAAGTGGCGGAGCACGCCGCCGAAGGCATGTTCCAGATTCTCGCGGGTGAAGGTGGTCTCGGTCGGGCCATAGGCGAGGACCGTGCCCTTCACCAGCACGGTGCGGTCGCAGAAATCGGGGACCGAGCCGAGGTTGTGGGTCGAGACCAGCATGACATGGCCCTCGTCGCGGAGCGTGCGGAGAAGGGCGATGATCTGCTCCTCGGTCTTCACGTCGACCCCGGTGAAGGGTTCGTCGAGAAGGATGATCCGCCCCTCTTGCGCAAGCGCCCGGGCGAGGAAGACGCGCTTCTTCTGGCCGCCGGAAAGCTCTCCGATCTGGCGGTGGCGGAGGTCGGTCAGGCCCACGCGCGCCAGCGCCTGATCCACCTTGGCGCGGTCGGTCGCAGAGGGGCGGCGGAGCATCCCCATATGGCCGTAGCGGCCCATCATCACCACATCCTCGACCAGGACCGGGAAGGACCAGTCGACCTCCTCGGCCTGGGGAACATAGGCGACGAGGTTCCGGCGCAGGGCCTCGCGCACGGGCATTCCCAGAAGGCGGATCGTGCCGCGGGCTACCGGGACGAAGCCCATGATCGCCTTGAAAAGGGTGGATTTCCCGGCGCCGTTCACGCCCACGAGGGCGGTGATCGTGCCTTGGGGAATGGCGAAGCTCGCATCGGTCAGTGCGGTCAGGCCGTTCCGGTAGGTGACGGTGACGCCTTTGGCGAAGATGCCTTCGCTTGCGCCAATCTCTGCCGTCTCGTCGCGCATCATGTCCTCGGTCCGGTGGGTCAGTTCGCCGGGGCCAGGCCCCGGGCGATGGTTTCGGTGGTGACTTTCAGAAGGTCGAGATAGGTCGGGACAGGGCCGTCGGGCTCGGACAGGCTGTCGACATAAAGCACGCCGCCGAAAGCCGCGCCGGTTTCGCGGGCGACCTGTTCGGCGGGGTCGGAGGAGACGGTGCTTTCGCAGAAGACCGCCGGAATCCGGTGTTCGCGCACCCCGTCGATCACTGCACGGACCTGGCGGGGGCTGCCCTGCTGGTCGGCGTTGATCGGCCAGAGATACAATTCGTGCAGGCCGAGGTCACGGGCGAGGTAGGAGAAGGCGCCCTCGCAGGTGGTAAGCCAGCGGCGGTCCTCCGGCAAAGCGGCGATCTCGGCCTTCAGCGGGTCGAGCGCGGCGGCGAGGCTGGCCTTGTAGGCGGTCGCATTGGCGGCATAGGTCGCGGCATTGGCGGGATCGGCGGCGGACAGCGCCTTCTGGATGTTGTCGACATAGATCGCGGCGTTCGACAGGCTCATCCAGGCGTGGGGATTGGGCTTGCCGTCATAATCGCCGCCGGTGATCGAGATCGGCGCGATTCCATCGGTCAGGGTCGCCGACGGCACCTCGCCGAGGTTCCCCAGGAACTGCTCGAACCAGCGTTCCAGGCCGAGACCGTTGCGCAGGATCAGGTCGGCATCCGAAGCGGCGACGATGTCCTTCGGCGTGGGCTCATAGCCGTGGATCTCGGCGCCGGGCTTGGTGACGGAGACGACATCGACCCCCTCCCCCGCCACGTTGCGGGCCATGTCGGCGATGACGGTGAAGGTGGTGACGACCTTCAGCCGGTCCTGGGACAGCGCGGGCCATGCGGCAAGGATGAAGCTGGAAAGAAGAAGCGAACGGCGGAAGGGGGACATCGGGCACCTGTCTGGTCGGATGGATTAGAATGTAAATGAGAACTATTTGCAAGTAGGCAAGTGGCAGTGCCCCGATGTGTGCGGGAATCCGTTCCGCGGGCTACTTTCCGGGTCCGAGCCGCCGTGACAGGATCGGCGCGACCACGATGATCACCAGGATGCGCACCACATGATGCAGGGCCACGAAGGCAACATCGGCGTGGATCGCAAGGGCGATGAGCCCCATCTCGGTCAAGCCGCCGGGGGCGAGCGCCAGGATGCCCTGATCCAGGCCGACACCGGTCACGGCCCGCATGGCAAGGGCGGCGGCCAGGGCAAGGCATAGCGTCAGGATGGTCGCGCCAAGGCTGAGGAGCCCCGCCCGCAGAACCAGGGTCGGGCTGATCCCGCGGAAACGGCAGCCGAGGATGGTGCCCAGCACCACCTGCGCCAGATTGACCAGAAGGCCGGGCGGCGCGCTTTCGGTGATCCCGGCCATGTGAACACCCGCCGACAGGATCAGCGGGCCGAGGAACGACGGGGCCGGCAGACGCAGGCGCAGCCCGAGCGCCGCGCCCAGGATCGCGCAGACTGCCATCAATGCAGCGTCGGCAAGGCCGGGCATCGCCTTCGCCCCAGCCGCACTGCCCGCCCCGCCCACATCATAGCCAAGCACCAGCCGGAACAGCACCGCCATCACCCCGATGGTCAGCACGATCCTCAGCGAATGAGCCAGCACCACCGCCGAGACATCCGCGCCCCGCGCCTCGCCCAGTTCCACCATTTCGGACAGTCCGCCCGGCATGCCCGCGAAATAGGCAGTGGTCCAGTCCTGCCGCCCGACCAGCCGGTAATAGGGCACGACCAGCGCCGCAACCGCCGCCAGATAGACCAGCAGGATCGACAGCGTGATGACCGCCTCGCCCGCCTGCTGCACCACATCGGATGTGAAACGCGAACCGAGGAGAACGCCGATGACCGCCACGATCGCCGGGCGCAGCCGCGCGGGCCCCAGAACCGGCCAACCCGCGACCGAGGCCACCATGGTCACGAACAACGCGCCCAGCATCCAGGGCAAGGGCAGTGACAGGGCATAGAAGGCCAAGCCGCCCAGGCTTCCCAGGGCAAGACCGGCGGCGATGCGGGCCAGTGGCGGCAAGGTTCCGTCCAGGGTCAGGCAGGCCCGGTCCGGACGGGTCCGGGAAGGGCGGAGGGGGGTGGACACCCGGCAGGGTCCGAGCACGAACCAGGTGTTCAGCTTCGGCTTGGGGTCTAATCCGGGCTTCGGGCCGGTTCAAGAGGTCCGGGGTTTGGATCGAGGATCAACTGCGATCTCCCGTCACGTCGTGATCGTAGAGCCAGTCGAAGCGGCTGACCATGGTACCGGGGGAGAAGCGGCCAAAGAGCCGAAGGCCGGTGTGGCCGATCATCCGCGGCAGGCCGGACAGGTGGTAGGCCCGGGCATTGGCATTGGCAGCGGCGACGATGCGGGTGGTGCGGGGCTTTCGCGCGGATTGGTAGGCCGCCAGCGCGGCGGCGGGGGTGTCATGGGTGGCGAGCATCCGGGCCAGAACCCAGGCATCCTCCAGCCCCATGCTGGCGCCTTGCGCGAGGAAGGGCAGCGTCGGATGGGCGGCATCGCCGAGGATCGCCACCCCGCCCTGCCCCATCGGTTTCACCCAAGCCCCGGCGACCTGGTGGCGGAAAAGACCCCAGAGCCAGGGGTCCTCCACCCGGTCGAGCCAGCCGCGGACGCGGGGCGAGAAACCCTCGAAGGCGATACGCAGGGTGATGGCGTCATCCCGCAAAGTCCAGCTTTCCTCGGCCCATTTCTCGCGTTTCTCGACCGCGACGATGTTGCGGAGCGTGCCATTGCGCAGCGGGTAGCTGACCAGATGGCGGCCGGGGCCCATATGGACTTCGGCCACCGGGGACGCGCCGGGGTCGCAGGGGATCACCGCGCGCCAGGCGACCTGACGGGTGAAGAACGGCGTTTCCGGCCCGTTCAGCGCAGCGCGGGTCTGGGAATGCAAGCCATCCGCCCCGATCAGCAGCGGCGTCTCGATGCGCTCGCCGGTTTCAAGCGTGATCACCGGACGCGCGCCGGAAACATCTACCGCGGTCGTCCGGGAGAGGAGGCGGAGCGTGACGCCCGCTTCGGTGGCACCCTTCAACAGAAGTTCGATCAGATCGGCGCGATGCAGGAAGTGATATCCCTGTCCGGGGCGCAGGCGGCCGAGGTCGAGGCGCGTCACGCCCTCGCCGGTCGGCCCGTCGATCAGCTGCACCGCCTCGGCACGCATCGAGGCGGCATCCAGCGCCTCTTGCAGGCCAAGCCCGCGCAGGACCGCCGCCCCGTTGGGCGAGATTTGCAGGCCTGCGCCGACCTCGCGGATAGCATCCGCCTGTTCCAGCACGGTGACGGCGGCCCCGCGCAGGGCCAGCGCGCGCGCCGCGGCAAGCCCCGCAACACCGGCGCCGATGATGGTGACGGGCTGGCCGATCAGGCTCATGTCGGAAACTCCTGATACTGCGGCAGGTCATCGGTGATGTCATGCCACGCCGCCTTGGACCCGACGAAAATATGCGCGGCGGGCCGGATCGAGGGCGTGTCGATCAGCGTTCCCATCGCGACATGCAGCCAGCGACCCTCGCGGACCACCGAATAGAGGAGAGAGCCGCAGGTCGCGCAATGGGTGTTGTTGGTGAGGTCGTCGCCATGGACCATCAGCCGGTCGGCACCGTGGGTCAGGGCCAGCCTGTCGCGCTGAATGCCCGCAAAGGGTTTGAAGGCGGCGCCGGTGGTGCGGCGGCAATTGCCGCAATGGCAGTTCAGCGCGTAGTCGAAGGCATCTTCGACCGTGTAGCCCACCGCGCCGCAATAGCAGCCACCGGTCAGGCGTTTGTCAGACGGGCTGGACACCTCCGGCCCCCTTCCTGGGTCTCAGTCGTCGCGATGCACCTTCTCGCGGCGTTCGTGCTTTTCCTGCGCTTCCAGCGTCATCGTGGCGATGGGCCGCGCATCCAGCCGTTTCAGGCTGATCGGTTCGCCCGAGACCTCGCAATAGCCGAACTCGCCGCTGTCGATCCGGCGCAGCGCCGCGTCGATCTTGGCAACGAGCTTGCGCTGGCGGTCGCGGGTGCGAAGTTCCAAGGCGCGGTCGGTCTCCTCTGACGCGCGGTCGGCGATGTCGGGGACGTTGCGGGCGCTGTCCTGCAGGCTGTCGATGGTCTCGGCGGACTGATCCAGCAGCTCCTGCTTCCAGATGAGGAGTTTCCGCCGGAAGTATTCGAGCTGCCTGTCGTTCATGAACGGCTCGTCTTCGGCGGGGCGGTAATCGTCGGGCAGGAAAACTTCGGCCTTCATCGAAACTCTCTCCTTCGCGCCGGACCTTGCCGACAGGTGGGCTTCTGTCATGGCGCGCTCCTGTTGCGCGGGCATGTATCCCAAGCCCGGAGGATTGTCACTAGCGGTTGCGACATTTTCTGGGCATGGGTAGGGTTTGTGAATGGCCGGGAAACAGGATGTTGAAAGCGCAATGAAATTCGCCTCGACCGAAAGCTATGTAGCGTCCGACGATCTGGCGCTTGCAGTGAACGCTGCGGTGACGTTGCAGCGGCCCCTTCTGGTCAAGGGAGAGCCCGGCACCGGCAAGACCGAACTCGCGCGGCAGGTGGCGCAGTCGCTGGGGCTGCCGCTGATCGAATGGCATGTGAAGTCGACCACCAAGGCGCAGCAGGGACTGTACGAATATGATGCGGTCAGCCGCTTGCGCGACAGCCAGCTGGGTGAGGCGCGGGTGCATGAGGTGCGCAACTACATCCGCAAGGGCAAGCTCTGGCAGGCCTTCGAGGCCGAGGGGCGCGTGGTTCTGCTGATCGACGAGATCGACAAGGCGGATATCGAGTTTCCGAACGACCTGTTGCAGGAACTGGACCGGATGGAGTTCCACGTCTACGAGACGGGGGAGACGGTGCGGGCGAGGCACCGGCCGGTGGTGATCATCACCTCGAACAACGAGAAGGAATTGCCAGACGCCTTCCTGCGGCGCTGCTTCTTCCACTACATCCGCTTCCCGGATGCCGACACGCTGGCGGCAATCGTCCGGCTGCATTTTCCGGGGATCAAGGAGGCGCTTCTGGCCGCCGCGCTGACGCAGTTCTACGAGCTGCGCGAGGTGCCGGGGCTGAAGAAGAAGCCCTCGACCAGCGAGGTGCTGGACTGGTTGCGGCTGCTTCTGGCCGAGGATCTGGCGCCAGAGGATCTGCGCGGAGAGGCGAGGAACGCCCTGCCCCGGCTGCATGGGGCGCTGTTGAAGAACGAGCAGGATGTGCAGCTCTTCGAGCGGCTGGCCTTCATGGCGCGGGGGCAGCGGTAGCCTCGGCATCGTGACGGCGGCGGGCTTCCGTCAGGTCTTCGGCGATGGCGGAGAGCTTGGCGGGGCACCTTTTCGGTGATCGCGCCGTTGACGTTGCGGAGCGGCCGGTTGCCGCCGCGCCGAAGATCGGCGGCAATGTGATGCGCGCGGAGGCCGTGGCTGGAGCCGAAGCAGGAGCGGATGAACTCCGGTCGGGTCCAGATGGCCCAGATCGGGGCGACCGGCGAAATGGTGCGGGAGGCGCAGTGCTGGCGCTATTGTCGTCCATTCTCGGCGGCCTCCTCGTTCATCCGGGCGATGAGCGCATCCATGCGCTCGAAGGCGCCCTCCACCTCAATCCCGCAAGCCGAATCACTTCTCGTCGGTTTGCGGCGGGGAAAATCCCGGCGAATGAGTGTTGGATTTGTAATATTCCATGAGGTGCACGGATACATCCTGCGACCAGCCGCACTTCAACCGCGAGGGATAGTGGCTGGAAAATCCGGGATTTTCCCGAATTGACTCGAGGGCCTTCGGGCCGGAGACTTGTCCCTGCCCTGCTGCCCGGGGCGCGCTGCCAGACTGGTTCCTCGATGCGCCTGCCCCTGTTTCTGACCGCCCTTTGCGCGCTTGCCGCCTGCGCTCCGCCTGCGCAGGTGTCGAAGAACCACCCACCGATGGCGGTGGGGGTGGGCTTCGGCGACCCTTCCGCCTATCGCGCGCTGGCGATGCCCTCGGGCGGCTCGTCGCGGACGCAGGACTTCATGGACCTGACCTTCGCGATGGAAAACGGGCGCGGGCTGGAGACGTTCAGCCGGTTCGAGGGGCCGGTCACGGTGGCCCTGCGGGGGAACGCCCCGCCCACCGCCGCCAAGGACCTTGCCGCTCTGATCGGGCGGCTGCGGAACGAGGCGGGGATCGACATTTCCCCGGCCACCGGCCCGGCGACCATCACGGTGGAATTCGCCTCGCGCGCGGAACTGCGGCGGCTGGCGCCCACGGCGGCCTGTTTCGTGGTGCCGAACGTGTCCTCGCTGGCCGACTACCGCCGGTTGCGCGGGTCAAAGCGGGTGGATTGGGCCACTGTCACCCGGCGCGAGAGCGCGGCGATCTTCATCCCCTCCGACACCAGCCCGCAGGAAGTGCGCGACTGCCTGCACGAGGAGCTTGCCCAGGCGCTGGGGCCGCTGAACGACCTTTACCGGCTGTCCGACAGCGTCTTCAACGACGACAACTTCCATTCGGTCCTGACCGGCTTCGACATGGACATGCTGCGGATGACCTACTCGCCGCAGCTTTCCAGCGGGATGAGCCGCGAGGAGGTTGCCGCAAGGTTGGGCACGTCGCCGGTCGTGGGTCCGGGCAACCCTCCGGACTGGACCCACGCCATCGAGGCGGCGCTTGGGAAGACCGGCTCGCTCACCACGCGGAAGGTGGCAGCCGAGCGGGCGCTGGCCATCGCGCAAGCGAGCGGCTGGCAGGACGGGCGGCTGGCCTTCAGCTACTTCGCGGTCGGGCGCCTGATGGCAGGGTCGGAGCCGGTGCGGGCGCTGGATGCCTTCGACCGCGCGGCGCTGCTTTATGCCCGCCTGTCGGGGGGCGAGTTGCAACTCGCGCATATCGACATGCAACTGGCCGCGATGGCGCTGGCCGGCGGCCTGCCGGAAGAGGCGTCGCGGCTGGCCGACCGGGCGATGCCGGTGGTGAAACGGCACGAGAACGCCGCCCTCCTCGCCACGCTGATGCTGATCAAGGCCGAGGCGCTGGAGAAACTGGGCAACCCCTCGGCTGCGGCGGCGCTGCGGATGGACAGCGAACCCTGGGCGCGCTATGGCTTCGGGCCTGACAGCGAGGTCAAGGCCCGGATGCGCGACATCGCCGCCGTGGCGGACCGGTCGGCGAAGGGCTGAAGGGGCCGGTGCCCCGGAAATGGGGCGCGATGTTCGTGATCGGCGGGCTTCTTCTGGGGGCGATCGGCGGGGGATTGAGGGCGAAGGCGCGCGGCGGCAAGCTGGCCGACATCCTGCTTTATGCGGCGGCGCACGCGGTTATCTTCGGGCTGATCGGGCTGTTCATCACCATCTATCTCGACCGCATGTTGCGCGGCTAGGCCATGTTCCTGCCGTTCTTCCAGACCCTGCGGGAAGAAGCGGTGCCGGTCTCGCTGCGGGAATTCCTGAGCTTTCTGGAGGCGATGGTGGCAGGGCTGGTCATCTATGACCCGGAAGGCTTCTATCACCTCGCCCGGCTGACGCTGGTCAAGGACGAACGCCACATCGACCGCTTTGACCGCGCTTTCGCGCGGGCGTTTGCCGGGCTGGAGGGCGTGACGGCGGATCAGGTGCTGACGGCGCTGGACCTGCCGCGCGACTGGCTGGAAAAGCTGGCGGAACGCCATCTCAGCGCCGAGGAGCGGGCGGCAGTACAGGCGCTTGGCGGGTTCGAGACGCTGATGGAGACGCTGCGGCAAAGGCTGGCCGAGCAGAAGGGGCGGCATCAGGGCGGATCGAAATGGGTGGGGACGGCAGGCACCTCGCCCTTCGGCGCCTATGGCTACAACCCGGAAGGCGTGCGGATCGGACAGGATGCCAGCCGCCACCAGAGTGCCGTCAAGGTCTGGGACCGGCGCGAGTTCCGCAACCTCGACGGCGATGCCGAGATCGGCACCCGGACGATGAAGCTGGCGCTGCGCCGCCTGCGCCGCTGGGCGCGCGAGGGCGCGGCCGAGGAGCTGGACCTGGACGGCACGATCCGGGCCACGGCGGCGCAGGGCTGGCTCGACGTGCAGACCCGGCCCGAGCGACGCAATGCGGTGAAGGTGCTGCTGCTTCTGGACATCGGCGGGTCGATGAACCCGCATGTCCGGGTGATGGAGGAACTGTTCACCGCCGCCAAGGCCGAGTTCCGGCATCTGGAGGTCTTCTACTTCCACAACTGCGTCTATGAAGGCCTCTGGCGTGACAACCGGCGGCGCTGGGATCACCAGACCCCGACCTTGGACGTGCTGCGGACCTATGGGCCGGACTGGCGGCTGATCCTTGTCGGCGATGCGGCGATGTCGCCCTATGAGGTCACCCATCCGGGCGGCGCGAACGAGCACTGGAACCGCGAGGCGGGACAGGTCTGGCTGCAGCGGCTGCGCGCGCAATGGCCGCATCACCTGTGGATCAACCCGGTGGAAGCGCGGGCCTGGGGTCACGCGCGGTCGACCCAGCTTATCCGCGACATCTTCGAGGACCGGATGGTGCCGATGACGCTGGACGGGCTGGCGCGGGGCGTCCGCGAGCTGCGCTGAGCTTTGCAGGGCGGCCGCGGGTGACTATATCCGACACATGACCAAGTTCCTCCCGCTGATCCTTGTCGTCGCCTACGCCTTCCTGATGATGCGCTTTTCGGTCTGGCGTACGCGGAAGCTTCTGGACGAACGTTCGGTTCCCCTGACCGATCCGTCGATCACCCGCCTTGCCGACCGGATGGCGGTGGCGATGGGGGTGCCGGAGATCAGGGTGAACGTCTTCGAGGTGGAGCCGGTCAACGGCCTGGCAGCCCCGGACGGGCGGATATTCCTCACGCGCGGATTTCTGAACCGCAAGGCCCGCGGCGAGGTGACGCCGGAGGAGTTGGCGACAGTCATCGCGCATGAGATGGGCCATGTGGCGCAGGGGCACATGCGGCGGCGGATGATCGACTTCACCGGGCAGAACGCGGTCTTCGTGATGCTCTCGGCGCTTCTCAGCCGGTTTGTGCCCTTCGTCGGCGTCTGGATCGCCAACCTGATTTCAACCGCGCTGATGGCCCGCCTGTCGCGCCGCGATGAGTTCGAGGCGGATGCCTGGGCGACGGCACTGCTGATCAAGGCGGGGATCGGGACCGGGCCGCAGAAATCGCTTTTCCGCAAGCTGGGCGCGCTGACGCAGAACCATGCCGAGGGGATTCCGGCCTGGCTTCTGAGCCACCCGCATGTGGACGACCGGATCGCCGCCATCGAGGCGAACGAGGCGCGGTGGATGGGCGCGCGTCAGGGCGCCTAGCGGGCGGGGCTTTCGGCCTTCTTTTCCCAGCGGCCCGTCTCCTCGGACCAGTATTGCGCGGGGTGGCCGGCGGTGGTCATCGCCTTCCATTGTACGCGGGCGGCCTGCAGCCGGTCGGAGTCATTGCCGTCGAAGAGAACCCAGACCCGTTCCATTGCCGCAATCTCGGCATCGGTCGCTTCGGCGCCATCGACCAGCGCAAGGACCTTCGCGCCATTCGCAGGCAGCCCGAGGCCGAGAAGGACGGGTTGTTCGGCGTCCTGCGGGCCACCCTGCAGCCCATGCGGCAGGAAGCTGTCATCGCCGCCCTTCAGCCAGAGCGCGGCGTCGAGACGCTCCAGCGCTGCCGGATCGGTGCCCCGCACCATGACGCGCCAGCCTTGCATCAGCGCGCGGGGCGCGTTGACGGCCAGCGTATCGGCGGGGGCCGACTGCATCAGGTGGAAGAACATCACCGTGCCCAAGGTTCACGCCTTTCGGGTCCGCTCGTCGTGCGCCTCCGACTCCTCCTCGCTGCGCCGCGCCCCGCGAGGACCGAAGCGCAGCGCAGGAGGAGCCTCACCTTTCAAACTTGTCGCGGATCAGCCGGTCCAGCGCCATGACGCCCCAGCCGGTCGCCCCCTTGGGCGCAAGCGTGGTGTCGGCCTTCAGCAGCGCGGTCCCGGCGATGTCGAGATGGCACCAGGGCACGTCCGGCTTGACGAAGCGTTGCAGGAACTGCGCCGCGGTGATGGCACCGCCGTCACGGCCGCCCACGTTCATCATGTCGGCAATGCGGGACTTGAGCTTGGCGTCATAGGCATCGCCCATCGGCATCCGCCAGGCGCCCTCGCCCTCGGCCTTCGCGGCGGCGAGGAAGGCGTTGCAAAGGCCGTCGTCGTTGGAGAAGACGCCGGTGTTCTCATGCCCGAGCGCGATGATGATCGCGCCGGTGAGGGTGGCGAGGTTGATCATGCCGGTCGGCTTGAACCGCTCCTGCGCATACCACAGGACGTCGGCCAGCACGAGGCGGCCCTCGGCGTCGGTGTTGATCACCTCGATGGTGTCGCCCTTCATCGACTTCACCACGTCGCCGGGACGTTGCGCGCGGCCATCGGGCATGTTTTCGACGAGGCCGACGAGGCCCACGACGTTCGCCTTGGCCTTCCGCAGCGCCAGCGTGCGCATCACCCCGGCGACCACGCCCGCGCCGCCCATATCCATCGTCATGTCTTCCATGCCGGCGGCGGGCTTGATCGAAATGCCGCCGGTGTCGAACACCACGCCCTTGCCGATCAGCGCGAAGGGGGCCTCGCCCTTCTTGCCGCCGTGCCATTGCATGACGACAACCTTCGATGGGCTTTCCGACCCCTGCCCCACCCCCAGAAGCGCGCCCATACCAAGCTTGGTAAGCTCCTCCTCCTCAAGGATTTCGACGTCGAGGCCAAGTTCCTGCATCGCGGCAAGACGGGCGGCGAAATCGTGGGTGGTCAGCACGTTGGCGGGCTCGTTCACCAGGTCGCGGGTGAAGAACACCCCCTCCGCGACGGCGGCCATCGGGGCGGCGGCTTTTGCCACGGCCTCGGGGTTCGTCGCCATCAGCGTGACCGGGCCGGGGGCGGTCTTCTCACAGGTCTTGTGGCTGTCGAAGTCATAGGCGCGCATCGCAAGCCCGAAGGCGATGTCGGCGGCGCGGGCATGGCCCTCGGCCAGCACCAGCGAGCCCCCTGCCCCATGCGTCTTGCCCACCGCGGCCCCGGCCTTGCGGGCCTGCGCCTGGTCGGCCTTCTTCGGCAGCCGGATCAGTTGCACCGCGTCGGCGGCAAGCCCCGGCGGAAAGGCAAGCTCCATCACCTCGCCCGGTTTCAGCTTGCCGAAGGCGTCGGAGCCCGCCGCACGGGCCAGCGCCCCCTTGCTCAGCCGGTCCAGCTTCCTGAAGCCGGGGCTGGATGGCTGGCCCGCATCCGCCAGAACGGCGATGCGACCCTTCGCATTGGCAAGAGATTCAAGATCGGTGGCCTGGAACTGGATCGGCAGGGGTTTCGGCATCATCCACTCTCATCTGGTCGGGTTTTCGCGCCCCGCAGCGGGTCGGGGCGGCGGCTTGGTCGGGACGCTACAACCCTGCCCGCCGATTGGCCAGATAGCAGTTTTCGCCGCCGGTGAATTCCGCTAGGGTCGCGCCTAGATGTTGTAGGGGACGGGTCGGGCGTGTCTAGATTCGACAGATATCTCTTGTCGCAACTGCTTTCGCTGTTCGGTTTCTTCGCGCTGGTGCTGGTGGCAGTCTACTGGGTCAACCGGGCGGTGGGACTGTTCGACCAGCTGATCGGCGACGGACAGTCGGCGCTGGTCTTCCTGGAATTCTCGATCCTGACCCTGCCGAACGCGATCCGGCTGGTCCTGCCCATCGCGGCCTTCGCGGCGGCAGCCTATGTGACCAACCGCCTGATGCAGGAAAGCGAACTGGTGGTGATGCAGGCCACGGGATTCTCCATGTTCCGCCTGGCGCGGCCGGTGGTCTATTTCGGCCTCTGCGTGATGATCATGCATGCCGTCCTGTCCAACCTTCTGGTGCCCGCCAGCCAGCGCATCCTGAGCGAGCGCTCGGCCGAAATCTCTGAAAACGTGACGGCGCGCTTCCTGAATGCGGGGCAGTTCATGCATCCCGCGAAGGGGATCACGCTTTATATCCGCGAGATCACCCCGACGGGCGAGCTTCTGGACCTGTTCCTGTCGGACGAGCGGGCGACGGGCAGCCGGGCGATCCATTCCGCGCGCAAGGCTTTTCTGGTGCGGGGCGAGGTGGCGCCGAAGCTCGTCATGGTGGACGGATCGACCCAGACGCTGAACCGGGCGGACGGGCGCATGGCGGTGACGCGGTTCTCCGACTTCACTCTGGATCTTGCCGGGCTGGTGAAGGTCGGCGAGACGGGGCAGATCGCGCTGAACGCACTGCCGACGCCGACCCTGCTGCAGGCCCCGCCCGAGGCGCTGGCGGCGACCGGGGCGACGGTCGCGCAATTCCTGGAAGAGGGGCACACGCGGCTGGCGGGGCCGCTGATGTCGGTCGCGGCGCCGATGATCGGCTTTGCGGCGCTAATGCTGGGCGGCTTCTCGCGCTTCGGCCTCTGGCGGCAGATGGGGCTGGCGATCCTTCTGCTGATCGGGATCCAGATGGCCTGGACCTGGGGCGGCAGCACGGCCGCCGCCTCGGCCGCGGCCTGGCCCGCGGTCTATCTGGGGCCGGTCATCGGCATCGTGGCGGCGATGGGCCTTCTCTGGCAAGCGCAACGACCGCGGCGACGGCGGCGGAGCGTGCCCGCATGACGCTGAGCCTTTACATCGCGCGGCGCTTCCTGGGCAGCGTGGGCAAGGTCTTCCTGGCCTTCTTCGCGATCCTGATGCTGATCGACATGATCGAGGAGCTGCGCCGGTTCTCCGATGCCGGGATCGGGCTGACCGGGGCCGCGCATATGGCGCTTCTGAGCGTGCCGGAGACGATGTATCGCATCCTGCCGCTGATCATCGTGATGGGCGCGATCGCCAACTTCCTCGGCCTCGCGCGGTCCTCCGAACTGGTGGTGGTCCGCGCGGCGGGGCGGTCCGGGCTGCGCTTCCTCGTGACGCCCCTTCTGGTCTCGGTCGCGCTGGGACTGGTGGCGGTGGCACTCTTCAACCCGCTGGTGGCGGCGACGTCGAAGGCCTATGACGACGCGCGCTCCAGGCTCAGCCAGGGCGGGCGGTCGGTGCTGTCGGTCGCGGATACGGGCCTCTGGCTGCGTCAGGGGTCGGGCGAGGGGCAGACGGTGATCCAGGCGGCGCGGTCGAACCTGGACGGGACCCAGCTTTTCGGCGTGACCTTCCTCGGCTTCGACCAGAAGGGCCAGCCGACCCGGCGGATCGAGGCCGAGGCGGCGAAGCTGGTCGCCGGGGCCTGGCAGCTGACCGGAACCAAGACCTGGGACCTGACGGCCGCGAACCCCGAGCAGACCGCGGTCAGGGCCGAGGGGCCGGTGGCGCTGGCCTCGGACCTGACGCCCGAGCGTATCCGCGACAGTTTCGGCACGCCCTCGGCCATCGCCTTCTGGGACCTGCCCAACTATATCGGCGACCTTGAACGTGCGGGCTTCTCGGCCCAGGCCTACCGGCTGTGGTATCAGATGGAGCTGGCCCTGCCCATGCTGATGGCAGCGATGGTGCTGGTGGCGGCAGGTTTCACCATGCGGCATGTGCGCTTCGGCGGCACCGGCAAGATGGTGCTTTATGCGCTGCTGGCGGGCTTCGGTTTCTTCTTCCTGCGCAACTTCGCCCAGGCGCTGGGGGATGCCGGGCAGATCCCGATCCTTCTGGCGGCCTGGAGCCCGCCGCTCGCGGCGGTGATGCTGTCGCTGGGGCTTCTGCTGCATCTGGAGGACGGCTGAGATGGCCCGCCTCCTGACGCTTGTCGCGTTGCTTCTGACACTGGCCCTGCCCGCCCGGGCGCAGGAGCAGGCGACGCTGGTCTCGGACAGTCTGGAGATCACCGGCGACACGCGGCTCATCGCCGATGGCCATGTCGAGGTGTTCTTCAAGGGCCGCCGGTTGACCGCCAGCCGCATCATCTTCGACCAGGCGACGAACCGGCTCGAGATCACCGGCCCCATCGTCCTGACCGAGGATTCGGGCGACACGCTGATCCTGGCAAGCCAGGCCGAGCTTGCGGCGGACATGTCGGAAGGCATCCTGACCAGCGCCCGGCTGGTGCTGAACCAGCAGCTGCAACTGGCGGCGAACCGGATCATGCGCGTCTCCGGGCGCTATACGGCGTTGCAGACGGTGACGGCCTCGTCCTGCAAGGTCTGCGCGGGCAACCCGACGCCGCTCTGGGAAATCCGCGCCCGCCGGGTGGTGCATGACGAGGTCGAGCGCCAGATCTACTTCGACCGGGCGCAGTTCCGTCTGGCGGGCGTGCCGGTCCTGTATATCCCGCGCCTGCGGATGCCCGACCCGACGCTGAAGCGCGCGACCGGCTTTCTTATGCCGTCGCTGCGCACGACTTCGGACCTCGGCACCGGGCTCAAGCTGCCGTATTTCATCGTGCTCGGCCGCTCTGCCGACCTGACGCTGACGCCCTACCTCACCACCAAACACTCCCGCACGGTGGAATTGCGCTACCGCCAGGCCTTCGCCACCGGAAAGATCGAGCTGACGGGATCGGTCAGCCGCGACGAACTGATCGAGGGCAAGACCCGCGGCTACCTGCGGCTGCAAGGCGGCTTCACCCTGCCCGCACGGTTCCAGCTGACCTTCGACGGCCGCACCGTGACCGACCCGGCCTATATGCTGGACTATGGCCTCGGGAACGAGGACCGGCTGGACAGCCGGATCGAGATCAGCCGCACCCGGCGAAACGAGCATATCTCGGCCCGGGTCATCACCTTCCAGACGCTGCGCGACGACGAGGACGACAGCTCGATCCCCTCGGTCGTTGCCGACCTGACCTTCCATCGCCGCTTCTCGCTGGGTCCGCTGGGCGGCGAAGGGGGCTTGCGGCTGCAGACGCACAACCAGTACCGCGCCTCGACCAACCCGCTGGACGGCCCCGACAGCGACGACATCCCCGACGGGCGCGACATCGCCCGCATCTCGGCGCGGATCGACTGGCGGCGAAGCTTCATCCTGCCGATGGGGATCGAAGGCACCGTTCTGGGCGAAATGACGGCGGATGCCTATTCGATCAGCGACGATGCGGACTATGCGGGGTCGACGACGCGCACCCACGGCGCCGCGGGGGTGGAACTGCGCTGGCCCTGGGTCAAGGCCGAAGCCGGGGGCGGCACACAGGTCGTCGAACCCGTGGTGCAGCTTCTCTTCTCCTCCTCTGACGCCGAAAGCCTGCCGAACGAGGATTCCGCGCTGGTCGAATTCGACGAGGGCAACGTCTTCGCGCTGGACCGCTTCCCCGGCTCCGACGCGGTGGAACGGGGCCCGCGCGCCAATGTCGGCGTCAGCTGGACCCGGTTCGACCCGCAGGGCTGGTCGATGGGCGTGACGCTGGGCCGCGTCTTCCGCGAGGCGGACCTCGGCCAGTTCGGCCCCGGATCGGGCCTTGCAGGTGCGCAGTCTGACTGGCTGGCGGCGGTCAACTTCAACCTGGCCGACAATCTGGCGATCACCGGGCGGCTGGTGATGGACGATGACCTCGACCTGACCAAGGGCGAAGCACGGGTGACGCTGAACGGGATGAAGACCTCTATCGCGACCTCGATGATCTGGGCGGTGGCCGATCCCTTGGAAAACCGGCCCGAACCGACGCGGGAACTGTCGGTGGACGCCCGCCGCAAGCTGAACCCCAACTGGACCGCCACCTTCTCGGGCCGCTACGACTTCGTGGCCGATCAGGGCACTCTGGCGGGACTGGGTCTGCAGTTCCTGAACGAATGCGTGCGGTTTGATGTTTCCCTCTCGCGTCGCTTCACGTCATCCACTAGTGTAAGCCCGACGACGGATTTCGGCCTGTCGCTGGATCTGGTGGGCTTCGGCGGCGGCGTGACCGGCGGACCGGCGCGGGCCTGCCGGCAATAGGATCGGTGGCGGAAACGGCGGGCAAAGACCCGCGGGTTGAGGAAGAGCGACGGAAACGATGCGATTTTCGGTTCTGAAACGGCAGGCGGCGGCGGTTCTGGTCAGCTTGGCGCTGACCGTGCCCGTGCTGGCGCAAGACATGTTCGCGCCGCGGATCTATGTGAACGACCGCGCGATCACCAATTACGAGGTCGCGCAGCGGGCGCTGTTCCTGCGGGTGCTTCGCGCCCCCGGCAATCCCGAGGAAGAGGCGCTGAAAGCCCTGATCGAGGATCGCCTGCGCCAGACCGAGGCCAAGCGGCTGGGGGTGAAGCTTTCCGAGAAGGACCTGACCGCGGGGCTGAACGAATTCGCGGGCCGGGCGAACCTGACGGCCGAGCAGTTTGCGGCCGAACTGGGCAAGGCGGGAATCGCCGCCGAAACCTTCCGCGATTTCGTGGCTGCGGGGGTGCTGTGGCGCCAGGTGGTGCGGGCGCGTTTCCTGGGCCAGGTGCCGATCAGCGAGGCCGACATCGACAAGGCGCTGGAGGCCGCGACGCGACCCCGGGCCCTGCGGGTTCTGGTCAGCGAGCTGGTGATCCCGGCGCCCGAGGGCCAGGAAGCAGCGGCAATGGCCCAGGCGCAGGAACTGTCCGACACAATCTCCGGCGAGTCGGCCTTTGCGGCGGCGGCGCGCAAGTATTCGGCATCGCAGACCGCGGGGGCTGGCGGGCGGCTCGACTGGCTGCCGCTGGCGAACCTGCCTCCTGCCATCGGCCAGCAGATCCTGGCGCTGGACGCGGGCGAGGTCTCCGACCCGGTCGCGGTGCCGGGGGCAGTGGTGCTGTTCCTGTTGCGCGACGTGGCCACGGACAAGACGGCCGAGCCGGTCTCAGTCTCGGTCGACTGGGTGGAATTCCTGGTGCCCGACGATGCGGCGGAAATCGCCCGACTGCGCGCAAAGGCCGACGATTGCGCCATGCTGATGGGCCAGGCCAAGGGTCTGCCCGAAGACCGGATGACCCGCACCAATGCCCCGATGGGCGAGGTGCCGGGGGATGTGGCGCTGGAACTGGCGAAGCTGGACCAGAACGAGACCTCGGTCGCCCTGACCCGGGGCGGTTACCGGCGGATGCTGATGCTCTGCGGTCGCGCGCCGGTGCTGGAACCGATGCCGACCCGCGCCCAGGTGCGCGAGCAGGTGGTCAACCAGAAGCTGGAAGGTCTGGCCGAGGGCTACATGGAAGAGCTGCGCTCGGCCGCGATCATCCGCGAGCCGTGAGCGCGCCGGTCCTTCTGACCTGCGGCGACCCGGCCGGGATCGGCCCCGAGATCGCGGCCAAAGCCTGGGCGGCGGGCGAGCGCTTCGTCTGGATCGGCGACCCCCGGCACCTGCCCAAGGGGACCCCATGGCACGAGGTGGCCGAGGGCGAGGTTCCGGGCGATGTCCCGATGGCCGTCCTGCGCCACGATTTCGCGTCCTCTGCCCCGCCGGGCCAGCCGGTCGCGGCCAATGCGGCGGGCGTCGTGGCGGTGATCGAGCGCGCGGTGCGGCTGGTGATCGCAGGCAAGGCGGGCGCGGTCTGCACCGCACCCATCAACAAGAAGGCCCTGAAGGACGGGGCGGGCTTCGCCTTTCCCGGCCATACCGAATTCCTCGCGCATCTGGCGGGGGTGGACCGCGTGGTGATGATGCTCGCCTGCCCGGGTTTGCGGGTGGTGCCGGCGACGATCCACATCCCGCTGTCCGAAGTGCCCGCGGCGCTGACCGAGGCGCTTCTGGAAGCGACGATCCGCATCACCCGCGCGGGGCTGGTCCGGGATTTCGGCATCGCCGCCCCCCGGATCGCGGTCGCCGGGCTGAACCCCCATGCGGGCGAAGGCGGCACCATGGGCTGGGAGGAGGAGCGGATGATCAAGCCTCTGCTTAACCGGCTGCGGGCGGAAGGGCTGGACGTGACCGGCCCCTGGCCTGCCGACACGATGTTCCACGCAGGCGCGCGGGCGGGGTATGACGTGGCGGTCTGCGCCTATCACGACCAGGCGCTGATCCCGATCAAGACCATCGACTTCGCGGGCGGGGTGAACGTGACGCTGGGCCTGCCCTTCGTGCGCACCTCGCCCGATCACGGCACCGCCTATGACATTGCGGGGCGCGGGGTCGCGGACCCGTCAAGCCTGATCGCTGCGCTGAAGATGGCGCGCGAGATGGCATCGGCGCGTGGGGTGTAGGCCTTGGACGCCTCCGGCGGGGATATCTTTGCCAGTATGAAAGCCGGGAGGTCGTCTTGGGGACGATAGACGGGCTGCCGCCGCTGCGCGAGGTGATCCGCGCGCATGAGCTGGTGGCGAGGAAGCAGCTGGGGCAGAATTTCCTCTTGGACCTGAACCTGACCGCCAAGATCGCGCGGGCGGCGGGGGACCTTTCCGGCTGCGACGTGCTGGAGGTGGGGCCCGGTCCCGGTGGGCTGACGCGCGGGCTTCTGGCGGAAGGCGCGCGGCGGGTGGTGGCGGTGGAGAAAGACGCCCGCGCCTTGCCCGCCTTGGCCGAGATCGCGGCGGCTTATCCGGGGCGGCTTACCGTGCTGCACCGCGATGCGCTGGAGCTGGACCTTGCCCCGCATCTGACCCCGCCGGTGAAGGTCGTCGCCAACCTGCCCTACAATGTCGGCACCGAACTGCTGATCCGCTGGCTCACGCCCGCGGCCTGGCCGCCCTTCTGGTCCTCGCTGACGCTGATGTTCCAGAAAGAGGTTGCCGAGCGCATCGTCGCGAAACCGCGCACCGAACATTACGGGCGGCTGGCCCTGCTGGCGCAATATCGTTGCGAGGCAAGGATCGTGATGACTTTGCCGCCCGAGGCCTTCACCCCCGCGCCCAAGGTGCATTCGGCGGTGGTGCAGCTGACCACCCTGCCCGGCCCGCGCTTTCCGTGCGACTTCAAACTGTTGCAGCGCATAACGGCCATGGCCTTCAACCAGCGCCGCAAGATGCTGCGGGCCAGCCTGAAGGGGCTGCGTCCAGACATCGAGACAGTGCTGGAAGGCGTCGGCATCCCCCCCACCGCCCGGGCCGAGGAGATCGGGCTGGAAGGCTTCTGCGCCCTGGCACGGGCAGTGGCCTAGCCCCAGGGCAGGCATCAGCCGGGTCAGGCCGAGACCGGCTTGCCCAGGCAGTGCCAGAGTGCACGGGACAGCATCTCGATCCGGATGGGCTTGGCCACGACCGCGGTGAAGCCACGGCCGAGGTAATCGTTGACCTGATGCGTCATCACGTTCGCCGTGACCGCCACCGCGGGGCGCATCGGCTTGCCCTTGCGCGCCGCGAGATCGTTCAACGCGTTCAGCGTGTCGATCCCGTCCATGCCGGGCATCGCGATATCGAGAAGGACAGCATCGAAACATTCGGTCTCGAACCGGTTGAGCGCCTCTCGCCCATCGGCCACGATCAACGTCTCGACGCCAAGCGCCTGCAACATGCTTTGCAGGATGATCCGGTTGGTGGCGTTGTCCTCGGCGGCGAGCACCTTCATCGCGGGAAGCCGCGGCAGCGTGGTCTCGCCCTCCAGCGCGGTCCTGCCGGTGATCACCGGGATCGCCAGTTCGACCCGCGCAGTCACGCCCTGCCCGCGGACCGAGGTCAACCCGACATCGCCCCGCATCAGCCGCGCGAGGCGACGGACGATGGGCAGACCCAGGCCGGTGCCAACATGGCTGCGCCGCGAGCCGCCCATGCCTTGGGTGAACTCCTCGAAGGCGCGGGCGATCTCGGCCTCGGACATGCCGATGCCGGTGTCGCGCACCTCGATCATCAGACGGTCGGGGTCCGAACAGTCAACCTCCACGGTGACGCCACCTGCATCGGTGAATTTCAGCGCATTGCCCAGCAGGTTATGCAGGATCTGGATCAGCCGCATCTCGTCACCCAGCCGCACCTCGCCGGGAGTACCGCCGATGCAGCGGGTGACGAGCCGGACCTGCTTGTCGCTGGCGGCGATCTGGTGCAGCGCGGCGACACGGGCCAGAATCTCCGGCAGCCGGATCGGCCGCGGATCGAGCACCAGCCGCCCGGCCTCGATCTTGGCAAGGTCGAGGATGTCGTTGATCACGCCCAGAAGATGCTCGCCGGAATCGCGGATCACCCGGACCATGGCCTGCTCCGCCGGGTCCGAGAGCCGCCCCGCCAGAACCGTCGCCATGCCGAGCACCCCGTTCAGCGGGGTGCGGATTTCGTGGCTCATCGCGGCAAGGAAGTCGGACTTCGCCCGGTTCGCGGTCTCGGCGGCGGTCATCGCGGCACGCAGGCGCACTTCGTTCTGCACCTCGTCGGTGATGTCGGTGAAGGTGCAGACGACGGCGAGGTCGACGCCGGGGGCGGTCAGCCGGGCCGAGGTGACGGCGACGGCGCGGCGTTCGCCGGTCGGCCAGTAGATGTCGTGGCGCAGGGCGTGCATCCCGGGTTCGCCGGCCAGGGCGCGGCTTACCGGCAGGTTCCCGCTGCTGACGCGGTTGCCCTCCAGGTCTGACACTTCGGCCGAGCCGAGCAGCTTCAAGAGGCAATCCCCCGCCGAGACCCGGCGCCCCAGCACCCGTTCGGCAGCGGCATTGGCGAAGACCACGCCGCCGCGTTCGTCGACGACGACGATGCCGGAGACCGAGGATTCCATCACCCGCGCCAGCGTGTCGCGTTCGCGGGCCAGCGCCGCCTCCAGCGCCTTGGCGGTCGAGATGTCGAGGTTGATGCCGCTGGTCTTCACCGGCCGGCCCGTCTCGTCCCATTCTGCCACCTGCGTCCGGGTCAGGACCCAGACCCAGTGCCCCTCGCGGTGGCGCAGGCGCACCTCGTGCTCGACCTGCCACTGGCCGGCATCGAAGGCTTCGGCTTCATGGGCGATAAGCGCCGCGGCATCATCGGGGTGCAGCATCCCCAACCAGCGGACCAGCGGCATCGGGTTCAGCTCCACCGCCCGGTAGCCGAGGATTTCCGCCCAGCGGTCGCTGACCAGCGTCACCCCGCTGCGCATGTCGTGTTCCCAGGTGCCGACCTGGGTCCCGTCGATCACCTGGCTCAACCGCTCCTGAGCCTCGGACTGGACGGTCACATCCAGCGTGATCCCGGAAATGCGACGCGGGCTGCCATCAGCCCAGCGAAGGGCCACATGGCCACGGGTCAGAAGCCAGACCCATCTGCCCGACTGGTGCCGCATCCGGCAGCGCAGGCCGAATTCGTCGCCGCCCTGCAGGAAAAGCGACAGCTGCACCTCAAGCACGGCGCGGCGGTCCTCGGGGTGGACCAGGTCGATCAACCCGTCCAGCGCGGGGGAGGCCGTCAAGCCAAGCATGGTTTCCCAGCAATCGTTGATCGTGCTGAAACCGTGTTCGGCGTCCCAGTCCCAGACCGCGATCCCGCCGCCTTCGACCACCTGCTGCAAGCGGCGGTCGGCAAGGCGGCGGGCGGTCACGTCCTCGTAAAGGCCCACGGTTTCGCGGGACGGCGTGGCGCGCTCGCGGACCCAGATCAGGCGGCCGTCGGCGAGCTTGTCCTCGTTGTCCCAGACCTCGGTCAGCGGGCGGTCCAGCCGTCGTTGCAGGTTCGCGTCGTCTCTTTCACCCGGAGCGCCGAAGGTTCCCCGCGCGATGGCGGCGCGCAGAAGGTCGTCGTAGAGCGCGCCTTCGCGGATCAGGTCGGCGATCTCGGCGAAGACACGGACATAGGGCGTGTTCCACAAGACCAGCCGGTCCTCGGCGTCGAACACGGCGAAACCGTCGTCCAGCGCCTCGATGGCGGCGAGGAACCGCGACTTGGTCGATTCCAGCCGGTCGCTTTCCAGCTTCAGCGCCCGGGCGGCCTCGACCCGCAACAGGACGGAAGATACGGCCCGGGCGACGGAGGTAAGCAGGAACACCACGTCCTGGCCCCAATGCCGGTCGCTGCGGGAACAGTCGAAGCCAAGGACGCCGAAGAGCCGGTCGCCCTCGCAAAGCGGCACCATCAGCGTCGAATGGGAACCGATCTCCGTCAGGAACAGGCGTTCGGGCGACCCTTCGGGCAGCTCGCTACGATCAAGAACGGCGACGACCCGGCCCTCGATGAAGGCCTGATGCCAGGCGGGGCGGACGACCTGTGGCTGACCCTGCATGACGGGCTTCATCGCCAGAACGCCTGGCCCGACCCATTCATGCGTGTTGGTATACCCGGTCGCAGGGGAGTAGCGGAACAGGAAGGTCCGCGCGAAACCGTAGGTCTGGCCCAGCGTCGCCAGCACCGCCTGGATTTCGCTGTCCATGCTGTCGGGAGTCACGTCGAGCAGGCGGTTCATAAGCTCGACCACGCGGAATTCGACCCGCGCAGGTTGTGCAGTCACAGAGTCGGGCTGACCTGCGTGTCCCATAGATCCCCTGCATTTCAACGGGATTATCCGCGAGAAGCGCCTTTCCCGCAAGCGGGCTTCTCCGGGAGTGCGTTCAACCGCAGAGACCGCTGCACCGAAGGGTGAGACCGCGCCGGTATCGACCGACGGCACGTGCCCCGAAATGACAGTCTCCCGGTGAAAACCGCTTTCAACCGTTTGCAGCTCTGCAGCATCAGCGCGATATCCGCCCTGCGGCCATGGCAAGCGCGCGCCGGGCCGGAGGGTCGCAGCAGAACGCCTTGACAGAACCCCTCCGTCAGAAGCCGGTCAACACCGCCGCCAGCGCAAGGGTCGCGGGCAGTGCCTGAACATAGAGGATGCGCCGCGCCACAGTCGCCGACCCGTAAAGTCCGGCGACGATCACGCAGGCCAGGATGAAATGCGCAAGCTCTGCCCCCGCGCCGGGGATGCCACGGACAAGCGCAAGGATGAGACCCGCTGCGAGAAAGCCGTTGTAAAGACCTTGGTTCGCCGCCAGCACCCGGGTATTGGCGGCGAATTCCGCGCTGACCCCGAAGATGCGGCGGACCTGCGGGGTTTCCCACAGGACCATCTCCATCAGCAGGATGACAAGGTGGATCAGCGCCACCAACCCGACCAGCGCCGCCCCGATCATGCGGCAGGCATCCGGGTCTCGGCCATCTCGGCATACCAGCTGGAGCCGAAGGGGATCGCGCTGTCGTCGAAGTTGTAGGCGGGGTGGTGCACCATCGCCGTATCGCCGTTGCCCATGAAGATATAGGCGCCGGGGCGTTCGTTCAGCATGAAGCTGAAATCCTCGGCCCCCATCAGCGGCGGGGTGTCGGTGTCAACGACGCCCGAGACCTTGCGCGCCACCTCCGCCGCGAAATCGGTGTTCTCCGGCGTGTTGATGGTGACCGGATAGCCGCGCTGGTAGCTCACCTCGGCCCGCGCCCCAAGCGCCAGCGCGGTGCCCTCGACAATCTGGGCGATACGGGCCTCGACGAAGTCCTGCACGGCATGGTCCATGGTCCGGACGGTGCCCTTCATCTTCACCACCTGCGGGATGACATTGTGGGCGGTGGAATCGGTTTCCACGGTGCAGACCGACACCACGATCTGCTTCAGCGGGTCGACGTTGCGGCTGGCGATGGTCTGCAAGGCCACGATGATATGCGCGCTGACCACGGTGGTATCTACGCAGTCATGCGGCTTGGCGGCATGGCCGCCCTTCCCCGTCACCACGATCTCGAACTGGTCGGCGGCGGCCATCATCGCGCCGGGGCGGATGGCGAAATGGCCGACCGGAATCCCAGGCATGTTGTGCATCCCGTAGACTTCCTGCACGTTCCATCGCGACAGCATCCCGTCCTTCACCATCTCGCGGCCCCCGCCGCCGCCTTCCTCTGCTGGCTGGAAGATGCAGACCACGGTGCCGTCGAAATTCCGCGTCTCGGCAAGGTATTTCGCCGCGCCCAAGAGCATCGCCGTATGCCCGTCATGCCCGCAGGCGTGCATCTTGCCGGGCGTCTGCGAGGCATAGGGCACCCCGGTCTGCTCGATGATCGGCAGCGCGTCCATGTCCGCGCGCAGGCCGATGACCCGGCCCCGGCTGTCGCTGCGCCCCTTGATCACCGCAACGACCCCGGTGCGCCCGATGCCTTCCACCACCTCGTCGCAGCCGAACGAGCGGCAAAGATCGGCGACCTTCCCGGCGGTGCGGTGGACGTCGAACAGAAGCTCGGGGTGCTGGTGGAAATCCCGGCGCCAGGCGGTGATCTCGGGCAGAAGCTCGGCGAAGCGGTTCTTGACGGGCATGGGTGGTCTCCTTTGCCCCGGCAGGGTGGACCCATTGCCGGAAAACGGCAAGCCCTTGGGCCAGGGTCAGGAAAACCGGAATGTGATCGGAGACCTGTTGCCGATGTCGCACATTTTCGCCATATCGTCGTAAAATCGTCATGAACCCGGCTTGTTGCGGCCAAAGGCCCGCGCAATATCGGAAAAAGAGCCAGCGAACGGAGCAGTCAGATGGCCACTACCCCCAGCCAGCCCCAACAGGGCGGCACCACGCAGCAAAGCCAGCAGCAGCAGGGCCAGCAGGCCGGCGGATCCACCCAGCAGCAAGGCCAGCCGATCTTCAAGGACTGGGCGTCGATCTGACGCCAGTCCGCTCGGGCAGCGCTTGACAACACCGGGGTCAGCCGCGAGGCTGGCCTTGTTTTGTTCTCACCCCCGCGCCCGATGCCAAACCCCGTCTCCTCGATCCCCAACCTCGGCCCCGCTTCGGAACTGGCCTTTGCCCGCGCCGGGATCACCACGGCCGAGGAAGTCCATGATCTGGGCGCAGACGAGGCCTACCGCAGGCTCCTCGACAGCGGATCGCGCCCGCATTTCATCGGCTATTACGTCCTGGTCATGGGCCTGCAGGGTCGGCCGTGGAACGATTGCAAGGGCGAGGAGAAGAAGGCTTTGCGCAAACGCTTCGACACGCTCTGCGCCGGGTTCAACCGCTCCGATGCCAAACTGCGCGCCGATCTCGAGCAGGCGCTCAGCTTTCTGGGCGTGATCGAGCGGACCTAGCGTTGCGGTGGGATGTGGTGCCCCCAGAGGGACTTGAACCCCCGACCCTCTGATTACAAATCAGATGCTCTACCAGCTGAGCTATAGGGGCCACGCCCTTCAGATACCCTCGGCCTGCGCGCTTCGCAAGGGCATCGCTTGCAGGGCTTCAGTCCTCGCGGCTGCGGGCGACGACCAGCACGGCGGCAAGGCCCACGGCCATGACCAGAAGCGCGGCGGGGGCGGCTTCCGACAGGCGCTCGAGGCTCGACAGCTCGAAGACGCGGGTGGACAACGTGTTGTAGTTGAAAGGCCGCAACAGAAGCGTCGCGGGCAGTTCCTTGACGCAATCGACGAAGACCAGAAGCAGCGCCGTCAGGACCGATCCGCGCATCAGCGGCAGGTAGATCGAGGCCAGCGTGCCCGAGGCCGACCGCCCGAGAGAGCGCGCCGCCATCGAAAGCGAGGGTGCGACCCGGCCAAAGGCCGCATCCACCGCCCCCTGCGCGATGCCGAAGAAGCGCACCATATAGGCGATCCCCAAGGCAAAGGCCGTGCCGGTGATCATCAGCCCCGGATCCCAGCCGGTCAGCGCCAGGATGCCGTCGGCCAGCCGGTGATCCAGCGCGGCCAGCGGCAAGAGCAGCCCCAGCGCCAGAACCGCGCCCGGCGCGGCATAGCCGATCAGCGTCAGCGGCAAGAGGCCGCGTGCCACGCGCGAGCCCTTCATCCGCAACGCATAGACCAGGAAGATCGCCGCACCGACCGTCACCAGCGCAGCAAGCCCGGCGACGACCACCGTGTTCTTCAAGGCCACCAGCAACCCCGGCGCCAGCCAGCCCTCCGGCGCCTTCGCCGCATGCGCCAGCATCACTGCCACCGGCAGCACGAAACCCCCGCCAAAGGGGATCAGGCACAGAACCGTCGCCACCCAGGCCTTCCGGCCCGCGATCGCCTGCGGCTGAACCGGCTGGGCGCTGCGGCCGAGGCGGTGAAAGCGCGCCCCGCCCCGCCCTGCCCGCTCCAACCCCACCAGAAGCAGGATCAGCACCAGGATCACCCCGGCGATCTGCGCCGCGCCCCCGGCATTGTCGCCGTTGAGCCAGGTGGAGAACACGCCCGTCGTCAGCGTCTGCACCCCGAAATGCAGCACCGTGCCATAGTCCGCCACCGTCTCCATCAGCGCCAGCGCCACCCCGGCGGCGATGGACGGGCGGGCAAGCGGCCAGCCGATGCGCAGGAACAGGCCCCAGGGTCCGCAGCCAAGCGCGCGGGCGACCTCATACGCGCGGCCCGACTGCTCACGATAGGCCGAGCGGGCGAGGAGGTAGACGTAAGGGTAAAGCGCAAACGACAGGACCAGGATCGCCATCGGCAGCGACCGCGTCTGGGGGAACCAGTAGTCGCGCGCCGAAGCCCAGCCGAAAGTCGCGCGCAGGGTGGATTGCACCGGCCCCGCATAGTCGAGGAGGTCGACCAGCGCATAGGCCCCGACATAGGCCGGGATCGCCAGCGGGAAAAGCAGCGCCTGCGCCAGCCAGTCGCGGCCGGGAAAGCGGTACATCGAGACGAGCCAGGCCGCCCCGGTGCCCATCCCCGCGGTCAGGACCGCGACGCCCGCCATCA
>Ga0209793_1000192_pt1 | contig 103613 bp, 99 predicted proteins | sample EBPBio122009_DNA_FD_185863 | JGI IMG/M metagenome (GOLD analysis project Ga0209793, IMG submission 185863) | Wastewater treatment Type I Accumulibacter community from EBPR Bioreactor in Madison, WI, USA - Reactor 1_2/2/2009_ DNA (SPAdes) (version 2) | ecosystem: Engineered > Bioreactor > EBPR >... | reverse complement strand
GATCTGGCGGCCGCCCAGGCCATGCAATCCGCCAAGCGCGAACTCTTTGCCGGCTTCGTCAAACCCAAGCGCCGAGCCTGACACGTACCGGCGACGACGCCAGCCGAAAGCCTGCCGCGCTGCGCTTCCCAGACGGACGAATGGCTGCGCCATCTGCCCGCCGGAAGCCCTGCGGGCAGCAAAACGTACAACCGGAATAAATATTCCCTTAACACTCAAGATCAAAACCAACCCGCCAGGATCATCTCAACGCCCCCCGGCGGAATCCGTTAGACTGCCCTTTTCAACCCCTCAGCCCACATCACCGCGTCACCCACTCCGTCGCTCCTTCAGGCTCATACCTGAATTGGAAAATACTGTTGCCCTGAAGGCGGACAGGCCGGGACGGTGCCGAGGCCTCCGGAGTGCGCCAGTGAGGGCAGGCGATTGACAAAGAGGCAGCTGGTCTCTAATCTATGGGAAAGTGGTCTTACCACTTTCCCTGTGACCAAAAAAGGAGGAGACGAACATGACTGAGACAGGCGATCGCGATTACCCGGACAAGCCACCGCGGGTTTACCTATTCGGAACTTGCCTGATCGACATGTTCTGTCCCGAGGCGGGAATGGACGCCGTGCGCCTGCTCGAGCGCGAAGGGATCGAGGTGCATTTCCCGCCCGACCAGACCTGCTGCGGGCAGCCGGCGCACAGCAGCGGCTTTCCCGAGCAGACGCGCGCCGTGGCGCTGGCGCAGCTGCGCCTGTTTCCCGAGCCGTGGCCGGTAATTGTTCCGTCCGGCTCCTGTGCCGGCATGATGCGTCACCACTACCCCAAGGTCTTCGCCGATGAACCGCGCCTGCTGGCCGAGGCGACGGCGCTCGCCGCGCGGGTTTTCGAGCTGTCCGAGTTCCTGGTGCATGTGGCCAAGGTGAGCCTGCGTGACCAGGGCGCACCCACGCGCGTCGCGCTGCACACCTCGTGCGCCGCGCGGCGCGAGATGGGGACGCACGTGCATGCGCGAGCCTTGTTGGCGCAACTGCCCGGCGTCGACGTCGGCCTGCACGAGCACGAATCCGAGTGTTGCGGCTTTGGCGGCACCTTCTCGCTCAAGCACCCGGCGATTTCGTCGGCCATGGCGGCTGACAAGGCCGACGCGCTGAAGGAGACGGGTGCGGTGAGCTTCCTGTCTGCCGACTGCGGCTGCATGCTCAGCCTCAACCACACGCTGCAGAAGCGCGGCGACGGTTTCCAGGGCCAGCATCTGGCGACTTTCCTTTGGCAGCGCACGGGTGGCGAAGGAGGGCAGCAATGAGCGCGCGCGACAACATCCTGCAACGCCTGCGCGCCGCGCCGCAGGGTATGCCACCTTTGCCGCCCGACGTGCGAGCCTTTTATGCGGCGGCGCGCGCCGCCCTGCCAGCGAGCACGCGCGCTGCGCGCTGCGAACTCTTCTGCGAAAAGATGGCCTTCTGGCACGCCGAAGTCGTCCGCGTGACGGCCAGTGACTGGCCGGAGAAGCTGCGCCAGCTGTGCGTGGCGAAGAACGTGCGTTCGCTGCTCTACGGCGAGCACACCGAACAGGCGGCAGCCCTGGTGGGTGCCGGCATCAGCGGACTCAAGCCCTACGATCGGCCGGTGGATGACTGGAAGCAGGAACTGTTCGAGAACACCGATGCCAGCTTTACCTCGACGCGTGGCGGCATCGCCGAGACCGGTACGCTGATCATCTGGCCCGACGCCAGGGAGCCGCGACTGATGTCGCTGGTGCCGCCAATTCACTTTGCTCTGCTCGATGCCGGGAAGCTCTATGACACTTTGTTCGAGGCGATGGTCGAGCAAGGCTGGAGCGACGCTCTGCCGACCAATGCGCTGCTCGTCTCCGGTCCGTCGAAGACCGCCGACATTCAGGTGACGCTGGCCTACGGAGCGCATGGTCCCAAGGAATTGATTGTCCTGCTGCTGGTCGATGAGGAGGAAACGCCATGAACAGCCAACCGCTCAACTTCATTCCGGCCAGCGAATTCAAGCAGCGCGCGGCGGTTGCCGTTGCCGACGAGCACCTGCGCCGGAGTTTTCGCGGGGCAATGGACTTCCTGATCGCCAAGCGCGCGGCCCAGTTTCCGGACCCGGCAGCGCTCGAACGTCAGCGCGGGCTCGCCGAGCATATCCGCAAATACAGTCTGGCGCGCCTGCCGGACCTACTCGAACTGCTCGAACGCAAGCTGACCGAGAATGGCGTGCACGTCCATTGGGCGGAGAACGCCGAGCAGGCCAACCGCGTCATCATCGACATCGCCCGCCGCCATTCGACCAAGCTGATGGTCAAGGGCAAGTCGATGGTCAGTGAAGAAATCGAACTCAACCATGCGATGGCCGACGCCGGCATGGAGGCGCTAGAGAGCGACATGGGCGAATACATCGTCCAGCTCGACGGCGAAAAACCCTCGCACATCATCATGCCGGCGATCCACAAGACCAAGCTCGAGATCGCCCGCCTGTTCGCGGCGAAAGTGCCGGGTGCCGCGTACACCGAATCGGTCGATGAACTGATCGGCATCGGCCGCGCCGTCCTGCGCGAGAAGTTCATGACCGCCGAGATCGGGCTGTCCGGCGTCAATTTTGCGGTCGCCGAGACCGGCACCCTGTGCCTGGTCGAAAACGAGGGCAACGGTCGCATGTGCACGACGGTGCCGGACGTGCACATCGCCATTACCGGCATCGAGAAGGTCGTCGAGAAACTCGAACATGTGCCGCCGCTGTTCGGTCTGCTGACGCGTTCGGCGACCGGTCAGGCGATCACCACCTATTTCAACATGATCAGCAGCCCGCGCAAGCCCGGCGAGAAGGACGGTCCGCGCGAGATGCACCTGGTGCTGGTCGACAACGGGCGCACGCAGGCTTACGGCGACGAGCAACTGCGTTCGACGCTACAGTGCATCCGCTGCGGCGCCTGCATGAACCATTGCCCGGTCTATACCCGCATCGGCGGTCATGCTTACGGCACCACTTACCCCGGCCCGATCGGCGACATCATCTCGCCGCACATGCTCGGCCTGGCGGCAACGCATGTCCTGCCCACTGCCTCGAGTCTCTGCGGTGCCTGTGGCGAGGTCTGCCCGGTGCGGATTCCGATTCCCGACGTGCTGATCCGTCTGCGCGGTGAAGCGCAGCACGAGGCCCGCCCGGGACATCCACCGCTGCTCGGTCAGGGTGCGGCCAGGAACCGCCTGGTCGATGCGGTGTGGTCGGGCTGGGCCGCGCTCTACACCCGCCCGGCACTTTATCGCGCCTTCGGCTGGTTGGCGACGCGCTTCCGGGCGCTGACGCCGCCGCTGCAGTCGGGCTGGACGCTCAGCCGCACGCCCCTGAAGCCGGCGAGGCGGACGCTGCATGAGCTGATGTCCGCCAGACGCCGGTGGTGAGGTAGTGATGCGCATCAACACAAGGAGGTCTGCATGACCCAAACGACGCGTCCGCTTGCCATTCTCGCGGCCGAGGCAGCGCCCCGCACCGTGGCGTCTATCTATCCGGAGCCCTTCGCCGCGCGCATGGACGGCCGCGAGAAGAGGCCGCTTGGCGACCTCTTCGGCCTCGCCGGCTTCGGTGTCAATCTCACCCGGCTGGCGCCGCAGGCGGTCTCGGCGCTGCGCCACGCGCACACCCGGCAGGACGAGTTCGTCTACGTTCTGCAGGGACATCCGACGCTGCACACCGATGAGGGTAAGGTTCAGCTTGCGCCGGGGATGTGTACGGGCTTCAAGGCGGGTACCGGCAATGCCCACCGGCTGATCAACGAAACCGGCGAGGACGTGGTCTATCTGGAAGTCGGCGACCGGACACCAGGCGACCAGGCCCACTATCCTGACGACGACATTCAGGCCGTGCTTGTCGATGGAAGGTGGCGCTTTTCGCACAAGGATGGCACGCCCTATTGAGCGCTGGTCGCTGGTGACGGAGCCGACGCCCTTACCGCGGCGCTGTCGCTGCCGGGCGCAAGTCAGCCTCGCTCCCGGGTGCTTCTCAGCCAGGCCACCAGGGTCTCGACTTCCGCCAGCCGTGCCGGGCCGGTGGCTGTGACCAGGTAGTAGGCGCGGTCGGAGCGTTGCTCGACATCAAACAGGCGGACGAGCGTGCCCTCCAGGACCTGTTGCTCGACGAGGGCGCTCAGCACCAGGCCGACCCCCTGGGAGTGCTCGGCAGCGTCGATCAGCAGGGAAACTTCGCTGAATGACGGGCCATCCTGCGGTTCGGGCAGATCGATGCCGGCAGCCGCGAACCACGGACGCCACGGGATCATCGACTGCCGCAACAGGGTGGCCCGGACGAGGTCGCTCGGCTGATTCAGCCACGGGTGCGCCTTGCGGTAGGCCGGGCTGCACACCGGAAAGATGCGTACGGGAATCAGCTCTTCCGCATCCACTCCCTCCCAGTGGCCGTGGCCGAAGCGGATCGCCACGTCGGCCTCGCCGGCCCGGATGTTCAGGTTTCGGGAGGTGACGACGATGTCGAGACTGATGTCGGGATGCCTTCGCTGGAACGATCCGAGGCGCTGGATCAGCCAGTTGGAGGCGATCGCTGGCGCCAGACTGAGCCGCACCGTCGTCCGGCGACGCCCAGCGACCTTGCCGACGCCGTGGCGCAGGCAATCCAGTCCTTCGCGCACATGCGGGAGCAGATCGCCGCCGTGCGAGGTGAGGCTGACCAGATGGCCAACGCGCAGCAGCAGGGAAACGCCGAGCCGGGACTCGAGTTGCGCGATGCGGTGGCTGACGGCACTCTGGGTAACGGACAATTCGTCCGCTGCCTTCGAGAAGCTGGCGTGACGGGCAACCGCCTCGAAGGCCAGCAGGCCGCTCAGCGCGGGTAGTCGAACGTTCTCTCGCGGTTTCCTGGTCTCGGCCATGGCATGTCGGATTCTCGATTGGCGGGCCGGTCACTTTATCACCGACCGACTCGACGTCGCAGGCGCTGTGCGCCCTTCCGTGTTCATCGGCATTGGCCCGTCATCGCGGCTGGCCGACGGCGTAGCGGCGAGCGCCGGTCACGACCATTCGTGCACTGGAGCCGCCGGCCAGTCGATGACAGAACGCGGGCCTGAGCGGAGTTCATGAAATCTCCACATGAACGCGATGAAAAGACCTCGCCCCACGCCGCTCATGCCGGGTTCAGGATGACCTCCTGACCGAACCCGAAGGAGACTGGCATGGAGCAGCGAAACGAAATCCCCCGCAGCGGGCTGATCCTCCTGGGGCTGGGGGTCGGCGGTCTGCTGCTGGCGATCGCCCTGACCGACCAGAAGCGCACGGTGGGCTTCGACGCGGACCGCTCGCTGGTGGCGAGCTGCGCTCCGGGCAGGGCCGCGGTGTTCACCAACGGCGAACGCCAGGCAGTGTTCGTGCAGAAACCCGATGGTCGGGTGGCCGCCCAGCCGGTATTCCGCAGCGAAGTGATCAGCGGTATCGCGTGCGATTCGCGACGTGGCGAGATCGTCGTTACCACGGCGCACGGAGAAGAACGCGTCGCCGTCGCCGCCGCCAGTGCGGACCGCCGGAAACAGCGGTCGGCGCCGTAAGCGGATCAGGCAGTACCGCCGGTACGCCGCATGCCGTTGGCCTGCGGCGAGGTTGACGACATTCGGCGCGGGCCATAGACTGGACGCCGGTATGGGATTTGCTCGCCGCCAGTGGAGCGTGGATCATCCCGATCGCTCGGCTTGTTCTTCTGTCCTGGATGTCTCCATGATGCATCAGTCGTTGCGTGTATTCCGCGTCTTGTTTCTCGCCGCGGTGGCGGCGTTTTTTCCCTCGGCGCACGCCGCGTGGGGGGACGTCAGCTACGACCCGACGCCCGCCAGAATCGATGAGGATCAGGCTGCCCAGTTCGATGCGTTCGGCTTGTTGACCCATGCCGTTGCCTTCCTATCCGGTCACGGGTCGGCTCGCCAGGACTTCGAGAGTGGCTTCGCGAACGCTCAGGTGCTCGCGGACTGGGTGAGGCTGGGCGACAACCGGGTGCGCTTCGGTTTTGGCGACAGCTTGGCGCGAATCGACTGGCGCGGCCGCATCGGCCAGATCGATCCCGGCGCCTCGGAGTTCGGTCTCTTCCATCCGCGCGGCACCTACGGAAATGCGGCGGGCGTAGCCGGCGACCCGCGCAACTATGTTTCCGACCACTACTTCCTGACCGCCGATGCCGTTCCGGGTGAAGCGAAGCCCTATTTCGTGATGCAGTTCGAGCAGCCGATCGACTTTGTCGCGCTGTCGGTCAGCGACTACACCAGTGGCGTCGGCGGCACCCGCCGTTTCGACCTCCTGGTTGGCGACGACCTGGCAAGCGCCGTGGCCCTGCCGGAATACGGTCACAGGCGGGAGTTCACCTTTCCGCCGGAGGATCTCATCGACGGGGGCTTCTTCTACGTTTTCGGCAGCGGCAAGGGCGATCCGTCGCCCAGCGTTTCTAACCGCTATCCCCGCTTCAATTTCGCCGTCCTGCGTCTCGATCCGGCCGACGCAACGGTCGGTTTCGACAACCTGATAGTGGTCAATGCGGTCCCTCAGCCAGGCGCCCTGGTGGTGCTGCTTGCCGGACTTGGGGCGTTGGCCGCGACCTGGCGTCGGCCACCGGCAAGGGCATAGACCAAGTCGGACGCGCGGTGGTAACGCTGCCGGTGGTGGCGGCGCGTCACGCCGTGTTCGCCGGGCCGACCGCCACTCCCGGAGGGTCGAGGTTCCCCGTGCGGAGGGGGCGTAACGACCGTCGGTGACCTGTCAAAGAGGGCTGTCGGGGTGTCATTCGAGGCCTGTTCCTGCACCTTCGGTTGCCAATTCCTCGATTGACCGGGGTTGTCAGCGCCACATATACTCGGGGTGGTTCTCATGCAGCCCTCGTGTCTGACCTCGACGTCGACACGACGTTGGCGCCGTGAAGCGGTGCGTACGATTCGAGCCCTTGCCGGGTTCGCCGATTTTCCGGCGGGGGGCGACGAGATGTCTTGGGGGGATGCGCGCTCGGCGAGACCACGGGCGCGATGGCTACCGGTGAGCTTGACGCAATAGAGGACGCGTCTTGGGTTCCGGGCGAGTGGAGGCTCATGGCCGTGATACCGATTTGCGTCAAGACGCCGAAGGGCATCGAGGAGATCGAGAAACGTACGTACCGCTTGCCGGTGCGCACGCGTCAGGTGCTCATCATGATCGACGGCAAGCGCGACTATGCGGCCCTTGTGGCGATGTTCCCCGGCGACACCCTGCCGGGGGCCTGCCGACAGCTGATCGACGACGGCTTTATCGTACCGTTGCACAAGCCGGAATCGCCGCCGCTACGGACAGCGGGTAGCTCCCTGCCCGGCGCCGGCAGTGGAGCGCTGCTTTCAGCCATTGATCTGCAGCGCCTCAGCATGGCACGGGATTTCATGGCCAGCACGCTTGCCAGCTTCGTCGGCACTGGCGCCTCGCCGCTCGTCAGCCGCATCGAAGCAGCGGCGCGGTTGCCCGATCTGCATGTGCTCGCCGTGCCTTGGCGAGAAGCCATGGCCCGCTCGCCGGAAGGCCTCAAGCAACTGGCGGGCTTCGAGAACAGGCTGGCGGTGATCGACCAGAACTTCGTCAGCGCGCTGGCTTCGCCCAGGCCTGTACCAACCGGGGCACCGCTGCCTGCGCCGATGAACGATGACGAGCGCCTGGAGATGGCGCGGAATTTCATGGTCAACACTCTGAGCGCGTTCGTCGGCATCGCGGCATCGAGCCTGATCGCGCACGTCGAGGACTGCTCGAGCATCGAGGAGCTGCGTCACCTGTTCATCGACTGGCGCGAGGCGATGTCGCTCAGTCGCGACGGCCGCAAGCGTCTCGGCGAACTGGACGCGAAGCTGGCGGCGCTGGTGTCGTGAAGCGAAGCCTGCCACACACGCCTTGCTTCTGCGCCCGGCTGCGCTGGACGCGACGGATCACGGAGCGCGGAACTGTTGGCCGCTGCCACGGCAGCGGCACGGTCGCCGTGCCAACGGGCGCCGGGGCGTGTCGGGCAGTCGAGGCGTGCGGGGGAAGAAGGCAAGCGGACGGCGGCTGCGGCGCTTGAGCGTTCGAGCGTTCGAGCGTTTGAGCGTTTGAGCGTTTGACTACCTGAGCGTCAGCCGGAAGCCGTCGTTCGGCTGGATCAGCTCGGAAGTGTCGTCGATGAAGAGGTCGTGCAGGATGAACCCGACCTTGGCGAGCATGAAGGGAGAGAGCTCCTCGCTGTGTTCGAGAATCAACTCCTCGCCGCCCTTCATGGCCCGCGCAAGCGGGCCGTAATAAAAAAGCAGGTGTTGCCCGTCCCAGCGTTGCTTGCCGATCAGTTCATCGAGGTCGGTGCGGTCAGTGCAGGTATGCATCATGATGTTTCTCCACAGAGCGAGGCTCCTGTACTGGTTAACGGCTGCTTGTCGGAAAAGGTTGAGTCCGTCTGCTGAATCTCCGCATCTGGCTCGCGTCAAGCCGTCGCCCGGTCGGTCGTTTGTCTGGCCCGAATCAGGAGGCGGGCGCCAGCAGGAACGCTATCGCCGCCTCCCACCAGGCGTCGTCGAGGCGGTCGAACCAGTCGTTGTGTCCGGCACCTTCGATCACCGACAGGCGCCTCGGTTCTGCCAGCCCATCATACAAGGCCCGGCCGAAGTGCGGCGGGATGATCCGGTCGGCAGCGGCAATGACCACGAGTATCGGTCGGCCGAACGATACCAGGTGAACGATGCTGTCGTAGCGATCGCGCAATAGCCAGCTGACGGGCAGCAGCGGGTAGTGGTGGCCGGCGACGTGTTCGAGGCGGTCCCATGGGGTGATCAGCAGCAGTCCGCTGACGGCTTCGTGGCGCCGCTTGCTGGCGGCCGCCGCGACGCCGGCGCCGAGCGATTCGCCAATGACCAGCAGTGGCCCGGCGTAGCGATCGCGAACGAGGGCGATCGTCCGCTCGGCATCGGCGACGAGGCTCTTCTCGCCGAGTTCGCCGGGGCGCGGCCCGTAAGCGGGGTATTCGGCGAGGATCACGCGCAAACCGAGTCGGTTGAGTACGTGCGCATAGAACTGACGGTGCCCCGCGTGCCCGGCGTTGCCGTGGAACACTACGGCCGTGGCGCGTGCCTGTCCTTCCGGTTCGGCGAGCAGGGCGCGGAAGTCCTGAGCTGACGGCCAGGCCGAGAGTCCACCCGATTCCATTTCGGCAACGCTGGCGGGCTCGGGGTAGTAGAGAAGGTGATCCTGGAACATGGCGACTCCGGCGAGGATGAGCAGACAACTGACGGCGACGACCCGCAGCGCCGCTCGGGCGCGTGCAAGACCCGTGCCGCCGGCTGCGGTGGCGCCAGCGATTCCGGACGCGGCGAGGGCCGCTGTGGATCGGCGTTCAGGCTCGTCTGACAAGGCGGGCATCTTCGAACAGTGAGGTAATCTCGACCCGGGCGATGTCGTGGTTGTCCGGCACGATGTAGAGAATCGGCGTGATCAGTTCTTCGAAGATGCCACGCAGGCTGCGCGCGCCCGTCTTGTATTCGATGGCTATCTCCGCTATCTGCTCGAAGACCCGCGGGCCGATCCTCAGTTCCACGCCTTCGCCGCGGAAGATCTCGACGTATTGCCGATAGATCGAGTTTCTCGGCACGCTCATGATGCTGACCAGCATGGCTTTGGTCAGGGGGTGCAGATTGGCGATTATCGGCAGGCGGCCGGTGAATTCGGGAATCAGTCCGAATTCGAAGAGATCGGTGGGTTTGACACGCTTGTTGAGTCGGTCGAGGATGTTCTGGTTGTCGTCGCCCGAGGTGGCGATGAACCCGAAGCCGTGCGTCTTGGACATGATGTTCTCGAGCCCGACGAATGCCCCACCACAGATGAAGAGGATATTGCCGGTATCGATGTAGCAGTTGTCCTTCAGCTTGACGGGTGAGCCTTCCATTATCTTCAGGAGCGCATGTTGTACGCTTTCGCCCGAAATCGCCCTCGCCTGCGCATTGCTTGTCTTCAGTTTGTCGATCTCGTCGATGAAGATGATTCCGTGCTGAGCGTCCTCGATGTTGCCGTCGGCCTTGTCGAGCAGCCGCAGCAATACGGCCTCGATTTCTTCGTTGACGTACTTGGTCTGTGCCAGCGAAGTCGCATCGGCGGTTACGAAGGGGACCTTGAGCATCCGTGACAAGGTGTCGCAGAGGAGGGTCTTGCCGGTTCCCGAAGGGCCGACGAGCAGGATGTTGCTCTTGGCAATGCTCTCCCGGTCACCGTGAAAGGTGGCGATCTTTCGGTAATGCGAGTAGACGGCAACGGCGAGAACCTTCTTGGCGTCTTCCTGGCCGATGACGTACTGATCAAGATACCTGACGATCGCGCTGGGCGTGGTTTCTCTGGCTAGCAAGGCGGTACCCCGATTTCGATGAGTGATTTCAGCAGGTTTGCCGGGTCGGCGCGGAGGAATGCTCCTCTGACCCGGCATGGGCGGTGCTCATCTTATCCGAATCCAGTGCTGGCGCCACGCGCGCAATCGGGCAGCGGCGGATGGTCCCCGCGCCCGCCTCCGAGCTAGCCGTCACGGGCCGCGGCGGACCCGGATGAGCGCCAGGTATGACAAGGGGGCGAGCGCCGTGCAGATCGCCACGGCGCTCGCCAGTGCGCCGGCCCCGCCGGCCAGTCCGTGCCCAACGGCGATGCCGACGAGCGCGGCGAGCGTCATTTGCACGAAGCCCATCAGCGCCGACGCCGAACCGGCCAGCGTTGGATACGCCGCGAGAGCTCCGGCAATGGCGTTCGGCATGACCAGTCCGGTGGCCACGGTACACAAGAACATCGGCCCGAGAAGCGCGGCGATGCTGTGAACCCCCGCGACTACCAGGCACCACATGCCGGCTCCGGCGATCGCGCCGAGCCAGGCCCCACCCGCCAGCAGCCGCACACTCCCGAGGCGCCTGACCAGCCGACCGGAAGCCAGCGAGCCGAAGAGGTAACCGGCGACGACCACACCAAAGCACATCCCGTATACCTGTGGCGTCAGGCCATGGCGCTCGGCAAGAACGAAGGACGAGCCGGAGATGAAGGCGAACAGCGCGCTGTAGGAGAACGAGAAGGTAAGCACGTTGCCGAGGTAGTGGCGGTCGGCAAGCAGGCGCAGGAAAGTGCTGGCCATCTGGCGCGGGTGGGTCGCACCGGCGTCACGATGGACGTTGCTTTCGCGCAGCAGGCGTGCCACCGCGATCAACTGGGTCGCCCCAATCAGTAGCAGGACGACAAAATTGGACTGCCAGCCGAAGAGCACCGTCAGGAAACCGCCCAGCGTCGGTCCGAGGAGTGGTGCAATCGCCATGGCGCCACCCATGTAGGCGATGATGCGCGCCGAATCGGTGGCGCCCCAGACATCGCGCACGATGGCCCGGCCCAGTACCGGGCCGGCGCAGGCACCGAGGGCCTGCACGAAGCGGGCGAGAATCAGCACTTCGATGCTGTCGGCAAAGACGCAGCCGAGTGAGGCCGCGCAATAGATCGCCAGCCCGGAAAGCATCGCCGGCCGGCGGCCGAAGCGATCGGACAGCGGTCCGTAGACGATCTGGCCGCAGGCAAAGCCGGCGAGAAACACCGACAGCGTCAGTTGAACGCGAGCCGCATCGCTGGCGAAGACTCTCGCCAGGGTGGGCAGAGCCGGCAGGTAGAGGTCGGTCGATAGCGGCCCGAGGGCGACCAGTGTCGTCAGCAGTACCGCCAGACCGCGCGAGCGGGGTGGCGCAGTCAGTCCGGGGGGCGCCGCAGGAACGGCCACATGGAACTTTCGCGGCTCCTCACCGGGCGTCGCGGAGGGCTACTTGCCCTTGAAGTCGAAAAACATCTTGAAGCAGCGGGCAAAGGCGAGCGGGGTCTCGCAGTGCTCGGCCCAGAGTTCGGCGGTCAGCGAGAAGGAAACGTCGCCTTCGGCCTCCCTGTCCTTGACCCAGACCAGACGCCGATCGCTGAAGATACCGGTGGGCAGGCGGCTGCGTATGAATTCCCAGACGTCGTTGAGATCGTCGAAGCTGGCCAGGTCGCCCGCTCCATCGGCGCCTTCCTCCTCCTCCACGAAAACCTGATAGCGCATCACTCACCTCGGCAAAGAAACGGCCCGACCCGGGAAAGCCGAACACATGGTTGGTTCAAGGGGCGCAATTATTGGCGAAGGCGAGCGAATAGTCCATCCCGCCGGCGACGATCACGGTCGCCCGGCGACCTCGCTGTGGGCCGCCGTCGCCGCTCATGGCGCCTGCAGGGCGGCCAGTTCCCGCTCGTCGAAACCGGCCGCCCGGCGAGCCGCCAGATTGAAAGGGCCACGCAGGCGCGGGGCGTCGTAGGACTGCGCGAGCTGGCCGTAGGTCGTCAGCGGGTCGAGGTCGCGCTGGTCGCAGAGCCACCGGTACCAGCGGTTGCCAATGGCGACATGGCCGATTTCGTCACGCAGGATGGTCTCGAGGATACTGGCGCCGCGCACGTCGCCGACCGACCGCAGCTTGTCACGAATCAGCGGCGCCGCGTCCAGACCGCGCGCCTCGAGCGTCCTCGGTACCAGCGCCAGACGCGCCAGGAGGTTGGCGCTGGTCTTCTCGGCCATCTCCCAGAGGCCGTTGTGGGCCGGAAAGTCGCCGTAGGCGTAGCCAGTTGTTGCCAAGTGGGCCTGCAACAGGTCGAAGTGGCTTGCCTCTTCCCTGGCGACACCGAGCCAGTCCCGGTAGAACGCGGCAGGCAGGTCGTCGAAGCGCCAGACGATGTCGAGCGCGAGATTGACGGCGTTGATCTCGATGTGAGCGAGTGAATGAATCAGGGCGGCACGTCCCTCCAGGGCGTTGACCGGCCGCTGTGCCACCTGCGCAGGCGGTACCAGCAGCGGCCTGGCGCGGCGACCGGGTAGCGCTTCGCCGGCCAGTCGACGGATGTCGGGAGTAATGAACTGCTGGGGCTCGTCAGCCAGCGCAATGCTCCTGACGGCGGCGCACTTGTCATCGGGGGCCGCGAGCAGCAGGGCATCGAGGGCAGCCTGGCGCAGGTTCACGGCGGGCTTCCGGGCACTGCGGCCTGCGGTGAGGCAACAAAGCCATAGCGTCCCGGGACAGCCGAGCGCTGCAGCGGGACCACCGGTACGCGGGTGCCCTGCCAGTCGAGCGCGAGCGCGTCCGCACCGACCCCCTGAGTGATGAAGGCGAGCAGCGCCGGCTCGTCGGCGATTTCGCCGCTCGCCAGGTGGAGGTGGCAGAGCAGGGTAGGCAGGTCGCGGTCGGAGAGCAGGGCGATGCCCTTCGGAATCTCGATCAGGAGACTCCCTTCCTCGTCGAGCGCGGCGCCGCGAATCTCACCGACCGGTTCGCCGACGTGCGTCGCGAGCGCGTCCGCCGCCACGAGGTGCACGATCCACGGCGTGTAGTCGAGTTCGACAAACACTCGCTGCGGGCCGTTCTGGACAAAGTAGTTGCCGTGTTCGTCGTGCGAGTACTGTCGATTGAGGAAATCGTTCAGGCCGCAATGGGTGACCGGGTCGCCGCGCAGCCGCCAGCGGCCGCGTCGATCGAGCGACAGCCAGCCGTAGCAGGCGGGGACGTTCGGCCAGCGTAGCATGGCACTGAAGTCGGGTTCAGGCATTGGCTGTCCGGCGTGCGAGGTCGGCGCAGGCCACCGGCGTGGTCGCCACTGTGGTCAGCGGTCCGGCCCTCAAAGCAGTTCTTCGACGTGGCGGGCGATGGTCTCGGGTGTGCTGGCCGGCGCGTAGCGCTCGGTAACTTCGCCTTCACGGTTGACCAGAAACTTGGTGAAGTTCCACTTGATTCCCTCACTGCCGAGCAGGCCGGGCGCCGCTTTCTTCAGATACTGGTAGAGGGGGTGGGCACCGTCGCCGTTGACCTCGACCTTGGCAAACATTGGGAAGCTGACGCCGTAGTTCATCTGACAGAAGCTGGCGATTTCGTCGGCATCGCCCGGCTCCTGCGCACCGAACTGGTTGCAGGGGAAGCCGAGGACGACGAAGCCACGCTCACGGTAGCGCTGGTAGAGCGCTTCGAGGCCTTCGTACTGCGGAGTAAAGCCGCAGTGGCTGGCGGTGTTGACGATCAGCAGGACCTGACCGGCGTAATCGCCGAGCGACTGGCTGCCGCCGGCGAGGCGATCGGCGCTGAACTGGTATAGCGGTGCGGTCATGGCGGTGTCTCCAGGAGTGATGGCTTTGTCCTACTGATGGTCATCGTCGATCGGCACACAGGCGCAGAAAAGGTGACGGTCGCCATACACATCGTCGATGCGATTGACGCTCGGCCAGAACTTGTTCTCGGCCACATGCGACAAGGGGAAGGCGGCTTCCTGGCGGCTGTACGGCCGTTGCCAGTGGCTGTCGATGATGTCTGCCTGCGTATGCGGTGCATGTTTCATCGGGTTGTCGTCCGCCGGCCAGTGCCCGCGCTCGATCTGGCGGATCTCGTCACGGATGCCGACCATCGCGGCAATGAAGCGGTCGAGTTCGTCCTTCGATTCCGACTCCGTGGGCTCGACCATCATCGTTCCGGCGACCGGGAAGCTGACCGTCGGCGCGTGGAAGCCATAGTCCATCAGGCGCTTGGCGATGTCGGTTTCAGAGACTCCGGTAGCCGTCTTGAGCGGGCGGATGTCGAGGATGCACTCGTGCGCGACGCGGCCGTTCGCGCCCGTGTACAGGACCGGGTAGTGCGGCTGCAGACGGCTGGCAATGTAGTTGGCGTTGAGGATGGCGACTTCCGTGGCCCGCCTGAGCCCGCTGCCGCCCATCATGGCGATGTACATCCAGGAGATCGGCAGGATCGACGCCGATCCCCAGGGTGCCGCGGCAACCGCACCCTGGCCGCCGTGCGGACCGCTGACCGGTTGCACGCGATGATTGGCCATGAACGGAGCCAGGTGGGATTTGAGGCCGATCGGTCCCATTCCCGGACCGCCGCCACCGTGCGGAATGCAGAAGGTCTTGTGCAGGTTCATGTGGCTGACGTCGGCACCGATCAGCGCAGGCGAGGTCAGCCCCACCTGGGCGTTGAGGTTGGCGCCGTCCATGTAGACCTGGCCGCCGTGGCGGTGAACGATGTCGCAGATATCCTTCACCGCCTCCTCGAAAACCCCGTGCGTGGAAGGGTAGGTGATCATCAGGCAGGCCAGGTGGTCGGCGTGCTCGGCGGCCTTCGCGGCGAGGTCGGCGACCTCGATGTTGCCGGAGTCGTCGCAGTCGACCACGACCACCTGCATGCCGCACATCTGCGCGGTCGCCGGGTTGGTGCCGTGCGCCGAGCGCGGGATCAGGCAGACCTTGCGGTGAGCCTCGCCGCGGCTGGCATGGTAGCGTGCGATGGCGACCAGCCCGGCGTACTCTCCCTGTGCCCCGGAGTTGGGTTGCATGCAGATGGCGTCGAAGCCGGTGATCGCCTTGAGCCAGGTCTCGAGTTCGCCGATCATCTGCAGGTAACCTTCGGCCTGGTCGAGGGGGGCGAAGGGATGGATGTCGGCGAATTGCGGCCAGGTGATCGGGATCATCTCGCTGGTGGCGTTGAGCTTCATCGTGCATGAGCCGAGCGAGATCATCGAGTGATCGAGCGCCAGATCCTTGCTCTGCAGCTGCTTCAGGTAGCGCAGCATCTGATGCTCGGTATGGTGCGTGTTGAAGACCGGATGCGTCAGGATGGAGTCGCTGCGCAGCAGCGACAAGGGCAGGGTCGGGTCGGTCTGGCAGATCTGTTCGTCGAGGCGGTCGAGGTCGGCGTTGACGCCGGTGATCAGCTTGATCAGCCTGGCGATATCCGCGCGCGTGGTTTTTTCGTTGACCGCGATGGCAAGGACGCCAGGCGAAACCTGGCGCAGATTGTAACCGGCGTCGATGGCCGCCTTGTAGGCAGTCAGCGCGTGGCTGCCGAGGTCGACGCGCAGCGTGTCGAAGAAGCTCCGGGTCAGCACGCGCAGCCCGGCGCGCTGCACGGCTTCGGCGAGGATCGCGGCCAGGCGGTGAATGCGGCCGGCAATCGTGCGCAGCCCCTGCGGACCATGATAGATGGCGTACATGCCCGCCATGTTGGCGAGCAGGACCTGCGAGGTGCAGATATTGGAGTTGGCCTTTTCGCGCCGGATGTGCTGCTCGCGGGTTTGCAGTGCCATGCGCAAGGCCTTGTGGCCGCGCGCATCGACCGATACGCCGATGATGCGCCCGGCAACCGCGCGCTTGTACTCGTCGCGCGTGGCGAAGAAGGCCGCATGCGGGCCACCGAAGCCGAGCGGGATGCCGAAACGCTGCGACGAGCCAAGGGCGATATCGGCACCCATTTCGCCGGGCGAGCGCAGAAGGACGAGTGCCATCAGGTCGGCGGCGACGGCGACGACGCCGCCGCGCGACTTGACGGCGGAGATCGGGCCGCTGAGGTCCCTGACCTCGCCGTGATCATTCGGATACTGGAACAGCGCACCGAAGACCTCCTGCAAGGCCGCGTCGTCGGGCGACCCGAAGACCAGTTCGAAGTCAAAGAAGGCGGCGCGGGTGGTGACGACGTCGATGGTCTGCGGGAAGCAGGCGGCATCGACGAAGAAACGGTTTGATTTCGACCGGCTGACCCGCCGCGCCATCGTCATTGCCTCGGCGGCGGCGGTCGCCTCGTCGAGCAGGGAGGCATTGGCGAGGGCGAGTCCGGTGAGATCGACGACCATCTGCTGGTAGTTGAGCAGGGCCTCGAGCCGACCCTGTGCGATTTCTGCCTGATACGGAGTGTAGGCGGTGTACCAGCCGGGGTTCTCGAGGACGTTGCGCAGTACGACCTTTGGCGTCACCGTGTCCGCGTAACCCATACCGATCAGCGAGTGCTGGACGCGGTTGCGACCGGCAATCGCGCGCAGCGCAGCGAGCGCTTCGTGCTCCGGACGCGGGGCGTCGAGTGCCAGCGGCGTCGGCAGCCGAATTGCCGCCGGCATAGTCTGCTCGATGAGTTGCTCCAGGCTGGCGGCGCCGATGCTGGCGAGCATGGCGGTGATTTCGCTGGTGCTCGGGCCGATGTGGCGGCCAACGAAGTCGTCGCGCTGTTCAAGGGCGCAGAGGGCCTCAGAGAGGGGCTTGGCATCCATCGCGTGCTCCGGCAAAAGGGACCGCTGTCTAGGCGGCGTCTACGATCTGTTGGTAGGCGTTGGCGTCGAGCAGCGCCTCCAGGTCGGCGGCGGCGGTCGGTCTGATCCTGAACAGCCAGGCCGCGTAGGCGTCCTGATTGACCGCTTCCGGCGCGTCCACGACGGCCTCATTGACTTCGACGACGGTTCCCGCAATTGGTGCGTAGACGTCGGCAGCGGCTTTGACCGATTCGACCACCGCGGCCTCCTGTTCGGCCGCGAGTGTGCTGCCGACCTCCGGCAGTTCGATGAAAACCAGATCGCCAAGCAGTTCCTGGGCGTGGTCGGTAATGCCGACACTGATCGTGCCATCCGCTTCGGCGCGCAGCCACTCGTGACTCCTGGTGTACCTGAGGTCGGCGGGGATAGTCATCTTTGCTCCTGACAATAAGATTGGGTTAGGTGGCGGGATATGGGGGGGATGGATTGGGATGTTACGGGATGCTAAGGGATGTTAAACGAGAACGCTGCCGTTCCTGACGAAGCAGGGCTTGACGACCCGGGCGGCGAGCAACTTGTCGCGGATCGCCACCTGGATCGTATCGCCGAGCGCCACGGCAAGTGGCAGCCGCGCCAGGGCGATCGACTTTTGCATCGTCGGCGAAAAGCTGCCGCTGGTGACCTCGCCGGTCCCATGCGGCGTCAACACTTGCTGGTGCGACCGCAGCACGCCGCGGTCGAGCAAGAGCAGCCCGCAAAACCGGTGCTGCTGCGGCCTTGCCAGGAGGGCGGCCTTGCCGACGAAGTCGCGCGGCGAGACGAGGTCGACCGTCCATGCCAGGCCGGCATCGAGCGGCGAAACGGTCTCGTCCATGTCCTGGCCATAGAGATTCATGCCGGCCTCCAGGCGTAGCGTGTCGCGAGCGCCCAGTCCGGATGGCCGCACGCCAGCCTGGGCCAGGGCGTTCCAGAGGTCGGTGGCGCGCTTGGCGGGGAGCGTGATCTCGTAGCCGTCTTCACCGGTATAGCCGGTGCGGGCGATGAAATAGTCGGCGGCGATGCAGGCGAAGAACGGTTTCAGGGGCTCGCAGGCGGAACGACAGTCCGGCAGCACCTGCCACAGCCTCTGACGCGCCTGCGGTCCCTGGACGGCAATCATCGCCAGCGCATCGGCGCCCGCGCGTCGCGGCGTGATGGCTGCCGCCATGCGCCAGTCGGCGAGTCGGGCTGACATCCACGCCAGATCCTTGATCGCCGTACCGGCATTGACGACGATCCGGTAATGCGTCTCGTCGAGATAATAGACGATCAGATCGTCGAGCACGCCGCCGCCTTCGTTGAGCATGGCGCTGTACAGGGCCTTGCCCGGGAGTTGCAGCTTGTCGATGTTGTTGGCAAGCAGACGGCGCAAGAAAGGCCTAGCGTCCGGACCATCGAGGTCGACGGCGCACATATGCGAAACATCGAACATCCCGGCGTCACGGCGGACCGCGTGGTGCTCCTCGATCTGCGACCCATAATGCAGGGGCATTTCCCAGCCACCAAAATCGACCATGCGTGCGCCGCTTTGGCGATGCGATTCGTAAAGGACAGTTTTCTGCATTGGTTCAATCCACTGAAAGAGGTTGTTGAAGTCGATTCCAGAAACGAAAAAAGGGTGAACTCGGATCGAGTTCACCCCCCTGTCCATGTACCTGAGAGATTGTCGGCCAAAACCCCCGGCCGCGCTGCCCCATCGGTGGGCGCTTCGCCTCAGGCGCGCGCCGCTCTCCAGAGTTCAGTGCACGAACGGTTCATTTGCCTGAGCGTTTCCGGGTGGATTGCGCCTTCGGCGGCGGCGTCGCCGCTCTCTCCCATTCGCCGTGCAACTATAGCGTGGTGGAGGCGCAAGTGGCAAGCCACAATCCGCAGGGGGAATGTGCAGGCGGCAGGCCGGATCGAGGTGGCGCACTGTGGCGGGCGCGGCACAGCGCACGATGATCTCCATGCGCCGGCAAGGTGTCGAAAAATTTTACACTGCCCGGGGCCGAGATTTCGGAAAAGTTGCGCGAACGGTTATAAATTATAGGCTTATATTTATTGGCATAGGTATTGCTTGTACGAGTGCAATGCGCTGTTTCAGAGGCGGCAGCGTCAGTGCAGGCGCCAGGGTCAGACGCACCCCAAAACGTTTTTTAGAGGACACGACTATGATGATAAAGAAACTTGTGCTGGCGGTCGGTGCGACCGTGGCTTTGGGTGGCGCCAGCGTTGCCCATGCTGGCTACCTCGAAACCGCGACGAACTTCAGGGCCAATTGGGAGTTCTCGGACTTCGGAAACGCTGACGGCGTGGTGAAGCTGAACTTCATCAAAGTTTCGGGAGTTCTGGAGTTCAACATTCCGCCTCCGGGCGCGTGGTTCGCGGAGCGCAAGGGTACCTACGCTTGGGATTATAACGGTGTCGCAGTGGCATCGCCGTCGCCGCCTATGGCCGCTGCGTGTGCGACGCTGGGCTTCGCGGGCTACGACGCTTGTACCTTCTCATCCACGTTTAAGCCGGCGGGCGCAGCGACGGGGAGCTACACCGACATTACCGGTACGCACTTCGTTTACGACTGGAACACCAATAAGTGGACTTCCGACGGCGTTTCGTACTCCGGTGGCGACTTTACTGCTTCGGGTAGCGGGCTGCTGTTGCTGTTGGGTGCTGCCCTCGGCCCGGGTGGCGGCGTCATCGCCGGCTTCTTGGGCAGTGGTACCGTGGCGGTGGAGCACACATTCGGTGACGATACTTGGAGTCTGACTCTGACGGAGAGCGATGGCCTCAATTTGGAAGCGACCCTTTATGGACTCGACAATGGGTCGATCATCGCACCGCCGTTCCCCCCCGGAAACAAGGATGGGCTGATCAACGGGCTGGTCTTTGCAAACGGTGCGGTGCACATTCCTGAGCCGGGTTCCCTGGCGCTCATGAGTTTGGCTCTCGTCGGGCTCGCTGCACGTCGGCGCAAAGCTGGGTGACAAGCTTCGATGGCAAGAGAAACGGCGGCGTTGGCCGCCGTTTTTTTTGTTGTGGCTGCTCGTCTTAGAGTATGACCCTGCGGCGGCTTCGGTGGGCTGCCGGCCCAGGCACGCCGGCCTCTTGCCAAAGTGGTGAAATGAAACGGGCAGCGGCTGGGTGGAGAAAAGGCGAAGCGCGTGCGCCCCTGGCCAGTTCCGCGTCCTCGTCTGGCACCACCGCGGCGGCTGGTGCCACGCGAGCCGTCTTGCCGCCAGGCGCCGACTTTCCGCTCAGGCGTCTGATTGCCGCCGCCTCGTCATTGCCGCTCGGAGACGCAGTGCAAGCGGGTGCTGGCGGTCGTTGATCCGTTCTGGTGTCGGAATTCTTTACACTCCCGTCCGAACTTGGTGAGGTGGTTCTGTAAGAGCATGTATTGAAATACATTTTGTGCCTTCTGTTTGTGGGCATTGTTCTTGCTTGGTGTTTTTTGGCACTTGCTTCTCTAGCGGCCTCCCGAGTCGGCCGGGTTGGACGGGTTGGACGGGTCGGTGGTCAGTGGTCAGCGTCGGAGGCATCGCGTCCTTGTCGGATCGTCGGAAGCTGAGCGCAGCGACCTTCGCGGCGGCAATGTGCTCGTTGCTTTGGTGGTCGAGCCGGTAAGTCACAGGGCGTCAGCAGTCACTCTACAACACGCGCGTGGCGTAGAATGGCGTCTGGCTGCGGACTGAACGAGCAGTGGAGGCGAGTCTTGGAGTTGACTGTTTTATTTGTTTTTTGCGTCGCGATTTCCGGTGTTGCGATACGCTTGAGCAGTTCTCTGGCGCGTCGTCTTGGGGTCATGGACGAGCCTGGCGAGCACAAGCAGCACGGTGACCGCACGCCGTTTGTCGGCGGCGTCGGCATCATGGTTGTGCTCTTGAGTATCTTCCCGCTGGCGGATCTTGGTTTCTCGCGCGTGTCGCTGGATTCGGTCGGCGCCATTGGCCTTGTCGCCGTGGTGATCTTCCTTACTGGGCTGGCTGATGACGTCTGGCACCTCGCGGTGAAGCCGCGTCTGCTGGTGCAGGCGATTGCCGCGCTGTTGATGGTCTTCGTCGGTGGTGTGGAATTGCGGTCTTTCGGCGAGCTTTTTCCGGGGGTCACGCTTGATCTCGGGCTGCTGGGCGTGCCCTTGACGGTCTTCGCGACCATTGGTCTGATCAACGCCCTCAACATGATTGACGGTATCGATGGGTTGTCGGGCTCGGTCAGTCTGGTCAGTCTGGGCCTGATCGCCCTGATCGCCCATCACGGACACGACGCTACCTATTTCGTGCTGCTTGTCGCGCTGATGGGCGGCGTCGTCGGCTTCCTCGGCTACAACCTGCGCTATGCCGGTAACAGTCGAGCCCGGGTCTTCCTTGGGGACAACGGCAGCATGCTGCTTGGATTCGTTTTTGCGTGGTCGCTGATCGCGCTTTCGCAGGCAACGGAGGGCCGGCAGCCGGTGATGACTCCGGTGACCGCTCTGTGGTTGTTCGCCTTGCCGCTGATGGATACCGTTGGCGTCATGTTGCGGCGCATCTGGCTTGGCAAGTCCCCGTTTCGCGCCGACCGCCACCACTTGCATCACCTGTTCATCCGCGCCGGATTTCGGGTCTGTGACATCGTTGCGCTGGCCGTGGCCATGCAGTTCGTTTTCGGACTGCTCGGCGTTGGCGGCCTCTGGCTGGGTGTGCCGGAGTATGTGATGTTCTGGCTGTTCGTGCTGGTTTTTGCGGCCTATGCCTTCGTGATTGCCCGTCCGTGGCGTCTGGTGCCCTGGCTGCGCCGGCTGAGCCGTCGTCTCGGCTTGCCGTCTGTCGAGGTGCGTGGCATCTTCGTCGGTTATTTCCGCCAGGAGGCTTATCGGGAGGTTGTCGGCGTGGTTGCCGCTGGACTCGGCCGAGGTTATGACTACCAGATCAGTGTGTACCGGGCCGAACGATCCGCTGCCGACGGGCGCAACGTCTATTGTCTGGTGCATGTCCCCGTAGTCGGCAGTGATCACCTGATAGGCATCATTCACCGTGACGCCTTGCGTATCAGGAGACGTCTGCTTCGCCGGCAAGGTGGGGTCGAGGTCCGGCTGTTCCTGTGCCGGGGCAGCGAGCTGGACCCGCACGAGAGCGGCGCTTCCTCACAAGGCATGGCCGGTCGCAGCCGAACTGTCGATCGTCGCGGTATGTGCAGTACCCTGATCTACTCTACTGAACGTGGCGACGGAATGGGTGCGAGTGACCAGGTCGGCTTTGAAGTCAGTGTTCCTCCAGCATGAAGGCGAACTGAGGTGTTCAAGAGGGTCCTAACCGTTTGCACTGGCAACATCTGCCGCAGCCCAGCCGCAGAGTTCCTTTTGCGTCGGCGAATCGAAGAGGTTGGCAGGCCGGTGGAGGCGCACTCGGCCGGCATCGGAGCACTGGTCAATCACCCGGCCGAAGAAACCACTCGGACGATGCTGCAGGCCCGCGGGGTCGATCTGAGTGTACACCGGGCCAGCCAGTTGACCCCAGAACGTCTGCGCTGGGCCGAACTGATTCTGGTCATGGAGAAGCACCACCGCGACGCGGTGCTGGCAATGGATCCGACCGCCCGCGGCAAGACCTTCCTCCTCGGCCACTGGACCCAGACCGAAATCCCCGATCCGTATCGACGCGGCGATGCGGCGCACGCAGAAGCTCTCCGACTGATCGAAGCCGCGGTAGAGCCCTGGGTGCATAAGCTCTGCTGTTAGCCGCAGCGCCGCGCAGGAGGTACCCGAATCTGTCGTGTCGGGTGTCCCGCAGATGAGGCTCGAGGCGCGGGAAAGGAAACTGGCGGGGGTGCCCCGTGTCGTGCGAGGATTGTCGGCTCGTCAGGCGATGTACCCTCGGCGAGTGCGGGTAGCCGTCATTGCCTGCATGGGGGGTGACGCGAGTGGCTCGCACCGGTGTCCATAAGTCTCAAGGGGCAGCGACGCGAAGCACGCGCAAGCGGAACCGACCGGGGCCGTCGTTTGCGCGCACTGCAGCAATGCTGCTGGATCGAGAGGCTGCTGACTCCCAAGTCGCGGCATCGCAGGGCAGTCCCCGCGACAGCGCAGAGGGCGTAGCGAGTCTACCCGGTCGCCTGCGCCGTTTCTTTGCGGCGACCAAGAAGGGCTCGATGGCTTTGCGGTGGATCCGCGGGGCGTGTAAACTTCGCCGCGCCGGCCGTAGAGAGCGCGTCAGCAACGGAGATTGAGGAACAGAGATGAGGAATTCAGCATGAGGTTATCGTCTGCCGTGCCTGACAGGATCCGGCGTTTCCTGCTTGCTCTGATTGCCAGTACGCTTGCCGGCTGCAGTATCGTTCCCGGCAACCAGAGCTACAGCAACCGTGAGGAATCGGACGTCCGGCTGCCGGTGCAGCAGGGCGATGTGCTCGCGCCGGCCAACGTCAAGATCAAACCGATTACCGCCGAACTGATCATCGACATGTTCAAGGTGGCGCGGCCGCCGGTTGGCGACGGGACCAGCGCCGCCAAGGTAGCGACCCAGAACAGCCCGCGGCCCGGCGGAACGGATGTCAAACCGGTACCCGAATACAGACTCGGTCCGGGCGACATCATTTCGATCATCGTCTGGGACCATCCGGAGCTGACCATCCCGGCCGGTAGCTTCCGTACGGCTGAACAGGCCGGTACTGTCATTGCCGATGATGGCACCATCTTCTTTCCCTATGCGGGGGTTCTCAAGGTTCAGGGAAAGACGACGAGCGAGGTGCGCACCTTGCTGTCGGCAAGGCTGGCGAAGTACATCGAGAAAGTCCAGCTCGATGTCCGGATGGTCGCCTTCCGTAGCCAGCAGGTCTATGTCGTTGGTGAAGTCGCCAAGCCGGGTATCCAGCAGGTGACGGACATCCCGATGACGATTCTCGAGGCCGTCAATCGAGCTGGTGGTTTCACGCCTGAGGCCGATTACAGCCGCGTCCTGCTGACGCGTCGCGGCACGACTTATCTCGTCGATATCCAGGCGATGTACGACTACGGCGCCACTGAGCAGAACGCTCTGCTCGAGCAAGGCGACATCGTCAACGTGTCGGACCGCAGCTACAACAAGATCTTCGTACTGGGCGAGATCGCCAAGCCGGGGTCGCTGGTGATGAACAAGAAGCGTTCGACGCTCGCCGAAGCGCTCAGCGATGCCGGCTACATCAACCAGAACACTTCCGATCCACGCTGGATCTATGTGATGCGCGGCAACACCGATACGCCGGAGGTCTTCCATCTGGACTCGCGGCTGCCTGACGCGATGCTGCTTGCCGACCGTTTCCCCCTGCGTCCGCGCGACATCGTCTACGTCGATGCCGCGGCCGTCGTTCGCTGGCAGCGGGTGATTGCCAACATCCTGCCGACCGCAACGATGCTCAATCTGACCAGCCAGACGCAGTTTCCGCTCTTCGGTGCGCGGCAGCCACCGTTCTGACCCTGACCCGGGCCGTCTCGAGCTTGTGGCGGCCGCGGCGGGCCGGTGCCGGGCTCTCTTCCCCGAGCATGGCGGCCTGCTCACCACGCCCAGGCGCCCCGACGGGGCCCTGGGGAACGCAATTTCGGATGACCCATGGACAATGATCAGATCACGCCTCCGTTCAACTCCCCCGGCACATCGGGTTTGACCGGAGCCCAGACGCCAGTGCGGTCTACCCCGCAGATCTCCCCCGACGAGGAGGACGAAGGCCTGGCGCTCGGCGAGATCATCGCCGTTCTCATCGACTACCGTTGGCTGATCGCGGCGATCAGCCTCGCGGCACTGGTTCTGGGTCTGGCGTGGCTGTTTGTCGCCAAGCCGGTCTACCGGGCCGATGGCTTGCTGCAGATCGAGGAGAAGAGTTCTGGCGTCGGTTCGCTCAAGGCCTTGCAGCCGCTCCTCGGCGACGATACGACCGTCTCGGCCGAGCTCGAGATCCTCAGTTCGCGCATGGTGCTCGGACGGGTGGTCGGCAAGCTCAAGCTCGATATCATCGCCAAGCCGCGAACCCTGCCGTTGATTGGTGCCGCCGTCGCGCGGCGCTATCAGGGCGATGAGCCGAACTCGCCGTGGCTGGGGCTTTCGAGTTTCGCCTGGGGCGGTGAGCGGATTCAGGTCGACTCGCTCGACGTGCCGGCGCAGGCGCTCGATGAGACACTCACGCTGATCGCCGGGGAGGGCGGTAGCTTCGAACTGGTCGACAACGACGATCAGCAGGTCGTCAAGGGAAAGGTCGGCGTGCGCGGCAGTGGCCAGGGGTACTCGATCTTTGTTGCGCAACTCAAAGCGCGGCCGGGAACCCGCTTTCGGCTGACCAAGCTTTCCGCGGAGTCGGCAATCGACGACGTGCGGCGTCGCTACTCGGTCAAGGAGCGTGGCAAGAAGTCGGGAGTCCTCGAGTTGAGCCTGACGGGGCCCGATCCTGAGGAGATCGGCCTCGTCCTCGATGACATTCTGAATACTTACGTCCGCCAGAATGTCGAGCGTCGTTCCGCCGAAGCCGAGAAAACGCTCAAGTTCCTCGAAACCCAGTTGCCGGCTCTCAAGAAGGAGAGCGATAACGCCGAGGCGGCGTACAACAACTATCGTCAGAATCGCGGTTCTCTGGATCTCAACCTCGAGACGCAGGGCATTCTCAAGTCGCTTGTCGAGGTCGAGAACGCGGCGGTCCTGCTCAAGCAGGAACGCGACGAACTGCGTCAGCATTTCACACCGGAACACCCCAGGATTCAGGCGATGGACAACAAGCTGCAGCGCCTGAATGAACGGCGCAAGCAGTTTGAGGGGGAAGTCTCGCGTCTGCCCGACACGCAGCAGACGGTTCTCAGGCTCGCGCGCGATGTCGAGGTTTCTACCAAGCTATACACCGAACTTCTCAATACCGCACAACAGTTGCGGGTATCCAAGGCCGGCACGGTTGGCGATGTGCGCGTCATCGACATCGCCGCTGTCGGTCGCGAACCGGTCGGCGCCAAACCGGTCGCGATCCTCGGGATTGCCCTGTTGCTCGGCTTGCTGGTGAGCATGGTCGCCATCTGGCTCCTGCGCTCGCTGCGTGTGGTCGTTGAAGACCCGGAAATCATCGAGTCACAGCTCGGTCTGCCGGTTTACGCGACGGTGCCGCACTGCCAGACAGAGATTGATCTGCATCGTCGGGCGAAAGTCGGTGAAGCCAGCGAACTGCTGGCTGTGGCTTACCCGGAGGAAGACGCCGTGGAGAGCCTGCGCGGCCTGCGCACGACGCTTCATTTCGCGCTCCTCGACGCCCAGCGCAACTCACTGCTGATCACCGGATCGAGCCCAGGTCTGGGCAAGAGTTTCATTTCGAAGAATCTGGGTGCCGTCCTGGCACAGGTCGGGAAACGCGTCGTCATCGTCGATGCCGACTTGCGCAGGGGCCATATCCACAAGGAGTTCGGGTTGCCTCGCGCGGTCGGGGTCTCGGAGTATGTTGCCGGGCAGGCGAGTCTCGACGAGATCCTGAAGACCTCGTCGGTGCCCAACATGTGGGTGGTGACGACCGGTCAGATTCCCCCGAATCCGTCGGAGTTGTTGATGCATCAGCGTTTCGAAGCGCTGCTCGGCGAACTCGGGGCGCGTTTTGACACGGTGATCGTCGATGCTCCGCCGGTGCTGGCGGTTTCCGATGCGGCGATCATCGGACGGCATGTCGGTGCGACGCTGATGGTCGCGCGCGCCGGCAAACACCCGATTCGCGAACTGGAGCAGGCGGTCAAGCGCCTCAATCAGGCGGGCGTGCAGGTTCGGGGCTTCGTCTTCAACGATCTCAACGTCAACCGGCAGCGCTACCGTTACGGCTACAAGGGCTACGTCTACCGCTACTCGTACAAGAGCTGACCGCCCGGGGTGACGCCGGGGCGCGCCGTCTGCACCCTTCGAAAGCGCAAGGGCGAGGGGGTCGCGGGGGGGGGGCGTGGTGTCGCTCCCGGCGCTCCGTACGGGCCGGCGCGTGCTGGGGGGCTAGCTGGCTAGAGGTCTACGGCCGGGTTGCGGCGCCTTCGTGCCTCGTAAAGGCACACGCCGGTCGCCACCGAGACGTTCAGGCTGGCGACCGAGCCGAGCATGGGAATACTCACCAGTTGGTCGCAGGTTTCGCGAGTCAGTCGGCGCAGTCCGTCGCCTTCGGCACCGAGCACCCAGGCGGTGGCGGTTGACCACTGGGCGGCGTAAAGATCGTCCTTGGCCAGCGCATCCGTGCCGATGACCCAGATGTCGCGTTCCTTCATTTCGCGCAGGGCGCGGGCGAGATTCGTCACCGTGATGTACGGCACTGTCTCGGCAGCGCCACTGGCCACCTTAACTGCTGTCTGCGTCAGACCGACCGCGCGGTCCTTGGGGGCAATCACGGCGTGCGCGCCGACGGCGTCGGCTACCCGCAGGCAGGCTCCGAGGTTGTGCGGATCCTGGATGCCATCGAGGACGAGCAGGAAGGGCGGCTCGTCGAGCGTGTCGAGCACGTCGTCCAGCGTCACGTGGCGCTGCGTCGCGCCCACGGTGGCGATGACGCCCTGGTGCCTGGCGCCCGGCGCCAGTGCTTCCAGTCGGGCCGGATCGACCGGCATGACGCGCACTGCGGCGAACTCCGCATGCGCCACCAGATCGCGCAGACGGGCATCGTGGCGACTGGCGTCGACGTAGATCTCGCGCACCGCACCAGGATCGTGCCGCAACTTGGCGAGGGTGGAATGGAAACCGAAGATCAGGCGTGAGTGCGTGGACATGGACGAGGCCGAGGTGGGAAGAGGCGGCGATTCTAACAGCTTGTTCCCGGTCCGACGGTTGGCGTGGCAACCGTCGTTACCGCCGGCTGGTGCTGACGACGCCGGTGGGCGCTTTCTTCACTTCCCGACGACGGCGATGGTCTCGAGAGTGCGCGAGCGCCAGTCGAGTACGGCCGTGCGGATGGCCATCTGCTCGCCGAGGCGCGGAAACTCGGCGCGGATGACGTCGGCAGCGAAGGTCGACAGAAAGCGTGACTTGAGTTCCGCGCGGGCGCGGTCGACGCCGATTTCGTCGTACGGTACCGAGGCGAGGAGCAGGAAGCCGTCGTTCGGGATGCGGCCGGCCAGCATGTTGGCTTCGATGATGCCGGCGGCACGGCGAATCGGCACGTCGAGATTCGGACTGTAGGGGCCGATGATCAGCGCGATGTTGGGCGTATGCAGGAAGTCGAAGCCGCGACCGAGGCAGATCATCCACTCGCGATGTTCGATGTCGAGCAGGCGCTCGTTGCGGCGAATCTGCGCCCGCACGTTCTCGATGTGTTCGAGGTTGCCGTAGAGCAAGGGCAGCAGATCGGCGCGCATGCGGGCCGGCATGTCGGGCAGCAGCGCGGCGAGGCGGAGTTCGAGCGTCGCCCTGTCGGTCGACGTCAGCGTCGCCAGATCGAGTTTGTCGCCGGCCGTGCCGTGGATCACCAGCGCATCCTCGTCGGTTTCGAAACCGCAGACCAGCGGATAGACGGTGCCGTGATCGGTGCCGAAAATGTATTCGACCTGGCGGCGAATCTCGTAGGTGTGGGCGATCGCCGCTGCCGTGTCGTACTGGAAGCCGGCGCAGCCGCGACGCGGGTCGCCTTGTGAGTAGTGGTAGGTTACCAGGAAAACCACGTGGCGGCCGGCGCTGACGACGCGCTGCACATGGTGGGCGAGCACCTCGCCGAGGTGCGGCCAGCCGAGATCGAAGATGCCGCCAAGGTTGCGGAAGGGCATCAGGATGCCGACCGGCGTGTTGGTCGCCACCGGGATGTTGATGCGGCCGTCCATGCACTTCAGCACGGCGATGGCTGTCGGATGCTCGGCGAGATAGTGCTCGCGCGCCAACCAGGCTTCCGGGCTGCGAAAGATCGTACTGTGACGCTCGGCCAAGCCGAACAGCCAGTCGATGCGTTCCTCTATCGGTTTGCCGTGGATATCCATGTCGGGGCTCAGACGATCATGCCCGCGGCGACGGTGTTGTTCGACGATTCGTCGATGACGATGAAGGCGCCGGTGCCGCGGCTCTCGGCATAGGGGTCGGCAAAGATCGGCTGCGCCAGTTTGAAGCTGACCCGGGCGATGTCGTTCATCGCCAGGCGCTCGGCCGCCTGCTGCTCCATGCTGTTGATGTCGACGCGAAAGGCGATGCCGGCGAGCATCGCCTTGCTGTCGCGCGTGGTGTGTCGCAGGAGATACTTTCGGCGCGGATCGAGCGGCGACTCGGAAAGCCAGCAGAGCATGGCGTCGATCTGTCTGGCGATTTTCGGCAACTCGCCGGTCTTGACGATCATGTCGCCGCGCGAGATGTCGATCTCGTCCTCGAGGAGGATCGTCACGGACTGCTCGGCAACGGTCCGGGGTAGCGACTCGCCGAGAATCTGGATGTCCTTGACGCGCGTCTCGCGTCCGGAAGGGAGGACGGTCACCGCGTCGCCGATCGCCAGTTCGCCGGACTCGACGCGGCCCATGAAGCCGCGATAGTCGTGCAGTTCCGGGTTGGCGGCGTCCTGCGGGCGGCACACGTACTGCACCGGGAAGCGGAACTTCTCGGCGTGCTCGCCGTGCAGCGCCGGGACGTTCTCGAGGATATCGAGCAGCGTCGGCCCGTCGTACCAGTCCAGACGCTCGCCACGGTCCACGATCATGTCGCCGTTGAGCGCCGACATGGGGATGAAGCGCACGTCGGTGATTCCCAATGCGGTGGCGAAAGCCAGGTAGTCGCTCCTGATCCGGGCGAAAGTTGCCGGCGAGTAGTCCACGAGGTCCATCTTGTTCACCGCGACGACGATGTGTGGAATGCCGACCAGGTGGGCCAGATAGGAGTGGCGGCGGGTTTGCGTCAGCACACCCTTGCGGGCGTCGATGAGGATGATGGCCAGGTCGGCGGTGGACGCCGCGGTGACCATGTTGCGGGTGTACTGCTCGTGGCCCGGCGCGTCCGCAATGATGTACTTGCGCGTCCCGGTCGTGAAGTAGCGGTAGGCGACGTCGATGGTGATTCCCTGCTCGCGTTCGGCCTGTAGTCCGTCGGTCAACAGCGACAGGTCGACGATGTCGAGCCCGCGCCTGGCCGAGGTGCGCTGGATGGCGTGCAGGGTGTCGGCGAGGATGGTTTTGCTGTCGAAGAGCAGGCGGCCGATCAGCGTGCTCTTGCCGTCATCGACGCTGCCGCAGGTCAGGAAGCGCAGCAGGCCGTTGTCCGGAATGGCTTCGGTGGGGAGTTTCTCGATCGCGGACATCAGAAGTAACCTTCCTTCTTGCGTTGTTCCATCGACGCGTCCGACGTTTGGTCGTCGAGACGGGTGGCGCCGCGCTCGGTGATCGTCGTGATCGCGGTTTCGGCGATGATCGCGGTGACACTGGCGGCGTCCGATTCCACCGGCGCCGTGCACGTGATGTCGCCGACGGTGCGAAAGCGCACCATCAGATTCTCGATGCTGTCGCCGGGTCTCGCCGGCGTCACCTCGGTGACCGGCAACAGGCCGCCGCTGCGGCGCACGATCGGCCGGCGGTGGGCGAAGTAGATCGACGGCAAGGCCAGGTGCTCGCGTTCGATGTACTGCCAGACGTCGATTTCGGTCCAGTTGGAGATCGGGAAGACACGCATGTTCTCACCCTTGAAACTGCGCGCGTTGTACAGGTCCCATAGCTCGGGCCGCTGGTTTTTCGGGTCCCACTGGCCGAATTCGTCGCGGAAAGAGAAGATGCGCTCCTTGGCGCGTGCCTTCTCCTCATCCCGTCGCGCGCCGCCGATGCAGGCGTCGAAGCCAAACTCCTCGATCGCTTCGAGCAGGGTCACCGACTGGTGCTTGTTACGCGGTTCGTCGGCGGATTTCAGTACCACCGTCCCGCGCGCCATCGAATCCTCGACCGAGCGAACGATCAGGCGCTCGCCGAGTTCGGCCGCCCGCCGGTCACGGAAGTCGGTGACCTCGCGGTAGTTGTGGCCGGTGTCGATGTGCATCAGCGGGAACGGAAAGCGGCCCGGGCGGAAAGCCTTTTCGGCGATGCGCAGCATGCAGATCGAATCCTTGCCGCCCGAGAAGAGGAGGACCGGATTGCTGCACTGGCCGGCGACCTCGCGCATGATGTGGATGGCTTCGGATTCGAGCCAGTCGAGGTGGGAAAGGGTGACTCGCGAGAGCGTTGCAGTACTCATGGTTGACCTGTGTCTGATCCTTGGGGCTTCAGGCGCGCTTGCTGTGCAAGCCGCATTCCTTCGATTGTGGATTCTCCCACCACCAGCGGCCGGCGCGGACATCTTCTCCAGGCGTGATCGGCCGCGTGCACGGCGCGCAGCCGATGCTCGGGTAGAACTTGTCGTGCAGCGCGTTGTAGGGCACCGCATGCTGCTTGAGGTAGGCCCACACTTCGCGCTCGCTCCAGTCGGCGAGCGGGTTGAACTTCTCCAGGCCGCCGTTGCTGGCGTCGAAACTGCGCGTCGGCAAGCCTTCGCGGGTCGCCGCCTGACTGGCGCGCAGACCGGTGATCCACGCCTTGTGGCCGGCGAGGGCGCGCTGCAAGGGCTCGACCTTGCGTACGAAGCAGCAGCCCTTGCGCAGGTCCACCGATTCGTAGAAGGCGTTGATACCGTTTTCACGCGTCCACGTCTCGACCAGATCGTGGCGCGGGTAGTAGAGCCGCAGCGCCAGGCCGTAGTGCTTCTTGACTTCGGCGATCAGGTCATAGGTTTCGAGCGGCAGGCGGCCGGTGTCGAGCGAAAAGATGTCGATGGCGAGCTGGTCGCGGACGATCAGGTCGGTGAGGACCATGTCTTCGGCGCCGAGGCTGCAGGCGAAAGCCGCCGGCGAGAAATCGTCGGCAATCTCGCGCAACAGCCGGCGTGCGGCGTCGACGCGCGTCGCCAGGCCCTCGAGCAGCGTCGGGTCGTCAAGATGGAGTCTGGCGTTCATGCCGCCTCCCGGGCGAAGCGCCGCCGAAACAGCGGTTGCGGCTGGTCGGCAGCCGCCTGGTAGGTCTCGCTGAAGACCCGCAGGCCGGCCAGAGCCTTGTCGATGTCCTTGTTGGCGCGCAGCGCATAGGCATCGATGCCGCAACGACGCATGTAGAAGATCTGGTCCTGCAGGACATCGCCAAGGGCGCGAATCTCGCCCGCGTAGTGGTAGCGCTCGCGCAGCAGCCGGGCGGTCGAATAGCTGCGGCCGTCGGTGAATTTCGGGAAATTGACGCCGATCACCGCGAAGCGTGCGATGTCGGCGGCCAGTGCCTCCGGCCCTTCGTGGCTGTCGAGCCAGACACCAAGCGGCGCGGGCGTGGCGATCAGTTCGTCGCGGCGGGTGAGCCAGACGGCGAGCGGCACCAGCGCCGGTTCGGCAGGCAGCCTGAGCGACTCGGGCGTGTCGCCTTCGGCCAGTGTCAGCACCTGCCAGTTGTCGTCGACGATGCTCTCGTTCTTGATGATCCTAGGCATTGACCAGTTCCTTTTCGTTGCTGTCCACTTTCGCCACGCGTCGCCGGTCACGCCCGGCGTAGGCGCGCGCCTTGAACGGTTCGATGCCAATCCGCTGCAGGGTGTCGATGAAGCGCTCGCTGTCGCCGCGGTTTTCGCGATAGACGTCGATCAGCGCCTCGATGACCAGAGGCACTTCCTGCGCATAGAACGAGGGCCCGATCACCTTGCCGATCGTCGCGGCGTTACCCTGCTGCCCGCCGACGGTGATCTGGTACCACTCCTCGTTGTTCTTGTCGACGCCGAGGATGCCGATGTTGGCAACATGATGGTGCCCGCAGGAGTTCATGCAGCCCGAGATGTTGAGTGAGATGTCGCCGATGTCGTACAGGTAGTCGAGGTCGTCGAACTTCTGCTGCACCGCGTCGGCAATCGGGATCGAGCGGGCGTTGGCGAGCGCGCAGAGGTCGCCACCGGGACAGCAGATCATGTCGGTCAGCAGGCCGATGTTGGCCGTCGCCAGCCGGTGGCTGCGCGCGATCTGCCAGACTTCGTACAGATCGCGCTGCCTGATGTCGGCAAGGACCACGTTCTGCTCGTGAGTGACGCGCAGTTCGCCGAAGCTGAAGCGGTCGGCGAGGTCGGCGACCGCCAGCATCTGCGCGTCAGTGATGTCGCCGGGAGCGACCCCGGGTGCTTTCAGGGAGAGGGTGACGGCGGCGTAGCCGGGCGTTTTGTGCACATGCACGCAACGCTTGACCCAGTTGGCAAAAGCCTTGTCGCTGCTCAGTCGTGCCGCATGCGCCGAGTCTTCCGCGGGCAGTGTTTCCCAGGGCGGGGGTGCAAAATGGTGGGCGATGCGTGCGAACTCGGCATCGGGTACCGTCGTCGGACCATCCTGCAGGTACGCCCACTCCGCGTCGACCTGCCGGGCAAACTCCTCGATACCGAGCGCCTGCACGAGGATCTTGATGCGCGCCTTGTACATGTTATCGCGGCGCCCGTATCGGTTATAGACGCGCAGGATCGCATCGAGGTAGGAGAGCAGGTGCCGGCGCGGCAGGAACTCGCGGATCAGCTTGCCGAGGATGGGCGTGCGCCCGAGGCCGCCACCGACGAAGACCCGGAAGCCGATCTCGCCGGTGTCGTCGATCACGAGGCCGAGGCCGATGTCGTGCGCCCGAATCACCGCACGATCGTCGGCCGCGGCATTGACGGCGATCTTGAACTTGCGTGGCAGGTAGGCAAACTCCGGGTGGAAGGTTGACCACTGGCGCAGCAGTTCGCAGTAAGGACGTGGATCGGTGATCTCGTCGGGCGCGCAGCCGGCGAAGTGGTCGGTGGTGATGTTGCGCACGCAATTGCCCGAGGTCTGCACGGCGTGCATTTCGACGCTCGCCAGTTCGCCCAGGATGTCCGGCGTCTCTTCGAGCTGCGGCCAGTTGAGTTGCATGTTCTGGCGTGTCGTGAAGTGCCCGACGCCGCGGTCGTAGCGGCGCGAGATCTCGGCCAGCTTGCGCAGTTGCGCGGCCGCCAGCATGCCGTAGGGGATGGCGATGCGCAGCATCGGGCCGTGCCGCTGGATGTACAGGCCGTTCTGCAGGCGTAGCGGGCGCAATTCGTCCACCGAGAGTTCGCCGGCCAGATGGCGGGCCATCTGGTCGCGGTACTGGGCGACGCGCTCGTCGATGATCCGTTGGTCAGTAGTGTCGTAGCGATACATCGCTCGTTCCTTTGATGAATGAGGGCTGGGTTGGCGTCAGGTGCCACCCTGGCACTTACAGGGCAATCAGTTTGCCACCGATCAGCACCAGCATGCCGGCGAGGATCGGGCGCAGACAGCGGTCCGGTACCTTTGCCGAGGCGTGGCTGCCGAGCCAGATCCCGGGTAGCGAGCCGAGCAGCAGGCTGCCGAGCAGCGACCAGTCGACGCTGCCGATCAGCCAGTGGCCCAGACCGGCGACCAGCGTCAGCGGCACGGCGTGCGCGACGTCGCTACCGATGATCCTGATCGCCGGCAGGCGGGGGTACAGGTAGAAAAGCACCGCGACGCCGAGTGCGCCGGCGCCGACCGAAGAAACCGATACCAGCACGCCGAGCAGGGCGCCGACAGCTACCGTGATGGGTGCCCGCAACTGCGTGTGCGCCGCGTCGTCGGCGTGCGCCAGTGCCTGCTGCTGCAGCTTCTGGCGAAAGATGATCGCTGCAGCGGTAAGCAGCAAGGCGATTCCCAGCGAGAACGAGATGACCTGCGAGACTTCCGGACTTCGCTTGGGCAGAAACGACAGCGCCCAGACGGTCAGGGCCGCGGCCGGAATGCTGCCGGTTGCCAGCAGGCGGGTCACTTGCCAGTCCACGTGCCCCTTCTTGGCGTGGACGACAGTCCCGCCGGCCTTGGTGATCGCGGCATAGAGCAGATCGGTGCCTACCGCCGTCGCCGGGTGGACGCCGAAAAGCAGTACCAGCAGCGGCGTCATCAGCGAGCCGCCGCCGACGCCGGTGAGCCCGACGATGGCGCCGACGACAAACCCCGACAAGGTGTACATCCAGTCCATGACGGCGCGCCGCAACAAGAAAGAGGGCGCATGGTAGCAGCGCACGACTTGATCGAAAAAGAATGTTAAGTTAGATTGTTATAACGAATAGTGATTTCGAGGGACCATGAAGCTGCAGCAACTCCGGTATCTGGTCGAGGTGGCGCGCCAGGGCCTCAATGTGTCGGAAGCGGCAGAGGCGCTCTACACCTCGCAGCCCGGAATCTCCAAGCAGATCAAGCTGCTCGAAGATGAACTCGGGGTGATTGTCTTCGAGCGCAGCGGCAAGCGCCTGACGGCGATCACCGAGCCCGGCAAGGTGGTGCTCGAAATCGCCGAGCGCATGCTGCGCGACGCCGAGAACATCAGGCGCGTCGGCGAGGAGTACGCGGGCGGCGATTCCGGCAGCCTGGTGATCGCCACGACGCATACCCAGGCCCGCTACGCCCTGCCCGCCGTCGTCAAGAACTTCGTCGACCGGCACCCCAAGGTTCGACTCTCGCTGCACCAGGGGCATCCGACGCAGATTGCCGAATGGACGCTGAAAGGCGAGGCCGACATCGCCATCGCTACCGAGGCGCTCGACCAGTATCCGCAGCTGGTGATGCTTCCCTGCTACCAGTGGGTGCACTGCGTGATCGCCCCCGATGGGCACCCGATTCTCGCCGAGAAGTCATTGTCGCTGGCCGCCCTGGCGCGCTGGCCCCTGATCACCTACGACTCGGCTTTCACCGGCCGGTCGCGGATCAACAAGGCCTTCGAGCTGGCGCAATTGACGCCCAACGTCGTGCTCACCGCCATCGACGCCGACGTGATCAAGACCTACGTCAGCCTTGGGCTTGGCCTCGGAATCATCGCCCGGATGGCTTTCGACCCGTTACGCGATGTTGGCTTGCAGGCGATGGCCGCCGAACACCTGTTCGGCTCCAACACCACCCGCATCGGCCTGCGGCGCGGCACCCACGTCCGCCGCTACGAATACGATTTCATCGAATTGTTCGCCTCGCACCTGACGAGAAAGGCGGTCGACATGGCGATGGCCGGCGTTCGACCGGATGAGGAGTACCAGCTTTGAGGGGGGGTTCTGTGGTCCATCGGATCATCTCAGCGTCGCTGTCCTTCAACCATTATTCAGCCATGGCAAACGCTCACGATACGGGCTACAAACTCCTTTTCGAGGCCTTCGGCAAGCTGGCACTCGGTGAGAGCGTCGAGGTGCTGCCCGAAGCGCCGGTCGGGGGGCGTTACACGGCGACGGTGAAAGTCATCGACCGCGTGCACGACGCGGCCAGCGGTACGTTCGGCGTTCGTCTCGAGATGGCCAACCCCGGGCTGAAGCTGCCGGCCGGAATCAAGTGCAAGGCGAGTTTTGCGGGGATCGGGGGGCGGGTCGGAGCGCCGCCTCCGGGTGCGGCGCGGCCGGAGCGTAAGCCCGCGCCGGCGGCAGTGGGGAAGCCGATGTAGTTGCCGGTCATTCCATGGCGCCGGACAAGGGCTGTGCGACAATCGGTCGCTACGCCTCGGGAACTCGTTTCCCTATCGATCGCGGAGATGCGCAAGGTGGCCCGTCACGGTACTTCCTGTTTCCCTCGGCTGTTTGTCTTGTCAGGCTGGCTCGTCGCCGGCGTTTGCGCTGCCGATGTGCCTACCGCGGGGCAGGAGTGCCGGCTGCGCAACGCCGCGACCTGCGAATTGCGCGGCGTGCCGTACGTGGTCGACGGGCCTTGTCCGCCGGGGGCACGAACCCTCCGGTCGCCAGGCCATGAGCGCTGTGCAGAGGCGGCGGACGAAGGTGCGCGTGCTGGAGAGAGCCCTGCGCTGGCAAAGCGGGTCGAGGCGCCGCCGGCACGGCCAGGGCCGGCTGGCGATCTGGCCCGGGTCGGGCAGATCGAGCGTTGGTTGTTGCCGGCGATCCTGGTGTTTGGTGCTCTGCTGATGGCTGGCCTGGTGGCCGTGATCGCGCTGCGTCGGCGGCAAGCTGATCGTGACGAAGCGGCTGTGGAACCGGGCGTCGGCCGGACAATTCTGCAACTGCTGGTTGCCGCCGCACTGGCCGTGCCGCTTGGCTATCAGGCCGCCGGTTTTGCCTTTCGACGGATCTTCGCCGGATTTGACAATCACGATACCGCGGCGCCCTGGTTGCTGGCGGCGCCGGCTGGCGCTGTCGTCTTCATCTTGGTGACGGGCGTGGGCTTCGCCCTGCTGGCGCTCCTGCTCGACAAGCTGTTGCGCGGGCGGTCGAGGAAGTAGCGCTGTCTCCGCGACTACATGGCGGTGAGTTCGCGCCGGTAGCGCTGCCAGTTGGCGACGTAGTGGTCGGCGCTAAGCCTGATGCGGGCGACTTGTTCTTCGCTGAGCTGGCGAACCACCTTGCCGGGCGAGCCGACGATCAGCGAGTAGTCGGGGAAGGTCTTGCCCTCGGGGATCAGCGTATTGGCGCCGACGATGCAGCCCTTGCCGATGACGCTGTGGTTGAGCAGGACCGAGCCGATACCGATCAGCGAGCCGTCGCCGATGGTGCACCCGTGCAGCATCACCAGGTGACCGACGGTAACGTCACGGCCGATGCTCAGCGGCACGCCTTCGTCGGTGTGAAGCACGCTGTTGTCCTGGATGTTGCTGTTCTCGCCGATGCTGATCGGGTCATTGTCGCCGCGCGCCGTAGCGTTCCACCAGATGGAGGCGTTTCTGGCGAGGCGTACGTCGCCGATGACGATGGCGGTGGGGGCGATCCAGCTGTCGGGGTCGATCTGGGGGCGGCGGCTGCCGATGACAAAGGTGGGCATGGGGTCGTTTCTCAGGGTGGTTGCGGGTGGGGAGATTGTAGCCTGTCGGGCTATTGATGACGCAGCGCCTCGATCGGGTCGAGGGCGGCAGCACGGCGCGCGGGATAGAATCCGAAGAAGATGCCGATGCCGGCGGCCACCGCGAAGGCGACGAGCACCGAGCCGCCGGAGATGACGATCACCATGTCGGTCATGGCGTTGGTCAACAGGGCGCCGGCAATACCGAGAACGAGGCCGATCAGGCAACCGGCGACCGAGATCATCAGGGCTTCGAGCAGGAACTGGGCGAGAATGTCGCGCTGGCGGGCTCCGATAGCCATGCGGATGCCGATTTCGCGCGTTCTTTCGGTTACCGAGACGAGCATGATGTTCATGATGCCGATGCCGCCGACGAGCAAAGACACCGAGGCGATGGCACCGAGCAGGACCGACATCACGCGCGTGGTTTCGGCGGCCGAGTCGGCGGCGGCGGCCAGGTTGCGCACAAAGAAGTCGTTGTCCTGTCCTTCGCGCAGGCGGTGGCGCTGGCGGAGCAGCGCGGTCATGCTCTTTTCGACGGTCGGCATGGCTTCGGCCGAGGTGGCCTGGACCATGATCAGGCGCACCGAGCCCGGGAAGGGGTTGCCGAAGACCTTGCGCTGGGCGGTGGTCAGGGGAATGATCAGGGTATCGTCCTGATCGCGCCCGTCGAGGTTTTGTCCCTTCTTGCCGAGGACGCCGATGATCACGAAAGGGCTTTGGCGGATGCGGATCGTCTTGCCGACCGGATCGTCGGCACCGAAGAGGTTGTCGGCGGCGGTCTGTCCGATCAACGCGACGCGGGTTGCCGCGCGCACGTCGGAGTCGCCGAATGGGTAGCCGTTGACTATCGTCCAGGCTCGCGCATCGAGGTAGGGGGGCGTCGTGCCGACCACCGTCGAACTCCAGTTGTTGGGGCCGTAGACCAGTTGCTGGGTGCCCTGCTGCACCGGTGCGACGTTGCTGACGCCGTCGAGTTCGGCGATGGCTTCGCCGTCGGCGACGGTGAGCGTCGGGCCGCCGCCGCCGCCGCTGCGCAGGCCGCCGGCGCTGGTCGAACCCGAGATCACGATGTACAGGTTGCTGCCCATCGTACTGATCGTCTGTGCGACCGCATACTGGGCGCCCTGGCCGATGGCCATCATGAGGACTACCGAGCCGACGCCTATGACCATCCCGAGCATGGTCAGGACGGTCCGCATGCGGTTGGCGCCCATGGCATGCCAGGCTTCCTCGAGCATGGCTTTCAGCATGCGTTGGACGCTCGTGCCGGTGTGGCGACGTCGCTGACGATCAGTCCGTCGAGGAAGCGCACCTGCCGTCGGGCGTGCGCGGCGATATCCGGCTCGTGGGTCACCAGGACGATGGTGATTCCCTCGCGGTTGAGGTCGAAAAACAGCGTCATGATTTCTTCGCTGGTACGGCTGTCCAGGTTGCCGGTCGGCTCGTCGGCGAGGATCAGTTGCGGCGTATTGACGAGCGCGCGGGCAATCGCGACACGTTGCTGCTGGCCACCGGAAATCCTGCTTGGCAGCGAGCCGGCGTAATCGCCGAGGCCGACGCGCTCCAGTTCCTGGCGGGCCCGCAGCCGCCGCTGCTCGCGCGCGATGCCCGAGTACACCAGCGGCAAGGCGACGTTGTCTTCGAGCGTCATCCGCGGCAGAAGATTGAAGCCCTGGAAGACGAAGCCGATGGTCCGGTTGCGCAACGCCGCGAGTTCGTCCTTGCCGAGGTGGGCGACGTTACGTTCGACCAGGAAGTAGTCACCGCTGCTCGGCGTATCGAGACAGCCGAGCAGGTTCATGAAGGTGGACTTGCCGGATCCCGAGGGGCCCATGATGGCCACGAACTCGCCTGGCTCGACGTTCAGATCGACGCCCCTGAGTGCCGGGAAGGGTCCGGCAGCCGTGCTGTAGGATTTGCCGAGCGCAACGACGCGAATGATCGCCGGCGGCATCAGAACAATCTCATGCCCACGCTGCTCGGCTTGCCGGTGGCTGTCGCCACGTTCTCGCCCACGACAACCTTTTCGCCTTCCTTCAGATCGCCACCCAGCACTTCGGTATTGCGGTTGTCGGTAATGCCGATCTGCACGCTGACCGGCTTCAGTTCATCCTTCTCGACGACGTACACCGTGCCGCTGGCCGAGTCGCGCTTCCGGCTCTTGCCCTTGCTTTCGCCGCTACCCTCGCTGGCAGGTTTTGGGCCGCTGGGTGGTGCCGCTGCTGCTCGGTCGCCGTTGCTGCCGGTGACGTCGGTGGGCTTGAAACGCAGGGCCGCGTTGGGAACGAGCAGGACATTCTGGCGGCTGGCGACGCCGATACTCACGTAGGCGGTCATCCCGGGCAGCAGGATCTGTTCGGGATTGGACAGCGAGACGCGCACGTTGTAGGTCACCACGTTCTGCTGGGTGGTCGGGTTGAGGCGAATCTGCTGTACCTCGCCCTGGAAGCTGCGATTGGGGAAAGCGTCGACGGTGAAGCGTACTTTCTGTCCCTCCCTGATCTTGCCGATATCGGCCTCGGCGAAGCTCGAGTCGATGCGCATTTCGGAGAGATCCTGCGCGATCTTGATCAGGGTTGGCGTCTGCAGGCTGGCGGCGACCGTTTGGCCGAGGTCGACCACGCGGTCGACGACGACTCCCGATACGGGTGAGCGGATCGTCGTGTACGCGAGATTCACCTGGTCCTTTTCGGCGGCGGCCTTCGCCTGCGCGAACTGCGCCTCGCTCGACCGGCGGGCCTGGATCGCCTGTTCGAGTTCCTGGCGCGAAACGTATTCCTGTTCGAAGAGTGCCCGCAGGCGCACCTCGTTGGCGCGCGCGAGATCGAGGGCCGCCGCAACATTCCTGACGTTGGCGGCCGTCTGTCGGGCCTGAGCGGCGAGCAGCGAGTCGTCGAGTTCCAGCAGCGCCTGGCCTTTCTCGACCTTGTCGTTGAAATCGACGTACAGCCGGGTTACCGTCCCCGATACCTGGGTACCGACGCTGACCAGGACCACCGGGTTGAGCGTCCCGTTGGCCGATACCGTCTGCGTGAGGTCGCCCCTTTCCGTCGCCTGCAGCTTGTAACGTTGTTCGGGCGATTGGGCCACGCTCTGCCGGTACGCGTAGAAGCTGCCGGCAGCAAGTGCGACGACCAGGCAGGCGATGGCCGAGTTGCGGAGAGAGTTTGTCATGGCAATTGCGCCTTCTTGCCGCCACTGACTGACAGCAGCAGATTCCCGTCGAGAACACCGATGGCCCTGGCCAGCGTGGCGCGCGACACGTGCCAGTCGAGCATCGCCTGGACGCGCTGCAGACGCGCGCTGGCCAGCGCGCTCTGCGCGTTGAGCACGTCGAGGATGTTGCCGATACCGGCCTTGTAGCGCCCGAGCGCGACGCGCTCGGAATGCTCGGCGCTGGCCAGCAGGTCGGCGCTGGTCCTGATCGTCTGGGTGGCGGTCGTCAGGCTCTGGTAGGCCTCCCAGACGTCGAGTGCCACCTGCAGCCGGACATTGTCGACGCGAGCGGCCTGGACATCGGTTCTGGCCTCGGCGGCGCGGACGTTGTAAGTGGTGCTGAAGCCGGAAAAGATCGGCACGCTGAGGGTCAGCCCGATAGTGCTGCCGTTGGCCGACAGGCCGCCGATGTCTTGCCATCTGGGTTCGGCAGCGAAGGAGAGCGTCGGCAGGCCGGCGGCGCGCGCGTAGTCGACAGCCGATTGCGCCGCCTTCAGCTCGGCCTCGGCGGCCTTCAGATCGGGCCGACGCTCGCGTGCTTCGGCGATCAGCGCTGCGACATCGCGTTCGAAACCGGCTGCCGGTGTCGCCGAGGGGATGTCGTCGAGTCGCAGCGGCTGGTTGGCGTCGAGTCCCATGACGTTGGCCAGTCGGCCGAGGGTGTTGCGGAGCACCCCTTCGGCCCGGATGCGGGTCAGCGTCGCCTGGGACCAGGCCGTCTGTGCCTGCAGGCGGTCGGCCGGCGTGCCGGTGCCGACCTGGTAACGGACTTCCGCTGCCGACAGGCTCTCACGACTGGCCTTCTCGGACTCCAGCGCGGCAGTCACCGCCGCTCGGGCAGCCTGGGCGTTGTAGTAGGCCTGCAGGGCGCTCAGAAAAACGCTCTGAACGGTCGAGTCGAGGGTGGCCGAGGCGGCATTCAGCAACTGGCGGGCGACTTCCAGGTTGGCCGAGCGGGCGCCGAAATCGAACAGCAACCATGACAGGGTCAACGAGGCGCTCTTCTGGGTGGTCGTTTGCGAATCGGCTCGCACGCGATTGACGGCCATGCCCCCATCGAGTCCGGGTAGGAACTGGGACTGTGCGACACCGACCTCGGCGGCCTGCACGCGCGCCGCGGACCACACTTCGCGAGTCGTCGGGTTCTTGCACAACGCCAGGTCGACCACTTCGATCACCCCATAGGCGGCATCGGCGGCGGGCGTTCGGCATGCCGGTGGCGACGGCTCGGCGCCGTTCAACGAAAGAGCCGGGCGGGGCGGGGCAAGCGCGCGGGTGGTAAAAGGATCGCTCGCGTCGAAGGCGTGCAGCCGGGTCGGCAACGAGGCAGACAGCGTGGCGACGGAGAGCAGGAGGGGAGCAGCGCGGAGGGTGAGCGGACGCGGGCGGGATGTGGTGTTTGCCATTTTTCGCTAGTATAGCCAAGCTCGATGCGCTCGGACGTCCGCATGCCACCCGACGAGGCCTTGCGCCGAGCCTTTTCGATTAGAAAATGTTACAGAACGGGGCCGCGGGTCGGGCGGCTTCGCTTTTCCAGAAAAGGGCTAATGCCGGTGATACCGTGGATGGAAACGATCAGCCTGCTGGTCCTGTTGGTGGCGGTCTGGTTCTGGCTCGACAGCTTCAAGGCTCGTGAGGCGGCAATTCGCGCCGCGCGTGCGGCCTGCGACGCCGAGCACCTGCTCCTGCTTGATGACACGGTGGCGCTCGGTTCGCTGCGGCCCCAGCGCGACGAGCTGGGGCGCTTGTGCCTGCGGCGCGTCTACAACTTCGAGTACAGCGACACCGGCGACAACCGTCGCAACGGCCACGCGACGCTGCTCGGCAGCGACCTGTTGTTGTTGCATCTGCCGCGTGCGCCGGCCCCCGCGCTGCGCTCGTTATCGCTGGTCGGTGAGGATACCGATCGCCAGTCACCGCAACTGCCGCTGTGAACTATCTGGCGCACGCGCTGCTGGCCGGCGCGGATCCGGATTATCGGCTGGGCGGCCTGCTTGGCGATTTCGTCAAGGGGCCGCTCGCAGCGGCGCCGGCGGGACTGTCGCCGGGGGTTGTGCAGGGGATTGTCCTGCACCGGCGGATCGACAGCTTTGCCGACACCCACCCGGCCTTCCGGCGCAGCCGGCAGCGGATCAGCGCCGCACGTCGCCGCTACAGCGGCATCATTGTCGACCTGTTCTACGATCATTTTCTCGCTGTGCACTGGGCTCGCTATTCGGAGGAGCCGCTCGAAGCCTTTACTGCCGGCGTCTATGCCCTGCTCGCCGAACGACCCTTGCCCGAGCGTCTGGCGCGGATTCTCCCCGGGATGCGCGCCGACGACTGGCTCGCCGGCTATCGCGAGCCGGCGGCGGTCGGCCGGGCGCTCGACGGGATCGCCGAGCACCGCCTGCGGCGCAGCAACAGCCTGGGCGGGGCAGGTAGCGAACTGGCCCTCGGCTATCGCGATTTCGAAGGCGACTGCCTGGCCTTTCTGCCCGCCGCGCTGGCTTTCGCCGAGGCCTGGCGACTGACGGGCGGTGGCGCCACGAGCGACAGCCGGCAGGCACTGCGCCCTGCCAGCGGCACGTCGGCTGTGCCGCTGGCCTAGGACCCGCTGACGATCGGCGTCATGATCGCCTGCCCGGGCGGTGAACAGCCGGCGTCGCAGCAGCGCCCGGGTTGGCGATTGCGCGTGATCGCACGCGACTCGTCATGCAGCACACCACGGTCGAGAAGCCTTTCGACCAGTTCGACCTTGCTGCCGAGCGGGTAGTTGCGCCAGATTTCCTGCTTCATCGCTGCCGGCGAGCCACCGCCGTGCAGGCTGATCACAGAGTACCAGCCGCCCTGATACGAAGCCGTCAGGTCTTCGATGAAGCGGGCGACCTCGATGCGCTTGTCGTAGGGCACGTCCGGGTTGGCGCGCAGCACCTCGGCGAGCGTGGCCGCGGTCGCCGGGTTGTGGTCCTCGTCGGGCCCGGGCAGGGCGACGATCAGGCCGCCCGATACCTCGTGCGCCAGGCGATGCATGTCGTAGATCTGGGTGGCCAGCAGCAACTTGCCGATGTTGGCGAAAACCGGGTCGGGCATGAAGCTGCCACTGAATTCGTCCGGCGTGCCGTAAACGCTGGCGGCGACGCCGCAGGCGAAAAAACCCTCGGTGATCTTGATCAGTTCGACCATCGGTTCGCGCAGGCTGGCCTTCCTGCCGGGAGCGAAGCCGTTGGCTTCGCACATCAGCGCTCCGGCACCGATCAGCAGGTCGCCGAAACCCGCACGCGCGGCGATGCAGCTATGCCGATGGTGCGTCGCGTAATTGTAGGTCAGCGACCCCGAATGCTCCCATTCGCCGGCGAAGAACACGCGCTCCCAGGGAACGAAGACGCGCTCGAAGATGACCACCGCGGTCGACTGGCCATAGCGCCGCGAAAAGAGCGCCGCGCCGTGCTCGACCTTTTCGCCGGGACGGCCTGCCGGGCGGGCGACGATCGTCAGGCCCGGAGCATCGACGGGGATCGCGCAGCAGACCGCGAAGTCGGCATCGGCCGTGCTCATGTTGCGGCTGGGCATGACCAGAAGCTCGTGCATGTACGGCGCACCGGTGACGATGGCCTTGGTACCGCTGATGACGATGCCGGTGCCGTGGCGATCGACGATGTGCACATAGGTATCGGGATTCGCCTGCTGGTGCGGTCGCTGCGAGCGGTCGCCCTTGGCGTCGGTCATCGCGATCCCCAGCGACAGGTCACGCTCCTGTACCTCGTCGAGGTAAGCCGCGAAGCGCGCCCGATGTTCGCGGCTGCCGCGCGCGTCATCGATCCGGGCGCTGACCTGATGGATGGCGTTCAAGGCATCGTGTGCCAGATAGCGTTGCGCGCAGCCGGTCTCCTGGCAGAGGATGCGCACCGCCTCGAGCTTGTTCAGCAGGTCGCCGGCAGACTCGTTGAGGTGCAGCATCCGGTTGACCGTCTGACCCCGGAGGCTCTGCTGGGCCGTCATCAGCCGTGCCTTCGCCGGGTCGAGGGCGAAATCGTAGGTGACCGCCAGTGCGTTGATTCCCGGCTGCAGGCTCGGCGCGTCGGCCACCGAGTCGATCAACTCGCCGTCGACGTAGACCGTCGGCCGGTAGCGGCGCAGCGACTCGCGGTACTCGGCACCGCTCAGGAGTTTGCCGGACGGGCGTGCAGCGGATTCACTGTGCGTCATCTTGGATCCTCGATCACGTTCTCCGGACGGAACGCTCCGCCATCCACGCCACAAGCGTCAAGTCGTCAAGTCGTCAAGTCGTCAAGTCGGCGAGCTCAAAGCCAATCCGAGCGCCGCGTAACGCCTGGCAGCTAGCTCTCGCGCGAGGCCCTGCGGCGCTCATTGTCGGTGAGCAGGCGCTTGCGGATGCGGATGCTCTTCGGCGTGATTTCCACGAGTTCATCGTCGTTGATGAATTCGACCGCGGACTCGAGCGTCAGTGCCACCGGCGGCACGAGGCGGACCGCCTCGTCGGTTCCCGAGGCGCGCACATTGGTCAGTTGCTTGCCCTTGATCGGGTTGACCACCAGGTCGTTCTCGCGGCTGTGGATGCCGATCACCATCCCCTCATAGAGCCGGTCGCCCGGCACGCTGAACATCCGCCCGCGGTCCTGCAGCTTCCACAAGGAATAGGCGACGGCTTCACCCTTCTCGCCGGAAATGAGGACGCCGTTGCGTCGACCGCCGATATCACCCTTGAGAGGACCATACTCGTCGAAGACGTGGCTGACCAGCCCGGTGCCGCGCGTCAGGTTCATTACCTCGCCCTGAAAGCCGATCAGTCCGCGCGCCGGGATGCGGTATTCGAGACGGACGCGTCCGCGCCCATCCGAAGACATGTCCTGCAGATCGCCGCGGCGATAGCCGAGCGCTTCCATCACGGCGCCCTGATGCGCTTCCTCGACATCGAGAGTCAGCATCTCGTAAGGCTCGCACTGCTCGCCGTCGATTTCCTTGATGATCACCCGCGGGCGGCCGACAGCCAGCTCGTAGCCCTCGCGGCGCATGGTTTCGAGCAGGATCGTCAGGTGCAGTTCGCCGCGTCCCGAGACGAGGAAGCTGTCGGTATCCGCGGTTTCCTCGACGCGCAGCGCCATGTTGGTCAGCAACTCCTTGCGTAGGCGTTCGCCGATCTGTCGACTGGTGACGAACTTGCCTTCGGTACCGGCGTAGGGCGAGTTGTTGACCATGAAGGTCATGTTCAGCGTCGGCTCGTCGATTTTCAGCATCGGCAAGGCTTCGGGCTTTTCGGTATCGGTGATCGTGCAGCCGATCGAGAGGTCGTCGATGCCGGTCACCAGGACGATGTCGCCGGCGAGAGCCTCGTCCATCGGCACCCGCTCCAGGCCCTGGAAGCCGAAAACCTGCCCGAGCTTGGCGGTCTTTGGCGATCCATGCTCGAAGCGACCCTCGGCATCCGCCTGGCCATACATGACGATCACCTGCTGCGCCGGCTTCAGGCGGCCGCGCTGGATGCGGCCAATGCCGATGCGGCCAACGTAACTCGAGTAATCGAGAGCCGAAATCTGCAACTGCAGCGGTCCGTCGATGCCGTCGGCGTGCGGCGGCGAGACCTGCTTGAGAATGGTGTCGAACATCGGCCGCATGTCGGGCGATGGTTTCGCCAGATCGAGAGTCGCGTAACCGTTGATGGCGGAAGCGTAGATCACCGGGAAGTCGAGTTGTTCGTCGTTGGCACCAAGTTTGTCGAAAAGGTCGAAGGTGTGGTCTACGACCCAGTCCGGGCGCGCCCCGTCGCGATCGATCTTGTTGACGACGACGATCGGTTTCAGGCCGAGAGCGAGCGCCTTCTTGGTGACGAAGCGCGTCTGTGGCATCGGGCCCTCGACGGCGTCGACCAGCAGCAGTACGCCGTCGACCATCGACAGGACACGTTCGACCTCGCCGCCGAAATCGGCGTGTCCGGGCGTGTCGACGATGTTGATATGAACTCCCAGGTAGTCGACAGCCAGATTCTTGGCCAGAATCGTGATCCCCCGCTCCTTCTCGAGGTCGTTCGAATCCATCATCCGCTCGGTGATGTGCTGGTGGGCCGAAAAGGTACCGGCCTGGACCAGCAGCTTGTCGACCAGGGTGGTCTTGCCGTGGTCGACGTGGGCAATGATGGCGATGTTGCGAACGGCGCGGGACATAGAGGGTCAAGCCTTTCAAGAGGGGCGGGTATTCTAGCACGCGCAGGGCTGTTCTCCTGCTGCGCTGCGAGAAAGCCGCTGCCCTCTACGCCGGCTGGTTGCGCATGAAATCGGCTGTGCTGAAGAAGGCTGCCAGTAGCTTGTCGCGCAGGGGCTCGTCGACTCCTGTCGATTCCATCGCCAGGAACATGCAGGCGACCCATTGGTCGCGCTCGGCTTCGCCGATGGCAAACGGCAGGTGGCGGCGACGCAGCATCGGGTGACCGATGTGCTGGACGTAGAGATCGGGTCCGCCCAGCCAGCCGGAAAGAAACATGAACAGCTTGTCGCGCGAGGGCTCCAGATCGGCGGGGTGCAGGGCGCGGATTGGCGCGAACTGGGGAACGGTATCCATCAGCTCGTAGAACTTCTCGCACAGTTTGCGCACGGCGGCTTCGCCCCCGATCAGTGCGTAAGGGGTATCTTCAGTCATGATGTTGCGATGCAGCAATAGGTGTTGACAATGGCAGCTTGATTGCTATGATACTTCGTTCGCTGCGTCGCAGCAATTTCGTGCCGCTGACAGACCGTCCGAGGGTGATCGGACTTTGCTCGCGGCACCGAGCCGGGCGGGGTCCGCTCCGGGGCTCCACCGGGAACCGAAGGGCGCGTCGCTGGCCTTCCGCTTCGCCATCGTTGGCGGGGAATCGTCGCCGCCGGAACGGCCGGCAATTGCCAGAACCGGTCGGGCGGCGCACACTATGTCGGTTTTCCGATTGGCGATGGATTTTTTGGAGTGAGTCAGATGAGCGAAGCGATTCTTGGTTTTCTGCGAGCCAATGCGGAGCAACTCGATGTCGACATGGCCGAGGCTCTCAACATTCCGCTTGCCGAGTTACGCGACGAGATCGCTCGCCTTGCGGCAGCCGGAGACGTGATCTGCTGCAAGGTGACCCGTTTCATCGAGGGCCGCAAGATCGAGGGGATCAGCTGCCGCTTGTCCTGCGATCTGCCGACACCGGCGCGCGGGCGGAAGCCGGGGGTCAAGAAGGACGACGACGCGGAAGCCCCTGTCTTCTGAGACGGCTGGCTCCGGGTTGCGACGCGACGCAGGGCCAGGTCGATCGTCGCACCGGCCCGGAGGCAGCTGCCCGGGCAGGTCGGGGGCTCCTCCGGCTCGCTTACCTGAGCAGATGCAGATTGAAGTGCCCCTTGATGAACTCCTGGAACTTCTCGACACCTTTCAGCGCGATCTGCAGCCTGCCCAGTTCCATCATGTTCAAGCGTTCGAGCGGGATGTAGTTGTCCGGCTTGCGCCCTTCGCACACGGCTTCCACCTGCCCGCGCAGGCGCATCAGCACCAGGAAGTCGAAGCTTTCGGCAATGTTCTCGGCGACCTTCCTGCTCAACACCTTGTCCTTGACCAGCGCTTCGAGTCGCTGGTGGGTGCTGCCCTTGAGCTTGCCGGCCTGAATGGCCAGCGCCTTGACCCCTTCGGAAATCGCGAAGATGCCGGCCTTCTTGATCTCGAGCATGCCGGAATGGTCACCGCCCTTTTCGCCCTTGATCTTGCCGAACCAGCCGATCGGTGGGGCAAAGCGCAGCGTATTCTCGACCATGCGCATCAGGAACAGCTTGTCGCGTTGTACGTACTTGTAGACCTGCGTCTTGAGCTCGTGCTCGAAAGACGGGTCACCGAAGATCGTGCGAATGTCTACGAAGGTTCCACAACTGAGGACGTTGCTGGGCGTCGGTGCCTGCAGCCAGCGGTCGAGCTGCTCCTGCCACTTGCCGAGGCTACGCCGCCATTCCTTGTTGTTGGCCATGATCCCGCCGGGACAGGGGGGGATGCCGATGGCGACCAGCGAATCGATCAGGATCTGCGAGAATTCTTCAATCCGGGCGATTTCTTCGGCGGCGAGCTCGTCGCCATAGACGATGGCGTTGTCCTGATCGGTGAGCAGCGTCTGCTCGCCGCGCCCCTCGCTGCCGAGGACGACAACGGCGAAGCGCTGGGGCAGGTCGGCAAAACGGTCTTCGGTCAGCAGCGCGATCAGGCGCAACAGGATCTGATCATTCAGATGAGCAATCATGCGCACCATGTTGCGGGGGCTGGTGCCGCTGCCGCTCAGGTGCAGGACCAGACTTTGGATCCTCGAGAAGACATCTTTCAGTTCGCCAAGGTCCCTGGCCCTCTCGATGTCGAGCACGAGTTGATGCGGCGAGTGCGACTGCAGGCGGATGATGTCGCTGTCGGTAATGATCCCCGAGAGCTTGCCCTTGCCGTCGACCACCGCCAGGCGATGGATCTTCTGCCGCGACATCTGGTAAAGCGCTTCGTAGAGGAGATCGTTCTCGCCAATCACCGCCAGGGGGCTGTTCATGATGGCGCGCACGGCGATTGCCGACGGGTCGACACCGGAGGCCACCACCTTGTTGCGCAGGTCGCGATCGGTCATGATGCCGCTCGGCAGCTTGTTGTCGCAGACGACGACGCTGGAGATGTTCTTCTCGCGCATGATCCTGACGACGTCGACCAGCGCATCGTCGGGTCCGCAGGTCACCACCGTGCGCTGGCAGAAATCCCTCACCGGGCGAAAAAACTGGCCTTCTTCAGCCATCGGTCGCTGCTCCTTGTTGTTCGATTGTTGTGTTGTTCCGCTGGCGCGCGCGGGCGGCGGCTGTGGCACTCGGCCAGCCGGCCGAAGGGCGCAATTCTAGCATTGGCGAGCATGGCGAGGCGCCGTGAGTGGCCAAGGCAGCCTTGGCTGGTGGCGCAGTTTCCGACAAGGGTTCAAGATCCGCTCTGACCTTCGGTGGTAGTCGTCGACCGTGGCGTGTCGTCCCGCCTCGTTACCTGCCGGTGCAATGCAGCCTTGGCGAGCAGATGCGCCGTCACCGGCGCGGTGATGAAGAGGAAGAACAGGATCGCCAACTCGTGCAGGCTGATGCCGGTATTGGCGCCAGTCGAGAAAAAGATTGCCGAAGCCAGCAGCAGCGCGCCGACGCCGAGCGTCGTCGCCTTGGTCGGACCGTGCAGCCGGGTGAGGAAATCCGGCAGCCGCGCCAGACCGATCGATCCGAGCAGGACGAACAGCGCTCCAAGGACGACCAGCGCGGCGACGGTGGATTCGGCCACCGTGCTCATTCGATGATGTCTCCGCGCAACAGGAACTTGCACAGCGCGACGGTGGCGACGAAGCCGAGCAGTGCCACGAGCAAGGCTATCTCGAAGTAGGCGGTGCTTGCCTGGTCGATGCCGAAGAGTACCAGCAAGGCGATGGCGTTGATGCCCAGTGTGTCGAGTGCGACGATGCGATCGGTGGTGTCCGGCCCGCGCAGCAGTCGATAGAGACTGAGCGCGAGCGCGGCGCCGATCAGGACGAAGGCGATCTCGACGGCGGTATTCAGCATGCAAACATCTCCTTGAGCGGCGTTTCGTAGCGATCCTTGATCTCGCGGACCAGAGCCGGCGGATCGGGGGCGTCGAGAGCGTGCACCAGCAGAATCCAGCGCCGCTGGTCGACGTCGATGGACACCGTGCCGGGGGTCAGCGAGACGACGCTGGCCAGCACGGTGCACACGAACGGGTCGCGCAGATCGAGGGGAACCTCGACGAAGGCCGGCGCCAGGCGGTGCAACGGGCCGATGACCTGGCGGGCGACGCGCCAGTTGGCGGTGACGATGTCAATCGCGACGATGCCCAGGAAGTGCAGCGCTCGCCAGGGCCGAACGAGACGCGGCGGCTCCGGCCAGAAGGGCCTGCTCAGCAGCGGTACGCCGACAGCCAGCAGGGCGCCGAGCAAGAGCATGGCGATCGATGCGGCATTGGTGATCGCCGCCCAGAGCAGGAAAACGGTAAGCGACAGGAAGGGTCGCGGGAATACCTTGTGCCTCATCGCGCCTCCGTGCGCCCGATCGCTGCCGGCGTCGGGCCGAGCACACCGGCGACATAAGCGCCGGGTGCATGCAGTTGGCTGGCCGCACGTGCAGCGTAGTCGGCAAGCGGACGCACGCCGATCGCCAGCAGCGGTCCCGCGGCGACCAGCAGTAGGGTCGCTGTCGCGCGCTGCCAGGCGATGGGCGTCGCGGCGGCCGCTCGCGGCTCGACCGGCGTTTCCTGCTTCCAGATCAGAAGGCAGCCGTTACGCGCCAAAGCGATCATGACGATGAATCCCGACGTCAACAAGGCCAGCCAGATCGCGGGTCCGGCGGCGACCTCGCGCAGCCTGGTCAGGAGCATCAGCTTGCCGAGGAAGCCGGCGAAGGGCGGCAGTCCGGCAACGGTGGCCGCCAGGATCAGGAAGGCGACCTTCAGCCAGGTGGCCGGCAGCGGACCGGCCCGGAAGCGGTCGGCGGCGTCGCCGCGCCGTTCGGCGATGACGCCGGCGAGCAGGAAGCAGGCCGCTGCGGCGAGTGTCGACTGCACGAGGTAGAAGAGCGCGGCGGCGTCGACCTGGGCACTTGCCTGGGCCGGCGCCAGCAGCAGCGCGCCGGCCGACAGCAGTACCAGCCAGGCGGCGAGCGTGCGCAGGCGGTCGGCGGCGAGAACGCCGAGCGCGGCGAAGACGACGGTGGCGAGTGCCAGCGTCGTCAACCAGGTGTCGAGCAGATCGGGGATCGCCGGCGTCAGGGCGATGGCCTGCACGCGCAGGACGGCGACGATGCCGACCTTGGTCATGATCGCAAACAGCGCGGCGACCGGCGCGCCGGCAGCGCTGTAGGTATGCGGCAGCCAGAACGACAGCGGCAACATTCCCGCCTTGAGGAGGAAGACGGCGATCAGCAGCGCAAACGCCAGTCTGGCCAGCGCCTGGTCGTGCCCGGGCAGCGTCAGGCGATGCGCGAGATCGGCCAGATTCAACGTTCCGAGCGTACCGTAGAGCAGCCCGAGTGCGATCAGGAAGAGCGCGGAACCGATGAGATTGAGCACCACGTAACTGATTCCGGCGCGGGTTCTGGCGAGCCCGCCGCCATGGGCCAGCAACGTGTAGGAAGCGAGCAGCATCACTTCGAAGAAGACGAACAGGTTGAACAGGTCGCCGGTCAGGAAGGCGCCGGTCAGGCCCACCAACTGCAACTGGAACAGCGGGTGGAAGTGCCGTCCGCGTGCGTCGAAACCGCTGCTGGCGTAGAGCAGTGCGGCGAAAGCGAGGACAGCGGTGAGGAGCGTCATTCCGGCCGCCAGCCGATCGACGACGAGGACGATGCCGAAAGGGGCCGGCCAGTCGCCGAGGGCGTAGACGCGCAACAGTCCGTCGTCGGCGAGCAGCGTCAACCATGCCGTGAGCACTACCAGCAGGCCGCTGGCCAATAGCCCGACGGCGCGCTGGAAGGCCAGGCGTTCGCTCGCCATCTGCAGCAGGGCGGCGGCAAAGGGGATCAGGATCGGCAGGATCGGCGCATGCGTGTTCATCACGGTTCTTTCGCCACGTCCACGTGATCGCCGCCCGATTCCGACAGTGCGCGCAGGGCCAGCATCGCCAGATAGGCGGTCATGCCGAAGCCGATGACGATTGCCGTCAGCACCAGCGCCTGCGGCAAGGGGTCGGTGTAGCTGCCGCCGGCCCGAATCAGCGGTGGCGCGCCGAGCCGCAGGCGGCCGCTGGCGAACAGAAAAAGGTTGACGGCATACGAAAGGAGCGTCAGGCCGAGCAGGACCGGAAAGGTGCGTGCGCGCAGGATCAGGAATACGCCGCAGGCCGTCAGTACACCAACGGCAGTCGCCAGCAGAGCTTCCATCAGGCTTCCTCCACAGGCTGGCGTGCGCGCAGCGACAACTGGCCAAGTCCGGACAGCACGCTGACGACGACCGTGACGACGACGATATAGACGCCGAGATCGAAGACCATTGCCGACGCTAGTTCGACATCGCCGAGGAGTGGCAGGCGAACGTGACCATGCGCACTGGTCAGGAACGGCCGGCCGAACGGCCAGCTGGCCACGCCGATGCCGGCGGCCAGCAGCAGGCCCAGCGCCAGCAGCCTGACCGGCTGCCGGGGCAGGCGCGGCTGCACCGCGCCGATGCCGTTGGCCAGATACTGGGTGACCAGCGCGACGCTGGTGATCAGCCCGGCGACGAAACCGCCACCGGGGAGGTTGTGGCCGCGCAGCAAGACGTAGACCGACACGGTCAGGGCGAGCGGCAGCAGCAGGCGCGCGAGCATCGACAGAAAGAGTGGATGGGCTTCGCTTGCCCACGCTCGGCCATCCGGATCCCGCCGCGGCGCGATCAGAGTCAGACGGTCGAGCAGGGCGTGCGAGGCGAGGGCGACCATCGCCAGCACGGTGATTTCTCCGAGGGTGTCGAAACCGCGAAAATCGACCAGGATCACATTGACGACGTTGGCGCCCCCGCCCCCGGGGACCGCTTGCTGCAGGTAGAAGCCCGAGAGCGTGTCGACCGGTGCGGCCAGCATGCGCAGCGTTACCAGCGCCAGGCCGCCACCGCTGAGCAGCGCCAGCAGCAGGTCGCGGATCAGCCGGGGAGCGCTGCTCTTCGGCGCATTGCGCGCGGGCAGGTAGTAGAGGACGAGGAGCATCAGGACGATCGTCCCCGTTTCGACGGCGAGTTGCGTCAGCGCCAGGTCGGGTGCGGAAAAGCGAATGAAGGTCAGCGTCACGCTCAGACCGACGATGCTCACCAGGATCACCGCCAGCAGGCGTTCACGGTACAGCGCGGTGGCGCCCAGCGCGCCGAGCAAGAGAACGAGCAGGGTGCCGACCGCCGCCTCGTCGGCCGCCTGACCGGCTGGTTGGCCGCCAGCGTCGTCGGCGCCCGAGAAGAAGGCCCAGCCGCCGAGCAGCACGACGAAGGCGATGAGCAGCGCGCAGTAGCGTTGCAGCGACCCATTGTCGAGCCGCGCCACGTTGCGGCGCGCGCCCGCGGCGAGCGCGCGGTAGAAGCGCTCGAAGGCGGTACGCGGGTGCATCGGCGGCAACTGGTCCTGCCAGGCGAACAAGGGGCGCCTGAAGGCATAGATCAGCACGCCGCCGGCAAGCGCCAGCACGCTCATCAGCAAAGGCTTGTTGAAGCCGTGCCAGAGCGCCAGATGGAAATCCGGCAGCGGTGCCTGCAGAGCGGCGCCGGCCGCGGCATCGAGCAGTGGGCCGACGGTCCAGCCCGGAGCGACGCCGACCAGCAGACAGAGCAGGACGAGGAGTTCGATCGGCGCGCGCATCCAGCGCGGTGGCTCATGCGGCTGGCGCGGCAGGTCGATCGGCTCGCCATTGAAGAAGACATCGTGAATGAAGCGCGACGAATAGGCGACGGCGAGCATGCCGGCGATCGTCGCAAACAGCGGCAGGGCCCAGCCGAGGGGTTCGAACTGCGGGTAGGTGACGGTTTCGGCGAAGAACATCTCCTTGCTCAGGAAGCCGTTGAGCAGCGGTACACCGGCCATCGAGCCGGCGGCGATGATCGCCAGCGTCGCGGTGATCGGCATCACCCGGAACATGCCATTGACGCGCCGCATGTCGCGTGTGCCGCATTCGTGGTCGATGACGCCGGCGGCCATGAACAGCGAGGCCTTGAAGATCGCGTGGTTGATGATGTGAAAGACGCCGGCGACCACCGACAGCGGCGTGTCCAGCCCGAACAGCAAGGTGATCAGGCCCAGGTGACTGATCGTCGAGTAGGCCAGCAGCCCCTTGATGTCGTTGCGGAAGAGCGCCGTCGCGGCAGCGTAGACGAGCGTCACCGCGCCGGTGCCGCCGACCAGCCAGAACCACAGGTCGCTGCTGCCAAGCGCCGGGTAGAGGCGGGCGAGCAGGAAGACCCCGGCCTTGACCATCGTCGCCGAGTGCAGATAGGCGGAGACCGGCGTCGGCGCCGCCATCGCACTCGGCAGCCAGAAGTGGAAGGGAAACTGGGCCGACTTGGTGAAGGCGCCGAGCAGGATCAGGATCAGCGTCGGCGCGTAGAGTGCGTGCGCCCGGATGCGCTCACCGGCAGCCAGGATGACGCTCAGCTCGTAGCTGCCGGCGATGTGGCCGAGCAGCAGGATGCCAGCGAGCAGCGCCAGACCGCCGCCACCGGTGACCGCCAGAGCCAGACGAGCGCCGATCCGCGACTCGTACTTCTCGCTCTGGTAGGCGACGAGCAGGAACGACGAAAGGCTGGTGAGTTCCCAGAAAACCAGCAGCAGGAGCAGGTTCTCCGACAACACCACGCCGAGCATGGCTGCCATGAACAGCAACAGGATCGAATAGAAGCGTCCGAGTCGATCGCTGGCCGGCAGGTACCAGGCGGCGTAGAGCACCACGAGCAGGCCGATGCCGAGAATCAGGAGGCAGAAGAGCAGGCCGAGGCCATCGAGGCGCAGGCTGAGGTCCAGTCCATAGGCGGGTAGCCAGGCCAGCCGGGCGATTTCGGTACCGCCCGCAAAGGCGGCCGGCGCCAGCGGCAGCAGCAGGGCGAGGCAGCTCGCCATCACCGCCGCCGTCGCCACTGCCGCGGTCACTCGCCCGTGCCGTTGCAGCAGCAGCGGCACGGGGAAGGCGGCAAAGGCGGTAGCAGGGATCGCCGCCAGCAGGACACTCGAGTTCAACCAGTTCACAAAAGCTCCAGCGAGGAAGGAGTTGTCCCGGTCGTGACGCCGCGGGTGCCGGAGGGGCGATTATAGCTGTCCTGTGCCGCCGCCGCTGCCGGCCGTCGGCACTCCGTCATCTTGCCGTAACATAGCCACCTTAAGCTTCCTGCATCCCTCCTGTTTCCCGACGCGAGCCTTGCCCCATGAGCGATCACCTGAGCAAACAGTTCGATCTCGAACTCGAAAACATCCGTACCCGCATCCTGCAGATGGGCGGCCTGGTCGAGCGACAGGTGCTGGCGGCGGTCGACGCGTTCAGTACCGGCAATCTCGAGGAAATGCAGCAGGTGATCGACACCGACAGCGAAGTCGATGCCTACGAGGTCGGGATCGACGAGGACTGCACGCTGCTGATCGCCCGCCGGCAACCGACCGCGCGTGACCTGCGTCTGATCATGGCGATCTCGCGCGTCGTCACCGACCTCGAGCGCATCGGCGACAAGGCCTCCAAGATCGCCAACATGTCGCGCAAGCTGCGTCTGGCCGGCAGTCAGCGCATACCGCGCCTGTCCGACGTCCACCATTCCGGCAGGCTCGCCACCGACATGTTGCAGGGCGCACTCGATTCGCTGGCGCGCATGGACGCCGAGACCGCCCGCCAGGTCATCGGCTCCGACAAGGCGATCGACGCCGCCTTCAACGCCATCCTGCGGCAACTGATCACCTACATGATGGAAGATCCGCGCACGATTACCGAAGCACTCGACATCATCTGGATCGCCAAGGCCATCGAACGGGTCGGCGATCACGCGGCCAACATCGCCGAGAACGTCATCTACGTGGTCAGCGGCATCGATGTCCGGCATACCGCGGCGGTCAGGAAGAAAGCGGACGAGGCATGACCCGACCGGCTTCCAGTCTGCCGCAGGTCCTCGTCGTCGAGGACGACAAGGGCATTCAGGAACTGCTGCGCTTCACGCTCGTCTGCGGCGGCTATCAGCCGCTCTGCGTCGACACCGCCGAAGCGGCCGAGGCACTATTGCGCGAGACGCTGCCGGACCTGGCGCTGATCGACTGGATGCTTCCCGGCAAGTCCGGTCTGGCGCTCACCGGGCGCTTGCGCAGCGATGCGCGGACGCGCCACCTGCCGATCATCCTGTTGACGGCGCGTGGCGAGGAGACTGATCGTGTCGCCGGCCTCGAAGGTGGCGCTGACGACTACATCGTCAAACCATTCAGCCCAAAGGAACTCGTCGCCCGCGTACACGCGGTGCTGCGCCGTTGTGCGCCCGAATTCGTCAAGGGCACGCTGTGCGCCGGCCCGATCGAACTCGACACGGTCAGCCACGAAGCGCGCGTCGATGGTCAGCGAATCACTCTGACGCCAACCGAGTTCCGCTTGCTGCGCTTCCTGATCGCCAACCCCGGGCGGGTCTACTCGCGCCAGCAGCTGCTCGACAACGTCTGGGGCGATCACGTCTATATCGAAGACCGTACGGTCGATATCCACATCCGGCGCCTGCGCGTCGCTCTCGGCCCGGCAGCCGAGCAGATGGTCGAAACGGTGCGCGGGGTAGGCTACAAACTGATCGGGCGAGCCGAGTCGACGCAGAACGCCCCATGAGCCCCGCCGGGCCGTGGTTCGCGAAGACCCTGCTGACCGGTTTGCTGCCGATCGTTTGTCTGGCCGGGTTGGTCTGGGCGCTGCACGGCCCGGCCGCGGGGTGGGCGGCAGCCGCGCTGGCTTTCATGCTTGTCGTCGTGGTGCAGACCAGGCGGCTGGCGGTCCTCCTGGCGTGGCTCGATAGCCCGGGCAGCGCCGGCTTCCCGGACACCGGTGGCGCCTGGGGCGACGTTTTCCTCAGACTCTCGCGCAAGTTGCGTCACGACGCGCGCACCCTCGAGGCGGTCGAGGCGCGCCTGCGCTCCTTTCGCGACGCCATGGACGCCGTCCCTGATGGTCTGGTGATCCTTGACGCCAGCCACCGGATCCAGTGGCACAACCGTGCCGCCGAGGCGCACCTGGGAATTCGCCTGCCGCGCGATACAGGCGCGATCATCGAGCAACTGGTTCGCACGCCAGGTTTCGCCGACTACCTTGGCAGTCCGGACCCGACCGCCTCCTTTCTGCTGCAGTCCGCAGCCTTGCGGACGCGCGTGTACGCGCTCCGGGTGGTCCCTCTCGGCGAGCAGCACAAGCTTCTCGTCAGCCTCGACGTAACCGATGCCCGGCGTGTCGAGTCGATGCGCAGCGAATTCGTCGCCAACGTCTCGCACGAATTGCGTACTCCATTGACCGTGGTCAGCGGCTTCCTGGAGCATTTTGCCGACGAGGGCACGATGAGCGCCGATCAGCGCCTGCACTTTGCGCGTCTGATGAGCGACCAGACCGCGCGCATGCTGAGTCTGGTCGACGATCTGTTGACGCTGTCGAGGCTGGAGGCGGAGGACGCCCCGGCGAGCGAAGAGGACGTCGATATGGCCGATCTGCTCGCGCAGCTGCTGTCCGAAGGGCAAAGCCTCAGCGAAGGTCGGCATCGTCTGGCAGTCAGCTGTCGCGGCCCCGCCTTGCGCGGTGACCGCAAGGAGTTGCACAGCGCCTTCGGCAACCTGGTGTCGAACGCCATCCGCTATACGCCGGCTGGCGGCGCTATTGCGATCGAGTGGACGCTTCGCGACGGTAACGGGATGTTTTCCGTGCGCGACTCCGGTGTCGGTATCGCCGCCCAGCACCTGCCGCGCCTGACCGAGCGCTTCTACCGTGTGGACCGCGGCCGTTCGCGTGACACCGGCGGTACCGGCCTCGGACTCGCCATCGTCAAGCACATCCTGTTGCGCCACCAGGCGACGCTCGCCATCGAGTCGCAAGTCGGCGAGGGCAGCACCTTCTGTGCCGAGTTTCCGGCCTGGCGGTTGAAGTCCGAGGTCTGAATCGGGAGTTGCCGGGAGAGCCTTGGATGCTTGTCGTGATCGGCCGACCGTGGCGGCGATCGCGACTGTGGCGCGACCGGTCTTCCCGAGCGGGGTGGAACAAGCCGAGTCCATTGCCCGTCGTCGGAAGACCCGAGGCGCTCGGCGGGACGGGCGTCGGATGCCATTGCAGGGGCCTCAGGGACCCATTTCGTGATTGACCCTGCTTCCTGGGGACTCATATACTCTCCCTGGTGTCGTCGGATTTCCTACCCTGCTGAACCCTCAAGAGGAGGCCATCGTGTCCCGGGCAAAGGGCCTTTTCCTGATCTGGGTCTGTCGCGGCGCGGAGCCCGCACTGGCCGCTCAGGTCCGTCCTTGCGAAGATGATGCCGCCTGACTCGGCGACGACTGCCGCGCAATTCCTGCGCGCGCCGCGCGCCGCGGCCATTGCCGGCATTCTCTTCTCATTGCTGCTGATGGCCAGCGTGTGGTTGCTGCGCGAGTCGCTTCCCCAGGACCCGCTGGAGGCGGGTACCTGGTTACAGACGAGTTCGCAGTCCGTGGCGACGGCGCTGCATCTGATACCCTTTGCCGGGATCTCTTTCCTCTGGTTCATCGGGGTGCTGCGTGACCGTCTCGGCGCTCGCGAGGATCGGCTGTTTGCCACCGTCTTTCTGGGCAGCGGACTGCTGTTCCTGGCCATGTTGTTTTTCTCGGCGGCCGTCGTTGGTGGACTGGTCGTGACTTACACGGCGGAGCCGACGCGTGTGCTTGGCTCCGCGACTTTCAGCGTAGCGCGCGCGATCAGCTACGAGGTGATGAACGTCTATGCCGTCCGAATGGCGGGCGTGTTCATGATCGCGACGTCCACACTGGCGCTGCGAACCGGCTTCATTGCCCGCTGGATTGCGCTCGTCGGCTATGCCCTGGCTTTATTGCTGCTGCTCACTAGCCGGTACATCGACCGACTCATCCTGGTATTCCCGCTGTGGGTGCTGCTGACCAGTTGCTACATGCTGCTCGACGACCTGCGGCGTCGCGCAAAGGAGAAGGACCCGCAGGACTTCAGGAGCGAAGGTTGATAGCCAGGATATCGCCAGGACCGGCCGGCGGGACGGTGGACGATCGGCGGCAACAGGAGAAGGCGTGCCGTTGCGACCGGCGATTCACTGCGCAAAGCGGGGGCATTTACAGTCGCCGAGTAGTCGCCAACCCCCCCGTTCGCTCGTCGACCACGCTGTCGCGCCGCGATGGCCACCGAAGCTTTTCCGCCGGCTGCCGCAGTGGTACGTGGGCGCGAGCGGCATGCGCGGGCGACCAGGTCCTTTCTCCTTTGGACGGCTTTGTGGAGGCGTTATGAGACTGTTTGGTTTCCTGGGTGCCCTGTGGTTTCTCCTGGCCGTGTCTGCGGTGCCGGCCGCGGATGACATGCGGGCGTTTCCTGCGGCCGAAGGGGGGATGGTCCGTTACGTCCTGCAGCTTCCGAAACAGGGCGAGGAGTCCGATTTCAAGGTCGAGTTGATCGTTGGCAAGACCGTCGACGTCGATGAACGGAACAGATACTTTTTCGCTGGTCGGATCGAGGAGGAAACGATCAAGGGCTGGGGGTTTCCGCGCTACGTGGTCAGCGCCCTGGGCCCGATGGCGGGGACCTTGATGGCCATCGATCCGGACGCGCCCAAGGTGAGCCGCTTCGTCGCGCTTGGCGGCGAACGCTACCTGATTCGCTACAACAGCCGCTTGCCGGTGGTGGTGTATGCACCTGCAGGCGTTGAAGTCCGCTATCGGATCTGGAGCGCTGCTTCGGAGGCCAGAGGCATGGAAAAGGGCTGAGTTGGGCTGAACTGGGCTGAACTGGGCTGAACTGGGCTGAGCGGCGATTCGCGCGCAGCGGTTGGAGCGCTTGGTGGCCAGTCCGGACTGCTGTCCGGGTGTGCCGCTGCCCTCAACGGATCAGCGTCTCGCCAGCAGGCCGCCGAGCATGCCCATCAGCTCGCCGCCGCTTCCCAGCCCTTCTTGCGGCGCCGCACCGGAAGGCGTCAGTTGATCGATCAGGCCCGGCAGAACCTGGGACAATTGGCCGGCCGCTGCCCCGGTGTCGGTGCCCAGGCTGGCGGCCAGATCCGCCATCACGTCGGAGCCCAGCACGGCGGTCAGCTGGTTGCCGGAAATGGGCTGGTTCGGACCCGATCCGACCCACGAACCGAGTACGTCGCCGAGGCCGGCCTGCTGGAACTTGCCCATCAAGCCGCCCAGGCCGCCCTGGGCGCCATCGTTGGCCAGCAGGCCCGTGATCACTTGCAGCAGTTGCGGGTTGCTGAGCAGGGTGCCCAGCATGCCGGCCAGACCGCCACCCTGAGTGGCGTCCGCTGCCTGCTGTCCGCCGAGGACCGAGCCCAGTACCGAATCGAGCAAACCCATGGTGCATGTCTCCTTTCAATCGAGAAAAATTGTTCAGTGCTTGCCGGTGCCGGGCGCTCAGGTGTCGGATCGACCAAGGTGGGCGCACGCTGCATTCTCGGCCAATGGACGCCAGTCAGCAAGCAACTTCAGCGCGGCGCGGTGGCCGGCCAGCAGCGAGCCGACGCGCCGACGCGCTCATCGATGCCCTAAAATGGTCGGCTGCCACCACTGACTGACCCGCGCTCGCGAAGGCGAATCCATGATCGACACCATTCTGCTCACCGCCGCGCGCATCTGCACGTTCGACCACCAGCGCGCGCTGACCAACGCCAGCGGGTTCTTCTTTGCGCGCGGGGACAGGCTGTTCGTGGTGACCAGCCGGCACGTCATGCGCGACAAGCCAAGCCGGCATGCTCCCGATCGCATCGAGATCGAGTTGCACATCGATCCTGCCAACATGGCCGGCTCCACCGGCTTCTCGATCCCCTTGTATCGCCATGGCAGCCGCCTCTGGCGCCAGGGTCTGGATGCCGCTGGCGACATTGACGTGGCGGTGATCGAGATCGACCGCGGCGCGCTACCGCCGACCACCGTCTATCGCGCCTTTACGCCGGCGCACCTGGCCGGCCCATGTGACTCGGTGGAGGTGGGGTCGTCGCTCCTGGTGGTCGGTTTTCCGCTCGGCTTCCACGATACCCTGCACCACATGCCGGTGGTCCGCCAAGCCGTGATCGCCTCCTCATTCGGCCTGCGTTTCAAGGGCGAGGGCTATTTCCTGACCGACGCACGCACGCACCGGGGGACGAGCGGCGCGCCCGTCGTCATGCGTCTTCCGCGCGCGACGGTGGCGCACGGCGACCTCCCCTGGATGCTGCTGGGAGTCCACTCGGCCCGGTTGGACGTTGGCACTCGCGATCTCGAACTGGACGAGGCGCTCGGTCTGAACAGCGCCTGGTACGCCGATATCCTGATGACTCTCACCGAAGCCTGATCAACCGAAGCGCCCGGTGATGTATTCCTCGGTCAGCTTCGACGAAGGGTTGGTGAAGATCTTCTTGGTGTCGTCGAACTCGATCAACTGGCCGATGTACATGAAGGCGGTATAGGCCGAGACGCGTGCGGCCTGCTGCATGTTGTGGGTGACGATCAGGATTGTCACCCGCTCCTTGAGTTCGCTGACCAGTTCCTCGATGCGTGCCGTGGCAATCGGATCGAGAGCCGACGTGGGCTCGTCGAAGAGCAGGATCTCGGGGTCGGTGGCGAGCGCCCGGGCGATGCACAGGCGCTGCTGCTGGCCACCGGAGAGGTTGAAGGCGAGGTCGTTGAGCCGGTCCTTGGCTTCGTCCCACAAGGCGGCGTCGCGCAACGCTTCTTCCACCTTCTCGTCGATTACATCTTTCTTGCGTTCGCCGCGCACGCGCAGGCCGTAGGCGACGTTTTCGTAGATGGACTTGGGAAACGGATTGGGCTTCTGGAAGACCATCGCGATGCGCATGCGCACCTCGATCGGGTCGACCTGCGGCGAGACGATATTGACGGCGTCGGGATAGAGCAGGATCTCGCCCTCGTAACGCATGTTCGGGTAGAGGTCGTGCATGCGGTTGAAACAGCGCAGGAAGGTCGACTTGCCGCAGCCCGAGGGGCCGATCAAGGCCGTGACCTGATTTCTCTCAACCGGGAAATCGATGTTCTTCAGCGCCTGAAAGTCACCGTAGTAGAAATTCAGCGCATTGACCTGTGCCTTCAGTTCGGCCTGCGGTTTCGGAGTCAGGGTAGTTACGGTGCTCACGATGGCTTTCCTTGTTGGTTTCTCTTCACACCATGGCGGCGGCTCACCACTTGATCCGCTTGCGGAAGTGGTAGCGGATCCAGATGGCGATCGCATTCATCGACAGGGTCATCACCACCAGCACCAGTCCTGCCGCCGCCGCGTTGGCCTGAAAGGCCGCCTCGGGACGCGAGATCCAGTTGAACATCTGGATCGGCATGACGGTAAACGGCGCGGTCAGCCAGTCGAAGGAGATCAGATGTCCCGGGTTGCCGAAGGGCGAGGGCGGCAGGAAGGCGATGAAGGTCAACGCGCCGATGGTGATGATCGGGGCGGTTTCGCCGATGGCGCGCGCCAGTCCGATGATGACGCCGGTCATGATCCCCGGCAGCGAATAGGGCACGATATGGTGAGCGACCACCTGCCATTTGGTCGCGCCGCAGGCATAGGCCCCCTCACGGATTTGCTGCGGGATCGTCCTGATCGCCTCCCGGGTGGCGACGATGACCACCGGCAGGATCAGCAGGGCCAGCGTCAGCCCGGCCGCGGCGATGCTCTGGCCGAGGCCGAACTGGTAGACAAAGAGTGCCAGCGCCAGGAGTCCGTAGATGATCGACGGCACGCCGGCCAGATTGGTGACGTTGATCTCGATGATGTCGGTCAGCAGATTCTTGGGAGCGTACTCTTCGAGATAGATGCCGGCGCCCACACCGAGCGGCACGGCCACCACGGCGGTGACCAGCATCACCAGAATCGTGCCGACCCAGGCCGAAAGTATGCCGGCGCTGGCGGCCCGGCGCGATGGAAAACTCGTGAAGAAGTCCCAGGAGAGGTGCGGGAATCCGTTCACCAGCATCTGGCCGAAAAGCATCGCAAAAACCAGCATCGCGAACATCAGGGCAGCAACGCCAAGCAGGCCGAAGAGCCAGTCCAGTGTCTTGTGCCGGGCGATGAGGTGACGTACCGCCTGCAGGTGGGCATCGGGCGAGCCGTCGGCGACGGTGAGTGAGTCGGCTGGCATTGTCAGTAAGCCTCGCGAAAGCGTTTGCGCAGGATGTGGCCAATGATGTTGAACAGCAGCGTGATCAGCAGCAGCGTCAGGCCGGCGGCGAAGATCGTCTGGTAGCCGATCGATCCGTGCGGCAGGTCGCCAAGGGCCACCTGAACGATGTAGGCGGTGATCGTTGCTGCCGGTTCGGTCGGGTTGAAGGTGAAACTCGGCTGCATGCCGGCGGCGATGGCGACGACCATGGTCTCGCCAACGGCGCGCGAGATGCCGAGAATGTAGGACGAGGCCAGGCCGGAGAGTGCTGCCGGCGTGACGACGAAGAGGGCGGTCTGCAGGCGCGTCGCACCCATCGCGTAGGACGCCTCGCGCATGTTCATCGGCACCGCGCGCATGGCGTCCTCCGACAGGGAACTGACGTAGGGGACGATCATGATGCCCATGACCAGCCCGGCCGAGAGCATGTTGAAGCCGGGCAGGTCGGGGTAGAACCTCTGCAGCAGCGGCGTCACGAAGAGCAGGGCGAAGTAGCCGTAGACGATCGTGGGCACCCCACCAAGCATTTCCAGGAAGGGCTTGGCCACCTCGCGGACGCGAAAGGGGGCGAACTCCGAGAGATAGATGGCCAGGATGGTTCCCAGGGGGATGGCCACCAGCAGGGCGACGACCGTCGTCGTCAGCGTGCCGGAGAGCAGCGCGATGATGCCGAAGTGCGCGTCGTCGAAAAGTGGCGTCCACTGCGTGTCGGTGAGAAAGTCGATCAACGGCACCGTGCGGAAGAAGAGGATCGATTCCCAGACGAGAATCGCAACAATGGCAAGCGTCGTGAACACCGAAACCAGCGCGGCGAGCAGCAGCAATCCTTCGATGCCGCGTTCCGTCAGGCGGCGGCGCAGGTTCATCGATCGACGCATCGATGCGGCCGCCGGCGGCTGGCCGGCGCCCGCTTCCAGCAACGGTGGTGAAAGGGGTTTCAAGGGAATGCTGCTCATCGTTCGAGCCCTGGACGACGTCAATTAGGGCGGAGCGGCCTGATCACCCGCATGGCCGTTCCGGTTCACGGGGTCGGTGGTGCCGGCTCAGAGCTGAGCTTCGCGCTTCATCAACTGTTCGATGGTCAGGCCGACCTCATTCTGGCCGCCAAAGACGGTGCCGAGCTTCTTCTTGGCGAGGTGTTCGAGGTTGCCGGTGTAGGCCTTGGCGGGTAGCGGGATGTACTTCACTTCCTTGACCAGTGGCGCGGCGCTCTTCATGTAGAACTCGACGAACTCCTTGACCTCCGGTTTCTCCAGCGACTTCTCACTGACGTAGATGAAGATCGGCCGTGACAAGGGCTGGTACGAGCCGTTGTCGACGTTCTCGGGCGTCGGTGCTACCGGTCCCTTGCCACCGTCGATGGCAACAGCCTTCAGCTTCTTCTGGTTCTCGATATAGTAGGCAAAGCCGAAGTAGCCGAGCGCACCCTTGTCGCCGGAAATTCCCTGCACCAGGACGTTGTCGTCCTCCGACGCGGTGTAGTCACCGCGGCTCGACTTGGCCTTGCCGACAATCGCCTCGGTGAAGTAATCGAAGGTGCCGGAATCCGACCCAGCACCGTAGAGCTTGATCTTCTGATCCGGCCACGCCGGGTTGACGTCCTTCCAGCTATTGATCTTGCCCTGCGCACCCGGTTCCCAGATCTTCTTGAGCTCGGCGACGCTCATGCTCTTGATGAACGCGTTCTGCGGATTGACCATCACCGTCAGTGCGTCATACGCTATGGGCATTTCGTAGTAGCGGATGCCGGCCTTGGCGCAGTCGTCCATTTCCTTCTTCAGGATCGGCCGCGAGGCGTTGGCCACGTCGGTCTCGCCGCGGCAGAACTTCTTGAAGCCGCCCCCGGTTCCGGAGATGCCGACGGTGACATTGACGGCGCCTCTCTTGGCTTTCTGGAACTCCTCGGCGACGGCCTCGGTGATCGGGAATACGGTGCTTGAGCCGTCGATCTTGACGACTGCCGGCGCCGCCGATGCCGACGCAGCGAAGGACAGCGCGGCCAGTAACGTCATGGCGAGCACGGCCGCCTTGGGCAACATTTGATTCATGATGAACTCCTTATTGTCTGTGGATCACAACTTCGGAGCGGATTCTGCGCTGGCCATGTGACAGCTTGATGACATTGGCCCGCGCGGTCCTTGCTTGCAGCGGGCCGGGCAGCCGGTTAGGGTGTCTGGTGGGTGGCCGGTTCCGGGGCGATCACGTCGCGTATCGCCGCATTCAGGTCGGTGCGGTCAAGCAGGGCGAGCAGCATCAGGCCGGCGCGAACGAGTTCTCCCTTTTTCGTGCTGACTCCCTCACGGCCAAGACGCTTCCTGAGCTTCGCGAGTTCCCGGTACTCACCTTCCGGCAGCCGTACACTGCAGCGGACCGTCTTGACTTTCTTTGCCGTCCCGGGCTTGGGCGGTGGCGTCTCCGTGGCCGTTCGGGCGGCTCTTCGGCGTTTCAGTTCGACGGCGGCAGCGCTGAGAGCTTCAGCGTTGGACCGCTTGGCGGGTGATGACATACAAATCTCCGTGGTAGGTGAGGGTGATGGGTTGCGACGACGAGGGCTGCCGGCCTCTGGTAGCGCCGGCAATGGCCTTCTGCGCGGATGTTGGTCACGAACCGTGCATCAGTGCCCTGAGGATCTGCAGCGAGTCGATGGGCCGCAAGCGCCCCTTGTCCTCGCCGCCATAGACGGTGCCGACCTTCTTGGCCGTGATGCGTTCAAGGTTCTCGTTGTACGCTCGCGCCGGCAGCGGCAGGTAGTTCACTTCCTCGACCACCCTGGCCGCATTCTTCATGCTGAAGTCGACGAATTGCCTGACCGCCGGTTTCTCGATCGACTTTTCACTGACATAAAGGAATATTGGACGCGAGAGCGGCTGGTAGCCGCCACTGCGGATGTTGGCGATCGTCGGCAGGACGGCATCCTTGCCGTCACCGATCGCCACGGCCTTGAGCTTCTGCTGGTTCTCGACGTAGTAGTCGAGAGCCACATAGCCCAGGGCGTCCTTGTCGGCGGCAATCCCCTGCACGAGCACGGCGTGATCTTCGGCGGTCGTGGCGTCGGCGCGGCTCGCCTTCGCCGTGCCAACGACCACCTCGGTGAAATACTCGAACGTTCCGGAATCGGCGCCAGGAGCATAGAGCTTGATCTTCTGGGGCGGCCAGGCCGGGTTGAGATCCCGCCAGGTAGTGATCTTGCCCTGTGCCCGCGGCTCCCACAGTTTCCTCAACTCCGCCACGCTCAGGCTGCTGACGAAGCTGTTCTGTGGATTGACCACGACGGTCAGCGCATCGTAGGCAAGCGGCATCTCGTAATAGCGGACGCCGGCCTTGGCACAAGCCTCCATTTCCTTCTTGAGGATGGGTCGGGAGGCGCTCGCGATGTCGGTTTCGCCGCGGCAGAACTTGGCGAAGCCGCCGCTGGTTCCGGAGACGCCGACGTTGACGTGCACCTCATGCAGCCTGGCCCGCTGGAACTCCTGGGCCATGGCTTCGGCTATCGGATAGACGGTGCTCGAGCCGTCGATCTTCACCACCGCCTCGGCGCCGATGGCGAGCGGGCTGAAGGCAAGCGCGGCGGAAAGGACGAGCGATGTGACGTACGTGGCTGGAGAGGGGACTGAGAGAAGGCGTTGCATGAGGAGTCTCCTTGGTCGACATGGATCGGAACGACGGAGTAATCATGCGTCGATTTTGTGACGGAATGATGACGGCTCGCCGTTGTCGGGAATTCTACCGCCGCGGCGAAGGTCGGTCCGGTTCTTTTGCCGGGGAGGCCGGGGGAGCTTGCGGGCTGACGCCGGTCGCTCCGCGGGCGCACCGACAGCCTGGCCGCCGAACGGGCGTCGGCGTCAGTCGGCGAGCGCGGCCTCGATAGTCCGGGTATTCTCCCGCATCATCCCGAGGTAGGTGTCGGCCGGGCTGCCGGCAGTCGCCAGCGAGTCGGAGTACAAGGTGCCTCCGACGCGCGCGCCGGACTCGCGGCTGATACGTTCGAGGAGGCGGGGGTCGGCAATGTTCTCAATGAACATCGCCCTGATCTTCTCCTTGCGGATCTGCCGGATGATTGCTGCGATGTCGGCGGCCGAAGGTTCGGCATCGGTGCTGATGCCGACTGGAGCGATGAAGCGGAAACCGTAAGCACGGCCGAAGTACGCAAAGGCGTCATGCGAAGTTACCACCTTGCGTCGTGCAGCCGGCAGTGCGCCGAGGGTCGATCGAATCTTGCTGTCGAGCGCGCCGATCTCCCGGTTCAGGCGGGCGGCGTTGGCCTGATAGACAGCTCTACCGGCGGGGTCTACGTCGACTAGGGCCGCGGCGATCGTGTCCACGTAGCGGCGGCCGTTGGCCAGATCCTGCCAGGCGTGCGGGTCGACATCGTCGGTGTGGGCGTGCTCACGTGATCCATGCTTGTCGACGTCTGTACGCTCGAGGCGGATCGCGTTGATGCCCTGGCTGGCGACGACGAGCTTGCCGCGATAGCCGGAGGACTTGATCAGGCGATCGATCCAGCCTTCAAAACCCAGTCCGTTGACGATCACCAGTCTGGCGCGCGCCAGCTTCTTCGCGTCGGCCGGGGTGGGCTGGTAGACGTGCGCGTCGGCGCCGGGGCCGACCAGCGTGTGGACCTCGACACGCTCGCCGCCGATCTGCCGTGTGAGATCGCCGAGTATGCTGAAGCTGGCGACCACCGGCAGCACATCGGCCGCCGCGGTCCGATCGGTAGAAACGAGTATGCCGAGCACCAGCAGGGCAATGGCCGTCAGGCGGTGCAGGGGAAGCCGGAGGATGGATGACATGCGCGATCTCCCAGAGCGTTCAGCGCTCGAAATGCCAGCTCGTCCGCCAGCGGCTGGCGAGCGGGGCGAGTGGCCCGATGGCCAGTGACAGCAGGTACAGGGCACCGAGAGTCAGGACGATCGCCGGTCCGGCTGGCACGTTGATGTAGTAGGAAAGAAGCAGGCCGCTGGTCGACCCGAGGAGCGCAGTGAACACGGCGAGCAGCAACAGCGGGCCGATACTGCACACCCAGAGGCGGGCGGCCGCTGCCGGCAGAATCATGATGCCGACCGCCATCAGCGTTCCGAGTGCGTGGAAGCCGGCGACCAGATTGATGACCAGGAGAGTCAGAAAGCCGTAGTGGGCCAACGGTGCGAGCCGGCTGATGCGCGCCAGGAAGGCCGGGTCGCAGCTCTCGAGCACGAACAGCCGCAGCCCGATGGCGAGTGCCACGACCGACAGCGAGGTGAAGCCGGCGAGCAGGAGAAGCGTGGCGTCGTCGAGCGCCAGGACGCTGCCGAAGAGGACATGCAGCAGGTCGACGCTGCTGCCGCGTAGCGAGATGATCAACACGCCGGCGGAAAGCGAGAGGAGATAGAAGGTGGCGAGGCTGGTGTCTTCCCGGATCACCGTGTTGCGGGCGACGCCGCCGGCCATCACCGCTACCGCCAGGCCGGCGATCAGACCACCGATCGTCATTGCCGGCAAGGACAGCCCGGCGAGCAGGTATCCGACCGCGGCGCCCGGCAGGATGGCGTGCGACATCGCATCACCGGCCAGGCTCATCCGGCGCAGCATCAGGAAGACGCCGATCGGCGTCGCTCCGAGCGACAGTGCCAGGCAGCCCGCCAGCGCCCGGCGCATGAAGCCGAATTCGATGAAGGGCGAGAGCAGCGGCATGTCGGACAGCGCTTCGATCATTCGACGTTGCCCACGGCGTGACAGACCGGAGCGTGCGCATCGTCGCCGCGCCCCTCGGCGAGGCGGCGTGCGCGCAGCAGATTTTCTTCGCTGAGGACACTTGCGGTATCGCCGCGGGCGACGACCTCGCGTGCCAGCAACAGCGTCTCGGGATATTCCTGCCGCACATGTTCGAGGTCATGCAGGACGGCGATCACCGTTCGTCCTTCGCTGTGCCAGCGCCGGACCAGTGTCGCCAGATCGCGGACGCTGGCCGCGTCGATGGCGCCGAAAGGCTCGTCGAGCAGGACCAGCGGCGAGTCCTGGAGCAGGACGCGGGCAAACAGGGCCCGCTGCAACTGGCCACCCGAGAGGGTGCCTATGGCACGGTTCTCCAGGCCGGCAAGGCCGACGACGCCAAGCGCATGTTCGATGTTTCCGCGCTGCGTGCGGCTGAGTCCGGAGAAGGCCCCGATTTCGCGCCACAGCCCCATCGCCACGAAGTCATGAACGACCATCGGGAAGCTGCTATCGAGGGTCGTCGACTGCGTCAGATAGGCGATCTGCCGGCGTTCGAGGCCGTTCAATTCGATCCGGCCCTGCAGTGGCCGCAGTTCGCCGGCAATCGCCTTGAGCAGTGTCGACTTGCCGGCACCGTTGGGGCCGACGATGGCCAGCAGGCTGCCGGCGGCGACTTCGCCGCGCAGATGATGTACTGCTGGATGCCGGTTGTAACCAAGAGTCAGGTTCTCGAAGCGCAGGATCGGCTGGGCGCGCGCAGGCACGAGACCGTTGGTCGGCAGCGGCGCGTTCAAGCGAGAGCCCAGAGGACCGTCGTCCACAACAGGGCCAGCGCGGCGCCCGCCCAAATCAGGCGCGCCGGGGCGCTGGCGCAGAGAACCGGGTTGCGGCTCACGACACGCGGCGAGACGGTCGGGGGAGTAATCGAAGGCATCAGGGGTGAGGGCAGACGACAGGTGCACGGCTCGGCTTGGGCATGGGACGTGGATCTTGCCTCGTTAACCAGTCAAATGCAACCGTGTTGCGTAATGCCTTGCGAACGTGCCCGGCAAGGGAGTCCGCCTCCAGTGGCCGCTCGCCGACGCTAGTTGTGACGTGGCGGCAGGAAGTGGCAGCGAATGCCTGGCGTGCCAAGGGGGAGGTCGCTTCCGGGCACACCGACGAAGGGGGCAGGGGGATAATTGCGGCTTTCGGCGAACTGCGAGGAGAAGCAGCCAGTGAAGGACGACTTGCTCAGCAACGACAGCGCCAACCCGCATCTGGAGCAACTGCTCGGAGCGCGTGCGGCCGGTTCGGCAACGCGGCGCCAGATTCTGCAAGCCGGCCTGGGTAGCGCCGCGCTGGCGTTCTTCGGCCTGCCGGCGCAGGCTGCTGGGGGTGGCGGGTCAGCGATCGGTTTCCGGCCGATTGCCGCGGCGACTGACGATGCCGTACGGGTGCCCGAGGGTTACACGCTCCAGTTGCTGTATGCCTGGGGCGATCCGATCTCTCTCGGCCCAGCGTTTCGGGGCGACGCAAGCAACAGCGCGCCCGAACAGGCCGAGCAGGCGGGAATGCATCACGACGGGATGCAGTTCTTTCCTTTCGTCAATGATGGCCGTCCGTCGTCGACGCACGGTCTGCTGTGCATCAACCACGAGTACACGGACGAGGGTCTGTTGCACGTTGGCGGTACGGCCGCCTGGAGTCATGCCAAGACGCTCAAGTCACAGAACGCGCACGGCATCTCGGTGATCGAAGTGCAACTCCGGGGCGGCGGCAGCGAGCTGCGCTGGCAGATTGTCAGGCCCTCGGCCTACGCGCGCCGGATCACGGCACGCACGCCGATGCGCATCGACGGTCCGGCCGCCGGTGCCGTGGACATGCGCACGCGTGACGACCGGCGCGGCAACGTCGTTTTCGGCACGCTCGCCAATTGCGCGATGGGGCTAACGCCCTGGGGTACCTACCTGAGCTGCGAAGAGAATTTCAACGGCTATTTCAACGCCAGCGGGACACCGACGGCGGCGCAGAGGCGCTACGGGATTCGCGAGGGGGGGAGCGGACTGCGCTGGCATGAACACGACAGCCGCTTCGACGTCGCGAGCGAGCCCAACGAGGCCAACCGCTTCGGCTGGGTAGTCGAGGTCGACCCGTGGCAGCCTGGTCGGCCGCCCGTAAAGCATACGGCACTCGGTCGCTTCAAGCACGAGGGAGCGACCGTCACGCTGGCCAGCGACGGGCGGGTGGTTGTCTACATGGGTGACGACGAGGCGTTCGAGTACATCTACAAGTACGTTTCGCGCGATCGCTTCATCGCCGGGAGTTCGGCGACCAGCGGACGCTGGCTCGAGGTCGGGACGCTGTACGTCGCGCGTTTCGAGGCTGATGGGCGCGGTCAGTGGGTCGCCCTGCAGCATGGGCAGAACAACCTGAACGAGGCGAATGGCTTTGCCGGTCAGGCCGAGGTCCTGATCCGGGCGCGCCAGGCGGCCGACCTGGTCGGCGCGACGAAAATGGATCGGCCCGAGTGGATTGCCGTGCAGCCGCAAAGCGGCGAGGTCTACTGCACCCTGACCAACAACCGCCAGCGGGTAACTGCCGACGCCGCCAATCCGCGTGCGGACAACGCCTTCGGCCACATCATCCGCTGGCGCGAGGACGCGGGCGACGCCGCGGCCGGCCGCTTTTCCTGGGACATCTTCGTTCTCTGCGGCGACTCCCAGCATAGCGACGCGAACAAGCGAGGCAACATTCGCGGCGATTCCTTTGGCAGCCCGGACGGCTTGTTTTTCGACCGTGCAGGCCGCCTGTGGATTCAGACCGACGTCCCGGGCCGTCTCATGAACCACGGGGATTACCAGCGGATCGGCAACAACCAGATGCTCGTCGCCGATGTTGCCAGCGGCGAGATCCGGCGCTTTCTCACGGGTCCGTCAGGCTGCGAGATCACTGGGCTGACGGCAACGCCTGATTCGTGCAACCTGTTTGTAAACGTTCAGCATCCCGGGGAGGTCCCCGGTGCACGTTCCGATCCGGCCAGACCGCTGGCTGTCTCGGGCTGGCCCGCCAATCAATTCGCCGAGGTGACCGGCGGCCGACCGCGGTCCGCCACCCTGGTCATCCGCCGTCGGGATGGCGGAGTCGTCGGCACTTGACAGGCGTCCCCGGCCCCGACGGCAGGTGCTCGCGGGCGGCCGTGCGTCGCTCACTCGCGGGTTGGCGACGACGCTGTGGGTGGTGTGACGTCGGCGGGCGGCGTCGCCCGGCACGCCTGTCGCAAGAAGGGGATCTGCCGCTGGTAGTTGCGGCAGCCGACACAGAGCAGCGAGTGAAGGCGCAGTGAAAAACGCTCGCTCCCGGCGAGCCCGCGATCCATCTCGTCTGACATCAGCCTGACGGCTTGCTGGCAGTTCATCATGCGCCCCGGTCCCCCGTCGTGAACCACTTTTGATCGAGGCACAGGCGCAGCCCCATACGCGCCCGGTGCAGCACGACCCAGCAGTTGTTGCTGCTCATCGATAGTTCGCTGCAGATTTCGTCGGTTTCCAGCCCGAGCATTTCGCGCATCATGAAGACACGGGCTGTTCCCGCCGGCAGGCGGTTCAGGCAGGCATCGAAGACCATCCAGAAGCGCTGGTCCTCAAGACTCTTCGCCGGGTCTCCCCAGCTTGCCGGCCGCGAGTCGTTCTGCCAGTGGCCGTTGCTCCTGAACAAGGGGTCGAAATCGGCATCGTCGATCTCCTCTTCGGGAGCCTGGTAGCTCGGCTCGCGCACCCGCCGCCGGATGATGTCGACGATCTTGTTCCGGAGAATCGAAAAGACCCAGGTCTTCAGTTTGGCGCGTTCGGCGAAGCGGTCGGCGCCCTCGAGCGCGGACAACATGGCTTCCTGCACCGCGTCTTCGGCACTCGCCTGATCACGCAATTGCAGCACCGCAAAGCGCAGCATGTCGCGGCGAAAGCCTGCCAGTTCGCCGGCGATGGTGGCAGCGGCCGGCGGGAGCTTGCGGCTGTTATCGGCGGCGGCGGGTGGCCGGCCATCGACCCCGCCGGCATCGGCGGAGTTCATGTGGCGTCACCGTCGGCGGGAAACCTCAGCGAGGGGAGACAAGCGAGCACGGATGGAATCTCTCAAAGGTCGGGATTCGGGTTTGCTTCGGGCGACTGCCGCCGTCCCGACCGGCGGCGCAGCGCATGGGGCAGTGTACCTGCAAGCGAGGGCGCAGAACAACATTGTCCGCTGGTCGGCATCGACGTGATGGACGCCACGGCAGGCCAGGATGCTGCCCGCGGTCACACGCCGCGTTGGGCAAAAAAGCCGCCGGCAATCCGGAAATCGCATAAGATGAGCGGCCCGAAAACAAGACTACTGGCAAGGAGACGAGGATGCTGATCGGCGTACCCAGGGAAATCAAGAACCACGAATATCGCGTTGGCCTGACTCCGTCATCGGTGCGGGAGATGGTCGCGCATGGTCATCAGGTGACGGTTGAAACCGGTGCCGGCCGAGGTATCGGTGCCACCGACGAGGTCTACCAGAAAGCGGGCGCAAGCATCGCGTCCACCGCGGGGGAGATTTTTGCCAGCGCGGAAATGATCATCAAGGTCAAGGAGCCGCAGGCGGCCGAGCGGGCGATGCTGCGCGCGGGACAGATCCTCTATACCTATCTGCACCTCGCTCCCGATCCCGAGCAGTGCGCTGACCTGGTCGCCAGCGGCGCCGTGTGCATCGCTTATGAAACCGTCACCCAGCCTGGCGGCGGTCTGCCCCTGCTGGCGCCGATGTCGGAAGTCGCCGGCCGCCTGTCGATCCAGGCCGGTGCCTATTGCCTCGAGAAGGCGCACGGCGGCATGGGAATCCTCCTGGGCGGCGTTGCCGGTGTGCCGTCGGCGCGGATTGTCATCCTCGGTGGTGGTGTCGTCGGCACGAACGCCGCGCAGGTTGCTGTCGGTACCGGTGCCCAGGTGGTGGTCATCGACCGCAATATCGATGTCCTGCGCCGCATCGATCACGTGCTCGGCGCACGCGTGATGACCGTCTTCTCGAACCGGGACAATGTCGAGCAGCAGGTGCTGCGCGCCGATCTGGTCATCGGTGGCGTGCTCATCCCTGGGGCCGCGGCGCCGAAGCTGATCACGCGCGACATGGTCGATGCGATGAAGCCGGGTTCGGTGATCGTCGATGTCGCCATCGATCAGGGTGGCTGCTGCGAGACTGCAAGAGCCACGACGCATGCCGATCCGACCTACATGGTGGGCAATGTGGTGCACTACTGTGTGGCCAACATGCCCGGCGGCGTCCCGCGCACGTCCACCTATGCGCTGAACAACGCGACCTTGCCGTTCGCCCTGCAGATCGCCGACAAGGGTTGGCGCCGGGCCCTCGAGGACGACGAGCATCTGCGCAATGGCCTGAACGTCGCGTTCGGCAAGCTTACCTGTCGCGAGGTGGCCGAAGACCTCGGCTACCCGTATCACGATGCCCTGGCGGTTATCAGGGGGTAGGCGAACCGGCGGCTCGCCACCCGGCGCGCCGCCGGCGTTTGCTCAGGCCATCAGCCCGGGTGTGCGGTGGGCGTCGATCACCTGCAGCAGTTGCGCAAAGATTTTCGGGGTACCGGCGACGACGTTGCCAGTCTGCAGGTAGGTCTCGTTGCCGGCCAGATCGCCGATCAGTCCGCCGGCCTCGGAGATCAGCAGCGCGCCACCGGCGATGTCCCAGGGCGACAGACCGAACTCCCAGAAGCCATCGAAGCGGCCGCAGGCGACGTAGGCCAGGTCGAGAGAGGCGGCGCCGGGGCGGCGGATGCCCGAACTCTTCTTCGCCAGTTCCTTGAACATCGCCAGGTAGGCATCGATATGCTCATAGACGCGATAGGGGAAGCCGGTGCCGAGCAACGCGTCGTCAAGGCGGATGCACTTGCTCACGCGTATCCGGCGGTCGTTGAGGAAAGCACCGCCGCCCTTGCTGGCGGTGAACAATTCGTTGCGGACGGTGTCATAAACGACCGACTGGGTGATCTGTCCGCGGTAGGCCAGGGCGATGGAAATCGCGTACTGGGGAAAGCCGTGGATGAAGTTGGTTGTCCCGTCGAGCGGGTCGATGATCCACTGGTAGTCGCTGCCGCCGGCGTGGCCACCGGTGTGCCCCGACTCTTCTGCTAAAATGCCGTAGTCGGGATAGGCCTCGCGCAGCACCTCGATGATCGCGGCCTCGGCCGCCTTGTCGACTTCGGTGACAAAGTCACTCTGGCGCTTGGTCGTGATCTGCAGGTGACCCAGGTCGAGCGAGGCGCGGTTGATGATCTGGCTGGCGCGCCGCGCCGCCTTGATGAGGATGTTGAGAACTGGATGCATGGCTTTAAAGAACCCGACGGGCTGCTGGTGCTGCCCGATTGGTGTGAAGAATTCCCGATTCTAATATGAACAGGCCTGCCAGGTCTCCTTCTTCCGGTGTGCCGCTCGAGCGCATCCGGATAGTTCTCTCGCACACCAGTCACCCGGGCAATATCGGCGCGGCGGCGCGGGCAATGAAGACGATGGGCGTGTCGCGTCTGGTGCTGGTCAATCCGAAACGTTTTCCCGACGACGAGGCGGTGGCCCGTGCCGCCGGCGCCGACGACATCCTGGGGCAGGCGCAGGTGTGTACGACGCTCGATGCGGCGCTCGCCGACACCGTCTGGGTCTGCGCCGTGTCGGCACGGCACCGCAATCTCGGACCGCCGGCGCTGCCGGCGCGTCAGGCAGCGGTCGACCTTGTCGCCAGAGCAGGGGCCGGCGAGGTGGCGTTGCTGTTTGGCAACGAGACTGCCGGTCTGTCGAACGCCGAGGTGCAGCGCTGCCGGCAAACGGTCTTCATTCCCGCCGATCCTGGATATACCTCGCTCAACCTCGCGGCGGCCGTGCAGTTGCTGTGCTATGAACTGCGCCTCGCCGCTTTCGCCGGCAGCCCACCGGTGGTGACGCGGACGATGCCTTTTGCGTCGCCGCCGGCGGTGCATCAGGACGTCGAGCGTTTCTACGCGCATCTTGAACGCGTGATGGTGGCGAGCGACTTCCTCGACCCGGAGCGGCCGCGCCGGCTGCTCCCGAAGTTGCGGCGCCTGTTTGGACGAACTGAACTTGAAAGCGACGAGATCAACATCCTGCGCGGGCTGCTCGACGCCGTCGAGCGCAAGCTGGCCGGCCCGGGGCGGAGTGGGTCCGGCAATGCAAGATAGTGGACTTAAACAGTAGGGTATTATAGAATGGCCCTACCTGCCAAAGGACTTCCCGAACCATGTTCAGCCGCGTGCGCGAAGACATCCAATCCGTATTCGATCGTGACCCTGCCGCCCGTACCTCCTGGGAGGTGCTGACCTGTTACCCCGGGGTGCATGCCATGATCGGGCACCGCTGCGCACACTGGTTGTGGACTCACCGCCTGCGCTGGTTTGGCCGCCTCGTCTCGCATCTGACCCGTTTCCTCACAGGCATCGAGATCCATCCGGGAGCGACGGTGGGGCGCCGTCTGTTCATTGATCACGGCATGGGTGTCGTGATCGGCGAGACGGCGGTGATCGGCGATGACGTCACTCTCTATCATGGCGTTACGCTCGGGGGCACCTCGTGGAACACCGGCAGGCGCCACCCGACGCTCGCGAACGGCGTCGTCATCGGGGCCGGCGCCAAGGTGCTCGGACCGATCACCATTGGGGCCGCGGCGAAGGTTGGTTCGAACGCCGTGGTCGTCAAGGATGTGCCGGCGGGAGCGACCGCGGTCGGTAATCGGGCACGCATCATCGACGACGAGCAGGCCCGCAAGCGTGAGGAAATGGCTGGGCAGCTGGGCTTCTCGGCCTATGCACTGGCCGGCGATCAGGACGATCCGCTGGCCAAGGCGATCCATGGACTTCTCGACCACGCGGTCGAGACTGATCGGCGCCTCGAGTTGCTGCTCAGGAAACTCGAGGACGCTGGTGTTCCTGTCGAAGCGGAGTTGGCGAAAGCCGACCAGTTCGACCCGCAATACCTGAGTAAAATAGTTGACTAATCTGCGATGGGTCACTATACTGTACTAACCCGATCAACTATTAAAAGTGGAGACGACATGAGACTGACAACAAAAGGACGGTTTGCGGTGACGGCGATGATTGATCTGGCGTTGCGCTGCAGCGAGGGGCCAGTGACTCTGGCAGGGATCAGCGAGCGGCAGAAGATCTCGCTTTCCTATCTGGAACAGTTGTTCGGCAAGCTGCGGCGTTACGGTCTTGTCGACAGCGTGCGTGGCCCGGGAGGTGGCTACTGTCTGGCGCGGCCGACCAGCCAGATGACCGTGACCGATATCATTCGCGCCGTCGATGAGCCTCTCGATGCGACGCAGTGCGGCGGGCGCGAAAACTGCCATGACGATGAGCGCTGTATGACTCATGAATTGTGGACGACACTCAACGAGAAGATGTTCGATTACCTGAGTTCGGTGACTCTGAACGAGCTCGTCGATCAGCAACTGCAGCGTCAGGGTGGCAACGTATCCGTGCTGCATGATGCGCGGCGGCGAGTCGGTTCGCGACCCCGTGCCAAGGTCATGTCCCTCAGCAGCTGAGTATCGGTAGTCGACCATGTTTGCGCCCGTCTATCTCGACCACAATGCCACGACGCCGGCCGACCCGGCCGTTGTCGAGGCGATGCTGCCCTGGCTGGCGACCCGCTTCGGCAACGCCTCGAGTCGGCACGAGTACGGCCGTGCAGCGCGGCGGGCGGTTGACGAGGCGCGCAGCCAGGTCGCTGCGGCGGTGGGCGCGCATTCAACGGAAGTCGTGTTTACCAGCGGGGGCTCGGAGGCCAACAACCTGCTGATCAAGGGCGCGGCCGCTTGCCTGAAACCAGGCCTGCTGGCGGTGAGTGCTATCGAACACCCGTGCGTGATCAGGCCGGGCCAGCAGTTGGTCCGGCGTGGCTGGGTGGTCCAGGAACTGGCCGTTGACAGTCTCGGTCGGGTTGATCCGGGGCGTTTCGAGGCGGTGATGGCGCAGAAGCCGAAGATCGTTTCGGTAATGCTGGCCAACAACGAGACCGGCGTCCTGCAGGATATCGAGCGGCTGGCCGAGCGGGCGCGCAGCGTCGGCGCCTGCTTCCACACCGATGCTGTCCAGGCGATCGGCAAGGTGGCCGTCGATTTTCGCCGTCTGAATGCGGCCGGCGTGCAAGCGCTGACCCTGTCGGCACACAAACTTGGCGGCCCGAAGGGTGCGGCGGCACTGGTTCTCGACAAGCGTGTCGACGTCGAACCGCTGATTGCCGGGGGTGGCCACGAACGTGGCTTGCGCTCGGGTACAGAGAACGTCGCCGCGATTGTCGGCTTTGGCCTGGCCTGCGAACTGGCCGTCGGCCGGCGGGCGGATCTCGCCCGGCGTCTGCTGGGCTTGCGCCGACAACTCGAGTGCGGCCTGCTCGCCTGCGGCGCGACGATCTTTGGCCAGGCTGCCGAGCGGCTCCCGAACACGGTGTATTTTGCATTTCCCGAACTTGACGGCGAAACGCTGGTCGGAAAGCTCGATCGTGCGGGCTATGCGGTTGCCAGTGGCGCTGCCTGTTCGAGCGCCAACCCGGAACCGTCGCATGTGTTGCGCGCCATGGGCGTGTCGCCGGAGCTGGCACGCGGCGCGGTGCGCGTCAGTCTCGGCGGCGACAACACGCAGGAACAGATCGACGGTTTCCTGTGCACGCTGCAGGCGACCGTGGCCAGGCTGCAGCACTTGACGGCGATGTCCGTCTGAAGGGTTGAGCGACAGCGAGATGAACAAACCGCACAACATGGACAACCTGTACAACTCGGAGCAAGAGCAATGCTGAAACTGCCCATCTATCTCGATTATTCGGCAACCACACCGGTTGATCCGCGCGTCGCGGAGAAGATGATTCCTTACCTCTTCGAGAAGTTCGGCAATCCCGCCTCGCGTTCGCACTCCTTCGGCTGGGAAGCAGAGGCGGCCGTGGAGGAAGCACGCGAAGAGGTGGCCAAGCTGGTCAACGCCGACCCGAAGGAGATCGTCTGGACCTCAGGTGCCACCGAGTCCAACAACCTCGCGCTCAAGGGGGCGGCACAGTTCTATTCCGGCAAGGGCAAGCACGTGGTAACGGTGAAGACCGAGCACAAGGCCATCCTCGATACCTGCCGCGAACTCGAGCGCCAGGGTTTCGAAGTCACCTACCTCGATGTGCGTGACAATGGCCTGCTCGATCTCGAAGTCTTCAAGGCGGTCCTGCGGCCGGACACGATTCTGGCGTCGGTGATGTTCGTCAACAACGAGATCGGCGTCATCCAGCCGATCGCCGAAATCGGCGAGATCTGCCGCGCGCGCGGGGTCATCTTCCATGTCGACGCCGCCCAGGCGACCGGCAAGGTGGTGATCGATCTGGAGGCGCTGAAAGTGGACGTGATGAGCTTTTCGGCGCACAAAACCTACGGCCCGAAGGGCATCGGCGCCTTGTACGTACGCCGCAAACCGCGCGTGCGCCTTACTGCACAGCTGCATGGCGGGGGACACGAGCGCGGCTTTCGTTCCGGCACGCTGCCGACGCACCAGATCGTCGGCATGGGCGAGGCCTTTCGCCTGGCGCGCCTGGAGATGGGCGCCGAGAGCGAGCGTATCCGCATGCTGCGTGATCGATTGCTCAAGGGACTTTCGGACATCGATGAGGTCTATGTGAATGGCGACCTGGAGCAGCGGGTCCCGCACAACCTGAACATCAGCTTTGCCTATGTCGAAGGCGAGTCGCTGCTGATGGCGATCAAGGACCTCGCCGTGTCGTCCGGATCGGCCTGCACCTCGGCCTCGCTCGAGCCGTCCTACGTGTTGCGGGCGCTTGGTCGCGAGGACGAGTTGGCGCACAGCTCGATCCGCTTCACGCTCGGGCGCTTCACGACCGAGGAAGAGATCGACTACGCGATCAGGCTGCTGCACGAGAAGATCGGCAGGCTGCGCGAGCTTTCGCCGCTGTGGGAAATGGTCCAGGAAGGCGTGGATCTGAGTACGGTCCAGTGGGCCGCTCATTGATGAAGTATTGAAGGAGAAACAACATGTCATACAGTGTGAAGGTCTTGGATCACTACGAGAATCCCCGCAACGTCGGGTCGTTCGGCAAGGAAGAGGAGGGTGTGGCGACCGGTATGGTCGGTGCGCCCGCCTGTGGCGATGTAATGAAGCTGCAGATCAAGGTCGGCAAGGGAGGCGTCATCGAAGATGCCAAATTCAAGACCTACGGCTGTGGTTCGGCGATTGCGTCGTCTTCGCTGGTCACCGAGTGGGTCAAGGGAAAGACCATCGATCAGGCACTGGACATCAAGAACACCCAGATCGCCGACGAACTGGCTTTGCCGCCGGTCAAGATCCACTGCTCGATACTCGCGGAAGATGCGATCAAGGCTGCCGTCGCCGACTACCGGAAGAAGCACGCCGAGAGCGTGTGACATCGATCACCCACCAGCAGCAAACGGTATTCACAGCAGGAGGTTATGTATGGCAGTGACGCTTTCTGAGCGGGCCGCGAGCCACGTCGCCAACTACATGGTCAAGCGCGGCAAGGGGATCGGGTTGCGCCTGGGCGTGCGCACGAGCGGTTGCTCGGGAATGGCTTACAAGCTCGAGTTTGCCGATGTGTCTCACCCCGATGATATCGAGTTCGAGTCGCACGGCGTGCGGGTGCTGGTCGATGCCAAGAGCCTGCCCTATCTCGACGGCACGGAGCTCGATTATGCCCGCGAAGGCCTCAACGAGGGTTTTCGGTTCAACAATCCGAACGTCAAGGACGCCTGCGGCTGCGGCGAGAGCTTCAACGTGTGACCGGGGGGCGCCACCGGCGCCGCGACGATCAACCCGCAAGGTGGCCTGAGGGCCTTCCGGCGGCAGGTGGCAGGCGGTCATCAGACAATGGATTTCAACACCGATCACTTTTCCCTGCTCGGGCTGCCGCGGGAATTCCGGGTGGATGCTGTGCTGCTCGATCGGCGCTACCTGGAGATGCAGTCGCAGGTCCATCCAGACCGCTTCGCACGCGCCGGCGAGGCGGATCGGCGCTTGTCGCTGCAATGGGCAACGCGGGTCAACGAGGCCTACCAGACCCTCAAGCAGCCTCTGGCGCGCGCCCAGTACCTCCTGCACCTGGCCGCGCACGACATCGGCAGTGACAACAACGCGCTGATGCCGGCCGATTTTCTCGTCGACCAGATGGAATGGCGAGAGGCTGTCGAGGAGGCGCGCGCCGCGGGCGAGCAGCACGAACTCGAGCATCTGCACCATCGCCTGAAACGCGAGATGCTCGATCGCTACGACGAACTCGCGGTGCTGCTCGACGATCGGCACGATCTTGATCTGGCGGCCGATCGTGTGCGGCGGATGATGTTTTTCGACAAGCTACTGGCCGACATCGACGATGCGATGGCGGAGTGCGAGGAATAGGTCGGGCGCCCGTCGAAAGAACCGAGTAACCAGCACCAGGACTTCTTCATGGCACTCTTACAGATAGCGGAACCCGGCGAGTCGGCAGCGCCGCACCAGCACCGGCTGGCCGTCGGCATCGACCTCGGGACGACCAACTCGCTGGTGGCAACCGTGCGCAGCGGGCTGGCTGTCGTCCTCAGCGACGATCTCGGCCGCCCCCTGCTGCCCTCGGTCGTCCGCTATCGTGGCGATGGCGCTACCGAGGTCGGTTACGAGGCACAGGCTGGGCAGGCGGTCGACCCGCGGAACACGATTGCCTCGGTCAAGCGTTTCATGGGGCGCGGGCTTGCCGACATCGCCCATCGCGAGGCTCTCCCGTACGTCTTTCAGGATGGTGGGGGAATGTTGCGCCTGCACACTGCGGCCGGGTTGAAGAGCCCGGTCGAGGTCTCGGCCGAGATCCTGCGCGCTCTGCGCGTGCGGGCGGAGACCGCGCTGGGCGGGCAACTGGTCGGGGCGGTGATCACCGTGCCCGCCTACTTTGACGACGCCCAGCGTCAGGCAACGAAGGACGCAGCACGGCTGGCCGGTCTCCCCGTTCTGCGCCTGCTCAACGAGCCGACCGCGGCGGCGATTGCCTACGGCCTCGACAACGCGGCCGAAGGTGTCTACGCCGTGTACGACCTTGGCGGCGGTACGTTCGACATCTCGATTCTCAAACTCGCGCGCGGCATTTTCGAAGTGCTTGCCACTGGTGGCGATTCGGCGCTCGGTGGTGACGACTTCGACCAGCGGATTTTTTGCTGGATTCTCGAAGCGGCCAGACTGAAGCCGTTGTCGGTCGAGGATGCGAGCATGCTCCTGACGCGCGCGCGGGAAGCCAAGGAGTACCTCACCTTCCACGGTGCGGCACCGGTTACGGCGAGGCTGAACAGCGGCGAGGTCGTCGATCTGACGCTGACTACCGAAACCTTCGCCGAGATCACGCAGACGCTGGTCGCCAAGACCATTCAGCCGGTCAAGAAGGCATTGCGCGACGCCGGGTTGTCGGTGGCCGAGGTCAAGGGCGTGGTCATGGTTGGCGGTGCGACGCGAATGCCGCAGGTGCAGCGTGCGGTCGGCGAGTTCTTCAGGCAGGAACCGCTCAACAATCTCGACCCTGACAAGGTCGTTGCCATCGGCGCCGCGACACAGGCCAACCTGCTGGCCGGTAATCGCGCTGCCGGCGACGACTGGCTCTTGCTCGACGTCATTCCGCTGTCGCTCGGCCTCGAGACGATGGGGGGTCTGGTCGAAAGGATCATTCCACGCAACTCGACGATCCCGACGGCGCGCGCGCAGGAATTCACCACCTTCCGCGACGGCCAGACCGCGCTCGCCGTCCACGTCGTGCAGGGTGAGCGCGAGCTGGTGAGCGACTGCCGGTCGCTCGCACGCTTCGAGCTGCGCGGCATTCCACCCATGGTCGCCGGGGCGCCGCGCATTCGTGTCACCTTTCAGGTGGACGCTGACGGTCTGCTGGCGGTCGCCGCCCGCGAGCTGGCGTCGGGAGTCGAGGCGAGCATCGTCGTCAAGCCGTCGTACGGCTTGACGGACGACGAGATTGCCGGGCTCCTCAAGGACTCGCTGACACATGTCAAGGACGATGCGTTGCGACGTGCACTCAAGGAGTCCCAGGTCGAAGCGCAGAGGCTGATCGAGGCGGTACGCTCGGCGCTCAAGGCGGACAGCGAGTTGCTCGCTGCCGACGAGCTGGCGCGGGTGGAGGGCGGCATCGTCAGGCTGCAAAGTGCGTCGCTGGCCGAAAACCGCCGGCAGATCGTGCTCGCCATGGACGACCTCGAAGCCGAAACCAAGGAGTTTGCCGCACGCCGCATGGACAAGTCGATCCGGCGCGCCCTTGCCGGTCGCAACATCAGCGAACTGGACAGCCAAGCCGCCGTCGCCAGAACGGGAGAAGTGGCATGACACAGATCGTCGTTCTGCCGCACGTCGAACTCTGTCCGGACGGCGCTCTGATCGATGCCCGTCCGGGTGAGTCGGTCTGTCAGAATCTCCTCGAGAACGGCATCGCCATCGAACACGCCTGCGAGATGTCGTGTGCCTGCACCACCTGTCATGTCATCGTGCGTGAGGGGTTCGGCGCGCTCGACGCGTCCGACGAGGTCGAGGACGACCTGCTCGACAAGGCCTGGGGCCTCGAGCCGAACTCGCGCCTGTCGTGCCAGGCGATCGTCAATGACACGCCACTGGTGATCGAGATCCCTCGCTACTCGATAAACATGGCCAAGGAGGGAAAGCGATGAAATGGACCGACATCAACGACCTCGCGGTCGAGCTCTCGGAAGCCCATCCCGAGGTCGACCCGCTGCGCATCAACTTCGTTGACCTGATGAACTGGGTTCTTGCCCTGCCCGATTTCGAAGACGATTCGCGGCACTGCGGCGAGAAGATACTCGAGGCGATCCAGCAAGCCTGGATCGATGAACGCGCATGAAGCCCGACGATACCGGCGGCAGCCAGCGCAACGTTCTCGGTGGCTTGCTCGGCGCCTGTAGCGAGCGGCCGATGACCGGGTTCTTTCGCGATGGCTGTTGCAACACCAGCGATGAGGATGTCGGCAGTCACACCGTCTGCGTCGTGATGACGGCCGAGTTCCTGGCCTTTTCGAAGGCACGCGGCAATGACTTGTCGACGCCGCGGCCGGAGTTCGGGTTCCCCGGGCTGCAGCCCGGCGACCGCTGGTGCCTGTGCGCGGCACGCTGGCGCGAAGCGCTGCAAGCCGGCATGGCGCCCCGTGTCGTCCTCAATTCCACCAACGAGGCCTCGCTGCTGATCGTCGGCCTCGACGATCTGAAGCGACACGCCATCGATCTCAACTGAGCGTCGAAGCGCCGGCTTCGCCGCTTCCCGTTCGCCGCCAGCCCCTCCAGAACTCGCGGTAAGGACGAGCCGCCGGCCAGGCAAAATCATCCACAGCGCGAGCGGCCTCGCTCAGTCAGTCGAAGCCGTAGTCTTGCCGCCGTCGCTGCTCAGCCAGAGCTTGCGTATCGCCGCGTGCTGCCGGGCGAACCACAGCAGGGCGATCAGGGGCCAGGCGGAGTCGGTTCGCCCTTGCTCGGCCAGCGCGATGGCCTGTTCGGCAGCGAGGCAGACGACGCGGATATCCTCGCCTTCGTGCGCCAGGCCGTGGATGCCGCCGGCGTGCGTACTGTCTACTCGCCCGAGGTAGAGGTGGGTGCGCTGTGACGTCTTCCCCGGGCTGGTGTAGAAGCTGCTGATCGGCAGAACTTCCTGCACGGTGCAGCCGGCTTCCTCGCTGGCCTCGCGGCGTGCGACCTGCTCCGGCGTTTCGCCGGGCTCGATCAGGCCGGCGACGATTTCCAGGAGCCAGGGGCCGCGCGGATCGTCGCGAGCGCCGATGCGAAACTGCTCGATCATCACCACCTCGTCGCGTTGCGGGTCGTAGAGCAGGACCGCCGCGACGTCGCCCTTCTCGACCGCCTCGCGCACGATCGGCGGACTCATGCCGCCGGCGAACAGGCGGTGGCGCAGCCGCAGGCGCTCCAATCGGTAGAAGCCCTGGTAGCAGACTTCACGTTCGAGAATCTCCAGATCTCCGTCGTCCATGCGCCTCTCCTGATGCTGGGCCGTCGAGTGTAGCGCAGGCAGCGCGGCTGTGCCCATTGCTGCCCGAGGCTCGATCAGTCGCGGGCTGTGCGTGGCGTGGCTGCACGCCCGGTCGCCGAGATCCTGCCCGAACGGCCGCTACTCAGGCATACTCGTAGGCGCGTCGCCAGCTTAGCGGTTCTCGCCGGTTGGCGACCCCTTGTTCATGGTCCAGCATGCGCGTCCCAAGTCCCTCCACCCAACAAGTGCTCAAGCACCCGGCGGCCTTTGCCCTGCGGACGCTGAGGAGCTTCAATGGGAATCAGGGCTTGCTGCTGGCCGCCGCGATCGCGTATTACGCGCTCCTTTCGGTGGTGCCGCTGCTGATCCTTTCGGTGGTTGCTCTCTCGCACCTGGTCGACCAGGCGGAACTGCTCGCCACGCTCGGGCGCTACCTGGAATGGGTGGTACCCAGCCAGTCACGGGCGTTCCTGGCCGAGGTCTCGAAATTCATGGAGCAGCGTGCGGCGGTTGGCGCCGTGCTGCTGGTGACGATGCTGTTCTTCAGCTCGCTCGCCTTCTCGGTGCTCGAGAAGGCGATGACCGTGATCTTCGCTCACCGCGCAGCGGCCGAACGGCGCCACTTTCTCACTTCGGCGGTGCTGCCTTACTGCTTCGTCCTGTTGCTTGGCGTGGCGCTGCTCGGCGTCACCATCGCCTCGGTAGCCCTTGAGGCCGTAGCCCAGGAAAGCGTCCGCTTTCTCGGCCGCGACTGGTCGCTACGCGGCGTCGCCGGCAACCTCCTTTACCTGCTGGGACTGAGCGCCGAAATCGGGATCCTCACGGCGATCTATCGGATCATGCCGGTCGGCAAGGTGCGTCTGCGCCACGCTCTGTTCGGCGGCTGCACGGCGACGCTCATCTGGGAAGTGATTCGTCAGGTTCTCGTGTGGTTCTTCAGCAGCCTGTCGAAAGCCAGTCTGGTATACGGCCCGCTGGCGACGGCGGTGGTAGCCATGTTCAGCATGGAGATCGCCGCGACGCTGCTCCTTTTCGGAGCGCAGGTGATCTCGGAGTACGAACGGCTGGGCCGCGACTGAGCGGCTGCGCATCACCGTCCGCGGGTGTCTCCCCGGCGTCGTCGCGGCGCAGTGCTGCCATCGCGATGCCGCACCCGCAACACGATCGGCCATTGACTTTGCTTTCGCCGAACTGCGACACTCTCCCGGCCGCCGCCGGCTGTGCGGGCTCATACGGGGCACGCGTGCCTTCCCGGCCACTTTCCAAGGAGCCTCGAGCATGAAGACAGCCAACCACGACCCAGCCGCTGTGGCGGCAAGCGAAGGCGCTTTGCAGCGTGCGCACGCGCTGGCCACCGCCTTTCTGTCGTCGCTTCCCGGTCGCTCGGTCAGCCACGTCCCCGCGCCGGAGGAAATGGCGGCGGCACTCGATGAAGCACTGCCGGAAGCCGGCAGTGACCCCGCCGGCGTGGTCGACGAGTGGTTCGGCCGCGCCGAACGCGGCATCACCGCTTCGCCCGGGCCGCGCTTCTTCGGTTTCGTCACCGGCGGCGTCACCCCGGCAGCGCTGGCCGGCGACTGGCTTGCCTCGGCGATCGACCAGAACGCCGGGTTGTGGGCCAGCAGCCCGGCGGCGGCGCAGACCGAGCTCGTTGTCCTGCGCTGGCTCAAGGAGTTGTTTGGCTTGCCGGAGCAGTGGGCCGGCGCACTGACCAGCGGTGCCACCATGGCCAACCTCGTCGGGCTGATTTCGGCGCGCCAGTGGGCCGGCCGGCGGCTCGGGTTCGACGCCGCCGGCGATGGTCTGGCGGGACAGCCGCCGATCGTCGTCGTCGCCAGCACCGAGATCCACCTGAGTGCCGTCAAGTGCCTCGGGACGCTCGGCTTCGGCCGCAATCAGGTGCGCCGGGCGCGCGCTCCGGGCGGCCCGGTGGACATTGCCGCGCTGGCCGCGCTGTTGAAGGAGATTGCCGGGCCGGTGATCATCGTCGGCAACGCCGGCGAGGTGAACACTGGCCATTTCGACGACCTCTCGGCGCTCGCCGACCTGCGGGACGCCCACCCGGGCGGCGCCTGGCTGCATGTCGACGGTGCGTTCGGCCTCTTCGCTGCCGCCTCGCCGCGGCTTGCCGTGCTCACCCGTGGCATCGAACGTGCCGATTCGGTCGCCGCGGACGCTCACAAGTGGCTGAACGTTCCCTATGACAGTGGCTTCGCTTTCGTGCGTGACGCGGGCATCCTGCGCGAAGCCTTCGCTGCCGGTGGAGCCTATGTCGTCGGCAGCGATGGCGGCTGGGATCCGTTCACGCACGTGCCGGAAATGTCGCGCCGTTTCCGCGGGCTTGCCGCCTGGTGTGCGCTCAAGGCCTTTGGCCGGGCCGGCTATCGCACCATGATCGAACGCTGCGTTGACAACGCCGCGGCTTTCGCCCGCTGGGTCGAGGCGACGCCGGCTGTCGAACTGATGAATCCGGCGCCGCTCAATATCGTCTGCTTCCGTGTCGTTCGCGCTGGCCTCGACGACGCCGCAAGCGACGATCTGAATCGCCGTGCGGTACGTGCGATTCAGCAGGATGGCCGTGCTTTTGTCACCGGCACCGCCTGGAACGGCCGGTCGGCGATTCGCGCCGCCTTCGACAACTGGCGGACGACGCTCGCCGACGTGACGCTGCTGCAGGCTGCGGTGGCGGACGTGGCGAAGGACCTCCCGGCGTGAGCGATCGGCGACGAATTCTGCCCGGACGGCGTCGCGCCGGCATCCCGCATCACCTGGGCAGCCCGCGGCGGCCACCTGCTGCGGCGCGCGCCGGGCCCGGCACCGGCCATCCGGCGGGCAAGCTCGGGCCGGCGCGAGAAGCGTTACAGCAAGCTGGTTTCATAGTAGGCTTCGCCAGGAGTGACCTACCGCTTGAGGATGCGCCATGAGCCTGCAGAGTACGGTTGCCGATCGTCGCTTCGCGGTTGACCGCCAGGGTTTGATCAGGCGTCTGCGCGAGGTATTGCCGACGCCGGCGCTGCTCGTCGAGGAAGAAGACATGCGGCCGTATGACTGCGACGGCCTGACGGCCTACCGGCAGTTGCCGCTGATCGTCGCCCTGCCGGAGGACGAGGCGCAGGTGCAGGCGATCCTTGCGATCTGTCACGAACTGCGGGCGCCGGTAGTGGCGCGCGGCGCTGCCACCGGTCTCTCGGGTGGTGCCATGCCGCATCCCGACGGAGTGCTGGTGTCGCTTGCCAAGCTCAAGAAAATATTGCGTGTCGACCCCGTGTCGCGGACCGCGGTCGTCGAGCCTGGGGTGCGCAACCTGGCGGTGTCGGAAGCCGCCGCACCGCATGGCCTCTACTATGCCCCGGATCCGTCGTCGCAGATCGCCTGCACGATCGGCGGCAATGTCGCCGAGAACTCCGGTGGGGTGCACTGCCTGAAGTACGGTCTGACGGTACACAACGTAATGCGCGTGCGCGGCCTGACCATCGAAGGCGAAGTCGTCGAGTTCGGCAACGCGGCACTCGACGCGCCGGGTTACGACCTGCTGGCGCTGGTGAACGGCTCCGAAGGCCTGCTGGCGATGATCACCGAGGTCACCGTCAGGCTGACACCGAAGCCGGAACTGGCGCAGGTGGTGATCGCGTCTTTCGCCGACGTTGGCAAGGCCGGCGATGCCGTCGCCAGCATCATTGCCACCGGCATCATTCCGGCCGGCCTCGAAATGATGGACAGGAAAGCGATCCATGCCGTCGAGCCCTATGTCAATGCCGGGTATGACATGGACGCCGAGGGGATCCTTCTCTGCGAGTCGGACGGTACGCCGGAAGAGGTCGCCGAGGAAATCGGCCGGATGGTGGCCGTGCTCGAAAACAGCGGAGCGTCCGGGATTCGTGTTTCGCAGAACGAAAGCGAGCGGCTGCGCTTCTGGGCCGGGCGCAAGGCGGCGTTTCCGGCTGTCGGGAGAATGACTCCCGACTACCTGTGCATGGACGGGACGATCCCGAGGAAGCGGCTGGCCGAGATGCTGCAGGCCATCGCCGGCTTGTCCGCGAAGTACGGGCTGCGTTGCGCCAATGTCTTTCACGCTGGCGACGGGAATCTGCACCCGCTGATCATGTACGACGCCAACCAGCCCGGGGAACTCGACCGCGCCGCGGCTTTCGGTGCCGAGATCCTCGAACTGTCGGTTCGTTTCGGCGGTACGATCACCGGTGAGCACGGGGTGGGCATCGAGAAGATCATGCTGATGGCAGAGCAGTTCACCGAGGCCGAGATCGCCGCTTTTCATCGACTCAAGGCAGCCTTCGACGAGCATGGGCTGCTCAATCCTGGCAAGGGCGTGCCGACGCTCGCCCGCTGTCGCGAGTACACGCAGGCCCGCGGCGGCATCGCGCCGGCAGCGCCGAGGTACTGATGGATACATTGATCGGCGACTGGATTGGGCGGATTGCCGAGGCGGCCAGATCGGGCCGTCCGCTGGCCATTCGCGGGGGAGCCAGCAAGGCGTTCTACGGAGGACCCGAACAGGGCGAGGCATTCGACGTCAGCGCATACCGCGGCATCGTCGCCTACGAGCCGACCGAACTGGTGGTCACCGCGCGTGCCGGAACGCCGCTGGTCGAGCTGGCGGCGGCGCTGGCGGAGGAGGGCCAGTGGCTGGCGTTCGAGCCACCACATTTCGGGCCGGCGGCAACCGTCGGCGGCATGCTGGCTGCCGGCTTGTCCGGGCCACGTCGACAGGCGGTGGGCGCCGTTCGCGACTTCGTCCTGGGTGTCAAGGTGTTGACCGGCCTCGGCGAGGTGCTCTCCTTCGGCGGCCAGGTGATGAAGAATGTCGCTGGCTACGACGTGGCGCGGCTGATGGCCGGCAGCCTGGGGACGCTCGGCGTCGTGCTCGAGGTTTCGCTGAAGGTGTTGCCGTTGCCGGTCGCCGAAAGAAGCCTGCGTTTCGCGCTCGACGAAGCGACGGCGCTCGCCAGGCTCAACCAGTGGGGTGGCCGGCCCCTGCCGATTTCGGCGTCGGCGTGGCATGACGGCGTACTCACTCTGCGCCTCTCGGGAGCCGCGGCGGCGGTCGCTGCCGCGCAGCGAGAGCTCGCCGGCGAGGCGCTGGGTGACGCCGAAGGCGAGGCGTTCTGGGACTCGCTACGCGAGCAGAGGCATTCCTTTTTCGCCGGCGATGCCCCACTGTGGCGTCTGTCTCTGCCATCGGCGACGTCGGTGCAGGCACTTGGGCCGACGCTGATCGAATGGGGTGGTGCCCAACGCTGGCTGCGCGGCGGCGACCCGATGGGAATCCGAGCGGCTGCGGCCAAAGCGGGTGGGCACGCGACGCTGTTTCGCGGCGATCAGGCGCTGAAGCGGTCGGTCGGCGTTTTTCAGCCGCTGACGGCGCCGCTGGCGCGAATTCATCGGCATCTGAAACGGGCGTTCGATCCGCAGGGGGTCTTCAACGCCGGTCGTATGTATCCGGAATTCTGAGAAGGCGCCGGCCATGCAAACCAATCTCGCCGATTTCATCACGAACACGCCTGCCGGGCGCGAGGCCGACGCGATCCTGCGTAGCTGTGTGCACTGTGGCTTCTGCAACGCGACTTGTCCGACCTTCCAGCTGCTCGGTGACGAGCTCGACGGACCGCGCGGCCGCATCTATCTGATCAAGCAGATGCTGGAAGGCCAGCCGGTCACGGAAAAAACACAGCTCCATCTCGACCGCTGCCTCAGTTGCCGTTCGTGCGAGACGACCTGTCCTTCGGGAGTCAGGTATCAGCGGCTGCTCGAGATCGGGCGCGAGGTGATCGAGGAGCGCGTGCCGCGTTCCCTGGCCGCACGCGCAACGCATTTTCTGCTCCGCGAGGCGGTGCCGCGCGGCTGGATCTTCAAGCCGGCCGTGCGCATGGGGCAACTCATGCGGCCGCTGTTGCCGGCGGTGCTGGCCGACAAGTTGCCGAGGGCCGCGGCCGACGCCGGCAGGCCCTGGCCTCGGGGCCGTGGTCACACGCGGCGAATGATCGCGCTCGCCGGTTGCGTGCAGCCGACCTTGACGCCGAACACCAACGCCGCGACGGCGCGCGTTCTCGATCGCCTGGGCATCGAGTTGATCGAGATGCCGGGTGCCGCCTGCTGCGGCGCCTGGCGCTACCACCTCAATGCGCAAGCCAGGGCGCTCGACGACATGCGACAGGTAATCGACGCCTGGTGGCCGGAGGTGGCGAGCGGGCGTGTCGAGGGCATCGTGATGACCGCCTCGGGGTGTGGCGAGCATGTGCGTGTGTACGGCGAACTGCTCAGGCACGATCCGGCCTACGCGGAGAAAGCGGCGCGGATATCCGCGATCACCCGCGATGCTTGTGAAGTGCTGGCTGCCGAGCAGGGCCGTCTGAACGAGTTGTTCGGCCAGACCGGCAACGGTGGCGGCGAGCGCGTGGCCTTTCATTCGCCCTGCACCCTCCAGCATGCGCAAAGGATCCGCGGGGTTGTCGAGACCTTGCTGACCGCTGCCGGCTATCGGTTGACGCCGGTGCCTGACGCGCACCTGTGTTGCGGGTCGGCCGGCAGCTATTCGATCAGCCAGCCAGTGCTGGCCACGCAGTTGCGCGACAACAAGCTGGCGGCAATGGCTGCCGGGTCGCCGGCGCTCCTGGTGACTGCCAACATCGGCTGCCAGACGCATCTGCAAAGCGGCAGCAAGACACCGGTGCGGCACTGGATAGAACTGATCGACGAGCGCCTGAGTGCCTGAGCGGCGAACGGCAGACAAGCGGAGCGGGCGAGCCATGCACATCGACAACCAGGCCGGCACTTACGAGGATCTCTGCCGGAACTTCCGCTGGCAAGTCCCCGAGCACTTCAACATCGGCGTCGACGTGTGCGGTCGCTGGGCCGGCGAGCGCAGCCGCTTTGCTCTCTACTACGAGGACGAGAGCGGTTTCACTTCGGCCCATACTTTCTGGGACATTCAGCGCGCAGCGAATCGCCTGTCGAACGTGCTGGCGGCGCTGGGGACGCTGCCCGGCGACAGGGTGGCAATTCTCTTGCCGCAATGCCCGGAGGCGGCGATTGCGCACGTCGCCATTTACCAGATGGGTGCGCTGTCGGTGCCCTTGTCGCTTCGCTTCGGGTCCAGCGCGCTCGCCTATCGGCTCGCGCACTCAGGCGCGCATGTCGCCATCGTCGATGCGGCAAGCTTGCCGAAGCTGCTGTCGCTGCGCGACCGCCTGTCGAAACTGCGACACGTCATCGGTGTCGGTCGAGCTGCCGGCAAGGGCGTCAAGGTTTGGGCAGAAGTGCTGGAACACGCTTCGCCGCGCTACACGCCCGTGCTCACCGCCGCCGAGGCTCCGGCGATGATCCTCTACGGTGACGCCGCGAGCGAAGAGCCAGCGGGCGCGCTGATGGCGCACCGTACATTGCTTGGCAACCTCAGTGGCTATGCCTGCACACACGACTTCTTCCCGCAACCGGACGACCTGTTCTGGTCGCCGGCGGACTGGGCGTCGAGCGCCGGGTTGTGGGGTGCGCTGCTGCCGACCTGGCACTTCGGCGAGCCCTTGCTGGCCTACACCGGACCTTTCGACGCGGCTAAGGCGCTTGCGCTGATCGAGAAGTACGGTGTGCGCAATACCTTCCTGGCGCCAACGGCGTTGCAGGCGATGATGATGGAGGTGCCTGAGCCCGCGACCATCCACGATCTCGACCTGCGTACGCTGACCAGCGCCGGTGGGCCGCGCGCGGACGCGCTTGTGCGCTGCTGGGTCCGGGAGAAGCTGAACGTGGGAATCAGCGAAACGTTCGGACGAATCGAGATGAATGCCGTTGTGGGTCACAGCGCTGGGCGCTGGCCGGCGAAGCCGGGCGCCATCGGCAGGCCGTTCCCGGGGCACCGCGTTGCGGTGGTCGATCACCAGGGTACCGTCCTGCCGCCCGGCGAGGTCGGCCAGGTCGCCGTGCATCGTCGGTGCAACGGGGAAGATGATCCGGTGATGATGCTCGGCTACTGGCGGAATCCCGCAGCCACTGCCGCGAAGTTCGTCGGCGATGGTTGGGGCCTGACCGGCGATCTGGGCAGGATGGATGACGATGGCTATCTGTGGTGCGAGGGGCCGGCCGGCGATGTCTTCAACATGTGAGGCGCCGAAAGCGATAGAATTCACCGCCAAGCTGGCGATGACGACTGGTGGGGTCAGGCGATGCGCCTTCGACGCTCGCCGGGAAGACAAGTCGGTGGTGTGTAAACCGGGGGTGGAATGGACGAACAGACTGAGCGCACGGGTTGGCCGGCCGCAGAGCGGCGTCAGAATCTCGGCCTGCGCGCAGCTTTTGCCGACGCCTTCGTGATGATCGAGCCATTCTTTGATCCGGAGAACGGCTGGGGAGGGCATTCGCTCGAGCATCTGGCGTATCGCATCGTGCGTGATAATTTCCCGGCGCTGAGCGGTGAAGAAGTGCATGCCCTGGTGGTTGCTGCGCACCGCGTGTATATCGAGCGCAACCCGGATCGTAGTGGTCACTTGCCGCACCCGAGCGAACTTCGGCGGGCCAGCCTCTAAACCATCATGCGTCGTCCCCTTTGCCAGCTTGCGCGTCGGTGGTGCGTCGGCCAGTCCGGTCGACGGTGACGCATCAGCCGCCGAGAGAGTCCAGAATGCCGATTTCAGTTGATGCCTGCGTTGCCCAGCATTTGGGTGATCGTCGCGAACAACAGGATCGCGTGGCCATCCTGCCGCATCCCGGCGGTGGCGGCGTGGCGCTGGCGGTGGTGGCGGATGGCATGGGCGGGCATACCGGCGGCACAATTGCCGCTCAACAGGTAGTTCACACGGCGCGCAACAATCTCGAACGCTTTTCCGCCCGCAGCGAGTCGGCGCGCGTGCTGCTGGAATCGAGCATCAATGAAGCGCACATGCTGATCAAGGCGTGTCGTTTCATAAACGAGAAAGATCCACACAGCACGGTGGTGATGCTGCTGCTGCAGCCGGGCAAGGTCAGTTGGGCGCATTGTGGCGACAGCCGCTTCTATCATTTTCGCGGCGACAGCCTGATCTTTCGCAGTACCGATCATTCCTACGTCGCGCAACTGGTGGTACAGGGCAAGATCACCCCGGAACAGGCGCTTGTACATCCGAACCGGAACATTCTGCTGACCTCGCTCGGTGGCGTTGAAACGCCCAAGGTTGCTTTTGGCGAGGCCGAAGGCCTGCGTGGCGGCGACACCTTTCTCCTTTGCTCGGATGGCCTCTGGGGCTATTTCACCGACCAGGAACTGGCATGGGCGATCGATGGGGCAGCTTCGGCACGGGAAGCGTCCGAGTTGCTGATCGGCCGTGCACGTGCGCTCGCCAAAGGAGATGGCGACAACATGTCGCTGGCCATCCTCAAGCTGGTTGACACCGCTGCTCCCGAGAAGGTGTCGGCGTCTGCGGCCGACGACGGGCTACTTCCGCCCCAGCCCGCCAAGTAGCGCCGCCAGCGGGCGGCGAGGTTTGTGCGGCTGTTCGACGCGGGCAATTCCTTTCGCCGCGTTGCCGTCGGCCGGTGTGGCTGCAGGATGCGGGTCGGCGCTTTCGTAGGGCTTGCTGAAGTCGAAACCATCGGCGGCGATATGGTGGGGCCGCCGGGAGATGCCAGGCCGGCTTGCCGCCTCCCGCTGCTCGGCGCGGAACTGCGTTCGCTCGCTGCGGGCCGTCGCCAGGGGCGCCGGCGGTGCCGAGGCTGCCGCCGGCTGCCGGCGACGGCGTTCGCCACCGGGCGGGTAGGTGTAGTCGTCTTCCGGCTCGAAGCCCGGGACGACGATCTGCTCGACCTGAATCCTGATCAGCTTCTCGATGTCGACCAGATAGGGGACTTCGCTGGCCGAGACCAGAGAAACCGCCGTGCCTGGCTTGCCGGCACGACCGGTACGGCCGATGCGGTGGATATAGTCCTCCGGTGTCCGCGGCAACTCGAAATTGATCACGTGCGGCAACTCGTCGATATCGAGTCCGCGCGCCGCGACGTCGGTGGCCACCAGCACCAGCACCGAGCCATCCTTGAAGGCTTCGAGTGCCTTCAGACGCTCCTGCTGGCTCTTGTCGCCATGAATCGAATCGGCGGCGATTCCGGCCCGCTGCAACTCGCGCGCGAGCTTGTTGGTTTCGATCTTGGTGCGGGTGAAGACCAATACCTGGTTGAAATCCGACGATCTCAAGAGTTTGACGAGTAGCGCGCGCTTGGCTTCGGCGGCCACCGGGTGCACGCGGTGGGTGATCGTCTCGGACACCGTGTTGCGCCTGGCGACCTCGATCAGCACCGGTGATTTGAGCATCCGGTCCGCCAGCTTCTTGATCTCTTCAGAGAAAGTCGCCGAGAAGAGCAGGCTCTGGCGCTGCTGCGGCAGCAGGTTGATGATGCGCGTTACGTCGGGGATGAAGCCCATGTCCAGCATGCGATCCGCTTCGTCGAGGACGAGTGCCTGGACGCTGCCGAAGTTGAGGCATCTCTGTTCGATCAAGTCGAGCAGTCGGCCGGGCGTCGCGACCAGCACTTCGACGCCGAGTCGGATCTCGGCAATCTGCGGCTTGATGTCGACGCCGCCATAAACGCACGCGCTACGCAAGGGAACGTACTTGCTGTAGCCCCTGACAGACTCATGGACCTGGATGGCGAGTTCGCGAGTCGGCGCCAGCATCAGCACGCGTACCGGATGGCGGGCGGGCGACAGGCTGGCGCTGGCGAAGGGAAGGATGCGCTGCAGGAGAGGCAGGGTGAAGGCGGCAGTCTTGCCGGTACCCGTCTGGGCGCCGCCCATCAAGTCCTGGCCGGCGAGAACGATCGGTATCGCCTGTGCCTGAATCGGTGTCGGCTCGGCGTAGCCCTGGTCGGCAATCGCGCGCAGCAGATCAGGTGCCAGGCCGAGGTCATCAAAGCGCATTGGCAAAAGCCCAAAATCGTTCAAGACATTCCAAAATCAATAGGATCAAGCGCTTATTATACATGGAATGACCCTTCGCGGCCGGTTTTGCGGCGACGAGCAGGGTCAGGAGCGTTGCAGCAGGCTGAGAGCGCGTTCAGCGGCGGCGTCGAAGACGGCGAGACGGGAAACGATCTGGGCCCGGCCGGCGCTCAGCTGCTGGTCGAGAGCTGACGGCGAGACGGCGACCGCGTAGCCCCAGTCCGGATTCAACAGCAGCGCCGTTCCCGACGACGGGCTCTGCCAACAGCAAAGACCGCACAGAGGCTCCTGCTCCGAGGTCCAGAAACGTAGCCAGTCGCCCACTTGCCAGTTTTCGGCCGCTGCCCGTTTGCGCGCTTCGGCGGTCGCTCCCAGTACCAGGTAATGGATGCGCTGCCCCTCATCCTCGAGGAGACAGGGCCCGGCTTTGAAAGCGAGATTCGTGCTCCGGTCGGCTTGACTGTCACTTCCCGGCGTTTCCGCCGGTGGCGCGGCGGGCTGTGACTGGCTGCGCAGGGCAGCGGTCTGCAGGTCGAACAAGGTGTTCAGGAAAGGCGCACGTTCCGTGCTTGAAACTCCGATTGCATCGAGTCCGGCGCCGATTCGCCTGATCAACGACGATGCGAGGCTGGCCAGGCGTTTGCGTTCCTCGGCACTCTGTTTGGGGAGGACGCTCCAGATCAATTCATCCCCGGTGGCGTCGTCCTCTTGCCAGCGCTTCCCTTCGCCGCCGCCCTCCATAGCCGCGGCGACCATCACCCGAAACCAGTAGCGGTCGAGAAACGACGCCACTTCAGGCGAGCGCGCGCGGGGCAGGCTCCCCCGCAACCAGGTGCGCGCGAGTTGCTCGGCATACTGCCGCTTCTCGTGCGCCTCCACCACCGGCACATGCCGGTCGGCCTGCAGGCGGATGGCCTGGTCACGTTCGCCGATCAGCACGTCGAGTTCGGCAAGATACGAGTCGAGAACGGCGCCCTTCTCGGCGAGTCTCTCGCGGACGGCAGCGCTTACGCTACCGATACGGTGGCAGACCGGATGCTCCCAGCCGGCAGCGCGCGGCAAGCCGACGGCTGCCCGCGCCATGCGATTGATCAGGAGGCGCGCCGGATGCCGGCTGTTGGCGAAAAGCGACGAATCGACGATCGCCAGTTTGAGCAGGGGGATCTGGAGGCGCGCGATGGCCGCCTTGACGGTGTCCGGCAGTTCCGCGGAATCGAATATCGCTTCGAAGATCAGGCCCAGGGTGTCGAGAGTAATCGCCTCGGGCATGCCCAGCGGCAGGTCCAGATCCTTGGCCTTCAGTGCGTGCAGGGCAGGAGGCGACGGCGACTCCAACGCTGCCGAGTCCGCGATCGCCGTAGGCGAACGGGCCTCGAGGGCTGTCAGGCGCTCGAACAGGTGCTTGAGCATGACCATCGCCGCGGCATCGAGAGTAGGGTTCGCCGACGTCGCCTGGGCATGACCGCGCAGGTTTCCGAACGCCACGGGTAGATCGCCGTCGTGTTGCTGTCGCATGACCTGCTGGAGAGCCGACAAGGGGTCGACGGGCCCCTGCCCGTCATCGGCCGCGTCGCCTGATCCGGAACGGGTGGCCGCTGGCGGGGTCTGCCCCGGCGCCGGGTCGACGCCGGCGGCAGCCAGCAGTTCGTCGATTTCTCGATAGATCACGGCGACTTGCTGGCAGATGTCCGGCTCCAGGCGGTCGAGCAGGGCCAGCCGCTGCTCGAGGGTGCCGCCGCATTGCGCGCAGAGTGCCCAAAGGCCGAGGCAGATGACGTCCGGACCGATCGGATGGGCATCCTCGTTCATCAGCGGGCGACGCAGCAGCGTCCGGTAGCGCAACTGCGTTCGCCAGAGATCGCGACCACCGGCTTCGCGCAGGTGGGCGGCCACTTCGCGGACGCGAATGTCCAGTTCGAGGTCGTCGTCGCCGAGCAAGGTCAGGCGTGAAGCGGTGAGGTCGGCGGCCTGATCGAAGCCATCGAGTTGGCGTGCTGCGGCCAGCTCGTCGTGCGCTTCACCGATCTCGCGGCCGAACGCGTCGAGCGCGGCCGGCAGCCGAACGCCGGATTGCCTGACGATCTCCGTCAAGCGCTTCTGGAACAGGTCACGGCCGGCACGCAGCAGCGCATCGCGATCGTGTGCGGCTGGCTGCGGCGGCTGGATCGGCTTGGACATGGCGTGGAGTGTGGGTGATGGGCGATCTTGTAATGAATGTGCCGTGCCTGTCGATCGGGAGGATCGCGCGTGGCGTGCTGCTGCGATTATAGACGAGTCGGTGAGCTGGGCCGCTTCGCGAAGCGCCTAACGCGCCTCGCCATTCTTGCTCTCGGCTCGCGGTTCGGCAATGGCATCCTCGGCAGGTGGCGGTGCCTTCTTCTTCTTCGTGCCCGGCGGTTGTGGCGGCGGCAGTTGTGGCTCGACGGTCAGCAGCTTGTTTTCGCGCATGTAGACATCCATGTCGCGCCAGCCCTCGTAGATGGCCGCTTTCGGCAACCACGAATAGATCGAATAGCAATCCTCGATTGCGCGTCCCGATTGCCGGCAGGCACCGCCAACCGCCTTGCCCTCGCCTTCGAGTCGCGCGGTCTTGGCCGCTGGCGCCTCGATCCCGAGTTTCTGCTGGACGACATCGCAGCCCGACAGGCCGAGCAGGAGGGTGGCGGCGAGGAGCAGTGTGCGCAGTTGACTCCGTGGACTATCGGGCACGACGATCCCTGGGCAAAGGTTTGAATGGCGTGCATTTTAACCGGAAGCCGCCGCGGGTCCGCTTTTTTCGGGCCGTCCTCCGGGTGCTGGAAGGGCTCGTTCAGGACCCCGGCGGATGGGCCCAGGTCTGTCAGCGCAAACAACTTCACGGCGTGCCACCGACCAACTGGGATAAGATCGCCATTTGTCGGGAGTGCTTGCCGCTTGCCCGGCAGGTGCCGTGCCGGCGACCGCGCGGATCGCCGGGGCGCCAGTAGCGCCGGACGATCGCGGGCCGGCCGGCAGACGCCTGGCAGATGCAGTCGCCTTCCCGTATCCGGCAGGCGAGTCATCCGGTGGGCAGAGGGGCGTACCAGCGCCAGCGTTTGCCGGGTGGGCAAGACGCGTTCCACCGGCTACGCCGCCGGTGTCCAGCAGGTGGTCGGGCAGGGCTCCACGCGGAATCGCCCGGCTGGCGAGAATGCTCGCCGGCGCCATTTCTTCGGCATATCGATCAACCAGCTTCCAGACGACAGCCACAAGGGAGAACTCATCATGAAACGCCAGCCTATCCGCCTGCTCACCAGAAGCGCGGCGGCAATCATTCTTGCCCTTTCTCTGACCGCCTGTGGCGACAGTCGCGACAAGTCGGTCGCCTCGGCCAGAGCGGACTTCGCCGCGGGGAACTACCAGGCCGCCATCATCCGGCTGCGCAGCGTGTTGCAGACCGATCCCGAGTTTGGGGAGGGTCGCCTGCTGCTTGGGCGGGTCCTCCTCGACAACGGCGAACCGCAGGCGGCCGAGAAGGAACTGCGTCGTGCTTACGAAGCGGGATTGGAAGGTGAGACCGTCAAGCCCTTGCTGGCGCGGGCGCTGCTCGAAAGCGGCGAGTACCAGAAAGTGCTGTCCGACTTTCCGCCGCAGCAGATCAGGTCGCCCGAGGCGAGGGCCGACGTATTGGTCAGCCAGGCATTCGTGCACCTGTTCACAGGCAACGTCGAGGCCGCAAAGCAGACCGTTCAACAGGCTTTCGAAGCCAGTCCCGACTATCCGAGGGCGGCGATTGCGCGAGCGGTGATCACCGGAGCCGCAGGCGAGTACGATGCGGCCTCTCTGGCCATAGATCAGGTACTTTCGCGTCAGCCCAAGTCGGTGGAGGCGCTGCGTGCGAAGGCCAGCATCGCACAGAGCAAGGGTGACCTGGCGGGCGCCATCCAGGCGCTGCAGGCGCTCACGCAGGTGCGACCGTCCGACGTCGCGGCGCACTACACGGCGATCATGCTCCTCTGGCAGGCCGGCCGGGTCGACGACGCCAGAGCGCAACTGGCCGCTATGGTGGAAGCGGCCGAAGAGCACCCGCGGACCGAGCATGTGCTGGCCCTGATGGCGATTCGCGACCGCGACCTGAACGAAGCGCGCGACCACGTTGCGCTGGCGCTCAAGGGCGATCCGGAGTTTGTTCCGACGCTGCTGTTGTCGGGGACCCTGAACGCCGAGATGGGCGAATACGAACTCGCCGAGAAGGATCTCAGCAAGGTGCTGATGCGGAACCCGGGCAACCTGCCGGCGCAGCAGGCGCTGATTGGCGTCCTGTTGCGGACCCAGCGCCTGGAAAGGGCCCTGGCGCTGGCGCAGGAGATGGTGGCGAGGGCGCCGGAGGAACCGCGGGCGCTGAGCGTGGCGGCCATGGTGTACCTCAAGGCGGGCGACGCGAAGAAGGCGCAGTCGCTGTTCGAGCAGGCCAATGCGTTGGGCGGCAAGACCCCCAAGGCGTTGACCGGCCTAGCACTGGCTCGCCTGGCGGGCGGCGATGCCGGCCAGGCCATCAACGTTCTGATGGAAGCGTCGGCCGTGGACGCGGCGGGTGTCGAAGCGGATGTCCTGCTGGTCAACCACTTCGTTGGCAGCAAACAGTTCGACAAGGCGCTCGAGGTCCTGGCGATCATGGCCAGGAAGCGACCGGGCGATGCGCGCATCCTGACGCTCGAGGGCGAAGTCCTGATCGCTGCAGGGAGAAGGGCCGAGGCGCGGGTGGCGTTCGAAAGAGCGTACGAGCTGCGACCGGATCTCATCACCGCGCTGCGTCACCTTGGACGTTTGGATCTCGCCGATGGCAAGCCCGAGCGCGCGAAGAAGCGGTTCGAAGATGCGGTCGCGGGGCGCCCGAAGGATGCGAGCGTCCTGCTGGCCTACGCGGAGTGGCTCAATGACAGCAAGTCCGAGCCCGACAGCGTGCGCGCGACGATCGAGAAAGCCGTGGCAGTCGCCCCCACCGATGTCAACGCCAGGCTGTCACTGGTGGCTTTTCACGCCAGCCGGCGGGATTTCGATGCGGCCATGGTCGCCGCCGAGCAGGCGACGAAGGCGATGCCCGCCAGTGCGCGTTTGCAGACGGTCCTCGGTGAGTTGCAGATTCGCGCGGGCAAGGCCGACCTCGCGGCGGCCACGCTGGCGAAGGCGATCGAACTCGCCCCCGCCTCGCCGGAACTACTGGTGCGCCTTGCCGATCTTCAACTCGCCGGCGGCGCCGTTGACGCGGCCAAGGGATCACTGCGCAAGGCCTTGACGCTGCGACCGGGTTTCCGGCCGGCCACGGTGCGCCTGGCCGCCCTCGACCAGCAACCCGCTCGGCCGGCGGACGCCATCGAGGCGGCCCGCGAACTGCAGAAGTCGCAGCCGAGCGATCCCATCGGTTATTTTCTCGAGGGCAAGGCGTTGGTTCAGCAGGAGAAGTGGCCGGAGGCCATACGCGTCCTCAAGGCCGGGATCGAGCGCTCGAACTCGCCACAACTCGTCGTCGCGCTGCATTCCGCACTGGTCAAGTCCGGCCGCGCGGAAGAGGCGTCCAGGGCGGCCGCCGATTGGATCAAGGCTCACCCCAAGGATGTGGTCGTCCGCAGCTACCTCGCCGACCTCGCCCTGGCGGCCAGGGACTATCCCGCGGCCGTCCGCATCTACAAGGACGTGGTGGTGGACGTTCCGAACAATCTGCGCGCGCTTAACAACCTGGCGTGGGCCGCCGGGCGGGCTGGCGACCCGATGGCGCTCGACTACGCCGAACGTGCCAGCCGGCTCGCGCCCGAGGACCCAAAAGTCCTCGACACCCTCGGGTGGATCCTCGTCGAGCGCGGCGATCTCGCGCGTGGCACCGATATCCTCAGGCGGGCATCGACGGCAGCGCCAAACGCGCCCGATCTGCGCCTGAATCTGGCCAAGGCCTTGATCAAGTCCGGCGATGCGAAGGGAGCGCGCCGGGAACTCGAGGTTCTCGCGAAGCTCGGCGACAAGTACCCGGCGCAGGCCGAGGTCAAGAAGCTTCTTGCCGGCCTCTGAGGCCGCCGCCGGTCTCGGGGAATGGCGGGTTTGCGTCGGCAGCGGACCGCTCGTGCCCCGGCCGGGCACGCTGCCCGTGTCGGGAAATCTTACAGCCGACGTTGCGGGATTCGGGGGGCTTCAGGCAGGAAGGTGATTTAAAAGATTAATCCGATTCTGGCACGGTCTTTGCTTATTGTAGTCCGTCGCACAGCGGGTGCGCGCAATTATAAGAAGGAGCCAGTCATCATGAAGAATCAAACCAAACCACTCAGGGCGCTGATCGCCAGCGCTGTCGGCGTTGCTGCCGCGTCTCTGTCGTTCGGCGCGCATGCGGACAGTATCAATGGCATCATTGACATCTGGAACGTCAACGTGTCCACGGTCTTCGACACGGCGTCGGTTTGCAACAACAGCGGCGACTGTACCGCCGCGAACGGCATTACGAAGAGCCCCTTGAGCCTGAGCTGGGGAAGCGGCGGCATCAGCGGCCTGGACATCGGCGGTTCATCAGCCGGGAATGTGAACACGAACGGTGCGTCAGTCCCGAACGTTTCGATCACCCACCGCAATCAGCCGATCACCGGCGCCACGCTGGGCACCGTCGACATCGTGTCGACGCTGACGCTGACTCCGGTGTCGCCTCTGGGCCCCGGCCTGCCGGCGGTCGATTTCATCTTCAAGGTCCATTTCGCCGAGACGCCCAACAATCCTGCTGGCGGCACTTGTGCCGACGGAGGTGCGAACGGTGTAGGCGTCAACATCAACGGCTGCGCGGATATCTACGTTACCGACGTTAACTCGCTCAACTTCCCGTTCTTCTATGACCTCGACGGAGCCGGTACGACGTATGCGCCGAAGCAGTACTTCATCAGCTTCTTCGAATCGACCAGTGGCCTCAATCCTCTGCCGGTTGCCGCCTGCTCTGCGGTTGGCGTAGCGGCGCCGTGCCTCGGCTTCCGGACGCCGGAGAGTACCAATACGACCGTCCGCTTTGCGTCCCTGATCACCACAGCTCCGGTGTCTATCCCCGAACCCGCGACCTCGGCGCTCCTAGCAGCCTGTCGGACTTGAGGTTTAGAAAACCGCCAAATTTCACAATGCGGAATGAAAAGGCCGGATTTTCTCGACTTTGCGGCCTTTTGGACGGTTTTCTCCTCGTTTTCCCTACTGTGGGCGC